>Ga0326597_10011524_pt1 | contig 11715 bp, 10 predicted proteins | sample RVTome_12_FD_203789 | JGI IMG/M metagenome (GOLD analysis project Ga0326597, IMG submission 203789) | Soil microbial communities from uranium-contaminated site in the Upper Colorado River Basin, Wyoming, United States - RVT100D185 | ecosystem: Environmental > Terrestrial > Soil > Contaminated >...
ATGCCCGGCAGGCGCACATCGTGGACGTACGTGGCTCGCCCGGATACCTTTTCGGGCGCATCCAGCTTAGGCACGCGCTGGCCCACGACTCGCGTGGAGGTCATGCCGGCTCCTCCGCCTGAGCCAAGGTGGAGATCTCTTCGGCTGCGGCCAGGACCGCGGTGACGATCTTGGCGTACCCCGTGCAGCGACAGAGATTGCCCGCCAGGGCCTGCCGGACCTGGGATTCGTCGGGATGCGGGTTCTCCTCCAGCAAGGCGACGGCGCTCAGGACCATCCCCGGGGTGCAAAACCCGCACTGGATGCCGCCGTGCTCCACCAACTGACGCTGTACTGGATGGAGGCGCTCGGACTGCGCCAGCCCCTCGATGGTCAGGACGTGTGCGCCCTCGCAGTCGACGGCCAAGACCATGCAGCCGGTGACGGGCTGGCCGTCAAGGAGGACGGTGCAAGCGCCGCAGTCGCCCGAGTCGCATCCCCGGTGGGCGCCCAAAAGGGAGAACTCTTCCCGAACCACATCGAGCAGCGTTCGCCGAGTGTCCACGTGCGCGGCACGCTCATCGCCGTTGATCGTGAGCCGCACGATCTGCTTCATGGCGTGGCGACCGCCTCCAGGGAACGGCGGACCAGGACCGCCACCACCCGGCGCCGATATCCCGCCGAGGCACGGGGATCATCGATCGGCGCACACTCCTCGGCTGCGATGTGCGCGGCCCGGACGAACTCGGCGGAGGTGAGGGAATCTGCATCGACCGCTTCCGCCGCCTGCCGCGCCAGCATGGGCACGGGGGCGACTGCGCCGAGGGCGATGCGGACGCCCCGGCCATTCCCGGTCCCTCGAGCGACGCGCACAGCCACGCCTACCGCGGCGATGTCCATGCAATTCCGCGGAGAATGCTTCAGATACACGGCGCGGCCCTCCGGAGGGGGGAGGCGGATCTGAATCAGGATCTCGGACGGCTGCCGGACCGTCAAGCCCGGCCCGACGAAGAATTGCGCCAGGGGTAACTGCCTCTCCCCGGAGAGGCTTGCCAGCCTTACCTCGGCCCCGAGCACCAGGAGGGGGGGCGCCAGGTCTGCCGAAGGGGCGGCGTTGACGAGATTCCCGCCCACCGTTGCCAGGCTGCGGATCTGTTCGGAGGCCATCGTGGCAGCCGCTCGGGCCAGGATCGGATAGTGTTCTCGCACGAGAGGCGAGCGGATGAGCTCCCGCAAGGTGACCCGCGAACCCAGCCGCATGCCTTGGTGGGGGTCGAAAGAGATTTCCTTGAGGTGGCTGAGTCGTTTGAGGCTCACCACCGCGCGCGGCTCTTGGTCGTTGGCTTTCATGCGCAGCAGCAGGTCGGTTCCACCGGCGAGGGGAGCGGCCTCCGCACCCAGCTCTGCCAGAACATGGAACGCTTCGGATAGGTCGGCGGGTGAGTAGAAATCAAACGCGCGCATGGCCGTCCGGAATGCCTCGATCCACCGGCCGGGCTGTCTGGGCGGCACGCGCGCCGGCGGAGAATGCCAGCAGATTGGGTTCGCGCCGCGAGCCGGCCAGCTCCGACAGGGCGGCGCGCAAGGCCTCTTCCGGGACGGGGAGGCATCCCAAACCACTGGCGAACCCGACCATGGCGACGTTGATCAGCGCGGCCGAGCCGTGGGCGAGGGCCATGGACGTGGCTGGGAGCGCATGCACCGTGATCGACGCCTCGGCCAGCGGCCCATCGAGGTCGTATCCCAGACTCGCCTCGCCGTTGACGACGCACACTCCCCCGACTCGCAGGAAGGGCAGGGCGCGCACGGCCTCGTTGCGCTCGAACGCAAGGAGAAGGTCGGCCGTGCCGCGCCGGATGAGAGGAGACTCGGCCGCGCCGAACTTGAGATGCGAGACGACCGAGCCTCCGCGCTGGCTCATTCCGTGCGTTTCCGAGCCGATCACCGGCCATCCCAGGCGGACGGCGGCCTGAGCGATCAGCCGCGTGGCGAAGATCACACCCTGGCCGCCCAGGCCGGCCAGCACGAGACGCGTCTCAGGCGGCGGAAGCCTGGCGACGCTCATGAGGCGGGCACCGAGGCTTCCGCGGGGCGGGCGACGATGTATCCCTTGTAGCAGGCGTCGAGGCACTGCCCGCAATCGACGCACACGGAACGGTCGATGTCGACCCGACTTCCATCGCTCCGAAGGACCAGCGCCGGACACTCGAACGCCTCGACGCAGTAACGGCAGCCATCACATTCCAGCGTGATCTCCACCGGTATCGGGTTCTCCCGGATCGGAGAAGGGTCATCGAGGATACAGGGCCAATCGGCGATGACGACGGCGACGCCGCCATCGGGCGCCTGGGTATGCCGGTAGGCGCGGCGCAGGAGGGCGCGGAAGGCATCGTGCTCGTAGGGAGAACTGGTTTCGACGAAGGACACGCCGCAGGCGCGCGCCAGCTCCGCCAAGGACACTCGGCGGCCGTCCGGTTCTGCGGCACGCCGCGGGCTCGCCGCGGTGGGCTGGAAGCCGGTCATCGCCGTTGTGTGGTTGTCGAGGATGACTAGGACGAAGCGCGCCCCGGTGTGGACCGCATTGATGAGCGGCGGCAGGCCGCTGTGCAGGAAGGTGGAGTCGCCGATGGTGGCGAGGATGGGGCGGTCGTCGCCCGTGATCTGGCTGGCCTTGTACAGCCCATCGGCCAGGGTAATGCCCGACCCCATGTCCAGGAAGGTGTCGACCGCCCGCAGGTTGATCCCCAGGGTGTAGCAGCCGATGTCGCTTGGGTAGATCGCCTGCGGGCCGAACTCTCTTTTCATGGCGAAGAAGGCCGACCGGTGGCTGCAACCGGGGCACAGCCGTGGCGGCCGCGCCGGGAGCGACAGGGACTCCACATCCAGCTTGGGCGCAGGGAAGGCGGCCGCCGCAGGAGAGATCCCGACCTCGGCCAGAAGGCCGCCGAGGACGGAGTAGATAATCTCGGGGGACAACTCGCCCGCGCCAGGGATGGTGCCGTCGAGGCGGCCGCGGACCCGCGTGCGGTCGGAGATCTGAAGCTCGATGCAGGCATCGGGCTCCTCCAGCACCAGGACGAGATCCGCTTCCGCCAGGAATCGCGCCACACGCGTCTGCGGAAGAGGGAACGGGGTCCCCAGCTTGAGCACCGGGATTTCGACGCCCATCTGATCGAGGGCTTCCCGGGCGTTGGCGAACGCCACGCCGGAAGCGATCACGCCGAGCCGGGCCGGACCGGCGGGACCTTCGACCCGGTTCAGCGGACTTTGCTCGAACGCGGCCTCGATCTCTTTCAACTTCCGGTTGAGTTCGACATGCAGCCGGTTACGCAGCCGCGGCGTCGCCGTCCAACGCGTGGGTTCCTTGCGGAAGCGGACCGGCGAGACGGCGTCGGAGGGCTGTGAAGCGGGAGAGGTGTCCAGGCTCTGCAGGGCATGGCACAGCCGCGTCGTGGGCCTGAGGATCACCGGAGTCGAAAACCGTTCTGAAAGGACAAAGGCCGCCTCGACCATGGACCGGGCCTCGGCCGGGGTAGACGGATCAAGGACCGGAACCTTCGCGCTCAGAGCCAGCAGGCGAGAGTCCTGTTCCGTCTGCGAGGAATGGGGTCCGGGATCATCCGCCGGGATCACGACGAAGCCGCCCTTGACTCCGGTGTACGCGGCGCTGAAGAGGGGATCGGAGGCGACGTTCAGACCGACCTGCTTCATGGCGACGGCCGATCGCAGCCCGGACCAGCTGGCCGCCAGAGCGACCTCGAAGGCGACCTTCTCATTGGTGGACCACTCGGTGTGCACACGGCGTCCGAGGCGAGTGCTCCATCCCCGAACCGCCGCCAGGATCTCGGAGCTCGGCGTTCCGGGATACGCCGCGGCGACGTGGACGCCGTTCTCGACCAGGCCGAGGGCGATGGCTTCGTTCCCGAGAAGAATCTCAGCCCTCATGGGCCGGCGCCGTTTCTATTCGTCGAAGACAAAGGTCGGCTCCTCGTACAGACGGACCTTGTTGTGCCGGATGCGGCCTTGGAGGTTCGCTTGAAGCCAGGTGTTCTTCTCCTCGAGGGGACGGTCGCCGGCGAGCAGAGCGATGGGCACATCGATTCCCAGGGCCCGACCGGCGATCAGGTGCCGCGTGATCCCCATCGGCAGACGGACATGGTTGCAGGCGCACCATCGAACGTCGTCCGGCGTGAATTTCGGAAACACGACCACCGCCGTCAGGTCCGGATGCAGAGCGAGCAGGGCGAGCATGTCCACCTCGGCCGCGCGATGGATTTCGGCCCGCCCGCGATAGGTCGCCACGACCTCGGAGAGCTGGCGGATCTGGCCATCGGCGGGCTCGCGGCTGGTGAATGCAAGAGCGCGGTTCTCCCCGGTGACAATGCCAGCCAGGGCTCGCCGGGCGCCAAGAGCCGCTTGCAGATCGGGCAGATCGGCGGCAAGGCAATCGAGGTTCGGGATGCGCCCAAGTTCCTGCAGAAGAACGGAACTCGGGATTCCGACCAACACATGATTCCAGGTCTGGAGGTAGATCGCCGGATTGTCATAACAAACGATCTGGACAAGGGCATGCGGGATGCCCATTTCGGTGAGGGCCGTCGCCCGAGTGGCGCCATCGAGGACAATGAACGCCCCCTCGGCCACGGTCACCATCAGGGGGTTCTTCAGGACACTTTGATGGCGCAGGCTGACGACCAGGCTCTTGGTTCGCCATGGGTCGACGTCCTCGTGCAGCCGGAGCTGGCTGATGGGGACAATCCGGAGCTCGAGGGAAGCGAGATCTAGTCTCACGGCAAGAGAGATGGGGCCCTGGGGTCGACGGCCTCCCCGGAAGGGCGCCCCGACCCCAGGGTCTCAAGACGGTCAACCGGCCAGAGCCGGCACCTCGGGCAGGTGGGTCATCGCCTGCTCGACGAGTGCTTCCGGGTACTCATAGTCCTCCAGCTTGCCGTGCAGGAAGGCGTCATAGGCCCCCAGATCGAAATGACCGTGGCCTGAGAGGTTGAACCCGATGACGCGCTTCTTCCCTTCGGCCTTCGCCTTCAGGGCTTCGTCGATCGCCACGCGGATCGCGTGCGCGGCCTCCGGCGCCGGCAGGATGCCTTCGGCGCGGGCGAACTGCACCGCCGCCTGGAAGGTCGGGATCTGCTTGACAGCCACGGCCTCAATGTCGCCGTGATCGTAGAGGGCGCAGACGTGCGGGGCCATTCCGTGATAGCGCAGGCCGCCGGCGTGGATCCCCGGGGGCACGAAGGTGTGCCCGAGGGTGTGCATCTTGACGATCGGCGCCATCGCGGCCGTGTCCCCGTAGTCGAAGGTGTACCGGCCCTTCGTCAGCGTCGGGCAGGCGGTCGGCTCGACGGCGATCACTCGGGTCTTCTTGCCGGCGGTGAAGTTCTGGTGCAGGAACGGGAAGACGAAGCCGGAGAAGTTGCTTCCCCCACCGACGCAGCCAATCACCATGTCCGGGTACTCGCCGGCCATCTCAAACTGCTTCAGGGCCTCCTGGCCCACAACGGTCTGATGCATGAGCACCGGACCGAGGACTGATCCGAGCGAGTACTTGTACTTGCCGCCCGACGTGGCCGCCGCCTCGACCGCCTCAGAGATCGCGATGCCGAGCGAGCCGGGACTGTTGGCATCCTCGGCAAGCATCTTGCGGCCGAACTGGGTCTTGTCCGAGGGGCTGGGAGTCACCGTCGCCCCGAAGGTCTCCATGATGATTCGGCGGTACGGCTTCTGCTCGTAAGAAACCCTGACCATGTAGACATGGCACTCGAGGTCGAAGAAGCTGCAGGCCATGGCGAGGGCCGACCCCCACTGGCCGGCGCCGGTCTCGGTGGTGAAGCCCTTCACGCCCTCTTCCTTGGCGTAGAAGGCCTGGGGGACCGCGGTGTTCGGCTTGTGCGAGCCGACGGGGGAGACGCCCTCGTACTTGTAGTAGATGTGCGCCGGGGTATCGAGCGCCTTTTCCAGCCGGCGGGCGCGGATCAACGGCGAGGGTCGCCACATGCGGTAGATCTCGCGCACCGGATCGGGGATCTCGATCCAGCGCTCGGTGCTGACCGCTTCCATGATGAACTTCATCGGGAAAAGGACCGACAGGAAGTCCGGTGTCACCGGCTCTTTGGTGCCCGGATGGAGCACCGCGTTCCATGCGGTCTTGGCGGGGTCGACAGGCATATCCGCGTTGATGTTGTACCAGGCCTTCGGGATGTCTTTCTCAGCCAATAGGAACTTGGTTTCGTCAGTCACGTCTTTCTCCTCCTGGGGTGAAGTGGGACGGATGGGAGCGTAGGTTGTCGTCGCGTGGGTCTTGTTTTCTCCTGGTGGGCCCCGTCGCGGATCGACGCAAGCCGGCGCGTGTACACGGGCCGTATCGCGTGCAGCCGGAGTCGACTCCTGCGGTGTAGCTCACATCGCCTCAGGAAGCCGCCCGCTGGAGCTTGCGCGCGTTCAGACCTTCGAAGAAGGCATCGATGCGGTTCTTCATCTGGGCCTCGGAGACGACGCGCTTGTCCATCATGTCCGACTCGATAAACAGGGAGGGGATCTCGGTGGCCTGCATGAACGCGCGCCGGTTGTCGGCCAGCCCGGCCGAGGTGGTCCGGCAGCTCTTGATCGAGTGGTAGACCACGCCGTCGACGTGGAAGCGCTCGACCATGTCGATCAGGGCCCGATCCTGGTAGAACATGCTGTCCATGGCGTGGCGGACGCTGATCAAGACGCCTTCGGCCAGGCTGTCCAGCGGACGAGCCAGGTCATACTCGAACCCCAGGTTTGTGCCCCCGCTGGCGAACCACAGGTAGGTGGAGGAGACGAACACCCCTCCCCATTCGGAGAACAGCTCGTTGAAGCGGCGGAAGATCGGATAGCAGGGCACGCCGACGAACACCATGCGGTGCTTCTCCTCGGCGATCGTTCCGATGCCCCGGGCGGCCTTGTACTCCATCTCCTCCATGAGGTCGAGGAAGTACTGGGCTCCCTCAGGCTGCCCGCGGAAGGCGTTCGAGACGCCGAGGTAGATCGTGCCGTCGGTCAGCGCGTTGAAGACGCCCGGCCGGCTGGCGTTCAGTTCGAGCACGCGGCGCCATCCCCGCACCATCGTGTTCGTGTGCCGCAGGATCTCCCGCAGGCGATCGATGTCGAAGCGGCGGCCGGTCTGCTCCTCGCACACGCCGATGAGTTCCTGAATCTGGCCGGCGACGTAGCGTTTGTCGCTCTCGAAATCGGCGTCGCCCGGCCAGGTCTGGCCGCCGGCGCGGCGCGTGCCGGGGACGTCCAGGGTGAAGATCGGGATGGAGTACATCCGCTCCCAGATTTCGGCCCACTTGATGTAGGTGTTGCACGCATTCGTAAGTACGGCCAGGCGGGGCGGTGGGATGCGGCCCATAGGGTGTTCCCCCCGCCGGTGCTGGAGGGCGATGTCTGCCTTGACGTAGCCGCAGATGTCCGGCGAGTGGCCCATGTCCTCCGCCTGGTTCAGATACTCATGGGCCGTCCGGCGGACGGCCGTCTGCAGGGAATGGATTTCGGGGAAAACCAAGGGGTAGTCGAACACCCGCAGAATTTCGGCCATGCTGCCCATGACGAAGACGTACGCGGCCGAGCCCCCGGCTTCGGCGACTCCGGTCATTTGCTGAAACCACTCCCGGAATAAACGCGCCCCGTCCTGGGCGCCGCGCCCGACAATGTCTTGGGAACCCGGGGTTGTGTCCGCCATGCCTCGCCCTTTCCGGCCGCCCGAATGCCGGGCGGCTAGAAGAACAACGTGTTTTCCACGAAGGTCTCGAGTTGCATCTGAAGCTGGTCGTGGCTGGTCATGCGCTCTTCGAATTCAGTGATGAAGTAGGGCAGGCCGGCCTCATCCAGGGCGCCGGCGTAGGCGACCTGGTCCTCCAGGCCGGGTTCGCACATCTTGGCTGCGGCCAGGATGGCGGCGCTGGCGCCGGCGCCGCGGATGCGCTCCAGAAGCATCTTCTCTTTGGGCTTGCGTAGATCGTGTTGGACCGGGCTGTACGACGACGACTCCAAGTAGGCCGTCGCCAGATTGAGCAATGGCTCGCCGTCCAGCGGGATATCGGCCAGGATCCAGCGAAGGCCGATGAGCAGATCGTCGTCCACCACGTAGCAGGTCTGGCCGATCGACCGCAGAAGGTCGAGGGGGGGCTGTTCGCAGAAGCCGCCCTCGAACACCACCCGGATCTTGTCCTGCGGCCGGGCCGGGCGGGCCTCGATCTGCGGAAGCAAGGCGCTCAGGAGGGCGTTGTGTTCCCGGCGAGGGATTAGTCCAGCCAGGGCCGTCAGGATATAAGCCTCGTCGATGGCCAACCGCCAGGGCGTCTCGCGCTTGATGGCATACAGGCGCCGAACCAGCGCCCGGTTGGCGTTAAAGACGTCGATCGACCGGCGCAGGTCCTCCGCCTCCACCCGCCGGCCGCTGATGCCCTCAAGCGTGCGCTGCAAGCGGGAGTATTCGTCGCGCAAGTACGTCGCCGCGTGGCGGGAGTTGGCGTTCTGCGGGAGGTAGAGGATCTCGCAGGGGTAGGGGGCATTCCGGCCCCAGACAGCGGCCAGATTGCGCGCCGCGTCGCAGATCGGATGGCTGACAAACAGATCGAGCTCGACGGCGCCGGAAAGGGCCAGTTCGAGGGAGGTCTTCAGGATCGAGCACAAATACGATCCGAAGCGCGATTCCGCGTGCCTGGCCTCCACCGGCGCCCCCCGGACCTTGAAGGCCAGCAGGCCGGCAGCCTCGGCGATCTCCTCCGGGAAGTAGACCTGGAAGTGTCCCACCACCTTCCCGCCTTGCTCCCGCCACCGGTGGACGGTGGGAAATGTGGTGTCCTCCACGAGGTCGCGGAGCGAGGCCAGGACCTCGTCCACCGTCCTACCTTCCCAGGTCGAAGGAGGCAGGACCGGGTCAACGGCCATCCGTGGGCTCCTTTGTCCTCTCGCGCCGGGAAGAGGCTGCCGCCGCCTCGGCTTCTAGGGAATGCTTGGCCGGACTGCCATCCAGAGATGCCGGTGCCAGCAGTCCCGTGCGCCGCAGATACTCCCAGGCCGGTTCGTACGTCAACCGCCTGAGTTCCGTCAGCAGAGCGAGGGCCTGATGGCCGCGCCAACGGCGCGGAAGCAACTCGTCAGGGAGGATGGGATCGATGCGCGGGAACTCGGAGTAGTCGTAGGTCGCCCAGAACCTCCAGGCGAAGCACTCTTCGGGCGTCAGGGGGCGATGGGGCGCGTGGCCGTCCTGAGCGCGGCGCAAGGCCGGCTTGTAGCGGGTGAGGAAGGCGCCATACCGGGCATCGATTTCGGGAAGGTCCCAGCTCCCGCGCACAATCCGGCCGCTCTCTTTGGGATCGAGCCGGGCGCCGCGGAACATGTGGATGTAGTCACCCACCTCGAGGTCCCGCACCAGACGTTTGACCTCGTCCGCTCGCGGGTGCGCCGCGATCAGCGTCCCGGGCTGAACGGCGCCGTAGCCGAGCCAGGAGAGCCCCGTCCGGAGGCGATTCCGGGTCAGGCGCTGTTCGGCCGGCAGGGAGTAGGCGATCAGGTGCCACGTGCCGTCCCAAGGGCCAGGGCGGGGGCCGAAGAGCCTCTCCCCACCTTCGCGGAGCAGGGCCAGGGCCTTGGGCGTCGCCCGGTACAGGCTTCGGCGTCCGACGCGTTGGGCCTCCAGCCAGCCGCGGCGTTTCATCCGCGACAGGGTGGTGCGGGCGGCCCGCTGACTGACCTCGAGGAGCTCGAGGACGTCCAGCAATCCCGCCGTCCACGCCGTGCCCCCAGCCGGCAGGATGTAATCCCCGAACAGGTTGAACACGATCCGCTGAGGCCGCGGGGCGGGCCGTTCAATGTATTGCACTATTTTGTCTCAGCACGCGGAAGTGAGACATTTACAGCCTACCATGGAAGGGCCGCGAGTCAATGGACAACTCCCATGGGATTTGCCCTAGGGCCCGTCTCGCGTCCCGCAGCCGCACACCGTTGCAGATGCGCGTGTGGCGCGCGACCCGCGCGCCGGCGGGGGATCGCCCGATACCCGAGAAATTGGAGGAACAAAGGGTCCTCAGCCGCATCGGGCCTCGGCCGGCTTGACGTCGGCCGCGCCATGTGACGCTCGTTGCCTGCGGCAGGTGTGGTTCGACACTACCCGGGCGGTGGGCACTCGTGCCCTCCTCGCGGTGGATCCACCCCGCCAATCATCGCCATGGTTCTCCCCGCACCGGCAGGAGCCGGGCGGCGCCCGCCCGACTCCCTCCAACGGCTCCCGCCAACCCGTGCCCGGGATCCCAACAGGAGGCCCTGTGGCGAGAGTGTCCGCGGCGGAGAATCGCTAGGAGGTCGAGCCATGGAATTCACCATCCCTCGGTCGATGAAACAGGAACACGATGAACTGCACGAGGAGCTGAAAAGGATCACGGGAGGCAAGAGCAAAGTAGCCGCGGCCGCCCGGAAAGTGGCAGACCCCCTTCACGCGCACTTCGAGAAGGAAGAGGCCTTCGCGCTGCCTCCACTGGGGCTCCTTCCGCAGCTGGCCCGCGGCGAAGTCACAGCCAAGATGGCCGACGTCCTGAAGATGACGGACAGGCTGAGGGCCGAGCTGCCGGAGATGTTGGAGGAGCACAAGGCCATTGTCGCCGCGCTGCGCGCGCTCGTCGAGGCCGGCAAGAAGGCCCGTAAGCCGTCTGTAGTCGAGTTCGCCACAAAGCTTATGCGCCACGCGCAGACCGAGGAGGAGGTCGCCTACCCGACATCGATTCTGATCGGCGAATACGTTCATCTGAAGCTAGGCAACTAGGCGAGCATCTTGCCTGGCAAAACGCGACCTTTCCGCCGCGATTGGATTCGATGGGATGTCTCGCCCGGACGAGCCCACTCGGGGCCTGTTGTTCGTCACGGTTGTTGAACTCGGCCACAGATCGGACATTAGGTTGAAGGGTGGGGAAGAACCCTGTGCTCAAGACCCGCGCCAGCTCACCGAACTCTAGGCGTGCCCCGGCTCGGGAGGCGAAAGGCCCGTACCGCGTTCTCTCCGTCCATCCACGGCTGCTCGAGATTGTAAAGTTCCTTCTCGGTATCTCCATGCTGGCGGCCGCATATCACTTGGCGGCCCGGCTCGGCTTGCAGATGGCCTACGTGCAAATCAATACGTCTCCAGTCTGGCCGCCGACGGGGATCGCCCTGGCCGCACTGCTGCTGTTCGGCCTCCACTTGTGGCCCGGAGTGACCCTGGGTGTTCTCTTGGGTTCCGTCCTCACAGGAGCGCCACTGGTTCTTGCGCTTGGAATGGCCGTCGGGAACACGCTCGAGGCGGTGGCCGGCGCGATCCTGCTTCTACGGGTCGTCCATTTCCGCCCGGCCCTCGATCGCCTTCAGGATGTCCTCAGCCTCGTGCTGGCTTCCCTGTTGGCGACCACGATCAGCGCCACGATCGGGGTGGGCACGCTTCTGGCCTTGGGGCTGGAATCGTCGTCGACGTTCGGCGATCTTTGGATCACATGGTGGATTGGGGATCTCCTGGGGGCGCTCGTGATCACACCGGCAGTCCTGGTCTGGGCGACGGCCACGGCGGCGCCGGCCCGCCGCGGCGCGGCCATCGAAAGGGCGGCTGTCCTTGTTCTGCTGGGGACGGTGACGTGGTACGTATTCAGCAATGCGCCGCCGGCTACGTTCACTCATCAGGCCCTTTCCTACGTAATCTTCCCCTTTGCCATCTGGCTGGCGGTCCGC
>Ga0326597_10011526_pt1 | contig 11714 bp, 7 predicted proteins | sample RVTome_12_FD_203789 | JGI IMG/M metagenome (GOLD analysis project Ga0326597, IMG submission 203789) | Soil microbial communities from uranium-contaminated site in the Upper Colorado River Basin, Wyoming, United States - RVT100D185 | ecosystem: Environmental > Terrestrial > Soil > Contaminated >...
TCAACTTCCGCCAGCGCCGCCTGCTCGCCTTCGCCTACTGCCACGGCAAGACGTTTTCGACCGCCGAGTACGAACGGGTCGGCGAAGTCGACCGCGATATCGCTTACCGCGAGATTCGCGCCTTGGTTAAAAGCGGCATCGTTGAGCCGCTCAAGCCCAAGAGCCGGAGCTACAGAATCATAGAAAAGCTATGATTCGGTTCCGAGTTCGATGTTCCGGGTTCCGGGTTGGGTGCCCGTGCCATCGCGTGCAGGGGGGAAACTTGCCGTTCCATCAGAGACTTAGTGAACATGAATTTTAGCGAGCTGGCGCGTCTGGCCGGCGGCCATGTGGAAGCGCGCATTATCCAGGCGAGCGTTCAGCTCGGACTCTTCGATTGCATCGCTGATCAAACTCTCAGCGCGGAGCAAGTCGCCGCCGCATTGCGCACGGACCTGCGGGCGACCGAATTACTGCTCAACAGCCTGGCCGCGCTGGCGCTGCTGGAGAAACAAGGAGATCGCTTTTCATTGTCCACCGCGGCGAAGACCTACCTCATCAATGAGTCGCCCCAATCGCTCTGCGGCATGATTCGTTTCGACGCTTCGCTCTGGAACTACTGGGAAGGCTTGGCTGACGCGGTGCGCGACGGCAAACCGGCCCGCCGCGCCGACATGTACCAAGAGACCCCTGCGGAGACCGAGACTTTCATCCAGGCGATGGATTCCCTGGTTAAAGCCCGCGGCGATGCCGAGGTGCTCGCGACCGCCTTGGATTGGGAAAAAGTCACCGACCTTCTCGACATCGGCTCCGGCCCCGCCACCTACCCCATTCATCTCTGCCGAAGACATCCAAAGTTGCGCGCGACCATCTTCGACCTTCCCGGCACACTAGAGCTAACGGCCCGCTTCGTGCGCGAAGCCGGATTGGAGCCACACATCAAGCTCGTGAGCGGTGACTATCGCAAAGATTCGATTCCCGGGAGCTACGACGCCATTTTCCTCTCGAACATCATCCACGGCGAAGGGTCCGAAGAAAACCAAAAGCTCATGACCAAACTTGCGACCAACCTCAAGTCCGGCGGGCGAATAATCATCAAGGACCATATCCTCGACGAGACGCGGGCCAATCCGCCGGCGGGCGCGATCTTCAGCCTGCTCATGCTCCTGACCACGACGTCCGGCCGGTGTTACAGTTTCAATGAGGTAAAGTCCTGGTTGGAGAACGCCGGCCTGCATCGGATTCGGCAAATCAACCTCCCGCCCCCCCTCACCTCGTCGCTGATCATCGGCGAGAAGTAATTCGTGCAACTGCGCAAATTGTCCGGCCACCCATAGCCCCACAAGAGGGGAAATTGATCGCGCCAAGCATGTCCTGAGCCTGGTCAAAGGGTCGCCAAGACGCCAGCAAAACAAAATCCGAAATCCGAATATCGAAATCCGAAACAAACCGAAACACACAAAGCCGAAAGCAAAACCTCGAAATCCGAAACGAGTTTGTTTGGAACTTTGTGTTTTTTGATCATTTAGATTTGTTTCGAATTTCGGATTTCGAGTTTCGAGTTTTTTCTCTGCTTCTCATTCCCTAGTGCCTTTGCGCGAAACATTCTTCCTTCGTGTTCTTCGTGCCTTCGTGGTGAAATGTCTGTTCATACTTTGGTTGCGGCTCCACCGCGCTGTGCTAAACTGACGATGAAAGAACACTTCTTTCCCAGAGGTGCGCCATCGACGAGCTGGAACGCAAAGCCAGAGAACAAGCAATCATCGAGAATTTAAAGCCCGCATGCCTGTGCAACAAGATCCGCAAAGGCACCGTGCTCAAAGCGATTCGAGCCGGCGCGAAAACCTTCGAGCAAGTCAGCAAGCGCACCGGCGTCGGCACCGGCCCCTGCGGCGGCCGCCGCTGCGGCACGCTGGTCCGGGGCATGCTGGGCGAGCCCGTGACCAGCTGCAATGAATGCGGCTGGCCGATCCTGGCGGGAGCTTCCCCGCAAATTTGCCCACGCTGTGAGTATGCAAAGCAAGAAGGCTGAGCCGACTGCTCCAGCCAATTGACTGTCGCCCGTTCTGTCAAGGAAATCGGCGCCATTCCCGTCCTGAAAACTCGGTAAGCAGAAAGAGTCAATAGATTGTTATGTCCTCCACATAGTTTCGCAACTTGTCGTTGCGCCTGTCAATTGGAAATAGATCTCGGCAATTTTTCGCCGGCGATTGCTCTCTTTTTTTTCTCTTTTTTTGTCCCTTGACGCCCGACCTCAATTTGCCCTATTTTACGGGACACTAACTTGGGCTGGGTTTCCCGAGCCTGTCACATCTTTGATCCTGCATCATAGGCCGGACTGGGTCGCCCCAGCCGGACCTTTCGTTCCTATGGTTTGATGGACGGATTCGACAGAGAGGGTTCGGTGAAATGTGTGATTGCAAGACCCCAACAGGTCGTTGACTTTTTTCAGGTCGCCGATGTAATAGAAAGAGCGCTCTCGTCGGAAGCGGTCCTATGGAACATCTGCTCGAAGTCCGCAAGCGTGTCTTCGCCGAATTGCGCGACACGAAGGTCGTCAAGGATCTCTTTGCAGGAACTCCCGACCCGGCCGCCTACGTTCGATACCTGATCAACGCCTACAACTACGCGCAGCACAGCCCGAAGGTGATGGCCGTTGCCGCCGCGCGCTGTACGGACACGCACCCGGAATTGGCGACGTACTTGCTGCGCCATGCGATCGAAGAGCAGGGACATTATCAGTGGGCGCTCGAAGATCTGCGCGACTTGAATGTAGGTGATGCCGAGGCGCAAGCGGCGCGGCCGGTTCCGTCATGTACGGCCATGATCGGCTACATTCATTATATCGCCGGCTACGCGAACCCCGTCGGCTTGTTCGGCTGGATGTATGTGCTCGAAGCGGTGGGAAACGATCTCGGCGCTCTCGTCGCGAAGGCGCTCAAGGACGCGCTCAAGCTATCCGGTAGCGGCGGCCTCCGCTTCGTAGCGCGTCACGGCGTCAGCGATACGGAACACGCGCGGGAGCTGACGGAGCAAATTCAAAGATATGTGACACAGGACGCGGACCTTAAAGAGGTTTGCTACGTGGCCGACGTGGTCGCCGATCTCTACGTCCGGATGTTTCGGGAGATAGGGAAGGAGCGGCAGCGGTGGGACTGACCGTCACCGAGGCGCGCTCGGAAGCGGATCGAGAAAAAATCTTCGAATTTCGCTACCGCGTTTATCTCGATGAGTTGCATCTTTCCCCGCCCACGGCGGACCACGCGCGAAAGCGTCTCTGGGACCCGCTCGATGACGTGAGCGTCTCTCACGCTCTGCTCGACGACGGCGAGGTCGTCGGCTCGCTCCGCGTGACGTTCCTCGAGGATGTTCCCGATCCCGCGCCGCTCATCGAGAAATATTCTTTGCAGCCGGCGATCGCCGCGCTGGGTCGATCCGCCATTTGCACGACCAGCCGATTTATTCTTCACCCGCGGATCCGCCATGGGACGGCGATCTTGCGGCTGATGGAGGCTGCCTACGAGCACGGGGCGTCCCGCGAGAGCGTGCGCCTGAATTACGGCGATTGTAGCCCGCATTTACTTCCATTCTACGAGCACTTGGGCTACCGGCGCTACACACGCGCGTACAACGACACGGCCTACGGCTTTAAGATTCTCATTGTGATGCTGGTCCGCGACCGCCAACGCTTCGAGCGCGTGCGCTCGCCGCTTTTGCGCGTCGCTTCGCGTTACGCCGACGATCCGGAGGCGCGCGCATGGTTCGAGCGCTGCTATCCCGAGTATCTCAACCTCGAGAGCGCCGCTTTCCTCCCTCAAGGGGTCTTCTTCGACATCTTGTCACACCGCGTCGCGACCGATCCGCTCCACGGCCGGGGATTGCTCCATGGGCTGGAGCGCGCGGAAGCCGAAGGGTTTCTCGCGAACGCGACGCTCGTCAAGGCGGAGGCGGGCGATCGCATCGTGCGTCAGGGAGAGCCCGGCGATACCGTGTTCGTTCTGTTGTCGGGGCTCGCCGAGGTGACGTTAAACGAGTCGCCGGATCATCCCGTCGCGGTTCTCGGCGCCGGCGATACCTTCGGCGAGATGAGTTTTCTGACTTCGAAACCGCGCACCGCCAATGTGATCGGGAAAGCGCCGTGCGAGATGATCGTCCTCTCGGGTGAGTCTCTCAATCGATTCATCGCCAAAGAACCGGCCGTCGCCGCAAAAGTGCTGCTCAATCTCTCGCGCATACTCGCCGAGCGTCTGGCCGTCGCCACCCCCAGGTCGTGAGACGGCATTGAGAGACCGATTCACGGAAAGCAAGGCCGGAACTATCCCGATCGTGAGTTCGTCATGAGGCGCTACGTAGAGTGGATTATCCGGCATCGTATCCTCGTTGTCGGGATCACTGTGTTGATCTCCGGCGCGCTGGTCTCCCAGATCACGCAGCTCCGCGTCATCATCGATCCGAATAAAATGCTGCCGCAGGATCATCCATACGTGGCGGCGACCAACGATGTCGAAAAGTTGTTCGGATCAAAATACATCATTGTCATCGGGATTACGCCGAAACGGGGCGACGCCTTCAGCCCGCAGGTCTTGAGTAAAGTTCAGCGCGTCACTGCCGCCGTCCTGAGTGCGCCGGGCGTAGTCAGGGAAAACGTTCTGAGCTTGTCTGCCCGACGCGCCAAAAACATCGAGGCCACGGCCGACGGCATCGACGTTCGGCCGCTGATGGAGACGGTGCCCGAGGCGCCGACAAAGATCGAAGCGCTGCGCCGCTCGGTCCGCGCGAATCCCGTATACGTCGGTACTCTCATTTCGCGGGACGAGCGTAGCGCGGGGATTCTCGCGGAGTTTCGAGAACAGCCGGACGGCTTTCGAGCGATCGTAGAAAGGGTCCGCGCGATTGTAGAGCTGGAACGCGACGGCTCGGTCGACATCGCGGTGGGCGGCCTCCCGGTCTTCCTCGGCGAGATCGAAGTGTACTCGCAGCGCATCGCGCTCCTTTTCTTGATCGCGATTCTGATCACGGGGCTGATTCACTACGAGGCGTTCCGCACGGTGCAGGGCTTGATCCTGCCGCTCGTCACCGCGCTTCTCGCCGTTGTCTGGGGGCTCGGCATCATGCGTTTGGCCGGCGTGCCCATGGACGTCTTCAATGGCACGACTCCGATACTCATCCTGGCCATCGCGGCCGGCCACGCGGTGCAGATTCTCAAGCGTTACTATGAAGAGTACCATCGACTCAGAGCCGCGACCGAGCTCGCGCCGGCGGAGGCGAATCGGGCTGCCGTAGTGGAATCGGCGACGCGCATCGGGCCCGTGATGCTCACGGCCGGAAGCGTGGCCGTGCTGGGGTTTTTCTCTCTCGCGGTCTTCAAGATCACGACGATCCGGACGTTCGGCGTGTTCACGGGTCTGGGAATTTTGAGCGCGCTCATTTTGGAGATGAGCTTTATTCCGGCGCTGCGTTCTCTTCTCCCGCCTCCCGGCGAGCGGGAAAGCCGCCGCGAGCGCGAGCGGCGAGTGTGGGACCGGATCACCGAGACGATCGCGGATTGGGTGACCGGCCCCAGGCGACGGCGCATCTATATCGTGGCCGCTCTTTTGCTTTTGCTCTGGGGTGGCGGGATGACTCGGCTCATGATGGATAATTCCGTCAAGAGCTACTTCTTTCACCATCTCGGTTTCCAGCGCGATGACCGAGCGCTGAATGAGCAGCTCGCCGGCACCAACACGCTCTTTCTGTTGGTCGAAGCGCAAGACGCCAGCGCGATGAAAAATCCCAAAGTCCTCCAGGCGATGGAGGCGACGCAACGATTCATCCAGCAGCAACCTTTAGTCGGAAAAACGCTTTCTTTGGCGGACTTCGTCAAGCGGATGAATCGCGCGATGCACGACGACGATCCGGCTTACGACCGGATACCGGAAAGCCGTGAGCTCGTCTCCCAATATCTCCTGCTCTATTCGATGTCAGGCGAGCCGGGCGACTTCGATACTTACGTCGACTACGCTTACAAGTCCGCCAACATCTGGGTCTTTCTCAAGACCGACAGCAGCGCGTTTCTCCAAGGGCTGATCGCCAAGCTAAACGATTTCATCCCGACTCGGTTCGGCGATCGGATTCGGATAAGAATCGGCGGCAGCGTCGCCCAGACCGCGGCGCTCAACGAAGTGATGGTTCACGACAAGATCCTGAACATCGTCCAGATCGGCGGGGTTATTTTTCTCATCACGTCGATCGTGTTCCGCTCTTTGCTTGCCGGGTTGCTCGTGCTCGTCCCTTTGACGCTGGCAGTGCTCGCCAACTTCGGCTTGATGGGACTGTTCGGAATTCCGCTCAACATCGGCACGTCGCTGATCTCCGCTATGGCCGTGGGCATCGGCGCCGACTACGCGATTTATCTTATTTACCGGCTGCGCGAGGAGCTGGGCCGCAACGTGGACGAGACGGCGGCGTTCCACGCCGCCCTGACCACAGCGGGCAAAGCGATTCTGTTCGTGGCCTCGGCGGTGGCCGGCGGCTACGGCGTCCTGTTGTTTTCCTACGGCTATTACATTCACATGTGGTTCGCGATTCTCATCGCAATGGCCATGCTGATGAGTTCCCTCGCCGCCCTCACGATCTTGCCGAGCCTGATTTTGACCCTGCGGCCGCGCTTTGTCTTTGGCCGGGCGCGTCAACGTCTCTTGACGGCTCGCGAAATCACGACCGCTTTCTTTCTCGCTCTGGGGCTGGGCTCGATTTTGTGCACGCAAGCCTGGGCCCAGCCTCTCACGGCGACGGACATTATGCGGAAGAACTCTGTCGTCACAAAGGTTGTGGATTCGATTTCCGACGTGACCTTTACTTTGGTCAACAAGACGGCGCAGGAGCGCGTCAGGAAAACGGTGATCGTGACCAAGCTCCAGGCCAACGGTGCGGACAACATGCAAATGGTGCGCTTTCTCTCTCCGCCCGACGATAGAGGAACGACCGTTCTGACTATTGAGCATGCGGACAAGGACGACGACATCTGGGTCTATCTGCCGGCGCTGAAAAAAGTCCGCCGGCTGGTCGCCGCCAACAAGAAGAGCAGCTTTGCAGGCACGGACTTCTCCTATGGCGACGTGATCGGCCACAAAACCGAGGAATGGGAACACCGTCTCCTCAGAGAGGAGGAGATCGATGGTCAGCCGTGCTATTTGATCGAGTCGTTGCCGCGGAGCGAGGCGGTGAAATCGAACAGCGGCTACTCGAAGCACCAGCTCTGGATTCGCGAGGACAACTTCGCGGCGATCAAGGAAGAATTCTGGGATCAATCGGGACAGCCGCTCAAGACCTTCAGGGGCTCCGACGTTCGACTCGTCGATGCGCGCAGGGAAAAATGGCGCGCCATGCGACTCGAGGCCGCCAATGTTCAGACGGGTCATCGGACGATCATCCAGTTCGACAACTTCAAAGTGAATCAACGAATCAAAGACGAATTTTTCACGACGCGCTACATGGAGCGGGAGCCTTGAAGCTCACCGCCTCGGTGTTTGCATTGGCGGTCTTGTTCGCGGCATCGCGCCTGTTTGCGGCAGAACCCTCAGAGGAGATCCATTCGGTCACGGAATGGCTCCAGCAAGTGAGCCTCAGCGGTTCCGTCAGAGCGGGTTATTGGATCTCGTCCAGGGAGCTCGACGACAGAGAGCATTTGGCGGCCGCTTCCATTTGGCTCAAAGCCACTTCGAAGCTCGGCTCCAACGCCTCATTCCTCGTCGAAGGTTGGTTCAGGAGCCAGCAACTGTTCCGAGAGGATGAGACCAGCGGCGCGCTTCGAGAGGCGTATCTTAACGTGAACCTGGGGCCGGTCGATCTCAGCGTCGGCAAGCAGATCATTGCGTGGGGCCGAGCCGACCGGATCAACCCGACCGACAACCTCACGCCGAAGAATTTCACCTTGCTCGTTCCCGATGACGACGACCAGCGGCTCGGCACGCCAGCCGTCAAGGCTACTTACTATCTCGCGGGAGTCTCGTTCACGGGCGTGTGGCTTCCCGACTTCGAGTCCGACACTATCCCGATCAAACGGCCGCCGCCTTTGTTCCGACTTCACCGGAGGAAACCGGACCCGACTCTCAACCAATGGGCGGTCAAACTCGAACAAACGGAAAAAACCGTTGACTGGTCTCTTTCATACTTCGATGGTCTCGATCCTTTCCCGGATCTCGGCATCGGGAAGGTCAACCTGTCACGTGTTGATCTCCATTTCAGCAACCACCGCATTCGCGTCATCGGGGCCGACACGGCGACCACGTTGGGTCGCTACGGCTTGCGGGCGGAGGCGGCCTATACCTTCACAGGAAACCCCGCAGGCAAAAACCGCGCAATCAAGAACCCGTTCTTTTTCCTGGTCGTGGGCGGCGACCGGACTTTTTTCGACTATCTGAACTTCAACGTTCAGTATCTTCTCCGCGTCGTGGTGAATTATCGGAGTCCATTCAAGATCGCGGATCCCGTCGAGAGCGGCGTGGCACTCCAGCAGGCGACGCAGACAAACCAACTCGACCGCCTGCAGCACGGAGGCTCGCTGCGTATCAGTGACAAATGGTTTAACGAAACGCTGGAAGGGGAGTTGGCCGGCGTATTTTTCTTTACGCGCGGCGATTATGCGATCCGCCCGAAACTCACTTACGCTTTTACTGACCGGTGGAAGGGCGCGCTCGGGGCCGACTTTTTTCGCGGACCGCGCCGCTCGTTTTTCGGTAACCTTCGAGACAACTCCACAGCCTATGTCGAGTTGCGCTGGAGCTTCTAAAGGAGAACGGTGCAACTCGACCCGTAAAGCTGGAAGTGTTACTAAAGGCAAAGGCTAGAGAAGCGGGGTCGTTGATAGTTGATAGGGTCGCGTCTTGCATTGCGACAATGTGTGATTGCAAGACCTGACCCCAAGACTTGACCCCAAGACTGCAGATGTCAGCGTATGGATCGAGACTGGGTCGCCATCAAAGAAGTAAAGCCTAATGACCGTCTCGAGTTGACGCTTTGCTGCGTCGAGTTTTGAGACGGTAATATTTTTCATCATCTAATGAAGACCTATTGCAACGAAATCGGTCTCTGACTCCGTTACACGTTTGTGTGAGGGGTCGTGATGGGTCAAACTTCCAGTCACACATTGCCGTAACGCAAGACCCGACGCTAACCCCCACAGAATTAGTTAATTGCCGTTCGGATTAGGCACAACGACCAAGTGATCCCAACTAGAGCGAACATCGTTGGGGTCTGCCATGCGTGCGTCATGCCGCGCAAAAAGATCTTCCAGCTGCGCAATATGATCTTCAGTTATATCCAGTACCCAATCTAAGGAAAGACATTCTAACGCGATCCGAGTAAAAAAATGTTGCGAAAATTTCAAAAGAAACGGCTCTTTAAGGTAACCCGGTGCACCTTCAATTTGGAAAGCCATCACCGGATCATCGAGCGGAGTAAGTGTTAGTTGCCTCCTCGCAGCTAACTTGATTAATTCCCCCACGTCCACAATGACGAGAATAAAAAGATCCCCTTTTACAAAAAGATAAAGGTGCTCCGGATTCCTGATTGTAAGCGTAAATGGATAATAGGACATCCACCACTCTTTATTCTTGTATTCATTCAGAAAGAACGGTACTGGGGAAATCAAATGTTCGAATGCTTCACCGTAGTCAAGATGCGCTCCGGGCGTTTGAACAAGAAAGTGAAGGCCGGGTTCAGGACGTGCGATGGCGTGACCTGTCTTGAGCGCCTCTCCGATACTTAAATTTAATTGATCGACGTAATTCCGCTCCGGAGTCCGAATATTGACCCGCTGGCAGAACGCTGCGCCTCGAACATTGTAGCCTTCATCGTTCTTCAAATAGCTTTGAACGTTTGCGAGTCGGGACAATTGTCGAGTAGTACGCCTGTTTCTATTGTGGCTGGACTTGACTTCCAATAACTCGGGGACCGATCCGCCGAGCAAACACACATCACCGTAGCGGATACTGTTGGTTAGGTCAGTTAAAAGCGCTGGAACCTTGTGCCTTTTTGCATCCAAGATCAACCCTAATTCAGCAGGCAGCCCTTGTTTAGCAGTCAGGTGCCCCGATTCCTGCTTCACAGCTGCGGTGGAATCGTCATAAAGAAGGGGTTTTATGCTCCATTTATCCAGATAAAGAAATGCAATCGCATCACCGAAGGAGCGATAAAGGTAACGCAACCATTGATATTGCGTGATTCGCCGATCTAGGGCACTGATTCGGTATTTGAGGGCCTGTGAGCTTCTCCTGGATAGCCCTCGTCGGATTCGTTTCACGATTAGTGATTTTCGTTCTGTTTTGAGAGCAGTTATTTTTCGCTCCGCGTTCAGAATTCCTTTAAGTAAAGAAAGCTGGATGTGGAGAAGAAGTTCATGGTTACTCATGTCCTTGGACAGTTCATTGATCTGTGATTTCAGATCAATGATCGCCTTGCGATAATATCCAATCATAGCGCACCTATAATTAATCGATGGGGAGAAAATGTTCCGGGAGTCCTTTCTCGGTCCAGACTTTAAGGATTCTTCCCAGACCGATTTGCTAACTCATCGGCTACGGTATTTCAATACTAAAAACGTCCATCATGTACATTAACAGTTCTTTATCTTCATACCCGTAACGAGTTTGACCATCGAGCATTATCGCCACAAGAGGAGTAATTCCCTTAAATTCCAAAGTATATAGACCGTCACTCGTTTGAGAGATCATGTGATCGCAAAGATAGTCGATATCCCTCGCCAATCTTTCGTCTATTGCTCTCTCTGCGTTGTTCCACGGCGTGTACCGCTTCTTAGTTGCTGGCTTCGTTGACTCGTATATTCGGAGTAAAAAATCTGCAGATTTGAGTTCAGCGAACGACATTTCCTGCTCGTTTCCGTAAATTAAGCGCCAGATGAAATAAAATACTATCGCTCTTTCCGACGGTGAAAACGGAGCCACTATTCCTAAAGCCTTTTGATAAACGACATCCTCATTCCCAATTTTCGCTTTAACTATGGCGTCGATAGTTCGTTCGTTAAGATTGAGAAAGGAGAGGGTGTATTCTGGCTCGATTATTGTGGCGTTTTTTTGCTTATCGAACTGTTTGGCTATTGCACGGATCATGTCCTTGTTTTTCGTCGAGTCACAACAGAGTAGCACATAGTATTCTACCAAAGAATCACCGTAACGCTGAAACGAATCGAAGAACTGAGCCTTCAAGGTTTTCAGAATGTCCTTAGCATGCAGATCGTCCTCGGATTTGATTTGGAGGCAGATAAACCACGGATTCTCGGCTACCACTTCACGCAAGAGAATATCTGTTCCTTCATCGCTGAGGCCCTGGATGTCATAGACGACTTTTCTGTATTTTTCGAAACTGCCAAGAATGCTTTCCAACTTTTGCTGAAATCTGGGACAAAGGTCCGCATTGTGCTTCATTCTGGCGAATGCTTTTGTGTCGCTTGGCGCCGTACGCCGGTATCGCAAGAGCTCATCGACAAGTCTCACCAGAAAACGATCCATGACGTTTGTCGGATACCAAATTCCGAGTGTATTGTGAACCGGAAGATATTCGGGGTCGTGCTGGGATTTCTAAACAACCTTTCGATCTATCGCACCGACCGCCTAATCCGATTAGTCACAACCCACGTGCGGCTCGGCTGGCTAGTCTACCCTCATTTCATCCCTAAATCGCTCTCGCGCCATCATCATAGAATTTGATTGTTCCCAGGATTTAAACACAAAACGCTG
>Ga0326597_10011527_pt1 | contig 11713 bp, 11 predicted proteins | sample RVTome_12_FD_203789 | JGI IMG/M metagenome (GOLD analysis project Ga0326597, IMG submission 203789) | Soil microbial communities from uranium-contaminated site in the Upper Colorado River Basin, Wyoming, United States - RVT100D185 | ecosystem: Environmental > Terrestrial > Soil > Contaminated >...
AACGCGGTCTCGATATCCTTGGGAGCTAGTACGTCAATGTATTGAAGCTGCACCTTGAACGCCCCTGCGGCGAGTTCGATCTCTTTTAACGATTGTGCGTTGCCCGGGTTGGTCGACATGCCGAAGACCGCGACCCGGGAGAGCCTGGGAAGTACTTCTTTTAATAGCTCCAGGTGTTTGCCGCTTATACCCGGGTAAACTGTGGACAATCCGGTGATGTTTCCACTGGGTCGCGCCAGGCTGGCGACAAACCCCGAGCCAACAGGATCGGAATCCTGCGCCATGACAATCGGAATCGTCGAAGTTGCTTCCTTAACAGGCCGGGTTACCGTGGGACCACCCGTGACGATGACGTCTACCTTGAGACGCACTAGCTCGGCCGCGAGCGCGGGGATGCGATCGAACTTCCCCTCTGCGCTCCGATACTCAATGACAATGTTTTTCCCCTCCACGTAGCCAAGGTCGCGCAGCCCTTGCCGGAATGCCTCAATGCGGGCAGAGATATCGGAAAGGGACTGACCAGTTAGAAACCCTATCCGCGGGACTTTAGGTGGCTGCTGCGCCTGGGCCGCTTCCGACCCTAATCCAAGGAATCCCGCAGTCCCCGCCACCGTCGCAGCTCTCAGAAACTCCCGCCGGCTCCAGCCGGCTCGATTTTCGATTGCCGGATCAAAACCCAGACTGATTGGTGTAGTTTTTTTATCCATAGATTCCTCTTTTCTCCCTATCTCGTCTTCCGTTTATTTCCCTGAGCAAAGCCAAAGGGTTTCCTCCTTATTTCACACCGCCCATGCGCCGTCAACGTGACTCTGTCGAGTATGAATATTTCCACTTTGCTCACGGCCGCGCCAAAGTCCGTTTCACCGTAGCGAACTGATTTTCACCAGTACAGTGTGTCCGAAAATCCCCCCTTCCCCCCTTTTCAAAGGGGGGATCGAAAGTCTCCCTTTCTAAAGGGAGATTTAGAGGGATTTTTACTCCTGCCCAGCACAACTTTGACGTTACCCTGCCACTTTGCTTGACAGATTGTCAGCGCTGAAATATTTGTGGAACCCTATTGAAGCCCATTAGGTTATCAGCCCACGCTCTTGGTTACGCATCGAAGCGTGGATTCACAGCAGCTGAGGTGGAAGAAGCCATACGGAGCTGTCCGTGGCAACCGGCGGAGTTGGGGCGATTGGAGTGTACGAAGAGCTTCCCGTTTAACCGCGAGTGGAACGGCAAGACGTACACGACGAAACGGGTTCGGCCCATCTTTCTTGAAGAGGCTGATGAAATCGTCGTGGTCACGGTTTATACTTACTACTCCCGAAAGGAGATGTCTTTATGAGAATCAGCTATGACGCTGAGGTAGACGCGCTAAGCATCACCTTCCGCGAAACCACAGTCACCACGAAACACATGGGTGAAGGCATAGCCGCAGACTATGACGCCGATGGAAAGTTGGCTGGCATCGAGATTCTAGACGCCGCGAAGCGCTTTGGCGGAAAAGAGACTCTTCGCCAAGTCGTCATCGAGGGGATCGGTCCTACCACGCAAACCTGACGGGTGTTAGAGCAACGCACTCCCATCTAAGTACTGGAGCAAGCCATGAGCATACGAGGAAAGACGGCGATCGCCGGCATCGGCGAGACGCCGACGGATCGCTTGGGCAGCAAGCCCGGTGAGCCGCGCAAGTCGACGGCGGAATATCTCGCCTGGGCGGCGCGCCTGGCGATGGAAGACGCCGGGCTGACGAAGAAGGATTTCGAGGGCCAAGGGCTGGCGGCGATCTACACGACGAATCATTCGCAACCCTTTTGGCCCGAAGAAGTCGCGGCGATTCTCGGCATCACGCCTGGCGTGTCGCTTGCCGGCGGCAACGGCGGCGCCAGCTCGGTGTCGCTGCTAGGACACGCCGCGGCGGCGATCGTCGCCGGGCTGTGCGATCTTGTTTTGGTCATCGCCGCTGCCGCGCCCTTCAGCGAGCGCGGCAGCCACCGCGGCACTCCCGCCGACACGCGCGATTATGAGATGCCGTTCGGCGTCATGGGGCCGAATTGCAAGATTTCCTTCGTCATGAGCCGCTACATGCACGAGTCGGGCATGACCGAGGAACACTTCGGCAAGATCGCCGTCACTGGCCGCTACCACGCGTCGCTGAATCCGAACGCTTATCTGAGAAAGCCGATCACCATCGAGGATTACAAAAAGTCGCGTTTGATCTCCGATCCGATTCGGCTTCTTGATTGCGTCCTGCCGGCCAACGGTGGCAAGGCGTACATCATGACCACGGTGGAACGGGCGAAGAGCTTGCGCAAACCGCCGGTTTACTTGCTCGGCTGGGGCGAGTGCAACAACGCGAGCTACGGGCCGCGCTATCGCGCCAACCCGCTCATCACCGGCATCACGCAAGCGGGCAAACGAGCTTTCGATATGGCCGGCGTCACGCACAAGGATATCCGTTGTCTCAATCTCTACGACGACTACATTCCCATCGTGATGATCCAGATCGAGGACCTGGGATTCTGCGGCAGGAACGACAAGGCGTTCTTTGAAAAGACCGACTTCACGTTCAAGGGCGACCTGCCGATTCAGACCAGCGGCGGCATGATCAATTGCGGCCAGCCATCCACCACCGGCGGCATGCTGCACGTGCTAGAGACCGTGCGCCAGGTGCGCGGCGAAGGCGGCGAGCGTCAGGTGCCCAATATTAAGTTCGGCATTTCCACCGGCGTGGGGGCAGTCAACTACGGCAAGAACTTCGGCTGCACCGCCGCAGCTATTTTGGGTAGCGAGTCGTAGTGGTGGCAAAGAAGATGAAAATTCCATCTCACCACGAAGGCACGAAGGACACGAAGGTTTCGAAAAAGAAAACTCCGAACTTCGTGCTCTTCGTGCCTTCGTGGTGGAAAATTATCTAACGAATCCTGCAGGAGTCTCACATGGCAGAAGAAAAAGCAGCTAAGAAACCGCTTCCCGAGATCACCCCGGTGAACCAACCCTTTTGGGACGGTGCCAAAGCGGGCAAGCTTATGATGCAAAAGTGCCGGGACTGCGGCACATGGGTCTTCTGCCCGCGGCCGGTTTGCGGCGATTGCGCCAGCGAAAAGCTCGAATGGGTGCAGGTCAGCGGCCGCGGCAAAGTTTTTTCCTTCACCGTGATCCGCGAGGTTGTCGGCCAAGCACTGCGCGGCTTCGCGCCGGACATTCCCTACGTCACCGCGTGGATCGATCTCGACGAAGGGCCACGCTTTTGCAGCAACATCATCGGCTGCGCCACCGATAAAGTTCACATCGACATGCCGGTGCAAGTCGTCTTCGAGGACAGCGGCGAGGGAATTACGCTGCCGAAATTTCGCCCCGCTACGAGTTGAGGGGCTTGCAGGATTACTTTGAAAGACTATTCACCACCGAGGCGCAGAGTTCGCAGAGTTGGGAGTATTTTTCTAATCAAAAACTCTTTACTCCGCGTCCTCCGCGCCTCCGCGTGAGATCTCTTTGGGATCGACACAATCAGAATAGCCACTGGACGATTTGCGTAAGCCGCGAAAACTTTCTACGAAGCATGCTCTGAGCACGTCGAAGGGCGATCGGCTATCTACCCGTTATCGCCACAATCCCCGCCACCAGCAGCACGACGCCGATGACCACGAACCGGTTAATCTTTTCTTCGCCGCGCAAAAAGAGCGCGGTGAGGCCGATAACGAAGAGCGGTGTGGTATTGATCAGCGGGGCCACGACTGAGATCTGACCGCCGTTGAGCGCGATGAACGTACACAACTGGCCAATCAGCGCGAACACCGCGGCGCCGCCATAGTAGGGCAAGCATGGCCGGTTGATTTGGATCGAGCGCAGGTTACCGGAAAACAAAACCGAGCCGAACAGACAGAAAAGCGAGGTTGCCGTCGAGACCGTCGCTGCGATGATCGGCTCGCTGGTGCTGTTAAGCCCCATCTTCCGGACATTCTGGGACACGGACGCGAGCAGCGCCGCGCCCAAGGGGAACAAAAGATCACGAGGGCGCCACTTCGCCTCCCCCTCTCGTTTATACGAAACCAGCCACGTGCCGGCCACGGTCAAGATCCCGCCCAAATAGACGATCAAGCCGGGCTGGTCTTGGAACAGAAAAAAGGCGATCGCCACCGAAAAAAACGGCGACGTTCCCCGGATCGGTCCGGCGCGGGATACGCCCAGCCGGACGATACCGACGTAGAACAATACGCGGACGAACGCCGGCTGGATGATGCCGCTCACAACAAAGAACCAATTCGCCGGCTGAAAAATCTTTTCCAGTGGGTATTGAAAAAAAATGTAAGGGCCGAGAATCGCCGTGTTGACGACGAAACTGACCAGCGCCGCCGTCGAAGGGTTGGAAAACGCCGTGCCCTTGCGCACGAGGATCGAGTCCACCGCCCACGCCCCCGCCGAGATGATCGCCCAAAGCTCGCTGCTCATGAAAAAACCGTCATTAACCTAGAATCGGAGTATCTCGCGCAAAGCCGCAAAGGCCGCAAAGAAATAGATTTCCGAACTTGGCGTCCTTGGCGCCTTGGCGGGAGAAAATCCCAAGCGCCGACTGGCCGGTCGGCCGTCTTCGGTCGTCCGTCGTCTATAGTTGACCAGTTTCTTAGCACAGCCCGTCACCGCAAGATACCCGAGGACTGCAAGAGTGATGTCCACAGCCTTTCGTTCGTCAGTTGTACTCGCCGCTTTGCCAATATATGTTAGCCTGAAATCGCAGCCTGATCGAAATACCTCGCGAGGATTCTGTGAAAAAACTTTTGAGCCTGTTGGTGATGAGCGGCGCGGCTTTGGCGGCGCTTTTTTTTCTGACGAACAATACCGGCTCGCGCGCCGGCATGCCGCAAACAGTGACGCTGAAGCCGGGTATTGCGGTTCAAGAGGGCTCCATCGTCTCGATCGAGTACACGCTCACTGACGAGAGCGGCAAGGTCATCGATTCCAGCGCCGGCAAGGAGCCGTTGACCTACATCCAGGGCGCTGGGCAAATCGTCCACGGACTTGAAAAGGAACTCGCCGGTCTGAAAGTCGGCGATCAGAAAAAAGTCCAGGTCAATCCGGAAGAGGGCTACGGCCTACCCGACCCCAAAGCGTTTCAAGAGATCCCGAAAGAAAAGGTCCCGCCCGACGCGCACAAGGTCGGCGCGATGCTGATGACCAAAAGCCCACAAGGACAAGCCGTCGCGCTGCGCGTGAGCGCAATCAAGGAGAAAACCATCGTGGTCGACTTTAATCACCCCCTCGCCGGCAAGACGCTCAACTTCGACGTGAAGGTCGTCGACATCAAGGCCGCCGAAACGCGATAAGCTCAGGCCCCGGGCAACGGAGTATTTTTAGTCCTGAGTCCTGAGTACCGAGTCCTGGGCTATTCCACCGCTCCTACTCAGCACTCATTACCCGTTACTCAGCACTCATTTCATGCGACCCAAATTTTTCTACGGCTACGTCATCATCGCGCTATGTTTCATCAACATGGTGGTGATGCGCGGCGTCAACGGCGCCTTTGGCGTCTACTATTTGGCGTTATTGGAAGACTTCGCCTGGTCGCGGAGCGACGGTGCTTCAATCGCGTCGATTAACTTTCTCGTCTATGCTTTCGCTTCACCCCTGGTGGGCCTGGCTTTCGACCGTCTCGGGCCGCGCTTGCTCATGCCGCTCGGCGCCTTGCTGGTCGGCGGCGGCCTGGTCTTATCCTCTTTCGCGGGTTCGCTCGTCGGTCTCTATTTTTCCTACGGCATCATCACCGCGCTGGGCCAGGGCGCGCTCGGCTTCGTCGGCCATAACGCATTGATCTCCTTTTGGTTCGTGCGCCGGCGCGCCACCGCCATCGGCATCGCGAGCATGGGCCAGGGTCTCGGCGCGCTGGTCATGGTGCCGCTGACCCAGATTCTGATCAGCCAGCTCGGTTGGCGCTGGACTTTCGTCGTCACCGGCAGTCTGCTCTTGTTCATCTTGGTTCCCGCCAACGCGCTATTGCAGCGGCGCACGCCGCAGGAGGTCGGCCAGTTTCCCGACGGAGACTCCGCTCCCTCCGGCCAGAATCCCGTTCCTCGCCACGGGCACAGTGGCAATAGCGGCCACGACTGGACGTTGGCGGAAGCGGTGCGCTCGTTCCCGTTTTGGTCCATAACGGTCGGCCACCTCGCGCTGGGCACCGCAATCTTTATGGTCAATACCCACGCCATCGCCCACTTCGTCGCCGTGGGCTATGAAAAATTGGCCGCCTCCTTTTATTTCGGTTTTATCGGTTTTATCCGCATCGGCGCGACGATTTTTTGGGGTTCAATCTCCGACCGGCTGGGGCGCAGCAAGGCTTACGGGATCGCCGTTTTCGTCGCCGCGCTCGGCGTCGCCTGCATGATCGCGATGACCTTCGGCGCGCCGCTATGGCTAGTCTACCTTACGATTGCAATCTACGGCGTCGGCCACAGCGCCGGCAATCCCACCTACGGCGCGGTCATCGGCGATATCTTTTCCGGCCCCAAAATCGGCCTGATCTTCGGCTACCTGGAAATCAGCTTCGGGTTGGGTAGCGCCTTGGGCGCCTGGCTGGGCGGCTATCTCTTCGACCTGACCGGATCCTATGCGTGGCCTCTCTCCGTCTGCTTGCTTTGCTTTATCATTTCCGGTCTGGCAATCCATTCGTGCATCCAATGGCAGAGGCGCCAACCGAGCCGCGCCAGTTGACACTCACAGGTAAACCCGCCTAATGAATGTTAGGTAAAGACGATTATCACCACAAAGGACACAGCGCGGCGAAGCCGCAACCAAAGACGAAAAAAGATATTTCACCACGAAGGTCACGAAGAGCACGAAGTTAAGAAGTTTAAAAATATTAAGAGTCCGAAACCTTCGTGTCCTTCGCGCCTTCGTGGTGAATCCGACTTTTCTCGTTTTGGTTGCGGCGGAGCCGCGCTGGGATCTTCGTGGTGGATATTTACTTTGCGTTCTTTGCGGCTAAATCTCTTCAACGGGAGGCGTCATGAAGTTCTGTTTGCACGGTTCCGCCCGTAGCGTCAAAGAAGCCGTAGATCGCGCCAAGCGCGCCGAAGCGCTCGGCTTCGAGGCAATCTTTTTCGCCGACAGCCAGATGAACAACGTCGATCCCTACCAGGCGATGGCGATGTGCGCGGTGAGCACTAAAACAATCCGCTTGGGCACCGCCGTGACCAACATGGTCTACCGCGATCCGACGATCACGGCGAACTCCTTCGCGACGCTCAGTGAAATATCCGCAGGCCGCGCGATCATCGGCCTGGGTACCGGCGACGGTCCGGTGTACAGTCTCGGACGAACGGCGACGAAGCTCGTTGACTTCGAAAAGGGGCTGCGCGTCATCCACGACCTGCTTCACGACCGCGGCGTCGACGTGCCAAAGAGCAAAGAGCGCGCGGGCGGAAACGTACAGCTCAAGATCGGCAAGCGGCCCGTGCCGATCTACATCTCCGCCGAAGGACCGAAAACCTTGCGCGTCGCCGGCCGTACCTGCGACGGTGTCATTCTCGGCACAGGCTTCGATCTCGATGTGCTCGAATGGGCGCAAGCGCGGATCGCCGAAGGCGCCAGAGAAGCCGGGCGCAATACCGGCGAAATCGATATCATGCCCGCCGGCATGATCGTCGTCGACGAAGACGGTGAGCAAGCGCGCAAGCGCGTGCGCGCGCGCATGGCCAACCGTGCGCACCACAACTTCCGCTTCACCATGGAGACCGTTCCCAAAAGCGAGGCTGCCGGGGTCAAAAGATTCATGGACGCCTTCAACATCTCGAAACCGATCGAAGAGCGCGTCGATCCCGATTACGTGACGGATTATCTCTTGGAGCGCTTCACCATCGCGGGCACCCCGAGCGAGTGCGTCGCCAAGGTAAAACGGCTGGAAGCCGCCGGCGTCAAACGCATCTTGCTGACGCCGCCGAATGCGATTTACGACCAGGTGATGGAAACTTGGGGCAGGCGGGTAATAGAAAAATACTAGCAGGTTACTGAAAAACTCGGTTGCAGGCTGCTCAAAAAGATCTCAGATGCGAGGCGCGCGTATTTCGCGTATGGCTGATAGCTTATGGCATATGATTGGACCCATACGCTATAGGCCATACGCCATAAGCCAGCCTGTAGCGAGGCGATTGAGCGCAACGAAGCATATGAGTCTTTTTTAGCGGCATGCAAGGGGTCAGAAGTCGGAGGTCAAGTATCCCATGCGATCATCGATCCTCAATCCTCGATCCTCGACCCTATTGCTACTTGGCGTCTTGGTCGTAATTCCTGCAATCGCTCAAGCACAAACCAAACTCCGCGCCAGCTACGCTGGAACTACCGGGTACCATCTGCCCATCTGGGTTCAAAAGCAGGAAAATCTCGACAAGAAATACGGCCTGGACATGGAACTCCTGCTCATCGGCGGCGGTTCCAGAGTCATTCAGGCGCTGCTCGGCGGCGACCTTTACCTCACGCATTCAGGGGCGTCCACGGTGGCCCGCGCGGGCATCGCCGGCGCGGACCTGGTGATCGCGGCGACGGTCGTCAATCAAATCACCTGGAAAATCGTCACCCGCAAAGAGATCAAAGTGCCGGCGGATCTCTTGGGCAAGAAGGTCGCAATCACCGCCCGTGGGGGCTCCAGCGAATTGGGACTGCAACTGGCATTCAAGAATTGGGGCCTCGACTTCAGCAAGCTGACTCTGCTCAGCCTCGGTCCGACGCCCACTCGCATCGCGGCGCTGCGCGAAGGCGTAGTCGACGCGACGGTTCTTTCCTATCCCGAGATCATGATGACCACGCAGATGGGCTTTCCCGTGCTCGCCGACCTCCGCCAGTTCGCACAGATGACCGACACCTCGGTCGTCCTCGGGCGCGCCACGTTGGAAAAACAGCGACCGCTATTGAAACGCTTTATGCAGGGTTACGTGGAAGCGATCGCGCTGCTCAAAAGACAGCCTGAGATCGCCTACCGCGCCCTGACCCGCTACACCGGCAACAACGACCGCGCCGCGCTCGAACAAACGTTTCGCTTCTACGCCGAGAGCATGGCCGATATCCCGCGCACCGAGCCCACCGGCTGGCGCAACTTGATCGCCACCTTCAACAAGAGCGAAAAAGAAATGGCCCGCCTGCTCGACATGAGCTTGCTCGACGAGCTCCAGCGCGAGGGATTCTTCGAGCGACTTGGAAAATAAGTCGGCAGCCTGATTTTAGCTTCGGCTGACGTACTTTTTCCCTTAGCGCTCTTTGCATCTTGGCGCGAAAATCGTGCTCGTCGCTCGTGCTCGTGCTCGAACCAACACGAACCACGATCACGAGTCGCGATTATCGCGCCAAGCTTGAGTTCGCGGATTCCAGCCTGTAAATTACCTGAACCGGCTTCGGCGGTGAATCACGTGAATTCGCGAGCGGGGTTTGAACCCCGCTCGCGACCAAAGGGGATGCTCGCCCCCTTTGGAAACCCCATTTAATTGTGCCCGCCTCAAGAGGCGGGGGTTACTCAGAATCTAAACTAGGAGAATTTGATGCGAATTCTACAACGGGCATTTATCTTGGGCTTCGTGGCGATTGCGCTTCTCACGTCGGCGCCACTCATAGCCGCCCAAAGCACCAAGGAAAACAAAGTCGTAAAGGACGGCGCTGTCATCAGCCTGCAATATATTTTGTCCGGGGAGGACGGGAAGACCATCGAATCCAACAAAGGCCGGGAACCAATGAAGTACACGCAGGGCACGAAACAAATCATCCCCGGCTTGGAAAATGCGCTCGCGGGAATGAAAGTCGGCGAGGAGAAGCGCGTCAAGGTCAAACCGGAAGACGGCTACGGGCCGGTTGATAATAAGGCATTCCAGGAATTTCCCAAGGAGAAAGTACCGCAAGAGATGCAGAAGGTCGGCGCCCAGCTTATCCTGAAGGGTCCCCAGGGCCAGGCGCTTCCCGTTCGAGTCAAAGAGATCAAAGAAAAACCGTGGTCATGGACATGAACCACCCGATGGCCGGCAAGACGCTCATCTTCGATATCAAGATTCTAGATATTCAAGCTGCGGTCGCTCCGCAACCGCCAAAACCGGCCCAGCCGGCACCGCCGCCACAGCCGGCAAAACCTAATCCGCCGAAATAACACTTTCTCATAGGGGCCGGGCCGGTATGGATATCGAGGAATTCGCGGCGCGATTAAGACCATCCCGCCGCGTCGTCTTTTTCACCGGCGCCGGCATCAGCACGGAATCCGGCGTCCCTGACTTTCGCAGCCCCGGCGGCGTCTGGACCAAGTACCAGCCGGTGCTATTCCAAGACTTCATGACTAGCGAAGCGGCCCGAATTCAGCACTGGCAGCTAAAGAAAGCAACGTACGAGCTCTTCAAAACCGTCAAGCCGAATATCGGCCACACTGCGATACGCGATTTTGAACGGCGCGGCCAACTGCTCGGTCTGATCACCCAGAACATCGACGGCCTGCACAAGCTCGCCGGCGTGTCCAACGAGAAACTCGTCGAGCTGCACGGCACCGACCGTCTGGTGACTTGCCTCAAGTGCAGCAAACGGTTCGAACCCGCGGAAGTCTATGAGAACTTGGCGGAGAATTTCACCGCGCCCACCTGCGACGCCTGCGGCGGTTTTCTCAAATCGGCCAACGTTTCCTTCGGCCAGTCGATGCCGCCGGAAGAGATGAAGCGCGCCCAAGCATGGAGCGAACAGGCGGAAATCTTCATCGTCATCGGCTCCTCGCTGCAAGTCCAGCCTGCCGCTTCTTTCCCCGTCATCGCCAAACGCGCCGGCGCGCTGCTCGCGATCGTCAACCGCGACCCGACGCCGCTGGACGACCTCGCCGACCATATCTACAACGGGGCGATCGGAGAGTTCTTTAGAAAGCTGGTTCCGCTCATGGCGGATAGCTAGCGGGAGTTTACTGCGGCAGCGCACCATATTTTACCCCCATTCGTCAGAAGTCTTTTGATTTTAAGGGCATAGAGGTAGAGCCTTCCTGATTTTTCTGTATTACCCTATTATATCGTTGGCCAATCCCAGCAGATTTAACCCTGACAACCGATCAACACCTGTGGCGTCATGCAAGATTGTGCTTGACACCTGATATGAAAGTAGTCTATGTATTACCCCATATGGCATCTCTCATTGCTAAGAAAAAAACCAACAAACTCTATTACTACGTCGTCGAGAGTGGGCGGGTGGACGGCAAACCCCGCATCACAAGCCAAATCTATCTCGGCAGCGCAGAAAAAGTCGCTTCGCTGCTCCAGCAACGCGCAGCACCACTGCCCCTTTCGGCCACAAGCCGCAAAGCCGGTCTGCCTGCTGCCCTGTGGCTGACCGCTCAGCAGTGCGGTGTTTATGACCTGCTGCAATCGATCTGGCCCGCTCCCCGGTCGGGGCCCTCCACAGCGCATTACCTGCTGCTGGCAGCCTTTCATCGCATCTGTGAGCCCGGACCGAAAACTGAAGTCGCCGATTGGTATCAGAGCACGGTCCTAGAATCGCTCTGGCGTTTCCCGCCTGAGCGTTTTACCTCACAAGCTTTCTGGGATTGTTTTGATCAAATTAAATTGAGTCCGATGGGTTCCGAGGTGAGTCAAGCGGATGATCTGGATCGGGCACAACTTGGGCTTTTGGCGCTGTGGAAAGACAAGCAAATGGTCAGTCATCGGTTGTTATCCTATGACACGACCAACTTCTATACCTTCGTCGCTTCCACCAACAGCCGCAACACCTTGGC
>Ga0326597_10011528_pt1 | contig 11712 bp, 10 predicted proteins | sample RVTome_12_FD_203789 | JGI IMG/M metagenome (GOLD analysis project Ga0326597, IMG submission 203789) | Soil microbial communities from uranium-contaminated site in the Upper Colorado River Basin, Wyoming, United States - RVT100D185 | ecosystem: Environmental > Terrestrial > Soil > Contaminated >...
AAAAATGATGTCGCGCGACGACGCGAAACGCGCACTCGACGACGCATTACTCGAACGGCTGGTTGCGCTCAACGCTGAGCGAGCCGCAGAGGAAAAGCGCGGCCTTATCCGCTGGCTGCGACCTGAGTTTCAGATTCCGGCGTCCGGCCGTACACAGGCGCAGCCCAAGCAGTTTGAAATCGAGACCGGCGAGGCCGTAACGGTTACCGCTAAACCCGGCGAGCGACGACCGTGGCCCGCCACACTACCTGATCAGGTAAAAGCGGTCGCCGAAGTATTAGCGGCGGCGCGTGCCCCGCTAGCAGAAGACGCCATTGCAGCGTCGTTCACCGGTCGCGGTGCGTGGAAAAAGCGCCTGCCGCAGATCATCGACACGTTAGTGGCCGTGGGCCGCGTGCGCAGAAGAAAGGATGGGCTTGCGGTCATCGCGTAACCGAAGGCGCAACGTGCCGTGGGACGTGCCGTGGGGTCGGACCGCGCCAAGTGCCCGCGAAGACGAGATATTGTCCACAAAGGACGGGCTGAATTCGACTTAGACTGGCATTTTCAGCGGCGCAATTGACAGTCTAAGGATTGCGTGCGGGATAGGACAAATGCTTAAACAAACTGTTTTGGCGGCAAAACCGTGCCGCTAAGCGATCGTAGTACCGAAAATTTCGGTACTTATCAGGGACGATCGATGCGTTGGGCGGGTCCGACCCTGAATGTTGCTTCTCCAGAATCGCGTCAAACACAGGTTGCAGTTCCCTGGGTGAACTGCTGATGACCTGCAAGATCTCGGCGGTCGCCGTTTGCTGTTGAAGCGCCCCCGTTGTCTCGGCATTGCGTACCTGAAGCTCCTTGAATAGCCGCCCGTTCTCGATAGCGATTACCGCCTGGTCGGCGAAGGTTTGGAGCAGTTCGATATCGTGGACACTAAACATTCCAGGATCGCGGCGGGATACTCCGATGGTGCCGATTGGCACCTTGTCGCGCAGCAGAGGTACAAATATGGCGCTGCGATAACCCCTTGCCCGCGCGACGTCGCGTATACGTGGAACCTTCTCGGTATCGCTGACGCAGTAGGGTGTCCGGACCTGAAGCGCTCGCGCGTGTCCGGGTAACTTCGAGACTGGGCAGGGGAATTGACTGTTGAGCAATTCGTCTCCCACGTTACTCGTGGAGGTCAGAGCCGCCAAATGCAAAGTGTCGCCCGAGGTCCGCGTTACGGCGGCAGAAACCCCGCCGATCAGCCGCACCGCGGCCTTGGCGATCCCGTCGAAGACGGGCTGGACGGCGGTTGGCGAGCGGCTGTTCAGCCGCAGAATTTCGGCCGTCGCTTTCTCGCGTTCATGCGCTTCAGCGAGCGATCTATCGAACGTCTTATTCTTCGCCTTCGTGCGTTCAAGGGATTTGGTCAGCGTTGCGTTTTTCGTTTGTAGTCGCTTAACCAGCGCCTCAAGTTCGGCCTTCGTAACCGCACCCATTGCCCGCCCTCCCCAAGGCAACACAAAGGTGGTCGGGCCTTAGTGGAAAAGCGTTCTGCCATTGACGCCGCTCATGTTTGACTCGTCACGCAATATGAGCGAGAGTACACCGAGCACCACCGGCAGGTACTCGGGCTTGCACCCAGGCATGAGGGTGCGCTTCCTCGACGAATGGTGGCTCACGCAAAGCGGCCTGCTCACCCGGACCGGGCGCCCGTCGTCCTGATGATTCTCCCGTACTTCTCATAGTCCGATTTCAGGCGCTCGGCAAACTCATCGACCGTCATGGGCATCGGATCGAGCGCTTGCGCACCCAGAACCTTCGTCACGTCGGGATGCTCCAGCGCTTTCGTGAACTCCGCATTGAGGCGCTCCACGATCGCGCGCGGCGTCGCAGACGGCACAAAAGAGCCGATCCACGCGGTCAACTCGTAACCGGGTACCGTTTCCGCGATCGCCGGAACATCGGGGAATTGCTTCAGCCGTTTACTCGATGCGACGCCAATCGGGCGCAGGCGTTTTGTCTGGAGAGCCGAAGCAACCGAGCCAATGCCCACGAGGAACACCTGACTTTCCCCGCCGATCATCGCGATTACTGCCGGTCCACCACCCTTGTAGGGGACTTCCAGCATCTTCGTCCCTGTCATCTGCAGCATCAGCGTCATAGTGAGCCAGGTGTAGCTGCCCGTGCCGGTGGAGGCCCAGGCGATGTCGTTCGGTCTCGATTTTGCGAGCGCGATCAGCTCCTTCACCGATTTCGCCGGCAGTGACGGGTGCACGACCAGCATCCCGACCTGTACCGCGAGAGGCAACACGCCGGTGAAATCGCGCATCGTGTCGAACGGCAGCTTCTTATAGGTATGCGCGTTGGCGACGTGAGTGGCGGAATTGACCATGACGGTATAGCCGTCCGGGGGGCTCTTCGCGACGAGTTCCGCGCCAATGGTGCCCGTCGCGCCCGCCCGGTTATCGACCACGAACGCTTTACCCAGAGTTTTCGTAAGCCGCTGAGCCATTACGCGTGCGACGACGTCGTTGGAGCCGCCCGGCGGCCACGTGACGACGATACGCACGGGCTTTGCAGGGTACGCCTGTGCCTGCACCGTCTGGGACGCGGGTAGCGCAATCGCAAGCACAGCAAGTACTGGTGCTGCGTTGATCGATTTCCACGGAATCATAGCGTCGCTCTCCTGTTGGTTGTCTCGATCCGGCTCGTTAACGATGATGGCACCGCTTCCGACTGGACGCAATGACTGTATCGAAGAACATCGTAGTGAAGTTGCTCCGCGCTGGGTAGAACTCGGGACTTCACCCAGATTGTCAGAGCCCAAGTATTGGACTACCAGCCGCTGAACCGTGGCCACGTTTGTAGTGTGCCGTCAGCGCGCAGCGCGTGATACTCCGGGTACTGAGCACCGGTCGCGCAAGCGTGATTGGGCAGCACGCGCAGGACGGTGCCGATCGGAAACCGCGCGCTCACGCCCGGATCAGGGGCGCCATCGCGCCGGCCGATGATGCCGTGCTCCTGATTCGCGCCGGTCATGATGTAGTCGTCGAGCGCGACACCGTCGCGGTCGCAGACCAATCCGTAGCCTTGATCGATGGCCTGATTCTGTGTGCTGCGGTCGCGGCTCAGCGCCATCCAGCCGGCATCGACGATGGCCCAGCCTTTGTCCGCTTGATGACCGATCACGGTGGTGAGCACGCTCAACGCGATGTCGTCGATGCCACACACGCCGACACCGGCCATGAACAGATCGAAGAATACGTAGACCCCTGCTCGCACCTCGGTTACGCCACTGAGATCCTCGGCGCTCAACGCGGTCGGTGTCGAACCTACCGACACGATCGGACAGGGCAGTCCCGCGTCTCGCAGTCGCCGTCCAGCCAGCACGCACAGGTCGCGTTCCTGGTTCGCGATCGCGCGCAGCGCCTCGGGTGTGGAGCAATCATAGGAGCTGCCGGCGTGCGTCATTACCCCGAGTAGCTCGCAGCCGCCTGCGGCCAGTGCGTGCCCGATGTCGAGCAGGCGTGCTTCCTCGGGTTTTACGCCGGATCGATGCCCGTCGGTGTCGATTTCGATCAGCACCTTGAAGCGCACGGACGCAGCCCGGCGTCGGGCCACTATCGCCTGTGCACCTTCGATGCTGTCGACGATGATTTTCAGATCGCAGCCACGCCCGACCAGATCCTCGACTGCAGGCAGCTTTGACGGAGCGATGGCTACTGCATAAAGGATATCGCCGAATCCGGCGCTGAAGAATTCATGCGCTTCCTTGAGCGTCGAAACGGTGATCGCATAGGCACCGAGCGCTTGCTGCCGGCGGGCGATCTCGACACATTTGGCGGTCTTCACATGCGGACGGAATTTGACGCCGAGCGCATCCATGCGCGCTTGCATGCGGGCGAGATTGCGTGACAGCCGCACCTCGTCGACGATCGCGGCAGGCGTCGGGAGCGCGTAAAGTTCCATCTCGTGTGATTGCACAATCAACGCTCAATCGCACCGGCGCCGCAGGTTGGCGGCGCCGGTGTAACAGCGGTCGGCTTACTGAAGCGGCGAGAAACTTGCGCCCATCACCAGCTTATTTTCCTGCGCAACGTACGGGATGACCTTGCGGCCTTCCTTGTTCGCGACGACCGACGGCGGCCAGACGCCGGCATCGCTCGCCTGCTTGCGAACCGACGCGCGCTGCTCGATAGAGGCGTAGGGCCAGATGTGCAGCCATTTGTTCAGCCCCCCGAGGTCCGAGTAGCCGAGGAAGCACGGCGAGCCGTATTTCAGGCGGTTGGGAATGGCCTTCTCCCAGTTTTCCAGAACGTTGGACAGCGCGCCCGCCGCGTAGGTATAGGTGCGCATTTCGAAATACGGGCCGACCTTGCCCGGTGTCACCGCGGGCATGAACGCAGCGGGAATGAAAATTTCGGAACGCTGGTTGACGAGGAACTCGCTGGTCGCGGGCGGCCAGACTTTTTCCTTGACCGCTGCAGCACGGATGCGCCCGCGCTCTTCCACGTCCTTGTATGGCCAGACGTGGATGATCTGGTTCAGCGGGCCAATCTCGGTATGCCAGAACGCGAACAGTTCGGAAAATTTCTTACGCTTCTCGTAGGCTTCTCCGAAGCGCTTTTCGACTTCGGCGAGCGAGCCGGGCTTGATGTCGTAGGTCCTGAATTCGTAGATCATGATCGTTCCTTTGTCGACTGAGTGATCGTAAGCGCGGCCTAGCCATGCTGGCGCGCGAGGGCGTTCAAAATACCGGTGTTACGGCGTCAGGCTCTTCCGGATTATTTGTTTGCTAGGCGCCAATGGTCGAGCCGGGCGGTGTGATTATCGCAGAGCGAGGCGTCGCGCAGGCTTGAATTGGAAAAAATCGCTCTCAGGTCGGTGAGCCCCAAATGTGGCGACGCACCATCGACGCTCAACCGGGCGCCGCAGGGTCGCGGCGGATTGTCTGGTGCGCAGCGAGAACCGGTGCTCGCCGATTCTCAGAACGGGAGTTCGCCGATGTCGGCCAGCTGGGGCCGATGTCGTAAGGCCTTGAGCCAGGCCTTTAAGGTCTTGATGTCCTCAATCGCAAGCAGATCTTTCTTCAGTGCGCGGATGGTGCGCCGAGCGCTGACGATTTCGACGGCGAGATCGCGTATGATCGTTTGCGGCGAGAGGTCGTCGAAAGGATCGAGTCCAAACTGCGCCCTGAACCCGACCTCGACACGCAGGATTTCGTGATCCAGGTCGATGACTTGTTCCTTCAGGATCTTGTTGTAGTGCTTGAGCCGGTGTTCGCTGATGTTGTTGATCGCGCTCTGGTCGATGTGTTCCAGCTCCAGTTGCAGTTCCAGCAATTGCAGCAGGTTGTTCTTCTCGTAGGCCTGGTTGGCGCGCTGCATCAGCGCGGTTTTTCGTGCGTGCTCTTGCGGATCTGTTTCGCGGTCGGGATGAATGGCGCTGGCCAGTTTCCGGTAGATCTCGCGGATCGACTGGCGCAGTTGCTGCTCGTCGGCCAGCTGCTGCGCCTCCCTGGCGAGTTGTTTTGCTGACTTCTTACGCTTGCCTCGGCGTTCCTCGCGCGCCTGGCGTTCGGCGTCGTCCTGTGCCTGGCGTTCCCGCACTTGCGCCCTGGCGCGCTCGAGAACTTCTTCGGGAGAGTTGAGATCGAGGTCGTCGCCCAGCTCGAAACCCAGCATGTCTTCGAACACTGACTTCAGACCGTCCATCTCCGCCGCTTCTTCGGCGTCGTAGTCGGATTCACTGTGTTTGTTGTAGATGACTTTCATCTGCGCATCGTCACGCGCGGCCACGAGTTCCCCTGCCAGATCGACGATCACGCTTGCGATCGTGCGCCGTTCGCTTCTTGTCAGCCCTTTCTGGTCGCTGGCCCGGTCGAGGCAGTGCACCAGCTTGATCCGCAGATCGACCGCGTCCTCGACCAGAGGAACCAGTTCACTGGCGTATTTTCTCTGGTAGGGCGGAATTGCGATCTCCCAAGCGGCGAGCTGGGAGCGTCGGTTTTCAATCTGCTTGATCAGTGCGTTGAAGGCCCTTTGCCCCTTCGACAGAGCCGGGCGGTCATGGCCAGCGGCAACGCTGACGGTCTTAACGTGAGTCCTAGCCATGTGCGACCTTCCTCCACAAAACGTGCGAGTAGCTTGGACATCGCCTGCGTCTGCGCCTAGGCAAAGTTGCGAGCCTCCGAACCCGGTCGGATCTTACGGTATATTGCGTTTGCGGAAGCAGGCTTCGGCAAATCGTGGTATTTCCGCGTGACGTAAAACGGGTTGACCAGGTCTGCCTCAGGCTGCCTGCTTGCGTTGGAACTGCGGGGCAACCTTTTGCATGAACAAGCGGATGCTGTTTGCGGCGACCTCGTAGGGCATGTCGCCGATCCGAAACACGAGAATCAAACCGCCGACACCGATCTTGTCGATCGCGCCGATCGCTTCGGCAACCTTCGTAGGAGATCCGCACAGCACCGCATGTTGTGCTTCGTTGCGCGCCGCGGCGCTTTCTTCTTTCTTCAGAAATAGACCTTGCTCTTTGTAGACCTTGTCGCGCATGGCTGCACGAAATTCCATCTGCGTACGGAAGGCCGGGATCGCCAGCCGCTCGGCCTCCGCGTCGGTATCCGCGACGAAAATGTTGCGCCACACCCAGGTGTCGTCGACGTTGCGCGCGACGGTAGCGTCGTCGAAGCCTGACTCGCGCATAGTCTTGCGATAGAGATCCATGCGCTGCTTGGTGACTTCGTTGCTTTGCACGTTCATCAGAAACGGCCGGCCCGCTCGCGCCATCCCAAGCATCGACTCCTCGCCGGAGCAGGCTCTGACGATAGGCGGGTGCGGTTGGGTGTAGGGACGCGGACGCAGCAGCGGCAAACGCAGATTCCAATACTTGCCCTCATGCCGGTAGTTCTCGGTGGTCCACGCCTTGAGCATGATCTCTTCGGCTTCGAGCAAACGTTCGTACGCCTCCTTGGGATCAATGCCGTAGCCTTGGTAATCGTAGATGTTGAACGCGGTGCCGCGGCCGAGGCCGACGAGCAGACGGCCCTTGCTGATGTTGTCGATGACCGACATCTGCTCGGCCATGCGAATCGGATGATGCAGCGACATCTGCGCGACCGCGAAACCGATGTGAATCTGCTTGGTGCAGGCAGCCAGGGCCGCCGCGAAGCTCACCGGATCGACGTAGGCGCAAATGCCATCGAAATGATGCTCGGCGAGCCAGAGCATGTGCATGCCCAGTTCGTCGCACAATTTTGCCTCGGACAGCGTCTCCTGGATGACTTGTTGGTCCCTGGCGGGATCCATCGACGCCGGGAATAGGAAGTTGCTGAATTTCATCGAGAACGGTCTCCACTTTCGACGCGCACGAGATCGAGCACACGTCCGATCTCTGTGGCCTGATCGACATCCCAGAGTGCATGCAGCAGCGCGTCGCGCTGTGCCGGCTTCATCACACCATCGGCCAGACTGACGAACTTGGCCTCGATCTCGGCTTCGGTCATCGGATTCTTTGCATGCCCGCGCGGATACGAAGCCTTCTCCAAGATGCGCTCGCCACCATGGGTCAGCAGCTCGATCTCGGTCATCAAAGAAGCCGGAAACTGACGTGTGAAGTCCACGTTTTCGGCAATCTTGATCTTCTGCATCAGCGCTCGCGTGGCCGGGTCGCGCATGCGCTCCTCGGCAAAGCTGTCGACGCCTATGGTGCCGTCCATGAGCGCCAGCGCGAGCAAATAGGGCAGGCTGTGATCTGCGGTCTCGCGCGTTTTCGGTTCCCACTTCTCGGGCTCGCTGCCGATCTCGCTATAGGCGATGTGGTAGGTCTGGACGTTGATTGCCGCGATATCCTCGATGCGCACTCGCTTGCGCAGATTCAACGCCATCCACATCGGTGCTTGCGAGTGATACTCGGATGGGAAAAACTTGAGGTTGCTGCGCTCGATGCCGAAGGGCACGCCATCGCCGCCCAGGGCGCCGAGCTTGAACTCTCCGGTGACCTGCTCCCACACGCCGTGGCGTCCCTCGAACGCGGCTGTGGGCCCGGTCATGCCTTCCTTGGCAAGCATTGCGGCGAATACGCCGGAGCGTACCGCGGCAGCAGTCGCACAGCCTTTCCACATCGCGAGTTCGCCACTGCGTGTCTGGCGGGTGGCCACGTTGGCGGTAATCGCGATCGCCAATGCGTCGCCCATCTGAGCGGTGTTCAGGCCGAATAGCAAGCCGGCTCCGGCGGCGACGCCGAGCACGGCGAATACGCCCTGATCCCAGCCCAGCCCGCGCAAAGCGATCTGGTCCGCGAGCCCGGTGTAGACCTCATAGGCAGCGATGATCGACAGTAGCGTGGTCTTGCCGTCCGCTTGCACGGCGTCGGCAACCGCGAGACACGCGGGTGTCATATCGCTCGGATGTCCGGACCCGACGGAGACAAAGGTGTCGTTGAAATCCAGATAACGCACCATCACCGTGTTCGCGAATGCTGCCATTTCCATCGAAGTGGTCGCCCCCGTGCCGAGGACGCGTGCCGTCGGTTGTCCACTGGCATGAGACGCGAGCCGCCGCGCGATCGCCGCCGGTTCGCTGTCGAATCCGCCGAGTCCGCAGCCGATCGCGTCGATCAGGCGTTTCTTTGCCTCGCGTATCGTATGCGGCGTCAGTCGGTCGAAACGGAGCGCGGTGACGTAGCTTGCAAGCGTGTGAGTCGTTTGGTCCATCGATATTCCTTTGCCAAATTTCACTTGGGCGACCGAACTGGGTCATTGAAGAATACCAGGAAGGCGCGCGCGCTTGCGTATTGCGGCGCATCATCCGAGCGCGGCATTCTCGTGCTGGCGTGCAATGTTGAACAGGTGATGGCGCTATGCAATAGAATCGTTCGCGAGTAATGTAGATAAACACGTTCACCGCTATAGGGAGGGGCATGATGGCAAGCAGTCGTCCGAAACGCATCTATGCAGGCGGCGGAAATTTTGTGGCCGGTAACGGCGCCCGTTACTCCGGCGGATTGTTTCAGCGCGAGCCCGGACCGGGGGAATGGCGTTCGCTTACGCGGGGGCTGCCGGAGCATGTCGAAGCGCGCGCGTTCGTTGTTCACCCACACGATCCCGATGTGGTCTTCGTCGGCACGCAGGACGGCCCCTATCGTACGACCAACGGCGGCGAGAGTTGGGAGCGACTCGGTTTCCCCGAGCGTGGCGCGGTGGTCTGGTCTCTGGCCATGCATCCGACCGATCCGAAGATTCTGTATGCGGGCCTCGCGCCGGTCGGAATCTATCGCAGCGAAGACGGTGGAGATAACTGGAAGAAACTCGCTGGCGCCGTCTCGCCCGGGCACTGCGAGATGGGTTTCCCGACGCGCACGATACGTATTGCGATCGATCCGGGTCGTCCGAACGAGGTTTACGCGGCGCTTGAAGTCAGCGGCGTGATTCGCAGCAGCGATGGCGGCGAGACCTGGACGGATCTATCCGCGCCGCTCATCAAGCTCGCCGATGCGCCGCATCTGAAGAGCCGTATCGGCAGCCAGACCGACGCCGAAGGCATGCTCGATTCGCATGCTCTCGCGGTAACCCCCGCTTCGCCCGGAACGGCGTTTCTCGCCGTGCGCATGGGGCTTTTCCGCACCGACGACTACGGCCGCTCCTGGAGCGATATGCAAATTGGGCGCTTCTCCCCGCTTACCTACTGTCGTGATGTCGCGGTATCGCGGCACGATCCAAAACTCATGTACGCGTGCCTATCGCCGGCAGCGCGCAGCACCGATGGCTCGCTCTACCGCAGCGAGGATCTGGGACAAACCTGGCGGCGCTTCGATCACGGCATCAAGGCGAATGCGACGATGATGGCAGTCACCGCTCACCCGACCGATCCCGCACGCGTGTACTGCGTCTCGCGCTGCGGCCAGGTTTTTGGGACAGAGGATACTGGCGCTACCTGGCAGGAGTATCGATTGCCGGAGGGCGTGCAGGACGTCTACGCCGTGGCCTGCGCGTGACGGCTCAGACTTAAGCGAACGACTGAGCGAGCGGGTCGAGCGCGAAGGAGTAGGCCGTGTGAGGAGACCACCATGGGTGTGCCACGACGCTATGCAAGCTTATGCGCGCTGACCGGTGTGTTGCTGTACTGCGTACCGTCTTTCCTGCCAGGAGCGTCGAGCGGCGCGGCTGACGGCGCCGGCGACCGGGTGCGCATCCAGGAGGTCGATGTCGGCGTCAGTCCGGTTGGGCCGGTCGTCATGCTCAAGGCCGAGGCGAAGGCGATTCCGGTGTTCGTCGATCAGACCGTGGCCGCATCGATACGCGCAGCGCTCACAAAACAAAAGCTTGCCCGGCCGCTATCGCATGATTTGATGCGCACCATCCTTGCGGCGTACGGTGGCAAGGTCGTGCAGGTCGTGGTGACCTTGCAGGGCGCAACGTACTACGGCGAACTGACCATCGATGTGGCCGGCGAGCGCAAGGTGTTCGACAGCCGCTCCTCCGATGCAATCGCGCTGGCCGTGCATTTCTCCGCGCCGATCTGGGTCAGTCGCGAATTGCTCGACAAAGCCGGCCACGCCGTGCAGGATCCGCCCGGTTCGCGGCGGCTTTGATTGCTAGGCGGGATTTCGCCTGCCGTCATGCGAGTAAGACAGCAGCGCGCCTTGATCGCATTCAGACTTGTTTACGCTGTGCATCGCTCTCCGGTATGCCGGCTTTGCGCAGCAGCAAACCGCTCGCGACCAGAACAGCGGTATTCGACAGGAAGACCGTCGTGACACCGAACGCCGCGCCCACGCTGCCGAATACGATCGGCACGGCCAGATGCGTGGTGTTTCGCACCGTCTTCTGCAGCCCGAAGGACTCCGCGATGCGGCCCGCCGGCGTCAGCACGTAGAGCAATGACATCGTCATCGGCTGGGCGCAACCCACACCAAGCCCGAGCAGGAAGGCGATCGCCGCCAGCGCGTAGGGACTGACGAAGAACGGCAGCAAGGTGAACGCGACAGCGGCGATGAACATCGCGCAAATCAGTATCCTGGCCTCCTTGAGCTTTTTTACCAGCACTGGCAGGATGCCACGAATCACGAAGGCGGCGACCGCCATCATGCCAAGGATCATGCCGATGGCCGACGCCGAAAGCTCGATCGAGCGGCCGTAAATCGGCAGATAGAACTGAAACAAATCCTGCGCCGAGCCAACGACGCCCGCGGCAATGATGGAGATACGCACTGGTCGCATTCGCCATAAATCGAGTACGCTGCCGCGTATTCCGCCGTCGGCGTGCACGGCCACTTTCTTGGGAAACAAGTCCGGTTTCAGTAATAAAATCGCAATCGGTGCTGCGGTGAGTGCGGCCAACAGCAGATACACCCGCAACTGGCCGAGGTAGTCGATCGCCAATCCAGCGATCAGCGGTCCGAGAAAGTTGGCGGCCGACCATCCCATGGTGACCATGGCGTAGTTGCGCGCGCGATGTTGTGCGCCGTCGATTCCGCCTACGCTCGCCTCTAGCGGGATGCTGAAAACTTGATGGGCGAGACCCAGCACGAAGGCTGCTGCACAGAGCGCGCCCAGCCCGGGGATTAAAGCCGGCAGGATCAGTGCGGCGGTCATGATGGCCGCGCCGAGAATGATTGGCAATCGCGGTGGCGCCCGGTCGGCAAACTTGCCGATGACAATTGACAGCAGCATCGGGCACAGCGAATAGAGCGCGATGACCACGCCGATCACGAATTGATTGGCGGTCAATTCCAGCGCATGCA
>Ga0326597_10011529_pt1 | contig 11711 bp, 7 predicted proteins | sample RVTome_12_FD_203789 | JGI IMG/M metagenome (GOLD analysis project Ga0326597, IMG submission 203789) | Soil microbial communities from uranium-contaminated site in the Upper Colorado River Basin, Wyoming, United States - RVT100D185 | ecosystem: Environmental > Terrestrial > Soil > Contaminated >...
CAGCCCGCGGAAGCGAAGTTCCAGATAAGGATCGCGCGCGACGACGGCGAAGGCCGCGCGCTCGGACGGCGGCGGCAGGCGTTCGAGATCTGAGGCGCCGAGCAAAGCAAAGCCGATCACGCAAGCGGCAAAATGCCGGGCGGCGCGATGGACAAAACACCCCGTTCGCGCCGGCTCAAATCGCCTCGCCGACACCACACGCCTCCCATGACTCGCGGGAGCAAGACTTCGTTAACCGAGGTTAACAGAGGGTTAATTCGTGAGGATTCCGGGCGTGTTTCCAAGGATGTGCGATGCGGGCGCAACGCCGTCATCGTCGAGGAAGGTCTCGGCGGCACCCGCGCGCAGACTCTTGTCGTCGGGGTGGGCAGCCAGAAGGGCTTGGAAGGCCTCGAAAGCTTCGTCTTCGTGTTTCAGGCGAATCAGCGAAAGCGCCCGCAGCCGCGCCAATGAGTCGTCCTTGGGGTGCGCGTCGGCCGCTGCGATCGTGGCTTCGTAGCCGACGCGGGCGCGCGAGAACGCGTTGCGTTGAAGATCGAGTTCCGCCATCGCGAAGCGCGCCTCGGGCGTGTGGCCACCGGCGGCGAAATAGCGCGAGAGCAACATGCGCGCGCGAGACGCCTGACCGTCGTAGAAGGCCGCGATGCCGGCGGCCGCCAAGCCTTCGATCAGCTTGGGCTCGAGCACCACGGCGCGCTCGAAGAGAAGGCTCGCCGCATGATGCGCGCCGCCCTCCATGGCGATGCGGCCGAGACGGCGCGCGGCGTCCGCGTCGTCGATGCGCGTGGCGGCGGGCACCAGAAGCCAATCGAGTGCCTGCGCGTCGCCGAGATCGGCATGGATGCGCGAAGCCGCCATGAGCAGACCCAGATCGGGTGTGGTCTGGAGGAATTCGTCGGCGAGTTGGGCGGCGCGGCGGGGCGCGCCCGCCTCGGCGATGCGCTTGACCCAAGCGGCGCGATCCTCGGGACGCGCCTTGCGCGCAGCCGCCGTCATCCATTCGATCGCCTGCGGCCCGGGACGCGGGCCCCACACCCACATCAGCGAATCGATCTCGGTCGAGGCCGGACCGGCGGCATCGGCGGCCCGGCGCAGGATGCTTTCCGCGTCGTCCTTGCGACCCAGATCGAGCAGCGAATAGGCGATGTTCTTGCGGTCCTCGTCGGAGGTGGCTGCATCGGCGCCACGGCGGACCAAGGCCGCGGCCAACACGTCGCGCCGCCCGAGCTTGCGGAGCGCATCTTCGTAGGCATGGTGCCAATCGCCGCCTTCGTTCTCGGCGAGATCGGCGAGCAAGGGCAACGCCGCCTCGATGCCGCCGAGTTCCATCAGGGCGGCGACGAAGTCTTCCTTGGCTTGGCGCCCGCGCGCCGCACCCGCGGCACCTCTGAGGACGGCAAGCGCCTCGTCGCGCCTGCCTTGGCGCTTGAGCATGTCGGCATAGAGGATCACGTCATCGGGACGCTTCGAAAGCGCAAGCGCGCGGGCATAGGGCAGGACGCCGCTCGGATCGATCAACGCGAGCGCGCGCACGCGCACACGGCGTTCCTCGATCGTCAATCCGGTGCCCGCGAGTTCGGCGGCGAGTCCGGGTCCAAGGACGCCCGCGCCCGAGGCCAGCGGCGCGCTCTCGATCAAAGCCTGCAGGAGGTCCGTGCGCCGCTGCTTCGACATGTTCGCATCGGCGAGACGTTCATAGAGGAAGGTCTGCAACGCGCGCCGCTCGCCCGCTTGGCGAAGCGCCTCGACCATCGCGTTCTCGATATCGGGATTGTGCGTGTCCATCCGCTCGAGAATCGCGAGCGCCTGGCGCGCGGCGCCCGAGCGCGCGAGCGTGAGCGCATAGAGCGCCTGGTCACCCGGTGCCTTCGAGACCGCGGCGAGCTGCTCGCCCGCCGCGCGCGCGATCTTCGTGCGGTTCAACGCGAGCGCGGCCTCGGCCAGCGGGCGAAGCGCGTCCGGCGCGATGTCGCCGCGTGCGAGCTTGACGCCGAGCGCGTCGATGGCCCGAAGTGCTTCGGCGCGGGCCCCCGAATCGGCCAGCACCCGGGCGATCCGCGCGCGTTCCGCGTCGCTCGCCGCCTGCTCGAGCGCGCGGCGCGCGAGCGCGGTAGCCGTCTTCGTTTGGCCCATGGCGAGCGCGAGCCGCGCGGAGGCCGCCGGCGCGAGCCCGCTCCAATCGCGGCCCGCCTCGTCGCGCCAACGCGTCAGAAGGTCCTTGCGACCATGTTCCGCCGCCTCCTCGACGGCCAAGACCTGCGCGAACGGGGGAAGCGATGCGAGCTGCACCGTTTCGAGAGCGGCGAAGGTTTCGTCGTAACGGCCGAGCGCGAAGCCGGTCTCGACGAGCGTGGCCAGGCTCTCGGGCGGCAAGGGCTCCGTCCGATGGCGGGCGAGAAGACCCTCGAACACTTTCTCGGGATATGCCTCGCCTTGAAGCATCAGGGCCTCGAGGCGCAGCATTTCGTCGCCATTCGCATAAGCGCGGCTTTCGGTGACGACACGCAACGCCAGATCGGGCGCTCCGCTACTTCCGATCGCGTCGGCAAGCAGTTTGATCTTGCGCGGATCGTCCTGATGGCGCGCCCAGCCGGCCAGCGCGTTCGAGGCGGAGTCGCGCTCCCCGGCCGCGAGGCCCAGCGCCGCCAGCAGATGCGCATCGGCCACCGTGACGTCCTGGGGCTTGCTCGTGGCGGCCTTGAGCATCACCGCATAGGCGCGCCCGAAATCGCCTTGGGCGGCGAGGAGGCGGGCGAGCTCGGCGAATTCGGCGAAACTTGCCTCGCCCTTCTGCGCAATCCTGAGCAGGGTTTGAGCGCGGGCCGCGTGCTCGCCGCGAAAATCCTGCAGCCGCTCGAGCTCGCGCAGCACGCCGATATCGTCGCTCGCCTTGGCAAGGGCGACGAGGACGCGCACCGAATTGTCGCTGTCCTGCGCATCGCGCAGATAGGTCGCGAGCGTGCGCAGCGCTACGAGATCGCCGGGGTGCTCGTTCACATAGGCCGTCATCAAGGCGATCGCTTTCTCGTTCTCGCCCATCGTGACGTAGAGATTGGCAAGCGGACCGACGATCTCGAACTTCGGCCCGCGCTCGGCGAGGAGCGCTTCGTAGGCCGTGCGTGCTTCGCGATACTGGCCCTCGCGCGCCTTGATCGCGGCCATTTCGAAGGGACCGGGTGCGAGCAGGAAAATGGCTCCGAGGCCGACGGCAAGCGCGAGCCCGAGCGAAATCGCCAGAGTCGCCACGAGGCGTCCCGTCACGATTGGCCTCCGACGCGGGTCATGCGCACCGCCACTCCGCGCTCGCCGCCGCGCGGCAGCGCGATGGCCAGAATGCCGTCCGCGCGCACGACGGCGTCGGCCGCGACGCGCCGGTCGCTATAATCGGCTTCGATTCGCCAGCGCTCGCCCGGCCGCGCGCGCCAGCGCATTTCGCCGTTGCCGAAGCCGCGCGCGAGAAAACTCGCCGCGCCGCCCGCGATATCGAGGCGGCGGATTTCCCAGCGCGAATCATGCAACACCAGACGGTTCGCCATCGTATCGGACCCCGCCTTCAAAGCCACGAGCGGCGCGGCGTTCGCGCCATCGAGCGCAATATAGAGCGAGTCGCCTTTGCGCCGGTGCCCGAGGACGCCTTCGCTCCGCGCATAATCCACGCCGAGCGCGGCCGCGGCGTCGAAGCGTACCGTAGGAAGCGCGCCGCGATCGCGAATGCGCCAGGCAAGCGGACCCGCCTTTTCGAATCGCGCGGTGTAGAAACCTGCGGCCATCGCCGCATAGCGCGAGGCGAAGACCGGCGCGATCTCGGCCTGTTGCATCGCGTCGAGCACGGATTTGAGCGCGCGCAAGCTCGCTTCGCGTTCGCCGCTGAACATATGATAGTAGACGTTCGCGGCCGCTACGCGCCGCGGATCGTCGGTGCGCGCGAGCGATTTCAGCAGGTGACGGAAGCCGGAAAAGTTCCGGGACCAGCCGTCCGTGTAGATGTTGTCGTTCGCCTGCGACGCATAGATCTGGCGCTCTTTGCCGACGCGCCGCCCGAAGGGTGCGACGGCGGTATAGCTCGGATAGTAGTCGTCGAAACGCGAATCTCCGCCGTTGATGTTGAAAAGATTGGCATCGCGCGTGGCGGCGAGGGCTTCCTCGAAGGGCGACGTGCTGCCGGACCATTGGATAAGGCGCGCGGCTTTTCCGTCGGGCGCGAATCCCGAAATATATCGCGCGGAGCCCGCGATCTCCTTGTTCAGATCGAACGGAATGTCACCATAGGCCCGCGGCGGGTTTCGGTCGGGCGCATCGGAATTCTCGAGTTCGCCCGCTTCATAGACCCCCTCGAGGATGGCGCGCTTGTAATAGGGCAGGAAGGCCCGTTCGTTCTCGGCCGAGTATCCCGGCCCGAAATATTTCCAGCGGAACGGATGCGTATAGGTGTGGCTCGCCGGCTCGACCTGCGCCAACGCGAAGAGATCGGACGCGATCTGCTGAGTCGCGGAGCCGCCCGCGAAGGCGGGATCGAGATCGGCGGCGATGGGCGCGACTGTGACGGGAAGATCGGGATAGGCCTTGATGACCTCGCGCATGACGACCTGCGACGAATAGACCGCGCGCTTGCGATAGCCCTCGACGGTGGACACGTTGCGCCAGCCGTCGCCGTCGATATGGCTGTAATAGAGCCGCCGGCCCGACAACGTCGTCGGATCGGCCTTAGGAAGCGCGTCGGTGCGATAGACCCGCGAGAAGAGGAAGAAGGGATCGACGCGCCAAAGCGCGCGGCCGCCGTCGGATTCGAGCCAGATCGCATAGTCGGCCGCGACGAATGCGCCCTTGGGCGTTATCAGGATCGGGCTAGTACGCGTGCCGTCGGCGCGCTCCAGCGTGAGGGCCGCGTCGGCTTCGCCCGTCGGAAGATAGTTGTCGACAGGCGGCAGCGGTCCGTCGAAGGGGCGCTCGAAGCCGGCCAATGCCTGATCGATGGAAACGATCGTCATGTCGAACGTATAGGGGCGCCAGCCGCCAAGGTTGCGTATGCCGATCGGGCGCAGCGCGCGGTCGACGCGATCGGGCGTCTCGTCGGCGCCCTGCGCCGTCATGGCGCCAGGCGCATACTCCAAAATGACAACGGGAATGTCGCGCGCGGCGGCGTCGGCAATCAGCGCGACGACGGCGTCCGGATTCCCGGGCTCGTCATTGGCGAGCCAGACGAGCACGCCGCGCAGATCGTCCCGGCCGGCCAGGCTCGGAACGCCCTTGTCCACGTCGTAGGCTTCGAGGACCAGACCGAAATGGTTGAGCGGCATCTCGGCGAAATTGAAGATGCGGACGATTTCGATCGGCGTCTGAGGATCGGCGCTGTAAAGCCCCAGGATCGTGCGCGGCTCGTCCGCCGCCCGCGCCGGCGAGAGCGGCATCAGGATCACGGCTGCGAGGGCCGCGAGAAGCGCCCCCGGCCGCGTCATTTTAGCCGCTTTCCGATCTGCGCCACGAACGTCACGGGATCGACGGGCTTGCCGATCACGTCGGTGAAGCCGGCGGCGCGCAATTTGTTCGCGGAGTCCGCGCCGCTGAGCGTGGTCACCGCGATGACGGGAAGCTCGCGTGTCATGGCGTGCGCGCGCAGATGACCGATGAGATCGACGCCCGAACGGCCCGGCAGCAGCACGTCGCACAGCACGAGATCAGGCTTGCTCGCCCGGATGGCGACGATGGCTTCCTCCGCGGTGGTCGTCGTGCGCACGCGCGCCCTGAGTTGCGACAGGCAGCTCAGGATGATTTCGCGGACGAGCGGATTGTCCTCGACGACGAGCACGTCTTTCATGCGGCCTCGCCGTAGCGCGCCGAAAGCGCCTGCGAGACGAGCTTGGCGAGATGCACCAGTTCGACCGATCCGAGGAAAGCCCGGCCGTCGCCCGCGATCGCGAGCTGCTCGACGCGCCGCCCCGTGTCGGCCAGCGCGCGCGCGCCCATCGCGGCGCCGTCGGCGATCCAGTCATGCGCCACTCGGCGCAGCGCTTCGAGATCGCACGCCTCGCAGGCGGCCTGGATCGCGACGGCGCGCGCCGCGGCCTGTTCGCGAAAGAGCACGGAAAGGCGAACGGCCATTTCCTTGCCCAGCCGTTCTTCCAACGTGTCCAGGGTGCGCGGATCGATCGCCTCGGCGGCGGTCCTCACGCCCTTGGTAGTTTCAGTTCCGCCCATGTGCCTTCGCCCGCCTTTCCATCGAGGATCAGCGCGCCTCCCATGCGGCGCGCGAGCGCCATTGCCATCGCCAGACCCAGACCATTGCCGCCGGCAGCACCCGGCCGGTCGAAGCGCGCAAAGGGTTTGCCCGCGCGCGCCGCTTCGTCCGGCGAGAAACCGAAACCGTCGTCGCGAACACCGATCATCACCATGCCGTCGTCGGCATGGCCCTCGACGCGGATAGCGCCGCCCTCCGGCGTGTAGCGCAGCGCATTCGATAAGAGGATCGTTAGGATTCGCTTAACCGCTTCGGCGTCGCCCGAGGCCGGCGGAAGCCCAGGAACCGCAGTTTCCAGGGAAATCCCCCGGCTCCGGGCGAGCGCCCGGTATTCGCCTGCGCAGGTGGCCGCGCTCGCCGCCACGTCCACGGGCCGGGTCGCGAGCGGCATGCGCCCCGCCTCGATATTGGCGAATTCGAGAATGTCGCCGATTCGCGCATGCAATCCCCGGCCGGCGTCCGCGATGTCGCGGGCGTATTCGCCGTATTTGGCATGCCCGGTCGGGCCGTAGAGCCCGCCCGCGATGACCTCGGCGAAGCCGATGACCGCGTTGAGCGGCGTGCGCAACTCATGGCTCATATGGGCCAGGAACTCGGCCTTGGAACGCTCGGCTTGATCGGCCCGGGCATCGGCCGCCGCCAGCCGCGCGAGCAGAGCGGGGTCGGGCACGATTTCGCTGCGCGCATCGCCCGCCCACGCCTGGCTCTGGCGCACGAGAACGAGGGCGACCGCCGCGCCGGCCAGCGCCGGCCCGAAGATCAAGATGAGATAGAGCAGCACCATGCCGTTCCAGGCCTCGAGCGCGTCCGCCGCGCGCAGCGAAATGGCCGCGGTGACCGGCCAGTCGGGCACGGGCTCCAGCGCGATCAAGCGCTCGCTGCCGGCGACCTCCGCACGGCGGAACGCGGCCTCCCGGCCATGAACCGCGAGCGCGACCGGCGAGGGCGCGGCTTCCCATCGCGCGCTGAGCGCGAGCGCGGTTCCGTTGGGTTGGGCGAGCGCGCTGTCGGTCGCGCCATGGACGAGCAGCGCGAGGGGTTCGACGAGCACGATCACGAAGCGCGCGGGAAGCTCGCGGTCGGGCCGGAACAGGAGAGCCAGCGGCGTGCGCCCGAGCGCGGGATCGGAAAAGCCGATGACGGTGCGGCCGATCTGGGCCCGTTCCAGAAGAATCTCCGGGAGTGGTGCGGCCGAGAGCACGTCGCCGCGCATCGCGGCGACGAAACGCCCGTCGGCGTCGGCAAGCGCGATGTTGAGGATGCGATCGGATTCCGACGTCGCGATCAGCGCGCCCGCGGTGCGCGCGTCCACCGCCTCGACATAGGCGCGACCGATCGCGCCGAGGCGATCGAGCGTGATCGCGGTCTGCTCGGCGAAGGTGCGCGCTTGTGCGCCGACGAAACTTTCCGCCATTTGCAGCGCGTGCGCGCGATCGCGCTGCATCTGCAGCGCCGAAGCGGCGCCGAAAGATATCGCCACCAGGAAGATCGCGACGATGATCGTGAGACGTACATGGTGCGTGGCGGCGGAAGCGGTGCGCTCCGCGGCCCGTTTGAGCATGCCGATGGGTCGGCTTAAGGCCTCGCTACGCGCCATCCGCCCCCGGACTCCTCCTCACGGACGCAACTGATTCGTCCACAAGGGATTATCCGTATCGGCGATTCGCTGTCACCTGTTCGTCACCCGATTCGTCATCCGAGCATCTTGGTGACGACCTCGAAGAGGTTGGAGGAAAGCCCCTCTTCCTTGGCGGTTTTCTCCAGCTCCGCGCGCATCAGCGCCTGGCGCCTTTGGTCGTAACGCCGCCAGTTTTCGAAGGCGCCGGCCATCCGCGCGGCGACCTGCGGGTTGATCGCATTGAGCGTCCGCACGGTTTCGCCCACGAGCGCGTAGCCCGCGCCGGAGCCGTCGTGAAAGCGCAGATGATTGCCCGAGAACGCGCCCACCAGCGCGCGCACGCGGTTTGGGTTCTTCATCGCGAAGGCCGGGTGGTTCATCAGCCCGCGCACATCGGTCACGACGCCTGGGCGGCACGAACCGGCCTGCAGGCTCATCCATTTGTCTATGACGAGCGGATCCTTTTGGTAGCGCGCGTAGAAATCCGCGAAGGCGTCGTCGCGGCGTTTGGAGTCCATGCGTGTCAGCGCGGCAAGCCCGGCGATCATGTCGGTCATGTTGGTCGCCGCGGAATAATGCGCGAAGGCGATGTCGGCGGCGCCTTCGTCGTCGGCCGCGGTGAGATAGCGCAGACAGGCATTGCGCAAGGCACGGCGCCCGGCGGATTCCGCGTCCGGGCTGAACGCGCCCTTGCTCGCGAGCTTGCCATATAGCGCCGCAACGGCGCCGCCATGGGCGGCGGCCACGGCGCGGATGAGCGCCGTCCGTGCCATGTGGATCGCCTCGGGATCGGCGGGCGCGCGCGCCAGCGCGATCTCGCTTTCGAGCGGCGGCACCAGCATCTGCGCCGTGAAAGCCGGATCGGCTTCGGCCCGCGCCAGGACCTCGCCGACCGCGTCGAGATAGATCGCGTCCGGTGTGGCGGCGCGGCCCGTCTTGGCGTCCGCCGTCATGTCGAGCAGAAGCTCCGCGGCGAGCGCCTGGCCGGACTCCCAGCGATTGAAGGCGTCGGGGTCGCGGCCCATCAGGAAGGCGCGCGTCTTGCGATCGGTCTCGGTCTTGAAGATCGCGGGCACCGAGAAATGCCGCCCGAGCGACAGCGCGGGCTCTTCGCCGATCCCGGTGAAGACGAAACGCTGTTCCGCCTTCGTCAATTCGAGTACGCGCTCCTCGGGACCGGCCGCGTTCTCGCCTTCGAGGGTCAGCGGCAGCGCGCGGCCGCTCGGACCCACCAGACCGACCGCGACCGGGATTTGCATCGGCTGCTTGTCGGGCTGGCCGGGCGTGGGCGCCAGCGACTGCTTCAGCGTCAGGGCGTAGGTCTTCGCGCGCGCGTCGTAGTCGCCGCGCGCCTCGACGCCCGGCGTTCCGGCTTGGGCGTACCAGAGGCGGAATTGTCCGAGATCGCGCTCCGTCGCGTCCTCGAAGCATTTCACCCAATCCTCGACGGTCGCCGCTTGGCCGTCGTGACGCGCGAAATAGAGGTCCGTGGATTTTCGATAGCCCTCCGGCCCGACCAGCGTCTTGAGCATGCGGATGATCTCGGCGCCCTTCTCGTAGACCGTCGCGGTGTAGAAATTGTCGATCGTGATGTAGGACTGCGGCTGCACCGGATGGGCGAGCGGTCCCGCGTCTTCCTGGAATTGGCGCTGACGGAGCATCTTCACGTCCTCGATGCGCTTGACCGCTTCGGAACGCATGTCGGCCGAGAAGCTCTGATCGCGGAACACGGTCAAGCCTTCCTTCAGCGAAAGCTGGAACCAGTCGCGGCAGGTGATGCGATCGCCCGTCCAATTGTGGAAATATTCGTGGGCGACCACGCTTTCGATGCGCGCATAATCGTCGTCTGTCGCGGTTTCCGGCGAGGCCAGCAACAGCTTGTCGTTGAAGATGTTGAGCCCCTTGTTCTCCATGGCGCCGAAATTGAAGGCCGAAACGGCGACGATCATGAAGATGTCGAGATCGTATTCGCGTCCGTAGGTTTCCTCGTCCCAGCGCATGGCGCGCTTGAGGGAATCCATGGCGTAGCCGACTTGGCCTTCCTTGCCGTGCTCGACATAGATGCGCAGATCCTTCTTCGCGCCGGTCAGCGTCGTGTAGCCGTCGCGCACCTCGGCGAGGTCGCCCGCCACGAGCGCGAACAGATAGCAGGGCTTGGGAAACGGATCCTCCCAGACGGCGAAATGGCGCCCGCCGGCGAGGTCGCCCTTTTCGATCGGATTGCCGTTCGACAGCAGGATCGGATAGCCGGCCTTCGGCGCCTCGATGCGCGTGCGGTAGCGGGCCAGATTGTCGGGCCGGTCGAGGAAATAGGTGATGCGGCGAAAGCCTTCCGCCTCGCATTGCGTGCAGAAAATGTCGCCCGCGATGTAGAGCCCTTCGAGCGCGGTGTTCTTCGCCGGCGCGATCTCGGTTTCGATGGCGAGCGTGAATCTCTCGGGCGGATTGTGGATCGTCAGCGTTTCCGGCCCGACGGCGTAGGTGTCCGCCGCGAGCGGCTTGCCGTCGACGGCGATCGAAAGCAGCGTCAAGTGCTCGCCGTCGAGGACGAGCGGCGCGGGGTGTTTCTCGCGGCGTTCCACCTTGAGGATCGATTTCACGCGGGTCGCCTGCGGATCGAGCGCGAAGTCGAGCACCACGTCCGTGATGCGGTAGGCCGGCGGCCGATAGTCCTTGAGACAGGTCGGGCGCGGCTCGGCGTGCTTCATAACGGTCCTGCGGCTCGAAGGGCGGTTAGCATATAGCCGGTGGCCGCGGGGCAGGGGAAGGCGCGTCTAGTGTAACGAATTCGACATTCGATACCCGTCTGATGTCGGCCTCGCAATCGAATGTCGAATTCAAAAGTTACACTAGAATCATTGACTTGCTAGTGGTCCTTTGTTTCCAACATTTGCCCACGTGGCCGATACAAATGGGAAGCAAATGTTGGAAACGGACCACTAGTGTCGTGATTTCGAAGTTCGCATCATTTCGATATCGGGCATTTGGCGAACTTCGAAATCAAAAACGACACTAGGAATCAATAGGTTGGTAGTGTCCTTATCGATTCTGAAATTCGTCACGAGGCCGATATAGAATGATACGAATTTCAGAATCGGGACACTACTGTTCTTCGTCGTTGATATAGGCGAGCAGGCTTTTGCCGATCTGCGCGAGCTCGACGAGATCGGCGGGCGCATCGTCGGCCGTTTGGCGAACCCAATCGACGAGGGACTTGGCGACGGCGCCGAGCTTGGGCGAGCTGGCGATGAGCCGGGCCTGCTGTTCGATGCGCAGCGGATCGAGATCGTATTCGGCGCCGGCGACGCGCCAGCCGCCCCAATCGGTCTTGCCGGTCATGACGACGGGATAGGTGCCCGGATGGGGATGATGCGCGCAATCCTCCCGCGCCTGCCATCTGTTGCGCGCGCGGATGAGGCGCCACTCGTCACTGGCCTGCAGCAGTTTCTGTTGACCGGGAAGCTCGGGCTGCAGCTCCTCGGCCGCGAACTCGCGCCCCAAACCGACGTCGTAAAAGACACGGATCGGCTCCTCGAGACCCTTCGTCCAATAGGGCACGACGCGCTCGATGAGCGCCCACGTTCCCACAGGCTTCACGTAGACGCGCTGGTTCTTATGGAACTGCGCCTTCGCCATGCTTCGGTCCCTCGTGCAATGTATGAAGCATGATCGCCCGCGATTAAGTTGCAGTTAAGGGAAAGGCTCGCCTTGGAGTCTTTTCGCGTGGGGCTGGCGCGGACGGGTGGCGCGCGCTTATTCTCACGCGCCGCGCCATCGACAAAGCCCGGGAAGCCCAATGAACTTCGATTTCTCCGACGATCAGAAACTGCTGAAGGATCAAGCGCGTAAGTTCTTGGC
>Ga0326597_10011530_pt1 | contig 11711 bp, 11 predicted proteins | sample RVTome_12_FD_203789 | JGI IMG/M metagenome (GOLD analysis project Ga0326597, IMG submission 203789) | Soil microbial communities from uranium-contaminated site in the Upper Colorado River Basin, Wyoming, United States - RVT100D185 | ecosystem: Environmental > Terrestrial > Soil > Contaminated >...
TGCGACCGGTCGGTCTCTCCTGAGCTCGTCTCCGACTTCGCGAGGCCGAAATCCAGGATCTTGATTCTTCCCGACTCCGTCATCTTGATGTTCGCCGGTTTCAAATCACGATGGACGATCCCCCGCTCGTGCGCGGCCTGGAGCGCTTCGGCGATCTGTCTCGCGAGCGCGAGCGTCTCTGCGAGCGGAAGGGGACCGCGGGAAATCCGGTCGTCCAAACCCGGGCCCGATACCAGCTCCAGTACCAGGAAGAGCGAATTCTCCGCGCGCCCCAGCTCGTGAATGGTCGTGATGTTGGGGTGGTTCAGGGACGCGAGGACCCGGGCCTCCCGCTCGAGTCGGGCAAGTCGCTCGGGATCTCTCGTGAAGTCCTCGGGGAGGAGCTTGATCGCGACGTCACGCCCGAGCTCGGTGTCGCGCGCCCGGTACACGACACCCATGCCTCCACGGCCGAGCTCGCCGACGATCTCGTAGTGCGTGAGTGACCGGCCTACGAGGGAAGTTGCCCCGAAGCCCTCGCTCTCCGAAATCGCGCCCACGGGAGCGCCCTCGAGCAAGCGGTCCGCCTCGTCGGCGCGGGCGAGAAGCGAGTCGACTTCTTTCCTCAGCTCGCCGTCGGATCCGCAGGCGCCCTCGAGAAATCGAGCTCTTTCCTCTGGGCGGCGTTCCAGAGCTTCTTCGAGAACTTCCCGGATCCGGCACCACCGAGGCGCGCTCATCGGCTCCTCCCGCGGACCTCGAGGATAATACGGAAGTCGGTCGTATCGCGACGTGAGGACCCGTCGGTCGGGAAGGGCGGAACCCGAAGAAATCGAGAGCGTGCGCGCTCAGTGATCTAATTCTCGTTGCTTCTCAGTCCCGCCTGGAGGGCGTTCGTGCTTTCGGTGGACAGGCGCAAGCTGGGCATCTGGAGGTGGGCTCGGTTGAGCTGAAGCTGCATCAACCCCGTTGCCGCATGGGGTGCGTCGGGCGCGACGGCATGAACGATCTCGTGTGCAACGACCCGGCCGAGCCCTCGCGCAAGGAGCATCGTCTCCCGGGCGCTCGGCATCCGCGAGTTGTCGAACTCGAGCGCCAGAGTGCGCAGGATTTCGTCGAAGAAAACGCGGATGACGCGCCTCAAACCTGACCGGGGACGGGGAATCATCAACCCCATGGTGTGCTGGCGCAGACGCCACGTCTCCGATGAAGAAGAGGTCAGATGGACGATGATCGGGATGGAGCGAGCGGCGTCCAATCCCCGGACGCTCTTTCGCCACTCGACCTCGATACCAGCGTCCTCGAAGATCTCGACCACTTCCTCGGCCATCGACTCGAAACCGAAGCGCAACAGGCGGTCGGGATCGGCCCACACGATCGTCAACTTTGGGAGAGGCGGAAGCGGTTCGGCCGCCGCCGCTGCTCGGGACAGGAGGCCTACCGACACCATCACCCCGAGCGCGCGAACCCCGAATCCGTGCTTCACCATGGAAACTCTCCTTCGGCCCAACCTCTAGTTCGGATTCGGGAGCCGAACGGGGTCACCCGCTTGGAGAAAACGCCACCCCGTTGATAGGCTCGCGTCTAGAGCGCTCGTGAGCGAATCGCCCCCGGGAAACGTCACCCAGCTGCTAAGAGACTGGGGTCAGGGCAACCGTGAGGCCCTGGAACAACTGGTCCCGCTCGTCTACTCCGAGCTCCGGAGACTCTCGCGGCGCTATCTGAGACGAAGTCTCGATCCCTCCCTCCAGACGACCGCCCTCATCAACGAGGCCTTCGTTCGGCTCATCGATCAGGACGGCATCACCTGGGAGAACCGCGCTCACTTCTTCGGCATCGCCGCGCGCACCATGCGCAACATCGTGGTCGACCACGCTCGCAGGGCGCTGGCCGAAAAACGAGGGCGCGGTCACCGGCCGCTTCTATTCGACGAAGAGATCTACACGGTGAACGTGGAGAAGGGCTGGGCGGTGTTGGCTCTCGATGAGGCGCTGGCGGATCTCACCGCGGTCGACGCCGAGCTGGGACGACTGGTCGAGCTCCGGTTCTTCGGAGGCCTGACCGTGGAGGAAACCGCCGAGGTCCTGGGGGTATCGCCTGCGACCGTGAAGCGAAGTTGGCGAACGGCCAAGATCTGGCTGCATCGCGCGCTCGAGCGAAAATGAGCGATCCCCCCACATGGGGGCTGCGCCGGGAATTAAGCCGAGGGTAAATTGTTTGGGCGAGATCGGAGCGTCGAGGATTCACTGCGCCGCGCTTCAGTTCCTCCAGCAAGCCGGAGAGACCGGCAAGGGCTATCCGCTCGAGGATTTCGAGAACGCGAACTCCAACCCTGGCGGTTGTGCGTCCAAGTATGATTCCTACCGACTTGACGTAGTCGTTGAGGTCTGTGTTCCTCGCACAAAAGAAGTGCTTTCAAACTCCATCCAGGAACTGCTGCGCGGCCGGAGCGATCCGCTTTTCGAATCCCGCGAACGCGCGCGAAAGCTGTCTCATCCCGCTTCTTCGTTCCCAGACCTCTTGAGGGAGCCTGGGATCGTGTCCCGCGAGTCGGGCTAGGAGCCCGCCGATCTCGAGGCGCGCCGCGAACGCGCGGGCGGGTGAGCTTGCGGGGGCTCGCTTCGCGCGGATCCGTCGCGCGAGCTTCCGGGCCTCGCGGTCGAGCGGGTCCAACTGGTACAACCGGCTGACGGGAACGTCACCGAGGAGCGGCCCTGCGACCGCGAGTCCGGGGATCCGCGCGAGATACCATCGGGCGCGCGCCTGTGCCCATGCCTTCGGCCAGGCGGGCCTCACGAACGTCGATCCATCCCACGGACGGAAGCCGTCGAACCACAGGGATGCTCGAAGCCGGTCCCGCTCGCCTCGAGGGCCGGGCATCTTCAGCGCGAGACAGATCCATTCGCTGTCCCACGGCTCCTGGGGATCGCCCTCGAGGCGCGCTTCGATCCCTTCTACGACCGCGGCCTGGCTCGGCGACGGTCCGTACCGCGCCGCGCGCTTCGGTCCGGTCCGCTCGAGCGCACCCTCCGCCACCATGCGGGTGAGATGGCTCTTCACGTTGGTCGCGGAGATCCCGAGGGGGCGGGCGAGGGTGATGACCTGGGCGGCGGTCAGCTTCCGGCGGGCGAGCACGAAGATCCCGAAGAGAGTGGTTCGGGTCGAGCTCGAATTCATGGTTGCAAGACTACGCGTGAGTGTATTAGATTTGCAACCGTATCAGGAGGGCGTTCGATGGGGACCAAGAGTTTCAAGAACTGTCAGTCGTGCGGGATGCCTTTGAGCCGGGACGAGCGCGGGGGAGGAACCAACCCGGACGGCTCGAAGAGCGAGATGTACTGCTCGCACTGCTACGAGGGCGGGCGCTTCTCCCTTCCCGACATCACCGCGGCCCAAATGCAGGAGCGGGTGAAGGGGAAGTTGAAGGAGGCGGGCTTTCCCGGATTTCTCGCCGGCCTCTTCTCGCGAAAGGTTCCGAAGCTCGAGCGCTGGCGATAGCGGTTACCTTCGAAGTGCTCGGGGCGGGCGCGCCTTTGGAGTGACGGCGACTCAGAGTGGCAAATACCGTATCTGATTAGACCACTCATTATCCAGGCTACACTCTGCCAGAAGCAGTAGGTCATCGATGGCAACGCCGACGGGAACGAACTGAGGAACCTCGAAAACCCCGGGCATCGGAAGACCGGCTTCGACCCGAGCATATGCGTACTTGGTAATGGTAGACACGTCGTGGGTCAGGAGGACGCGATTCTCGCGAGCCGTCCATTCGAGCACTTCGCTATCGGTTGCTCCGGACAGATTGGCGTCTTGAATCGTTCGGATGTCAAGGTCTTTATTCCGGCGCCTGAGACCGCGGACGATCTTGTTCGTGAAGTTCTCATCGGCGCCGAACCGGAGCACCCGTCAACCGTCCTTGGGGCGTCGCGCCGCGAGACGGTCGCGAATGCCTTTGGGATCGAAACGTGCTTCGTTTTCTTTGCGAACCTGTGTCGCCAGTGCGGATCGTTTCTGGAGGTAGGCGTCGACATCCTCGGGCCTTCGAAGATAGTACGCAATCACGGAGTAAACGTCAGCAAGCTCGAGAGTAGGATACTCGCTCGTGATTTCTTCGGCCGTCGCGCCGTCCTTGAAAGCGGTGATGACCGTGTCCAACGTCACTCTTGTCGCACCCACGCGAACGACTCCGTCGGCGTCCGTCCGCAAAGGCACGGCTTCGACCTTGATCTCGAGTCCCACAGAGCCTCCTGCTACATGATTATAGGGGCATTGGCGAGTGCCGAGAAGCTCGACGAGGAGAACGGCCGTTGAGTTACCTTCGAATGCTCGCCGGGGGACGCGCGTCCTCGGGGAGCAGGCTCTTGAACGTCAGCGGGTCCCGGATCTCGCGGAAGGATTCACGCGCCTGCTCGAGGAGCGCCGGCTGCGTCAGGAGGTCGAGGCCCGTGGCGGCGAGGGTCTTGGCGGCGACGGTCATGGCTTTCTCGCCGATGCTCGTTCCCGTCGAGGCCGCAACCTGCCAGGAATGGCCGGGGGCTCCCAAGGCGTAGGAGGCGACTACGAGACTTCCCGTGGGCACCTGCCACGAGAGATCGCCCTGGTCCGTCGAGCTCGCGCGCTGTTCCGGCTCCTCGGGGACGGGGTCGATGCCTTCGAAGAGCGCGCGGTCGGGAATCGAGGCGAGCTCTTTCTGGGTCTCCCGGGCGAAGGCTCTCTCCTGGTCGTCGAACGGCGGAGCGCCGACGGTCTCGAGGTTGTCGTGAATGAGATTCGAGAGCGCGCGATTCGGAAGGACCTCGTGGGCGTCTCCGTCCACGACGTAGCTCATTTCGGTCCCGGTCATCAAGGCCGCCCCTCGGGCGATGTCGACGAGCCGTGCAAATACCTCCTCGACGGTGTCGTGCCGGTCGGCGCGAACGTAGTACCAGGAGGCCGCCTTCGGAGGAACGACGTTTGGCTGACCGCCGCCGTCGGTCACCACGTAGTGGATGCGCGTGTCCTGAGGGACGTGCTCGCGCAGGTAGTTGGCTCCGATATTCATGAGCTCGAGAGCGTCGAGGGCGCTTCTTCCCTGGTGTGGGGAGACCGAGGCGTGGGCGGGAAGGCCTGCGAACGCGAACCTCGCGCCCAGGACCGCCTTGCTGTAGGAGTAGCTCGCGCCGGTGCGATCGCTCGCGTGCCAGGAGAGGACGGCGTCGACGTCGTCGAAGAGACCGTCCCGGAGCATGTAGGTCTTGGCGTCGACGGTCTCCTCGGCGGGGGTTCCATAAAGACGCACCGTGCCGGGGATCTTTTCCGTCGCCATCACCCGGCTGAGAGCGATCGCGGCCGCCGTGGTTCCTGTACCGAAGACGCTGTGGCCGCAGCCGTGCCCGGCGACGATCGAGGGATCCTCGCGGGCCTCGCGGCGGGGGACGGCCTTCTGGGAAACACCCATGAGCGCGTCGTACTCCGCGAGAAAGGCGATCACCGGCTTTCCCTCGCCGTAGGTCGCGACGAACGCGGTGGGCATTCCCGAGACGTCCGCGCGGATGGAAAAGCCGTTCTCGCGGAGCCAGTCCTGCAGCTCCTTCGAGGAGCGCGTCTCCTCGAGGCCTGGCTCGGCATAATTCCAGATGGACTGGTTCACCTGGAGCATCCGCGGGTGGATCTCGTCGACGCGCTCGAGAACGGCTTGCTTGAGCGATGCTGCGGCAAGGGCCGCGAGTAGCAGGTTCATGGGTTTCCACTCGTGGGGTGATAGTTCGGATACTTCGGACGAGGCGGCATCGAAACCGGCTGATTCTTCAACGCCTCGAGGGTGAGCTCCACCGCCCGCTCGAGCTGAGGATCGTGCCCCTCGGCCACGGACTTGGGATCGTTCTCGACTTCGACGTCGGGAGCGATACCCACGTTCTCCACTTCCCAATCCCCGTGGAGCCCGTAGAGAGCGATCCGCGGAGCGGTGACGACGCCGCCGTCGATGAGCGGGGGGTAGTCGTAGATGCCCACGAGCCCGCCCCAGGTGCGCTTGCCCACCAGGGGTCCAATCTTCTCCTGGCGAAACATCCACGGGAGCGCATCGCCGCCCGAGCCCGCCATCTCGTTAATGACCATCGTCTTCGGTCCGTAGATCGCGGCGGTGGGTGAGCAGTAGTCGAAGCCTTCGCGCGTCGTCATGCAGGCCCGCAGCGGACGCTTCAGGAGATCGATGATGTAGTCCGCGATTGCGCCGCCGTGGTTGTAGCGCTCGTCGATGACCGCGCCCTCCTTCCCGATTTGCGCGAAGAAGTACCGGTTGAAGCTGGTGTAGCCGCCGGTCGCGGTGTCGGGGAGGTGAACGTAGGCGAGTCTGCCTCCGCTGAGCTTGTCGACTTTGCGGCGGTTGTCCTCGATCCAGGCCTGGCGCCGGAGGGCGGCTTCGTCCTCCACCGGCACCACTGTCACCTCGCGGGCTCGAGCTCCGTCGGGGCTCGGTCCGATTTTCAGCCGGACCTGTTTGCCCGCGGTGTTCTCGAAGAAGGCATAGACGCTCTCGGGCGGGCGGACGTCCCTTCCGTTTACTTCCAAAAGGTAGTCCCCGGCGGCGACGTTGACCCCCGGCTGAGTCAAGGGCGCCCGGAGGTTCGGGTTCCAGCTCTCCCCGTTGAAGACCCGCACGAAACGGTAGCGACCGTTCTCGACTGCGTAGTCGGCGCCGAGGAGGCCTCCTTTTACCTTGGGAGCCTCGGGGAAATCGCCGCCGCCGACGAAGACGTGACCGAGGGTGAGCTCGCCCAGCATCTCCGAGAAGAGGTAGTTCAGGTCGGCCCGGCTCGAGACCCGCTCGAGGAAGCCTTCGTATTTTTCCGACGCGGCCCCGAGATCGAGGCCGTGAAACGCGGGGTCGTAGAGGAAATCGCGCTGGATGCGCCAGGTCTCCCGATACATCTGTCGCCACTCGGCGGGCGGGTCGACGTACACCTCCATCGCCTCGAGCGCGAGCTTCCGGGGCTCCTCGGCCTCGGCCTCGGGCTCCTCGGTCCCGGCGAGAAGCCACTGGTCCTCGAGCTTGTAGAGCATCTTCTCGCCGTTCAAAGAGAGGTCGAAGGCGGTGACGTCCTCGAGGAGCTCCTCCGCCTCGCGGTCTTCGAGGCGGAATCGGTGGATCGTGAGCTTCGGTGGATACTCGTCGGGGGGAGGGATCAGCGCTTGCTCCAGGAGGAACACCTCTCCGGTTTTTCCCACCTGGATCCCGGCGTAGTTCGCGGCGGGAACGGGAAGGGCGAGAATTCGCTGGCTGATGCCGTCGAAATCGATGGCGACGACCGGGGGCGGCCGGTCCTCTTCCTCCTCCTCGTCTTTTTTCTCCGGCTGCGGCTGTTCCTCGTCGCTTTCGGGAGCGAGTGGGGAAGGGAGGTCCTGTCTCAGCACGGCGACGTACAAGCTCCGCCGCACCGGCCGCTCGAAGCTCGAGAGATCGAGCCAGCCGACGGAGAGCCCGAAGTCGGTCGAGGCGGTGAAGTAAAGGAGCTCGCCGTTGGGATCGAAGACGGGAAAGCGCGCATCGCTCATGCCGTCGGTGAGCTGCGTGCTCTTGCCCGTCTCGAGAGAGTAGACGAAGACGCTCCGCATGTGGTTCTCGAGCTGCATCGTGTAGGCAAGGAAGCGGCTGTCGGGCGACCACGAGGGGTCGATTCCCCGGAAGGCATCCTCGTAGCGATCGGAGTCCACTTTCGCCGGGACGCCCTTCTCGATCTCGACGTACCACAGGTTGCGCCTCTTGTCGGTGAATGCGATCTTCTTCCCGTTGGGCGACCACACCGGAGAGTAGAAGAACGAGGGCGGGGAGCCGAGGTCGATCTTGCGCACGTCCCCGAGGCCGCCCTGACTCCGTATGTGGAGCTGGTATTCGCCGGTCTCGTCGGAAAAGTAGGCGATCGACTGGCCGTCGGGAGACCACGCGGGATCGCGATCGGCAACGGCAGGAGAGCTCGTGAGGTTGCGGATGTCTCCTTTCTCCGCGGGAGCCGTCAGGATCTCCCCGTGGGCTTCGAAGGCGACGCGGACGCCTTTGGGCGAGAGCACCCCCACCTGGATCTGATCCGCGACCTTCTCGAAATGCGGGCGAGAGGCGGGCACGTCAGAGGCGACCTCGACCTCGATCCTCCGGCTCGTTCTCGACGCGAGATCGAAGAGATGAAGCGATCCGAACTGCTCGTACACGATCGCCCCTGGTCCGGCAGAGGCCGACTTGAGATCGAAGCCCGGGTTTTCGACCACTTCGCTCACCGCGGAAGTCCGGGTGTCGCCTGTGTTGAAAGCGAAGAGAGTCACCGGGCCGTTGCGATCGGAGAGGAAGTAGACGGTGTCGCCGATCCACATCGGGTTCGAGTCGTTCGAGCTCTTCCGCGGAGCCTCGATGAGCTCGAGGTCCGAGAGCCGCGCGATCTGGACTCGCATCGTTTGGCCGCCGCGATAGCGCTTCCAGGCTTTCTGCCACTGCATGTTGGGAACGTAGGCGATGCGCGAGCCGTCCGGTGAGAACGATCCTTCCTCGGCCCGCCACAGCGGAAGGGGTTCGGGGAATCCGCCCTCGCGAGGGACGGTGAAGAGCCGTCCGAAGTCGGCATAGGCGTCGCGGCCGGAGCGGAAACACACCTTCTTGCCGTCGCGAGTCCAGGACACGACCTGGTCCGCTCCCGGATGCCAGGTCAAGCGGCGCGGGCTTCCGCCCGAAGCGGGAACGACGAACACGTCCACGTTGCCGTCGTACTCGCCGGTGAAGGCGATGCGGGTGCCGTCGGGAGAGAAGACCGGAGTCGCCTCGTGGCCTCCGGTCGTGATCTGTCGCGCGGCGCCGCCTTCACGCGGCACCGTCCAGAGGTAGCCTCCCCAGGAGAAGGCGATCGAGGTCTCGCTGAGACTGGGGTCCTGGAGCATGAGCGGAGCGAACAAGACGGGAAGGAGCCACATGGGTGTCGAGTCCTTTCTTTCGGGAGGACTATACCGCAGGGCTCGGGAGCGAGTTTCGCGCAACCCGCTGGAAATCGCGAATCTGGGCTTGCCGCCACTCTTCGGTCTTTCCCAGAGTCTCGCCGAGGAGGCCGGCGACCGAGGGCCCGGCCTCGAGGGCCGCTCGGGCGTCGAGGAGGAGCGCCCGCGTCCTTCTCGAAAGAACGTCCTCGACGGTGCGCGCCATTTCGCAGCGCGCCGCCCATACGACCTCGCCGGCCTTGACCTCGAGCGCCGGGTGGATCTTCTCCGCGTAGCGCGGATCCTCGCGGAGGAGGGCGGCGACGGACGGCGCCTCGGCGCCGTACCGGGCGAGATCGCCGAAGCTCGAGGGCTCGGGGTGGTAGCCGTGGATTCGGAGCTCCGCGGTAACCGAGGGCTTTTCCTCGAGCTCCGCCACGAGCGCGGCCTGGTCGATGGTGTCCTCGGCCATTTTTCGATAGGTGGTCCATTTCCCACCGGCGAGGGTGACGAGACCCGAGCGGGAGATATGCACGGTGTGCTCTCTCGAGATCGCCGCGGTCTCGCCGCCTTCCGCCGCACCCGCTAGTGGCCGGATACCGGCGAAGGCGGAGAGGATGTCGCCTCGTCCCGGATCCTTCGTCAGGTACCGCGCGGTGTGCTCGAGGAGAAAGTCGATCTCCTCCGGACGCGGCAGAGGCTCGAAGGAGACTTCCTCGATCGGGGTGTCGGTCGTCCCCACCACCACGCGGCCCTGCCAGGGGATGGCAAAGAGGACCCGCCCATCGTCGGTATGAGGAACCATGAATGCACTCGTTCCCGGGAGGAACTCGCGAGGGAGCACGATGTGAACGCCCTGGCTCGGCCGGAGGATCGGCTGGTGATCCGCCTCGTCGAGACGCCGCACGGAATCGGTGAAGGGTCCGGTCGCGTTCACCACCACCTTCCCCTCGACCGCGATCTCCCGGCCCGTCTCTTCGTCGCGCGCGACGAGCCCGCGCACGACCTCGCCCTTCTTCACCAGACGAATGACCGGGGCGTAGTTGAGAACCACGGCTCCCTGGGAGGCGGCGGTCGATGCGAGCTCGATGGCGAGCCGGGCGTCGTCGAACTGTCCGTCGTAGTAGATGACCCCACCCCTGAGCCCTTCGGTCTCGATCGTCGGCAGGAGCCCGAGAGTCTCCTCTTTCGAGAGGTTCCGAGAGGGCCCGAAGCCGAGCTTTCCCGCGAGCATGTCGTAGAGGCGAAGCCCGATGCCGTAGAACGGCGCCTCCCACCAGTCGTAGTTCGGGACGACGAAGGGAAGCTCGCTCACGACATGGGGCGCGTTCCGCCGAAGAAGACCCCGCTCTTTCAGAGCCTCGAGGACGAGAGAGACGTTGCCCTGCTTCAAGTAGCGCACGCCCCCGTGGACCAGCTTCGTGCTGCGGCTCGAAGTCCCCCGGGCGAAGTCTCCGGCCTCGAAGAGCGCGGTGCGGTAGCCCCGCGAAGCGGACTCGATGGCGCAGCCGAGACCGCTCGCGCCCCCGCCGATGACGAGGACGTCCCAGCTTCGCGGCTCGGCCTCGAGACGCGAAACCATCAACCCTCGATCCACGGGCGCCTCCTCGGCCTTCTAGCATATAATTCACGAGCTTCGAATTCAGGAGAATTCCATGAGCAAAGGTCTATTAGGGTGCGGTGCGGTGCTGCTCGTCCTCGTGGTGGCCGCGGGCGGGCTCTTTCTCTGGGGCACCGGGGTCTATAACCATCTCGTCGGTCTCGACGAGGGAGTGAAGACCGCCTGGTCGCAGGTGGAGAACACGTATCAGAGGCGCGCGGATCTGATCCCGAACCTGGTCAAGACCGTCGAGGGCGCCGCGGATTTCGAGAGGGAGACGCTGACCGAAGTCATCGAGGCGCGCGCGAAGGCGACTTCCGTCCAGATCACTCCCCAGGATCTGACGAACCCCGAAGCGCTCGCGAGATACCAGCAAGCCCAGGATGCCCTCTCGAGCGCCTTGAGCCGGCTGATGGTGGTGGTCGAGCGCTACCCCGAGCTCAAGGCGAACCAGAACTTCCTCCAGCTCCAGGACGAGCTCGCGGGAACCGAGAACCGCATCGCCGTCGAGCGCAAACGCTTCAACGAAGTCGCGCAGGGCTACAACACGGCGCGGCGGAGGTTCCCGACGAAGCTCATCGCGCAGTGGTTCGGTTTCGGAGAGGCCGCGTACTTCGAGGCGGCGGAAGGCGCCGAGCAGGCGCCCAAGGTGGAGTTCGACTTCCGCGAGCGGTAGTCCGCGCCCATCGCCATGAACCTCTGGGCGGTCGGGCTCGCTCTCCTCTTCCAAGCGGCTCTCCCGGCGCTCACCGGCCGGGTCGTGGACCGAGCGGGGGTCCTCTCGCCCGAAGAAGAAGAGAGCCTGACGAGGAAGCTCGAGAGCATCGAGAACGAAACCTCGGTCCAGTTCGTCGTCGCCACCATTCCGGGTCTCGAGGACGAGCCCATCGAAGACTACTCCATCCGTCTCGCCCAGGAGTGGAAGATCGGACAGGCGGGGCTCGACAACGGCGCCATCATTCTGGTCGTTCCCTCCGAGCGCCGGATCCGCATCGAGGTGGGCTACGGTCTCGAGCCGGTGATTCCCGACGGCCTCGCCGGGCGCATCATCCGCGAACGCGTTGCCCCAGCGTTCCGCGACGAGAACTACTATCAAGGTCTTCTCGCGGCCGTCGAAGGCCTCGAGCTCGCCGCCCGCCGCGAATACCCCGAAGCACCCGCGAGCTCCCGGAGGGAGCCTTCCGTTGGGATCAACCTCGGC
>Ga0326597_10011531_pt1 | contig 11710 bp, 13 predicted proteins | sample RVTome_12_FD_203789 | JGI IMG/M metagenome (GOLD analysis project Ga0326597, IMG submission 203789) | Soil microbial communities from uranium-contaminated site in the Upper Colorado River Basin, Wyoming, United States - RVT100D185 | ecosystem: Environmental > Terrestrial > Soil > Contaminated >...
ATCTCAAAAACCCCCTCACCCTAACCCTCTCCCAAGTGGAGAGGGGATTTTCTCCCTTCTCCCCTCGGGAGAAGGGTGGGGATGAGGGACCAGCAGACAGCGAAATCGTTTTTGAGATAGCTTCTAGCCACTTTGCACTTCGCATTCCGCACTCATCATTGGCCTTGAAAGCTGCGCTTGGGGCGGCGCTTTTCTCTTCTACCGCGGCGCGGCGCGGGCTTTGGCCGGTCTTCCACGGGCCGCGGCCTGAAGATGACCAGCATCTTGCCGATCTGCTGCACCGGGCTGGCATCGAGCGCCGTGCAGATCTCGCCCGCCAGGACTTCGCGGCGTCCGCGGTCCTCGCCGAGCACGCGGATCTTGATGAGCTCGAGGCTCTTCAGCGCGATGTCGATCTCCTTCAGGACCGCGGGCGTGAGCCCGGCGCTGCCGATCATGATCACGGGGCGCAGGGGGTGCGCCTGCGCGCGCAGCGCGCGCCGCTCTGCTGGTGTGAGAACTCTCACAGTGTTGAGTTTTGAATGTTTAGTGTTGAGTTAGCCGCTGAATTCTCGCATGTTTGCCAACTCAACATTCAACACTTAACACTCAACACTCCCATTATGGGCAAGGTGCGCGGCAAAGACTGGATCCGGGAGCACGTCGCCGACGCCTACGTGAAGCGGGCGCGGGCGGAGGGCATGCGCTCGCGCGCCGCCTACAAGCTCGACGAGATCGCGCAGCGCGACCGCCTGCTCGCGCCGGGGATGATCGTGGTGGATCTCGGCGCCGCGCCGGGCGGCTGGTCGCAGGTCGCGGCCGGGCGGGTCGGCGCGCGCGGCCGCGTGATCGCGCTCGACACGCTGGAGATGCGCGGGCTCGCCGGCGTCACCTTCATCCGGGGGGATTTTTACGACACCACGGCGGTCGAAACACTGGAGCGCGCACTCGGCGGCGACAAAGCGGACCTTGTGTTGTCCGATATGGCCCCCAACCTGAGCGGTATCGCGGCGAGCGACCAGGCGCGCGCGCTGGACCTGGCCGAGCTGGCGCTGGATTTCGCGCTGAAGCATTTGAAACCGCAGGGGAATTTCCTTGTGAAGCTGTTCCAGGGCGCGGGTTTCGAGTCGTTCCTGAAAACGCTGCGCGGCTGTTTCGCAACGGTCGCGGTGCGCAAGCCCGGGGCTTCCCGCAGCCGCTCGCGCGAGGTGTACCTGGTCGGCAAGGGGTTGCGGGGATAGCGTTCGCGCCGGCCGTTTTGCTGCGCTGCGGGTAGAAAGAGTCTAGAATTGAGTTAGTTACGGTGACGAATGAGGGGATATTCCCCTCATACACCCCTGCATCGGGGGCCGTTTCGATCCAATCAAAACGGCCTCCTGGCACTTGAGGAGCAGGCTTGAATAATCTCGTGAAGAACGTGGCGATCTGGCTGGTGATCGCGCTGGTGCTGATGACGGTGTTCAACCAGTTCAGCACGCGCCAGACCGCCCAGAAGGCGATGGAGTACTCCCAGTTCATCGAAGAGGTGAAGCAGGGGCGCATCGCCAAGGTGACGATCGAAGGGCGCGTGCTGAAGGGCGTGAAGCAAACCGGCGAGCGCTTCACCACCTATTCGCCGTCCGACCCGTGGCTGGTCTCGGATCTCCTCAAGAACGGCGTGATCATCGAGGCCAAGCCCGAAGAGGAGCCGTCGCTTCTCATGAACATCTTCGTCTCGTGGTTCCCGATGCTGCTGCTCATCGGCGTGTGGATATTTTTCATGCGCCAGATGCAGGGCGGGGGGCGCGGCGGCGCGTTCTCGTTCGGCAAGAGCCGCGCGCGCATGCTCGACGAGTCGAACAACACCATCACTTTCGCCGACGTCGCGGGCTGCGAAGAGGCGAAGGAGGAGGTCGCGGAGCTGGTCGAGTTCCTGCGCGACCCGTCCAAGTTCCAGAAGCTCGGCGGGCGCATCCCGCGCGGCGTGCTGATGGTCGGCAACCCCGGCACCGGCAAGACGCTGCTCGCGAAGGCGATCGCGGGCGAGGCCAAGGTGCCGTTCTTCTCGATCTCCGGATCCGATTTCGTCGAGATGTTCGTCGGCGTGGGCGCTGCGCGCGTGCGCGACATGTTCGAGAATGCCAAGAAGCATGCGCCCTGCATCGTGTTCATCGACGAGATCGACGCCGTCGGGCGCCAGCGCGGCGCGGGCCTGGGCGGCGGCAACGACGAGCGCGAGCAGACGCTGAACCAGCTGCTGGTCGAGATGGACGGCTTCGAGACCAACTCCGGCGTGATCGTGATCGCGGCGACCAACCGCCCCGACGTGCTCGACCCGGCGCTGCTGCGGCCCGGCCGCTTCGACCGGCAGGTGGTGGTGCCGCTGCCCGACATCCGCGGGCGCGAGCAGATCCTGCAGGTGCACATGCGCAAGGTGCCGATCTCGCCCGACGTCAAGCCCGACATCATCGCGCGCGGCACGCCCGGCTTCTCCGGCGCGGACCTCGCCAACCTGGTGAACGAGGCGGCGCTGTTCGCGGCGCGCGGCAACAAGCGCCTCGTGGACATGGACGATTTCGAGCGCGCCAAGGACAAGATCATCATGGGCGCGGAGCGCCGCTCCCTCGTGATGCCGGAGCACGAGCGCAAGAACACCGCTTACCACGAGTCGGGCCATGCCGTGGTGGCGAAGCTGATGCTGCGGACCGACCCGGTGCACAAGGTGACGATCATCCCGCGCGGCCGCGCGCTGGGCGTGACCATGCAGCTGCCGGCGGAAGACCGCTACAGCATGGACCGTGAGCAGCTCCTGCAGAACATCGCGGTGCTGTTCGGCGGGCGCATCGCCGAGGAAATCTTCATGGGCCAGATGACCACCGGGGCGTCGAACGACTTCGAGCGCGCCACCGACCTCGCGCGCAGCATGGTGACGCGCTGGGGCATGAGCGCGGAGCTCGGGCCGATGGTCTACGGCGAGAACGAGGGCGAGGTGTTCCTCGGCCGCTCGGTGACGGTGCACAAGAACGTGTCCGAGACCACCATGCAGAAGGTGGACGCCGAGATCCGCCGCATCATCGACCAGCAGTACGCGCTGGCGCGGAAGATCATCGAGGACAACCGCGACAAGGTCGAGGCGATGGCGAAGGCGCTGCTCGAGTGGGAGACGCTCGACGCCGACCAGATCAACGACATCATGGAAGGGCGCCCGCCGCGCCCGCCCAAGCCGGCGCAGAACCCGATCCCTCCCAGGGACCCGGGCTCGCAGCCGGCCGCCGCCGCGCCGGCAGCACCGCCCCAGAGTGCATAGAGCGGGGCTCGGCGGCCGGGTCTCGGGGCTCGTATAAGATCGAAGAGCGGGATTCGTTGATCGGGCTCGGGGCTCGACAGGCCCAAGTCGTTTTTCGAGTCCCTAGTCCCAAGTCCCGCATTTCGGTTTCCCGATGTCTTTCCTCCAGTGCGGCAAGTTCAAGCTCCCGCTTGATCGGCCGCTCGTCATGGGGGTGGTCAACGTCACGCCCGATTCGTTTTCCGACGGCGGCCTCTACCTCGATCCGAAGCGGGCGCTCGAGCACGCGCGCCGGCTGATCGGGGAAGGCGCCGACATCCTCGATATCGGCGGGGAATCCACGCGTCCCGGTGCGGCGCCGGTTTCCCCGGAAGAGGAGCGCCGCCGCGTGCTGCCGGTTCTGGAGCGGCTTGCGGCCGGCAACGTGCCAATCTCGGTGGATACCCGCAAGCCGGCGCTGATGCGCGAAGCGATCGCGGCGGGGGCGGCGATGGTGAACGACGTGACCGCGTTGTCCGCCCCCGGCGCGCTCGAGGCGGTGGCGAAAGCGCCGGTTGCCGTGTGCCTCATGCACATGCAGGGCGAGCCCGGCACCATGCAGGCGAATCCGAGCTACCGCGAAGTGGTGCGCGAGGTGCGCGATTACCTGGCGGCGCGCGTCGCCGCGGCGGAAGCGGCCGGCATCACCCGCAGCCGCATCGTCGTGGACCCCGGTTTCGGCTTCGGCAAGACCCTCGAGCACAACCTCGCGCTGCTGCGCTCGCTGGGCGAATTCAGGCCGCTCGGCGTCGCGTTGCTCGCGGGCCTGTCGCGCAAGGCCATGCTCGGCAAGCTGACCGGCCGGGAGCCGCACGAGCGCGTCCACGCGAGCGTCGCGGCGGCGCTGCTTGCAGTGCAGAACGGCGCCCGGATCGTGCGGGTGCACGACGTCGCCGCCACCCGCGACGCGCTCGCCGTCTGGAACGCGGTTAAGAGCCAGAATTAACCGCCAAGACGCCAAGAACGCCAAGAAAAACAATCTATAATGAAAACCGACGCAGCAAACAAGACGACTTCTGCACCAGCAACGGAGAAGTGATATTGCTTGCTCGTTGTTTGCCATTGTTCTCTTGATCTTCTTGGCGGTCTTGGCGTCTTGGCGGTTCAATAGGGGTTTATGAGCAGGAAATTCTTCGGGACTGACGGCATCAGGGGCAAGGTCGGCCAGGAGCCGATCACGCCGGACTTCGTGATGCGGCTGGGCAACGCCGCCGGCAAGGTGCTGGCGGGCGTCCGGCGCAAGGGTCTCGAGCGCCCGGCCGTGCTGATCGGCAAGGACACCCGCGTGTCCGGCTACATGCTGGAGTCGGCGCTGGAGGCGGGGCTGTCGGCGGCGGGCGTGGACGTGCTGCTGGTGGGGCCGATGCCCACGCCCGCGGTCGCCTACCTGACCCGGGCGCTGCGGCTCTCCGCCGGCATCGTGATCAGCGCCTCGCACAACCCGTACGACGACAACGGCATCAAGTTCTTCTCGGGCGACGGCGCGAAATTGCCGGACGCGACCGAGACCGCGATCGAGCGCGAGCTCGCGCGGCCGTTGAAGTGCATGAATTCGAGCCGGCTCGGCAAGGCGCGCCGCATCGAAGACGCGGCGGGCCGCTACATCGAGTTCTGCAAGACCACGTTCCCGTCGAGCCTGCACCTGCGCGGCATGAGGATCGTCGTGGATTGCGCGCACGGCGCCGCCTACCACGTCGCGCCGCACGTTTTCCACGAGCTCGGCGCCGACGTCGAGGCGGTCGGCGTGGATCCGGACGGCTTCAACATCAACGACGGCGTCGGCGCCACTTCGCCCGCCGCGCTGCAGGCGGCCGTGAAGCGCCACAAGGCCGACCTCGGCATCGCGCTCGACGGCGACGGCGACAGGCTCGTGATGGTGGACGCGGCCGGAAAGCTCTACGACGGCGACCAGCTGCTCTACGTCATCGCGCGGCACCGCAAGCAAAAGGGCGAGCTCGCCGGCGGCGTGGTCGGCACCCAGATGACCAATCTCGCGTTCGAGCACGCGCTCGCGCGGCTGAAGGTCCCGTTCGCGCGCGCGAAGGTCGGCGACCGCTACGTGCTCGAGATGCTGCTCGCGCGCCGCTGGAAGCTGGGCGGGGAAAATTCCGGCCATATTGCGTGCCTCGACAAGCACACCACGGGCGACGGCATCGTCTCCGCGCTGCAGGTGCTGCGCGCGCTCGCCGAGAGCGGAACGACGCTCGCGAAAGCCGCGGGCACGCTCGCGCTCTATCCCCAGGTCCTGTTGAATGTCCCGCTCGGCAAGCGCGGCGACCCGCTGGCGAGCCCCGCGGTCAAGCGCGCGGTGAAGGAAGCCGAAGCCGGGCTCGACGGCGGCGGGCGCGTGCTGCTGCGTCCCTCGGGCACCGAGCCGGTGATCCGCGTCATGGTCGAAGGCAAGTCCCGGCCCAGGGTCAGGCAGTGGGCCGAGGCGATCGCCAAGGCGGTGCGCGCCGCGGCCTAGGTCGTGAGCGTCACGCACAACATGCAACAGGAAGACGACATCACCGGCCGTTTCGGCTAGACGGCTGGTGATGCAATCACGGGTTACTTCAATTTAAGAAAACGCCGGGCGCCGCCCGGCGTTTTCTTTTGGATTCAAAGTGCTGCGGCGCCGCAGCACGGCCCGGTAGTGTCTCAGTTTGAAATCGATTTCAAATAATCTGGCACGGTCTTTGCCTAAGCGGTCAAGCACAGGTATGCTGACTGCATGCCGAAATGGGTTAAGGCGCTCTATTCCCCAACCGGAATCGTTGGTTGGGCATTTATTTTTCTTATCCCGGCCTACAAGCTAGTTGATCTGGCGAGTAACGTGCAGTTTATTACCGATTTTTGGCCGCACATTCAAAGTTTTCTTGAGGCTCCCGGCGGCTTCATAGCAACCTTCCTAGCCGGTTGTTCCATCATCGGGTACTCGATACATCGCAGTTCTACGTCAGAGGCGACCACCGATTCAGATCTGGGAGCCCGACTCTTGCGGGCTAAAGAAAGGACGAAACCAGAGCTTGCTGAACGTGCCGCCGCAAACCGGAAAGCACTTTTTAGCCCAGAGCAGGAACGACCGCGCTATCAGCCACCACCAAATCAAACTTATGACTCTATGTCCAAGCATTCCAATGCGGTGCTTGGTGAATTTTTAATTGTCGCCGGACAGCAAGTGGAGAGATTCTTATCTGATTTTCGCCATAGGACTGACAATGTGAGGGCTTCCAGGGATTTCATTAACACTCACGGCCCAGCGTTTTTCGGGCTTTATCAAGAGGCCCGGAGGCGCGGATACAAGAACGATCTATTGGATAATTATTTTGAGTATCCGGACAATATACAGAACCAGGACAGCGTGAAATGGATTGCAAATGAACTTCAAAAGTTTGGGGCGCAGGTAAAACTTAGAGCTTGGCATTGATGATTAGGGGGCATTCGTGACATACTCTGGCTATGCCTAAACGCTCAAGCAAACGACGAAGAGACGCGAATCAACTTGCGGCGTCTATCGTGGCCCAAGTGACCGAGGCCGCTCAAGAGGCTCCAGCCAAGAACCCGGCCGCCGTAGCTCTGGGGCGCATGGGTGGGCTTAAGGGTGGGAAGGCGAGAGCAAGGGCATTAACACCCACTCAACGCGCCCAGATCGCTCAGAAGGCTGCCCATGCCAGATGGGGCAAGCCGTAGCTACTGCCTAGTTTTACTTCCCTTCACCAGCATATCGGGGTGATAGAACCACTCGATATTGACCCCGTATCTGTGAGCAAGCTTTGAAATCATCTTCCGGGTAACTACCTCTGGAAGAGGATAGACGGTCGGAACGCCGTCTTTCACGATTGTGATCGTGTTGTTTTCCGCTTTGAACGAAACCCCAGAATCAATAAGGGCCGTCTGAAGGACGTGGATTACACCACCGCGCGGCAACGCACCACTGTCAGCCATGGTTGCCGCCTACTGCTGCTTACTACGCAGCCATAGCTTCCAGCTTTTCCCCAGGAATGAACTGCATCCCCTCGAAAGGAATAGCCTCAGCCGCCGCCTTTTGTTCCGGGGTGGAAATGGCGGTTATAAAATTGAACATTTCTTTTGAAATCTTTTCGGCTGGCGCCTTGTAATACTCATCCCAAGCATCTTGCGGAGCCAACATAAGAAGTTTTTTCAGGTTCCCATACATGAGCAGATGCTCATGAGTGGTTGAAATAAGCCCCTTGGCGAAGTTGGTCTTGGCCTCATCCAAGTTCACGCCACATGCCGCATAGTCAATCTCAAGCCCTTGGGCAAACCATCCCCCGTCGTCCTGACAAAGCAGGACATGGAGGGCCTTAACCCCAGCCGCATGCACCTTCCCGTCGCTTATCGAAGCGGCGACAGTAGCGCCAGCCTTGGCCGTCTCAATTTGCTTGGTCATTGTCATCCCTATGTAATAAGCCCTTGTTTAACAAGGGGTATCAATACTAATTGGACAGCAAGTATAGCCCTAGAGTTCACATTTCCGGACTATTCCGCTGCGGTATATCGGCCATTCTAGCCTCATTTCAAGGGAAAGGGGGTAGTGGGTCCAGGTGGACTAGGTAGATGGGGAGTAAGTATTGACAATGCTTGAGCGGTCAAGCATACTAGCTTCCATAGGGAGGCTATATGAATCGCTTGAGCATCCAAGAACGCGCAAAGATCATCGGCTGTCTGGTGGAGGGCAACTCCATGAGGGCCGCATCGCGTATGTGCGGTGTCTCCATTAACACGGTTATGAAACTGTTGGTTGAGGTTGGCGCGGCCTGTGAGGAATACCAGCAAAAGACCCTCAAGAATCTCCCCTGCAAGAAAATCCAGTGCGATGAGATTTGGTCTTACTGCTACGCCAAGGAAAAGAACCTGCCGAAAGAGAAGCGTGATCGGTTTGGCTTTGGCGACGTTTATACTTGGGTGGGAATGTGCGCGGATACCAAGCTGGTGGCGTCTTGGCTCGTAGCCAAGCGAGATGCTCGTTACGCCTATCGCTTTATGACGGACTTGGCCGGAAGGCTTGCCAACCGCGTCCAACTAACTACGGACGGTCATAGGGGCTACCTGACAGCCGTAGAACGGGCCTTTGGCTCTGACATTGATTTCGCCATGCTGGTGAAGATGTATGGGAACGAGGGCAGCACATCGAACCCTGAGCGCAAATACAGCCCTGGCGAGTGCTGCGGAGCGATCAAGGGAACGGTGTGCGGAAACCCCGACGAGAAGCACGTTTCAACCAGCTTTATCGAGCGGCAAAACTTAACGATGCGGATGGGTATGCGCCGGTTCACTCGATTGACCAACGCATTCAGCAAAAAGATGCTGAATCTACAAGCTGCGGTAGCCCTGCATTTTATGTATTACAACTTCGGCAGGATTCACAAAACCCTGCGCGTTACCCCTGCGATGGAGGCCAAAGTAAGCACCCATGTTTGGAGCTTGGAAGAAATCGCGCAACTGGCTGATTCAAAATCAAACTGAGACACTACCGCACGGCCCGGCTTCGTTGACCCTCCAGACCAATCGCCTGTAAAATTCAATGGTTTAGGACAGTCGGTCAGGGGATGCGCGTCAAGCTGGTAGCGGGCAACTGGAAGATGAACGGCAACCTGGTCTCCAGCCAGGCGCTGATCGGGGCCATCCTGCCGCCGCTCGCCGCTCTCAACCAGGCCCGGTTCGCGGTGTGCCCCCCATTCCCGTATCTTGCTGCCATCGGCCAGGTGTTGCGCGGGTCGAACGTGGCGCTGGGCGCGCAGGACCTCTGCCAGTTCGACGACGGGGCGTACACCGGCGGGGTTTCGGGCGCGATGCTGGCGGATGGCGGTTGCCGTTACGCGATCGTGGGTCATTCGGAGCGCCGCGGTATTTTCGGCGAGACGGACGGGGCCACCGCCCTCAAATACGCGCAGGCGTTGAAGCACGGGCTCACGCCGATCCTGTGCGTGGGCGAGACGCTCGCCGAGCGCGAGGCGGATGCGACCGAATCCGTGGTGGCGCGCCAGCTCGATGCGGTGGTCAAGCGTTGCGGGGTCGCGGCGCTCGGGCAGGGCGTGATCGCTTACGAGCCGGTATGGGCGATCGGCACCGGGAAAACGGCGACGCCGCAGCAGGCGCAGGACGTGCATGCGTTCATACGCGGACGCCTCGCCGCCGCCGACCGCAAGCTGGCGGGCGCGCTGACCTTGCTCTATGGCGGCAGCGTCAAGGCGGGCAACGCGGCGCAGTTGTTCGCGATGCCGGACGTGGACGGAGGGCTGATCGGGGGCGCGTCTCTGGCAGCCGATGAATTCGTGGCGATCTGCCGCGCCGCGCAGGACGCAAAGGAAGCGGTCAAGGCTTGATAAAGGACTGAATGGAAACCCTGGTTCTGGTGTTACACGTGGTGGCCGCGCTCGGCATCGTCGGCCTCGTGCTGCTGCAGCACGGCAAGGGCGCCGACGTCGGCGCCGCCTTCGGCAGCGGCGCCTCCGGCAGCGTCTTCGGCTCCACCGGCTCGGCCAATTTCCTGAGCCGCGCCACGGCGGCCCTGGCGGCGGTGTTCTTTTTTACGAGCATGGGGCTGACCTATTTTTCGGGCAGCCAGGCCGAGCCCAAGAAGGGCGTGATGGCGACGCAGCCGGCGGCGCCGGAGAAATCGCTGCCGGCGCAGATCCCGCCCGCCGCCCCGGCGGTGCCGGGCCGGGCAGCGGTACCGTCCGTTCCGGCCGGGGATCCGGGCTCGAAGGCGCAGGACGTACCGAAATGAATTCGGAATGATGAACAGCCGGATTCATCATTCCGAATTCATGAGCCGACGTGGTGGAATTGGTAGACACACCATCTTGAGGGGGTGGCGGCGTAAGCCGTGAGAGTTCGAATCTCTCCGTCGGCACCACAAATGCAGGATTGAGGATTGAGCATTTAGGATTGAGGCAAATATCAGTGAAGACGATTGCAAAGGCGCCCACTCGATCCACAATCCTCATTCCTCAATCCTAGAACTCCCATGCTCGAGGGCTACTTTCCCATCCTGCTGTTCATCCTGGTCGGCATCGCGGTCGGCGTCGCGCCGGTCGTGGCGGGCGGCGTTGCGAGCCGGCTGCTCGGCGTGCACCGCCCCGACCCCGAGAAGCTCTCGCCCTACGAGTGCGGGTTCGAGGCGTTCGAGGACGCGCGCATGAAGTTCGACGTGCGCTACTACCTGGTGGCGATCCTGTTCATCCTGTTCGACCTCGAGATCGCGTTTCTCTTCCCCTGGGCCGTGGTGCTGCAGGAGATCGGGTTTTTCGGCTTCATGTCGATGATGGTGTTCCTGGGGATACTCGTGGTCGGCTTCATCTACGAGTGGAAGAAGGGCGCGTTGGAGTGGGAGTAGCGACGCGAGACGCGGAGCAGGGGCCCCAAGCTTGCTTGGGGATGCGACCGGTGAGCGGCGCACGGCGCCGACATGATGGATTTGTTACTTGTGGTATCGCGTCAGAGGCGCCGCAACGGATTGGCGCCGGCATTGAGAGGTGAACTATGGGTGCGATAGAGACCATCACTGAAAAGGGCTTCGTCACCACCACGGCGGACGCGCTCATCAACTGGACGCGCACCGGCTCGCTGTGGCCGATGACCTTCGGGCTCGCCTGTTGCGCCGTGGAGATGATGCACGCGGGCGCCTCGCGCTACGACCTCGACCGCTTCGGCATCGTGTTCCGCCCGAGCCCGCGCCAGTCGGACGTGATGATCGTCGCCGGCACGCTGTGCAACAAGATGGCGCCGGCGCTGCGCAAGGTCTACGACCAGATGGCCGAGCCGCGCTGGGTGATCTCGATGGGCTCCTGCGCCAACGGCGGCGGCTACTACCACTACTCGTACTCGGTGGTGCGCGGCTGCGACCGCATCGTGCCCGTGGACATCTACGTGCCGGGCTGCCCGCCGACCGCCGAAGCGCTGCTCTACGGCATTATCCAGCTGCAGAACAAGATCAAGCGAACCAACACCATCGCGCGCTAGCGCGCGATGGTGAATGATGAATTTTAAATTTTGAATTTTGAATGAACCCTCGCGGGCGTGTTCTGGAATTCAACATTTAGCATTCAACATTTAAAATTGAAATGACGTCCCGCGCCGAAACCCTCACCGCCGCGCTGCAGGCCGCGCTCGGCGACAAGCTCGCCGGCGCCGTCACGGCGCTGGGCGAAGTGACGGTCGTGGTCAAGCCGGAGCACCTGCTCGCGGCGTCAACCGTGCTGCGCGATGCGCCGGAGTTGCGGTTCGAGCAGTTGATCGACCTCTGCGGCGTGGATTACCAGCAGTACGGAGACGGCGCATGGGACGGCCGGCGCTTCGCCGTGGTCTATCACCTGCTGAGCGTCACGCACAATCGCCGCCTGCGGCTACGCGTGTTCGCCGCGGACAACGAGTTCCCGGTCGTGGACTCGGTGATCGGCATCTGGCCGTCGGCCAATTGGT
>Ga0326597_10011532_pt1 | contig 11710 bp, 6 predicted proteins | sample RVTome_12_FD_203789 | JGI IMG/M metagenome (GOLD analysis project Ga0326597, IMG submission 203789) | Soil microbial communities from uranium-contaminated site in the Upper Colorado River Basin, Wyoming, United States - RVT100D185 | ecosystem: Environmental > Terrestrial > Soil > Contaminated >...
GGAGGACAAGAACCAATCCGATCCGCGCGAATGGCCCGAGGCCTGGCACCAGGGCCTCTCGCGCCCCGCGATCGCGATGGCCGGGAACTGGTTCGACGCCCACCTGAAGGTCAGCGTGCCGGCCGACCTGATGGTGAACGCCACCGGCGAGCTGGTGCGCGAGGAGGTGCGGGACGGCCGGCGCGTTACCGAGTGGCGCACGGACCATCCGGTCCGCATCTTCAACGTGGTCGCGGGACACTGGAAGGTGAAGCGCGGCGACGGGGTCGCGGTCTTCTACGACCCGCGGCACCCCTACAACGCCGACGAGATGCTCGAAGCGCTCGCGGCGGCCCGGACATGGTACGGGGAGTGGTTCGCCCCCTACCCGTGGAAGACGCTCCGGCTCTCGGAGTTCGCCGGACTGCCGACCTACGCGCAGGCGCCGCCCGGGAACATCACCTTCTCCGAGAACATCGGCTTCCTCACGCGGTCGAAGCCCGACGCCAACGCGGCGTTCTGGATCACGGCGCACGAGTCCGCGCACCAGTGGTGGCCGAATCTCGCGATGGTGGCAGACGGCCCCGGCGCGGTGGTGCTGTCCGAGGGCATGGCGCATTTTTCGAGCATCCTGCTGATCGAGCAGGCCAAGGGGCTGGAGCAGCGCATGGGGTTCTGCCGCTCGGTCGAGAACCGCTACGGCAGGGCGCGCCGGCGCGATTCCGAGCGGGCGCTGGTGAAGATGGACGGCACTCTGCCCGGCGATTCGCGGGCCATCTACGACAAGGGCGGCTGGGCGCTGTGGATGCTGCACCGCTTCCTCGGGCGCGACGCGGGTCTCGCCGGGCTGCGCGAGTACCTGGCTGCGTTCCGCGACTCGCGTGACAACGCCGCGCTCGAGGACTACCTCGCGATCATGCGGCGCCACGCGGCCGACACGACCGCCTTCGACGCCTTCGCCCGGCAGTGGTTCCACGAGGTCGTGGTGCCGGAGTACAAGCTCGACGACGCGGGTGCGCAACACCGGTACCGGCGTCATGCCCGTCGAGGTCGCGGCGGTGCGCGGCGTGCGCTTCCCCCACGGGAAGCAGGACGCCGAACCCTGGCGGGATGGGCGCGCCACGATCACCCTGGGCGCGGGCGAGTCGCGTGAGATCGCCATCCCCTGCGCGTTCGAGCCGGAGCGGCTGGTGGTGGACCCCGATGTGACGGTGCTGATGCTCGAACGCCAGAAGGCCGAGCTGAAGCTCGGGCGCGGCGCCGCGATGCTGGCGGCGAAACCGTAGCGCCCCGGGAGGGGGAGCCGAAGCACGGCGGCGGCGGCGGGGTGGTCCGAACCCCGGGACCCGCGGGCGCCCGCGCCCACCTGGGGGCCGTGGGCCGCCGCCGTGCACCGCGGGGCCTTTCGCCTTGCGAGGCCCGGATCGGCGTTGCTAGTGTCCCCCTCCCCCGTCCCGAACCAGGAGGATCCCCATGAAGTCGAGCGCATTGATGTCCGCCGTCTGCATCGGTCTCGCCGTCTCGTTCACCGCCCACGCCGCCGACAAGGCGAAGCCCGCCACGCCCCCCATGGATCCCAAGGCCATGGAGGAAGTGATGATGAAGGCCGCGGCGCCCGGTCCCCCGCACCAGCGCTTGCAGAAGCTCGCGGGTGAATGGAACGCGACCGTCGAGTCGACCATGGACCCGTCCCAGCCGCCGCAGAAGACGACGTCGGTGGCGGTGATCACCACGCTGATGGACGGCCGCTACGTGCAGGAGGTGTCGACCGGCGAGATGATGGGACGCCCCTTCAGCGGCATGGGGATCACGGGCTACGACAACTTGAGGAAGAAGTACGTCTCGATGTGGATCGACAACTTCTGGACCGGCATCATGACCAGCGAGGGCACGCCCGACGCGAGCGGAAACGTCATCAACTGGACCGGCGAGTCGCCCGATCCGATGAGCGGAAAGATGGCGAAGTTCCGCATGGTGACCCGCTTCCTGAGCGACGACAAGCACACCTTCGGGATGTTCGGTGCGGGGCCCGACGGGAAGGAAACGAAGATGATGGAGATCACCTACGAGCGGAAGATGTAGGCGCGCGGGCGGCCGGTCGCGGGCCACGGTGCGCTCGCGACCGGCCCCTCACCCGCGCCGCAACTCCCGCCGGCGCGCGATCGGTCCTCCGATCGCGCGCCGCCTCTGTTGCGCTCCGCAGGGCGGCGCCGAGCCGGCGGACCCGCGCGCGATTCCCACTTGACGCCTCCGGGAGCCGGGTTCACTCTTGCCGGGACTGGCTCGAGAGCGGGGCTACGTGCGGCGGCTGGGAACGTCCTCCGGCTTTCACCCTGGAGCCGGCGGCCGGGGACCCGGAACGCCGCTTTCCGAGAGGTCACTGCCTTGAAGGCCTGCCTCCTGAGCACCATGCCGCGTCGCATCTTCGCACCGCTCGCCATCGCCGGCGCGCTCGCCACCGGTATGGCGGTCGCGGACGGCGCGAGCGCAGGACCCACCGGGTCCGAGGCCGGTGGTCTGGTGGCGGGGATCTCGCCCGCCCAGCCCTGCCCGCGCGACCAGGTCTACCTGCTGGTCCGCGGCTACGTCGCCACCCCATGCGACTCGTTCATCGACGCGCGCCGGCTGGACCCCTCCCACGTGCGCATTCGCACCCTGATCCGGGACGGCATGGCCTGCCTGGTGGGGCCCTCGCAGTTCTTCGTCGTGCCGGTCCTCCTGGGCAGCTTCCCGGTCGGGCCGGTCGTGGTGGACGTCGAGCACGAGATCGTCCACCTGGCCCCCGACGGCAGCACGCGCTCCGAGTTCTTGCACGAGCCTTTCGCGATCGACGTCCAGCCCGAGTGCCACGCCCCGGTCCCGACCTCCCTGCCCGGAGTGTCGGTCATCCGGACCGAGCCGGCAGTACCGTGCTCCGAGGCGTTCACGAGCCTGGTTCTCGAGGGCTGGTTCAACGACGGCTGCGGGCGCCTGCTGGATCCGCGCACGCTCGACCCGGGGCACGTCGAGCTGACGCTCAAGACCGCCGTGGGGCGGGACACGTTCTGCACCCTCGCCCTGCAGCCGTGGCGCGCGGTGTTCCCGCTCGGAAGGCTGGCGGCGGGAACCCACGCGGTCGAAATCCACCTCGTGGTGATCGGCCGCAGCGCCTCCGGCTCGGGTCTCGAGCGCCGCGACTACCGCACCGTCTTCGAATTCCCGGTGGCCCCGCGCTGCGACGGGACGCCCGGACCGCTCCCCTTCGTGGAGGCGATCCAGATCGGACCCACGCGGCCCTGCGATCCGGATCCGCCGATCTGCGCCGGGGACAGCATCCCGGTGTGGGTTTCCGGGACCTTCGACTCCGACTGCATCCAGCTCGCGGGCATCGAGCTGCTGCCCTCGATGATCGTCGGCCCGCTGCCCGAGCCGCCGATCGTGCGCGTCGTCACGTTCGTGAACGAGTGCCTGGGCCGGCCGTGCTCGAACGTGCCGGTGCGCTGGACGATCTCGACCAAGCTGCCGCCGCTGCCGGCGCGCGACTACCAACTGATGGTCGAGCTGGCCCAGACCGCCGGGGGCTGCATCGACCCGCCGCGCATCGTCCAGCTCGACCGCACCCACGTGCCATTCGCGGTTTCCGGCGCGTGCGCGCCGATCGCGCCGCCGCGCCCCTGCCTCGACGCCGGCTTCGCGCCGCCGCCCGGGAATTTCACGGCCTGCAACGCCGGCATCGCGCCGGGGCATCCGGCCGAGCTGGTGTTCGAGGTGCGCTCCTCGGAGGCTCTCGCCGGTCTCCAGGGCGCGTTCACGCTCCAGCTCCCGGCGGCGGGCTGGCCGCCCGCCCCGCCGCTCCGCGTGGCGAAGCTCGAGCCGATCGGAGCGGCCACCGGGATGCATCTCGGCTGGAACGCGACGCCCGCTGGCGCCCGCTTCGTGCTCTTCGCCGAGCAAGGCGCGCCGATCCCGGCGCTGCCTCCCGGAGTCTCTCGCGGCGCGCCGGTGCTGCGCGTGGTGGTCGAGCAGGTTCCCGGGCGGGTGGCACCAGCGGTGACGTTCGTCACCGCGGACGACTTGCTCGGATCGGATGCGGCGGGGGCGGGCGTGCCGCGCTGCACGCCGGCGCCGTGCGTCGTCGGGCGGGCCGCGCCGGCGGCCGCCGGTATCGCCTCCAGGACCGATTATGGCGTCGCGCGGATCTGCGCCGAGCGACCCTGCGACTTCAACGCCGACGGCTTCTCCGACGTGCGGGACCTCGTGCTCCAGATGCGCTGCGTGCTGCAGCGCGGGCCGTGTGCCGACAGCGCCCGCGTGGACTGCGACGGCGACGGAGCGTTCTCGATCGCCGACGTCGTGTGCTGCGCGCGCCACCTGCTGCAGCTCTGGCCCTGCGCGGAGTGCCTCACCGACTCGAGCGGGGTGCGGGACGAGCCCGGGATCCGCCTGGCACTCGGGCCGCCGGCGCCGAGTGCTGCGGGCATCGACGTTCCGCTGCGCATCGCGTCCGCCGACCGCCTGGGTGCCGCCCTGCTGGCGCTGCACGCTCCGCTCGATCGTTACGAGGTCGTGGGGCTCGATCCGCCGCCCGGGAGCGCGTGGCTGGCGCTGCATGAGGTGCGCGAGGGCCGGCTCGAACTGGGCCTGCTCCACCTGCCGGCCCCGGGCGGGATCGAAACCGCCGACCTGGAGCTGACGCTCCACCTGGCGCTCAAGCCGGGCCAGGTTCCGGGCGGCGAGGTGCGGGCGCTGGAAGGCGAGTTCTGCGGCCCCGACGGCGCCATGCTCGCGGTGGACCTCGGCGCGACGGCCTCCGATCTCGGCGGCGCGCTGCGGGTGGCGCTCTCCGCGGCCCGTCCCAATCCGTTCTCGGGCGTGACCCGGCTCACGCTGTCACTCGACCACACCGCCGAGGTGGACGCGCGCGTCTACGATCTCGCGGGGCGCATGGTGGCGGTGCTGTTCCGCGGGCGGCTCGCGGCCGGGGAACGGGCGCTGACCTGGGATGGCCGCGGCGACGACGGCCGCCGCGCCCGCGGCGGCGTCTATTTCCTGCAGGTGCGCGCGCAGGGCGCGTCGGTCGCCCGCAAGCTGATCCTCACGGGTTCGCCCTAGCCTTTCCGCGTCTTGCCGCTCCGCTCCATCGCCTTGCGCAGCGCGAGACCCATGGTGGTCTCGGGCGCCCGTTCGTCGCGCGGCGCGGCGGGCGCCGGCGGCGGGACCGCATCCCGCGGCGCTGTGCGTGAGCGCTCGAGGCCGACGCGCAGCTTGTCACCCTTGATCTCGAGGATCTCCACCCGCAGCGCCTGCCCCACCGAGAAGCGACAGGAGAGATCCGCCCCGCGCGGCTCCCCGGTTTCCTCCCGCGGCAGCAGCGCGCTGATCCGCCGGCCGAAGTCGGGCAGATCGACGAACACGCCGAAGGGCTTGATGCTCCCCACCCGCCCCTCGACAGCGTCGCCGACCGCCGGCGTCCGCGGCGGCGGCGCGGAGGCGGCGAGCGCTTCGCGAATCGAAAGCGAGATGCGCTTCTTCACCGGATCCACGCCGAGCACCACGACCTCGACCGACTGGCCGGGCGCCAGCACCTCCTTCACGTGGCCGACGCGATGGGGCGCGGCCTCCGAGACATGCACCAGTCCGTCGAGCCCGGGCGCGAGCGTTACGAACGCGCCGAAGTCGGTGAGCCGTGCCACCACTCCCTGGACCCGTGCCCCGGCGACGAAACCCGCGGCCACGCCGGCCCACGGATCAGGGGCGCCGGCCTTGATCGAGAGGGCGATCCTGGACTTTCCCGTCTTGTCGGTCTCGATCCGCAGCACGCGCACCCTCACCTTCTCGCCGCGGCTCAAGGCATCGCGCGGGTGAGCGAGCCGTTCGTGGCGGATCTCCGAGACGTGGACCAGCCCGTCCACGCCACCCAGATCGACGAAGGCCCCGAACGCCTCGAGGCGCGCGACCGTTCCCTCCAGCTCGTCACCCACCTTGAGCGCGGCGAGCAGGCGCTTGGCCTGCTCCTCCTCCTCGCGGCGTAGCAGTTTCCGGCGCGACACCACGGCGCCGCCGCGGCCGTCTTCCACCTTGGTGACGAGGAACTCGAGCGTGCGCCCGACGTAGACCGACGGGTCCGCGCAGAATCCCGACTCGATCTGCGACACCGGACAGAATCCGCGCACGCTACCGATGTCGACCGCGAGTCCGCCCCCCTGGAGGCCGGTCACCCGACCGCTCACCGGCACGCCGGCCGCCTGCGCCTCGCGCAGCTGCCGCAACGCCGCGTGGGGCTCGGCGCGGATCGACGAGGCGAGGACGATCTGGTCTCCCGCTTCGACGACGAAGAGATCGAGCAGGTCGCCGATGGCGATGCCGAGCGTGCCGTCCTCGGCGCGGAACTGGCGAGTCTCCGCGACGCCTTCGCTGCGGCCGCCGAAGTCGAGCAGGACGACGTCCTCGCCGATCGACACCACCTTGCCCTGCACCTTCATGCCGGCCGTGATGTCCTTGGCCGCCTGCGCCGCCGCGCCGGCGGAGCGGGTGCTGCGTTCGAAGTCCTCGAGGGCTTGGGCGAATGCGGACGCGGTGGCGTCGTCGTCGCGATCGGGATCGGGCGACGGGACCGGGGCGATGCCGGGTGTCTTCTCGGTCATGGGAACGGCTCCAACGGTGGGGGGGCCGGAGGCGGACGTACGAGCCGCCAGCGGGGCCGCGATCGGATGGCTCCCCGCGAGCACCCACGGAGGCCACGTGAGAGAATACCAGCATCGCGGGGGGTGGCGCTTGCCGCCGGCGCACGCCCCCTCCGCTCGGACCCGGACGGAAGCGGGGACCCGCATGCAGCTCTCCGGCTCGACTCGCTGGTGGACCGTCACGCTCGCGCTGACCGCGGTCCGCGCGGGTCTCGCCGCCTGGGTTCCCCTGGGCGACGACGAAGGCTACTACTGGGTCTGGTCGCGCCACTTGGCCGCGGGCTACTACGAGCATCCGCCGCTCGTGGCGTGGCTCGTGGCCGGCTCCGCCCATCTCTTCGGCGTGTCGCTCCTCGCCATCCGGCTGCCCTTCGTGATCGCGGGCACGCTGTGCGCGGTCACCCTGCGCGCGCTGGTCCGGGAGACCACCGGCGACCCGCGGCTCGCCGAGACCTCCTCCCTCGTCGCGCAAGTCGTTCCGGTCTTCCTCGGTCTGGGATTCCTGGTGATCCCCGACGCTCCCCTGCTGCTCTTCTGGTTGCTGGCGTGCCGCGCGTTCTGGAACATGGCGCACGCCCGCGGCCGCGGTTCGTCCCTGCTGCTGGGGCTGGCGCTCGGAGGAGCGCTGCTCAGCAAGTACGTCGCCGCGCTGGCCCTGGTTTCCGCGGCCGGCTACGCGCTCGCCCGCCGGGAGTGTGGCCTGCTCCGAGGGTTCCCGGCCGCCTGCGGCGTCGCGGCCCTGGTGTTCGCGCCGGTCCTCGGCTGGAACGCGACGCATGGATGGGCGTCGTTCCGCTACCAGTTCCTCACCCGGCACGATGCGCCCGGCTTCGACCTCGTCCGGCTCGGGATGTTCCTCGGATCGCAGTGGCTCTACCTCTCCCCTCTGCTGTTCGTGTTCGTCGCCGCCGCGGGGCTGCGGGTGGGACCCTGGAAGCCCGGCCCCGGGGCGCGTGGCGAGCGGTTCCTGTGGTGGCTCGGCGCACCCACGGCGGCGGTGTTCCTGGCCACCGCGGCCTTCACCGACTTCAAGCCCAACTGGCCCGCACCGGCGTACCTGACGCTGATCCCGCTCTCGCTGCTGGGCCTCGAACGATGGCGGGCACGCGCACTGCGGCTGGCGACCTGGATCGGGAGGATCACGGTGGCACTGGCGGTCACCTTCGCACTGGTGCCGGCCATCCACCTGCTTCACCCCATCGTGCGACTGCCCCGCGGCGCGGATCCGACCGCCGATATGCGGGGCTGGCCCCGGATCGCGGACCAGGTGCGACGCGCGCTGGCGGATCTGGGTCCCGGCGCGGAAGCGGGTGGTCCGTTCATCGCCGCCGGTCGCTACGCGCTGGCCTCCCGGCTCGAGTTCTACCTGCCCGGTCACCCCACGACGGTCTGTCTCAATCCCGGACGCGATGCATACGACGACTGGCAGCGGCTCGACGATCTGCGCGGCCGGGACTTCGTCTTCGTCGCCAGCGACCGCTTCCCCACGCCTCCGCAACGCCTGGTGGCGGTCGATTCCTCGTGGATCTTCACGCGGGTGCGAACGTCGTCGGAGGCGCAGGAGACCTTCGGCGTGACGATCTACCAGTGCCGCGGATTCCGCCCCGCCGACCCCATCGCGCGGTTTGGCTCCCCGAGAGGGCTGGGCTCCATCCGCGCCGCGGCGACCCGAGCGCACGCCGGGCGGCCGCCGGGCGCTTGCTTGGTCAGGGTGCTCCCGATAGTCCATGCTGGGACCCGCCCCCGGCGGTCCCCAGCCGGCGCGGGGTGGGAGGAGCCGAGGCACGAGGAGTTCACGCCGCGCAGGGCCTGGTCGCTCTTCAACGCCTTCACCGAAGTCCAGAAGGGAGGGAGTCCGAGGTTCCAAATGGAGGGGAGCCTCCGGCTCACGAAGCCCTTTCGGCGGGAGCTTCAGCCCAATTAGCCTCAAAGCGTCAGTATCGGCAGCGGGACATCGACAGGCTCTGCGCCCGGCGCCGCGCCAGTCGCGTTCCAGACGGATCGCTTCCCGCCACGGACAGTGGCGTGAGCGCAGCAAGTCCCTTGCGGCCGCGCTGGGCGGGGCGAGAGGCAGATTCCACTGCCAAGGAATGACGCTTTGAGGTTAGCTCTTTCGCCGAGGCTGTCCAGGGATGGGCGGCCTCGTTTTGCTCATGCAATTGGGAAAAGAGTCACCATGGGTCGAGCGGGATGAACTGCAGTGGCCGCGCGGGCGGTCACCGGTACAGGCTCTTGATCTGCCCCCACGTGGTGCTGCGCGTCGGGGTGGCCGAGCAGGGCGTCACGCCGCCCGCCTGCCAGCGCAGGCACTGGTTGTCGAGCGGGGTCTTCAGTCTCCTGCCACCCGCCAGCAACACTTCATTCAACACGATCGTGACCGGCGTGCTGCAGCCCCCACATGCCCCAGTCCCCACCGTCTTCGCCATGTTGATCGTCACCGTGAATGCAAAATACTCGACCCCAGAGGGCAGTGGGTTGTAGGGGGTTGGGGCATAGAGCACATAGAGCTTCGCGCGATTGGCCGCCTCACCGCCATAGAACGGGAACGCCGCGGTGCTCCAGTTTACGAACTTCTGCGACTCCACGCGGCCCTGCCAGGGATTGGCGCAGCCGCTCGGCGTCGCGGGCTCGAACGAAACCGACAGCGCGCCCTGCCGGCAGCCGCCGGGATCGGTGAGCTGCCACCAGTCGGGCAGCGTGGGCGAGTCGCTTTGCAGGTCCAGCCACGCCTCGACCCCGATGAACTGCTGGATCGGAAATTGATTGTAGAATGAGACCGTGAAGCTGACGCTGCCGTCGTTGGAGTCGCAGGCGGAGGTCGCGAGCGTCGCCGGGTTGTCCCGCCAGCAGCCGGTGCCCCAGGTGAGGTTGAACCCATTGGCGCGAGCGGCCGGGGCAGCGAGCGCCAACGCGAAAAGAGCAAGCACGAGGTACTTCATCACAGCCTCCCGATTGTGCTGTCACGTGCTCCCCGAGGGGACCACATTCCAGTCTACACCCGCGAGATGCCTGGCGCTACGTCGAGAGTTCTGACGCGCAACTGCCGCATAGGACACCATATCGAGCGATTCGCTCACATGACCCGCTACACGATCCGAGCTAGCATGAACGAGCCTTGGGGCTTAGTCCACGATGCGCTGTGCAGCAGCGGGGCGCTGGTTGACTGTACCTCGATTGCGGACGCACCCGGAGCGCGCGTGAACTGCAATCGCTTCTATGGGATACGGTTGGTGTGTCAAATCTTCGCGGCCCCGACCTGGCGGGGTGTCCTCAATGCTTGCAGTAGGTCGCCCTCGGGCATCTATACGCGTCGAAGACGTCTCGCACCGGTCCACGTTGCTTCCGTTCCAGCATTCCAGCTGGCCTCGTGGTCTGAGTATCTCTCCGACGAGCAACGTTTCGGAGAACATGACTCGGCGCACTTCTGCTACCATGCCGCCGCCAGAGGTGGCACACGCCAGCCCCTGGATAGGACCCCTCGTTGTTTGGCCGCTGGAATCCGACGACACGGATTCGAAGCTCCGAGGTGAACGTCATGGAAGCGAAATCAAGACACCCCACAACTCCGGGACAGCCAACCTCAGTTGGACGAAGCTCCTTGCGCTGGAAGCGGCTGCTTGGGGCTCTCACCATCTCCCTCGCACTCGCCGCCACGGCGCGAGCGAGCTTCGCTTCCTGTCCCACGATGTGCCCCCCCCAGCTTCTGCAACAAGGACTACTGTGAGTTTCCGGACCGGCCTATTGCCCCAGAACCGGTCGGCACATTCACGCGAGGCAGCAGTCCATGGGCCAAGGACTTTGCTTTGATTGCGCTCGATGAGGAATCCGTTCATACATACCATCTGTTCTACTTATACATCGATCAGTACGTACCCGATTCGACTGGCGTGAAGCTCGGCCATGCGCGATCCACCGACTTCAATACGTGGGAGGACCTCCCGTACGTCCTACACGTCCTCCCGGGGACCTGGGACAGTACTGCCATCTGGGCGCCTTCCATTGTCCAGCAGGGCAATACATACTACATGTTCTACACGGGCGTGGCGGGGTACGGCCAGAGAATCGGCGTTGCGACCTCCACGGACCTCTATACTTGGACGAGAAACCCCTCCGGGCCGGTGTTTACCCCTCAAGATGCTCCCTGGACCGCGGGGGCGGCCGACTTCCGCGACCCGTTCGTCATGCCCGACCCCGACCCTGGTAGGCAGAACCATTGGCTGATGTACTACGCGACGCGGCGCCAGAGCGACGGGGTGATGGTACCCGGCTTGGCGAAGACCACGTACGAGAACGATCTCACCCAATGGGATGATGCGGGGGCACTATTCTCCGACAGCTTGGACTACCGGTTCAGGACGTCTACAGTGGAGTCTCCGCACCTCTTCGAGCATAACGGGACGTGGTATCTCGTTTATACGACGGGCAATAACTATCAACAGCTCTCATACGCGGTGGCTGCAGACAGTCCTACCAGTACGGTCAAGGCGGGCTGGGTTGATAACGACTACGTTGTCAATACGGATTGCGTCCAGTTCTCTGGCGATGCATATGCGTCGGAGTATCTTGCGGACACCCTAGCCGGTGGTACAGGGAAGGAGCTGTTCTGTTACGTCGGGACTCGGGAGATCGACATCCGCCCGATCCACTGGCAGTTGGGAGACCGCTTCTCGTTCGATTTCATCCCGCCGGCGGCGGTGACAGACTTGGCGACTGGCCTGGACGAGGGATCCGTCACGCTGCACTGGACGGCTCCGGGGGATGACAGCACGGCCGCAGGCACCTCCGCGTGTCGCACGCGCCTCGCCTATTCGACCGAGCCGATCACGCAAGCAGCGACATTTTCGAGACGGTGCCGCACGATGAAGCGGGCGCGGCGGAGACGTTCACGGTGCCGGCGGACAGCCTGGCGCCCTGTACGCAGTACTACTTCGCGCTCAAGACGCAGGACAACGCCTTGAACTGGTCGGCATTGAGCAACGTCGCGACGTATGGGACGCGTCCTGCCACGATTACGGACCTTTCTGCGGCGATGGGGAAGAACACTGCGATTGTGACCTGGTCTGCCCCGG
>Ga0326597_10011533_pt1 | contig 11710 bp, 13 predicted proteins | sample RVTome_12_FD_203789 | JGI IMG/M metagenome (GOLD analysis project Ga0326597, IMG submission 203789) | Soil microbial communities from uranium-contaminated site in the Upper Colorado River Basin, Wyoming, United States - RVT100D185 | ecosystem: Environmental > Terrestrial > Soil > Contaminated >...
CGGTGCGTTCGCATCCGGAAATCATGCCAGATTCCCAGACCCAGGAACATGCTGAATTCACGCCCCTATACCCCAGTAGATGCCGTTTTTCGTGCTTCATTTACCCACTCGGAATGGAGAAGAGCCCGAATTGTTAGCCTCATAAGAGTCCTTCGTCGATATTATGTTCACCTTGATCATTGCGACGTTGTTTGCGGTTGACGTTTCGCGAACGTTTCCATTCGCGTTCACAGTGCTCTCCAGCCAATAGACGCCGTTGGCAACGCCCGCAATGTTCATGGCCTGCCCTTCGATACCAAAACCATAAAGGTCGTACCATCCAACGGAGATGCCCATGAATAATCCCGGCGGCTCGACTAGACAACCTGTGGTAGTGAATACGCGGTCAGGCGCTTTCGAACCCTCTAACCCATCGCATCCACAAGCGATCGAGTCGTGAAAATCAACAAGGCAAAAACCTGACTTTGGGCTCACGATCACTGAGTCCCCCACCGCAGTATCGTTTACAACGGTAAGTAGGCGATATTGGACAAAGTCCTCAAAATGCCAATGGTCGTGAGAGAGAGCGTCGTCAAAAACCAATGTGCCGATCGTATCGTAAATGGAATCCCCATTATCGAGGCTGATTCGCTGAATTGCTTTGGCAGTTTGAGGATTGGTACCAAGGGTATCTCCTGAGAGAATGCGCAGCTCTCCTTTGCCGATATTAGCGGGTCCATTTTCGTACCAAAACCAGACGGTGTCAGGGTGAACATATTGATTTGCGTGAACCTCCAAGTTGCACGTGCGCGGGCACAAGTTGGGATACAGCGTGTCAGGGGCCTGAGCTATCAGCGACTCCGCTCCTAAGCAGATAAGTGAGCCAATCATGGCCATCCGACCCGAGATGGATTTCATCCTAGTCTCCGTCCTTTTCATCGCATGTACCACATTTGCAGGATCGACGGTGATATTGGTAGTTGAACGCAGCCTGATGGGTGTTCACTCTGACAGATATCGCAGGGTTCGGGACCACTCTTGAATACGTAGTTTACCAATCTTATCACATCAGCAGCAGTGATGGTACCGTTGCAAGTGACGTCGCCAGCACCAAAGCAAGGCTCTGGCGGTGGGCCGACAAGGAATATGAACCTCACCAGGTAAATGACATCGGCCGACGTGATAGTTCCGCTCACGTTGACGTCACCAGTTATCTCCACCAAGCACGTGTCAAGTGCCTGATCGGAATTCCCGGATGCGCGAGACGTTTTTGCTGGCTCCAGATTAGTCGTAGAGATCGCTGCCGGGACTACCCACGCGAAAACTAGGGTCATCAGCGAGAATCGCATCTTCAAGCTCCAACCCTAAGCAAGGGTCCACCCAAGACTAGGCGGAGTCGACATCCGGCGTAAGACCGGTCCCGCGCAATCTATGAATATCTTCATTGCCCTTGAACGTGCGCTACTTTAAGAGCATCATCATACGGGTCTGGGACAGCTCCGCCACCTTAGCGCGATAAAAGTACACGCCGCTGGCCACCTGTACGCCCTCCTTGTTTGTCCCATTCCAGGTAAAAGAGTGCGCTCCGGCCTCAGCGCGCCCCTCGTACGCTCTAACAAGCTGGCCTGCTATATTGTAGATTCGAATGTCATAGTTCGAGGCTGCGGACAGCGAGAGCGTAAAACGGGTTTCCGCATTGAACGGGTTGGGAACGTTCTGAGACAACCCAAACGCAGCGGGTAGAACTGAAGTTTTGCCTGCGAGCTTTGCAACGTCAAAAGTAGGGGAATAGGACTCTACGATCGTCTGTCCATTCTGGTAGTCATAGTACAAGAACGTGAGTTCGTGGCTCGGCTTCTGCGTAGTAAACGTCTCAAATGACGGTTCATACGAATCATCCAGCTCGAACCGCAAATCGGCAATCGCAGTACTTCCACCGATCGCCAGATCGAGATCGGCGTTCTGATCCATCCTGCCAACGACAGCAAATAGCCCCAATACTACCGTTTTGTTGTGATTATCTATCTGAGCATGTCTGTAATCCCAATGGCTTACCCGATCTGCGAAATCCACGCGAACAAGTTGGATAGGATCCCCGGGCTGACCAAATCGAATGGGAATATCCAGCGCTGTTAATCGCTGATCGTTGATTACCTGGACGGCAACTATCGACATTCCATTCGCACGGCTTTTTTCCGATAACCTCAATATATCTGGGGCTCCCAAGTCTTTGCCAAAAGCCGGACCAACCAGGACCGCGCTCGCCAACAGCATGGTGCCAATCATGGCGGATCTAATCATCGTCATATTCTACTTTCCGGCCCGCACAGGAAGCACGTTCAAAGAGCGAATCGACATGGCCTGCGCAGTAGTCCTTTGGCGGGCGGCCGGAAGGGCTGACCTGCGACCGTAATGTAAGCTGGAGCTCCAGGTCGGGTAGATTCGCTGGCAAAGCCGAAAGCCGCCGGAGCATAAACTAGACCTCCCGAGGATGTTTCATGCCGCGCTAATCGAATAACATCAATCTAGTCGCGAATCGTTGGAAATACAAGCTCAAGGATGGACGTGGCTCAGAAATTCATTCTGAATGGTGGATAATGATTTTCTGTCAAGGCATCTAACCTCAAGTATCAGCAGCTGTTACCGGCGTTGAACGGAATTGCGTCGGCACTGCAGCCAACGCAAAGGGCCATCGTCTAGTCCCGGCCAGGCTAGTAGTTCGTCGATGTGGACGGGAATGTACGTCAAAAGTTCCGGGCCTGAGCCGTCGAGTCGGCAGGTGGCGATCCGGCCCTTGTCTTTGTCCCCAAACGCCAGGCGCCATTCGCCGGGCGACGGCGCCGCGTCCGGGCTGCAGGCCCAGAGCACTCCCGTGAGTATGGCAATCATCGCCTTGGCGGCCCGGGAAAAACCGGTCTGCCGCGCAAAGTCCCAATTCACCACCAAAGCTCCCGCCACGTGGTTGGCTTTCGGCTCGAGGGGAAAGTCATATCATCAACTGCGGATGTTTTTCGTGGATCCACGCGGTTACCTGCTCTTGCAGTTCCAACGCCGCTTTGATTGCCCCGTCGGCCTGGACCTCGGAGATCAATTCCATGGAATCGTACGTTGCGGTGTGGCGCATCTTCCTGAGTGCATGCAGCAATCGGATCATGTCGACACCGATAGAAGACACCGTTAATTCGAGCGAATCGATCGTCCGTTCGTGCTCGCGGTCCCGGCCGGGCCGATATCCCTCGGCATACAGGGCGGCGCGGGCGCAACGCAAAGCTGCAGTGTAGGCCATGTTCAGCTTCCACCCGGCAGCGATCCCTTCGATTAGGGCGCTCCGCAGATCCTCTTCGGCGCTGTGCAACAGCGATTGAATTTCTTCGGGACTGGTCGAATGTACGTGCAGCCAGTTATTCCGAAGCCAGTCTTCTAAACTCATCCTCCGTCCCGGCTATGAATTCCTTGTCCGCATGGACGACCGTACGCATAAAATTGTTATTCCCTGCAGATTTCCGCCTGAACTCCGCTACCGAATAGAGGGTAGGATTGATCTCTCGTCCAATCGCTTTTTCGACGGGCGCCAGTGTACTGACCAGGTCAGCCAGAGGAACTCCTCCGATGACGAACAGATCGAGGTCGGAATTGGCTCTCTCTTCTGCCCTGGCAAACGAACCGTAGACGAACGCCACTTTGATGTTCTTCTCCAGAGGCACCAGTGCTGCCTGTACCTGAGCCACCACACCAAATGTTTTGAAAACGATGTTTCTCAGCTCCGAGAAGACAGGATTGCCCTTGTTGACGGCGTAGAACTTCTGGCGCCCTCGTTTCTCGGCCTTCAGGATACCCGCCTCTGTCAGGGTCTCGAGTTCTCGCTGGACGACTCCCTGGCGTGTCTTGGTGAGGCGCACTACCTCGGAGAAGTAGAATTCCCGTTCCGCGTTGAGAAAAAACAGCGCCAGGACCTTTCGCTTGGTCCCGGGGAATAGCGCGGAAGTCAAGGTGTTGGTCTTCGTACCCATTTCGGGTACGAATGTACCCAATTTGGGTAGGATCGTCAAAGGAAAAGTGATGTGCAGCCCTTTGATCGAATTCGATGGTGCAGCCCGGGTCAGCGACTGCCTATCCCAACTTCAGCGCCCTGCGCGCATCGACGCGATCGAGATACACGCGCGTGCCGGGCTTGATGCGCTTGGCCGGCAACCGCTCGGCGGCGTAGCCCAACGGCAGAATCGTCACCGGCACGAGGTTCGACTTCACGTTCAGGAGTTTCTGCAGAAACTTGCTCTTCCCCGGCGTATAGGTGAGCGTCGCCAGCCCTTCGCGCTCGGCGGCCAGCAGCATGTACGCCACAGCCAGCCAGGTGGACCCAAGCCAATACGGCGCCTTGTTGTCGCCGAAAACGCAGATCAAATACGGAGCGTCTTCGAGGAACGGCTTCTCCGGCGTGATCCCCTTCTTCTTCAGCCACGCCTTCAGCCACGGTGCCGCGTTACGATGCCACTCGGCGTCGGCGATTTCGCACCGCGCGCGGATCTGGCGTCTAAGCTCGGGATCTGAGACGATGACGAGCTCGTAGCCCGAGCGGTCTGCGCCCGACGGTGCGAAGTACGCGGCCTTGAGGATGCGCGCCAGTCTCGCCTTCGGCACCGGGCGTGTCTGGTATTTGCGGATCGAGCGCCGCGTGGCCATCAGGTGGGCAAGCGACGGTTCCTCTTTAGAGCGAGTTGCCATGGAGCGAAGATAGGCGGGGCGGGAAGTCTCCCCTATTGGAAAATGACGAGGCGAACTCGATGCCTCACAGATCCCCGATGACCACGAACGAGGCCCACGAATAGGGATGATCGGCTAATCCGGCTCGTCTCAAGCGATTCAGCAAAGCCAACTGGACTCGCCGAACGCGCTCTGAGATCGACGATTCCGACTTTTCATAGATTCCGGCCAGCATATCGGCGGTGCTCAGATCGGGAATGGCCCAGAGTGAACTCACCACGGTGCGCGCACCTGCTTCCAGGAATGCGCGCCGCAACCCGTACACGCCTTCCCCGTTCTCGATGCGCCCGAGCCCCGATTCGCACGCCGAAAGCACGACCCATTCGGTATTCGAGAGATCCAGGGCGCTTACCTCCCGCGCCGTCAGGATGCCGTCCTCGACACCCGCCTCGCCGGCCCCTTCTCCTTTCAAGTTGGCGCCCGTCAGCAGCAGTCCCGTCCTGAGCAAAGGGTCATCCCCGGCCGTAACGGGCGCGGAAGTGTGCGGCTGAGAGCCGAAGTTCGAACGACAGTCGTCGCGAATGAAGTACCCGTGCGTGGCCAGATGAAGAACGCGGTGGCCCGGAGCCCTCCTCTTCAATTCATCTTCGCTGGCTCGATCGCCCGTGAATACGTCAGCAGGCTCCCCGACCGCCTGGCGCCATGATACGGCGATCTGCTCCACCTCACGGCCCGTAGCCGGCAAGGGCTCGGCGTCAAGCGCCTCAAGTCCGCAGTCTGTTCGAACATTGCGAACGGCCCACGCCGATTCTCGCCCGTTCGTCCGTCCACGATCGGCCGAGTCGAAAAGCGCCGCACGACGCGCCGCCGGCGGAGCATCGAAATCCGGATCCCCCATGGCCAACAGCCCCTCGGCGCCGCCTCCCGGTGGCGATTGACGCAAAAGATCGCGCGCCGCCGTGAGATAGTGCAGCAGCACTTTCTCCGCCAGGTACCGGTCTTCAGCGAAGGGCAAAGCTGCGAATGATACGGCATTGAGTTCTCCATCAGGCGCGATCAACAACCTACGAACCTCGGGGAGGCGAGGCAGAATCGGAGCAAGGAGTTTCTGTGCGAGGGGTTGTGATGTTTTTTGATACTGCTGCACGTCCGCCCGCGTCGGAAGGCTCCGGCGAGCGGCCGATTCTTCAAAGTGACCGCGGAAGGCAGACACAAGTCGATCGAGCGAATCAGCCGAACCAAGCGTCATCAGCTCCGGCGATCCCGACGGGTTCAATAGTACGACGGCATACTCATCGCGCTGCCGACCGACGGTGTCCGAGACACGGCCATAGCGGATGAAGTCCATGCAGAGCTCGCCCGGCCTGAGGCAGGCGCGCACTGCGGCGGCCGTGACGGCCACCGATTCTCGCTGTTCCCGAAAGCTGGCGCTGCTTCGCGATAATTCTCCTTCCAGGTTCGCCGCCCGGGCTGTAAGTGAGTCCAGCCGGATACGATAGGCGTAGAAATCGGAGCCCGACCCACCCACATAGACCGCGGCGATCTGAAATCGCAGCGACCTCAGTGCGTCCGCCCGCGAGAGAATCTCGGGATCCTGTTCACGGGCCAGGAACTTCTGACGGTCGAAGATCTCATCCATAACGGATCCCTTGGTTGCCAGGCAGAGATCGACAACGGTCTCGGTCCAATCGCCGCGGGACGGCAGTTCGAAATAACAGGTCAGGAGAAGATCCCGCGCATATCGAAGATCGCCCATGGCTTGTAGTGCTTCGAGCTCTGAGGTGTACCTGGCTATGCGGCGGAATTGAGTTTCCCGGATTCGGGCGGCGCGAAGCGCCAGCGTCAGGGCTTCCCGATGAGCCCCGTACAGGCGTTGTACCTGACACAGACCTTCTGTTGCCGAAGCCTGAAGACCCGCCGGCGGGAGGGGCAGGACATCCAGAGTCGCCGCCACACGTCTCCAGCGATTCTCGGCTTCCGTCGGGCGCCCCTGCGCCAGCTCGATGTACGCCATGGAGTTTACGGCATATGCAGTACGTGGCGCGTCGGGGCCGTAAGTGAAATTCAGGATTGTCAATGCCCTTTCCAACAGGGTCCGGGCCCGGGCATAGTTCTCGGCGTGCGCGTGAACTCCCGCAAGTCTCTCCAGGGTGAAAGCCAGGTGGACGTCCATGGAATCCAGTGCGGCCTCCTGAATGACCAAGGCACGCTGAAGGGCATTCTCCGCTTTGAGCCACTCGCCTACACGTTGGTACGCCCCTGCCAGGCCTACCAAACCGTAGGCCACCGACGGATGACCCGGCTCCGTTGCCGCCTCGCCGACGGCTTGTGCAGTCTCATACGAGACCAGGGCTTCCCGACACCTCCCCTGCCCGGTAAGGACTCCACCGAGATTGAACAGGCTGGAAGCCACCCAGAAGTGTCTCGGGCCGAAGACACGTCGCCGAATGGCAAGCGCCCGTTGCAGCAGGCTTTCGGCCGCCGGCAGATCGCCCAGGTTCCAGGAGAGAATGCCCAGATTCGTCAGTGAGTTTGCCACCTCCGGGGAATCGGGGCCAAAGAGCTTCAGGTGCAATTCGAGCGCCAGCCGGATCAAGGAGTCGGCCGCGTCGTGGCGCTCCAGCTTGAGAAGTGAAAATGCCTGTGCGCGCGCCCACGCGGCGCGAAGTCTCTCATCTCCCGAGAGCGCGCTTTCGAATGTTTCAGCCGTTGAATCTCCCAGTCGCAGTGCCTCGCGATACCTCCCCACAGCTCCCAGGGCACGCACAACCCCGATCAGACTGGCCAGCAGATCCGGATGATCCGCCGGCAACACGTTACGCCGCCTCGCGAGGGCGATCTCGTGCCCGTTTAGAAAGTCGGGGGATCGCCCCGCTGAGTGATGCGCGTTGGCCAGGGCATAAAGCGCCTGAAGAGTCGCCGGATGATCGGGGCCCACCGCGGCAGAATCAATCTCGAAGGCAAGGAGCGCGGCTCTCTCGGCTTCCGGACCCTCATGCCGCTGGCCGTAGAACGCCGAAAGTCGAATCCAGGCGCTGGCCACCGACGTGTCCGAAGGTCCGCGGAGCAAAATCAGGCTGTCGAGAACACCGCTGACCAAGCCTATCGCTGAGTCGACGTTTCCACGTTCCGCCAGTGTATCCGCACGGTAAAGCTGGTTTTCCCAGGCCGCAAGCGGGGATTCACGAGAGACGGTCAGCGCGAACAGGCAAAGCATCGCTCGCGTCACTGTGCATCTGCCGTACCAAAGCATTGGCTGCAACATCCTTCACCTGGGCGGGCGGCGAAGAAGCACGGGATGGGCTTTGCCGGACAGGAAACCGGACGGCGCCGCACGAACTGTGACCAGACATCCGAGCGTATCCATGTCGAAGTCCGCGCGCGTTTCAACTGTGTCTCGGTCGACAGAGAGCGAGTACAGATTGCGGGACGGAAGTGTAAGAAGCCAGGCATGCCCTGCGCGCCCTGTGTCAGGAACGGTCGACGGCAAAAGAGACTCGCCAAGCAGCAAATCGTTCTTGTCGTAATACCTCACGACGACTCCTCTGCCGGCGCCGGGTTTCAGACCAAACGACACATCCTCAGCCAGTTCGATTCCCGCATCTCCCAGCGTCAACACGTTGCGAAAGGCGGCGAGCGCCGCGTCGAGGGGCGAGAGGTAGCTCGATACGGTGTCCGAAGTTCCTGGATGTCTTGTCAGATTGGCAATCAACAGGCCCGGATCAACGTCGACCTGCTCGAGTTTCCACGCGGACAGGTCTCTGGATGGCATCGGACTATTTCTGGAAGAAGCCTGCCAGACCAGGCGAACACCGACGGTCAGCAGCAGCGCGGCGGCGAGCGCAAGCGCGTACCCCATCGCACGCCGTCGACGAAGGGAGTTCGCTTGCATGGCACGGCGAAATTCCCCGAGAGAGATGACCGTCTGCTCTGCGTTGCCTGCGCCTCCTGATGCGCTTGCTTCTCCGAGCCGGGCTACATCGCGCATCATCTGCAGCAGCTCGCGTCGAAAGTCTTTCGAGGCGTCCAGCGCCCGGCCGAGTTGTTCGCGCTCTGCCGATGAAGCGCGGCCGAGCAGAAACGCCTCGATGGCCGTCTCGTCAGGCCGCACGAATTCCTTCGAGCCGGCGGAGGCGGCCTCGAGGATGAGCCGATTCAGTGCCTGGTCATCGGCTTCATAGCTGGCGTCGTTTTCGGTGTTCACAACGCGATCCTCCGCCTCCCGGAAAAAGGTACGTCTTCCACCTGTTTAAGGCGAATAGCCGGGCCATTTCGGTCATGGGCCGGACGCTTCCGCCACGTGCCCGGAGGGCGGTTACTCTTCAAGCCGGCTCCTCCAGTCGACGCCGTCGCGCTCCAGCCTTCCCTTCAATTGCCTGCGACATTCTCGCACGCGGTCGGCGATCTTCTTGTTGTCCGATTCCTGCAGCCCCAGGACTTTCGTCATTTCAAGAGGCGTATACTCATCCGCCGCCAGGAGTAGCAGGCGCCGGCAGTCTTCCTTGAGGTCATTCAAGGCGGAACGAACCCGGTCGAGCAGGCGGCGAAGGTCGGGATGAGGCGCTCGTTTGCTGTGAGCCGGACCTTGTCCAACCGCTGGACGCGCTCTCCGACGCAGAGAAGCCAGCGCCTCGCGGTGCGCCACGACGTACAGCCAGCCGGCGAACGGATAGCCGCATTCACGGTACTTCTTCAGCACCCGGAAGTTCTTGCTTACACAATGGTAGACCACATCGTGAAAGAGATCCTGGCGTTCCTCCGCAGGAAGCGAACGCACCGGGGGCGGCGGCACGGCGTGAAACTGCTCCCGCGCGAAGATGTAGAACTGCCGAAAGGCCTCCTCCGGGTTGCTGTCGAGCAGTTCGAAAAATGGCGGTCGCACCAGGCGCGCGTCTGCGGTGTCAGTCATGTAGAAAGTCTGGTCTCCGTAAATTTCAGCATGGGCCTGGCATGTCGGCCACCGGCCCGGGTCCACCCACCCGTCTCTTTCGTGAGCGCTCAAAGCGGCATGTCCACTATCCGCCTGGAATCAGAGTAAGGTCGGATTCAATAGCCTTCAGATGAGTATATACGGACCGCGTGCCCGGCCGTCAATCAACTCCTCGGGCCGGGCGTCATCCACCCCGCCTTCACTCACGCAGCGCTTCTGCGCACGAATTCGGACATCCACTCCGAAATGCCGACGTCAGATCGCTTATCCGGGAAAGGGCGCGGTCGGCCTGCAGGCTGTCGGATGGCCGCGCTACCCATATGAACGACAACAGGAACCCTCTCATTCGGAATTCCCGGACATGCTCTCTTCCGAGCGCGTGCGTGTCCGGACCCGGGGTGAGAGGTGAGGCTGCGGCCGGGCTTCGGCCCGGCCGCATGCCGAAGCCCGGTGGCGGGGCGTGCTCCCCCCGCCGGGTGAGTTTGGGGCAGAGAATCTGCCCCGGAGCTTGACAAAAGAAATGAGGCTATGCAGATTGGCGAGAGGTTTCGTGAGATTATGTCCGTAAGGGAACATGTGCATATTGTTGTTACTTTTATTTGTGCACACCATCGTTTCTCGCGACTGACTTGTATGTTCTGGCAATCCTCTGCCTGGTGGCTCGGTAGCTGGTAGATCTGGAGCCGCTGCCCGATGTCCATCAGCCCGGAATTCTCCAGGAGGGCTTGGCATGTTGGCTGCAATTTGTCAAGACTGCCATGACACTGTTTGGGTTACTCAAGATGGGTGCAACGCACGATACCACGAATGCGCGTGGGCTCGGCTTCTGGTACATCCATCATCAACGGCTACAAGGATTCGCACGAGCGTAATGGCAGATTAGCCCTCGTACCTATTCGAGTTTCAGGAGAAGCATAAATGAGAATTTTCCTCGGGACCTCTCTCGTGACCCTAGCGGGTGTCGCAATCCTATTCATGTTCGACTCTGGCTGGGCCACGATCAAGCAAGAAAGCGATCCGGGAGAGCTACACAGCCGGCGTGCTGTACCAGGTGGCGGGCGTCCAAGCGATGGCGACATGGGTTCAACCCTTCAATCATCGTTTTCATCGAAGGCAGCACAACGCTCGTCGGTGACCAACGACTCGACGGCCAGTCTGTTCTGGGACTTGAATTCGAGCGCATCGTGCCAGCTGACGGCTATCGGCGTAATGGCTGAAGACAACTTCGGTTCCGGTCTTGCGACAGGTGATGTGAACGGCGACGGCGTGATCGACCTCGTAGTCGGAGCGCGTGGACAAGACGGGCCATTCAGCCTCACGCCCTTCGCCGGGGCCGTGTACGTGTATTACGGCAAAGTGGGTTTGCTACCGGACAGCATTCTGAGTTCTCAGGCAGATGTGGTCATTCACGGCATCGACCCTGACGATGTCAGCGGGGAGAGCATTGCCTGCGGCGACATCAATGGCGACGGAATGGCCGACATCATTATCGGAGCTCCGTGGGCTGACGGCCGCTCCAATCTGACCGATGCTACCGGGGAGATTTACGTTGTCTTCGGAAGTAATTCCTTGTCGGTGATTATCGCGCTGGAAACCGATGCCGATGTAACGATCTTTGGGCCCGCACTTACCAGCGGGACACAAGCCGGTCACGCTCTTGACGTCGGTGACATAAACGGTGACCTCATATTGGACCTGTTGATTTATGCGCCGGGTGGCGATGGTCCACTGGGAGTTCCCGCCGACTGCGGCACTTGCTACATTCTCGACGGAACCAGTGTCTGGCCCTCGGAAATCGATCTCGACAGCACATTCAGCACCATTCTCTGGGGCGCTGATGATATGGATGGCTGGCTTACGGATGTTACTGCTACTCGGTATCGCCTCGTGAACTGCATGGCTTCGGCGGATATCAACTGTGACGGATATGATGACATCATTCTCGGCTTTCCCGGCGCCGATGGTCCGTTGAACCTTGGGGACGACGAAGGCGAGGTTCGCATTGTCTATGGTGGGCCCGGCTTGCCCGACAGCATCTCACTCGCAGCGTCCACGGATGTTCTAATCTACGGTGAAGATACGGACGATTGGGCAGCCCGG
>Ga0326597_10011534_pt1 | contig 11710 bp, 22 predicted proteins | sample RVTome_12_FD_203789 | JGI IMG/M metagenome (GOLD analysis project Ga0326597, IMG submission 203789) | Soil microbial communities from uranium-contaminated site in the Upper Colorado River Basin, Wyoming, United States - RVT100D185 | ecosystem: Environmental > Terrestrial > Soil > Contaminated >...
ACCCCCATCCGCAAACGATCGAGCCGCATCACCCTGGTGGTGGGCTGACAACCCTTGTGGCCCGGCGGCGCGCAGCCCCGGGCCCGGCAGGAGCTGAAACGACCGTGGGACAGAAAGTTCATCCGATCGGCTTGCGGTTGGGGATCAACCGCACCTGGAGCAGCAAGTGGTGCGCCGACAAGAGCGCCTACGCCGGACTGCTGGAGGAGGATATCGGCATCCGCAAGACCATCAAGGCTCAGCTCAGCCATGCCGGCATCTCCCACATCGACCTGGAGCGGGCGGCCCAGAAGATCCGCGTGACCATCCACGCCTCCCGCCCCGGCATCATCATCGGGCGCCGGGGCGAGACCGCCGACGCCCTCAAGGACACCCTGGTCAAGCAGACCGGGCGGGAGATCACCGTCAACATCCGCGAGGTGAAGCGCCCCGAGATCGAGGCCCAGCTCGTCGCGGAGAACATCGCCCAGCAGCTCCAGCGCCGCATCGCCTTCCGGCGGGCCATCCGCCGCGCGCTGGCCTCGGCCATGCGGCTCAACATCCAGGGCTGCAAGATCATGGTGGCCGGCCGGCTCAACGGGGCGGAAATGTCGCGCACCGAGTGGGTGCGCGAGGGCCGCGTGCCCCTGCACACCCTGCGGGCCGAGATCGACTACGGCACCGCCGAATCCCGCACCACCTACGGCATCATCGGGGTCAAGGTGTGGGTCTACAAGGGCGAGGACTACAACCAGCCGCGCGGGCTGCGGCGCCGGACGGGAGGGACCCGCTGACCCCATGTTGATGCCGAAGAAGACCAAGTACCGCAAGCAGATGCGGGGCCGCATGACCGGCGCGGCCGAACGGGGCAGCACGCTCAATTTCGGCTCCGTGGGCCTCCAGGCCACCGAGCCGGGCTACATCACCAACCGCCAGATCGAGGCGGGCCGGCGCACGCTCACCCGCGAGATCAAGCGGCGCGGCAAGATCTGGATCTGCATCTTTCCGGACAAGCCCCTCACCAGCCGCCCGGCCGAGGTGCGCATGGGCGGGGGCAAGGGCGACGTCACCTCCTGGGTGGCCGTGGTCAAGCCGGGGCGCATCCTGTTCGAGATGGACGGGGTGGACGAGGAGGTGGCCGTCAAGGCCCTGCGGCTGGCCGGCTACAAGCTGCCCGTCAAGACCCACGTCGTGCGGCGGGGAGGAGAGTAGGCCATGAAACCAGCCGACCTGCGCCAGCTGTCCGCCGAGGAGCTTCAGGCCCGCGTGACCCAGTGGGAGGAGGAGCGCTTCCGCGCCCAGTGCAACCTCACCGTGGGCCAGTTGCAGAACGCCAATGTGCTGCGCACCCTGCGCCGCGACATTGCCAGGGCCAAGACCATCATTCGTGAGAAAGCCAGGGATGCCGCAATCGAGCAGTAGCAAGGCGCCGCAGCGCAGCGAGCGCAAGGTGCGTCAGGGCGTGGTGGTGAGCGACAAGATGGACAAGTCCATCGTGGTGCGCGTGGAGCGCACCATGCGCCACCCCCTCTACAAGAAGGTGATCCGGCGCAGCCGGAAGTTCATCGCGCACGACGAGGCCAACGGCGCCCAGGTGGGCGACATGGTGCGCATCATGGAGTGCCGGCCCCTGAGCGCCCGCAAGCGCTGGCGCCTGGTGGAGGTGCTCCGCCGCAGGGAAGAGGAAGTCTGAACCCCACTGACCGGGAACGGGAACCATGATTCAGATGCAGTCGACCCTGCGGGTTGCGGACAACACCGGGGCCAAAAAGCTGATGTGCATCAAGGTGCTGGGCGGCTCCAAGCGCCGCTACGCCACCATCGGCGACGTGATCGTGGCCTCGGTGAAGGAGGCCCAGCCCAACAGCCGCATCAAGGCGGGCGACGTGGTGCGGGCCGTGATCGTGCGCACGGCCAAGGAGATCGGCCGGCCCGACGGCTCCTACATCAAGTTCGACCAGAACGCCGCGGTGCTGATCGACACCAAGAAAGAACCGCTGGGGACCCGCATCTTCGGGCCGGTGGGGCGCGAGCTGCGCAGCCGCCAGTTCATCAAGATCCTCTCCCTGGCCCCCGAGGTGCTCTAGGGCGCGGCCCTTCAGCCCCCCTTCAACCGGATCGACGGCGAGATGAAGCAGGCAGCAAAGCAGGCGGCAAAACAACTGGTGCTCAAGCCCCACGTCAAGAAGGGTGACCAGGTACAGGTCATCTCCGGCAAGGCGAAAGGGCAGACGGGCGAGGTGCTGCGGGTGGACCGGCGGCGCGGCATGGTGTTCATCAAGGAGGTGAACATGCAGCAGCGCCACAGCAAGCCCCGCCGGCAGGGCGACGCGGGAGGCATCATCCCCATCGAGGGGCCGGTGCACCTCTCCAACGTGCTCAAGTACTGCCCGAGCTGCAACCGGGGCGTGCGCCGGCTGTGCAGCGTCACCGCGGACTGCAAGTACTACCAGAAGGCTTGACCCGGGGCCCGGCGCGAGCAGGCGCCCCGGCCAGACACCCTTGGCGGAACGTGACGGACATGTCCAGGCTATTGGAAAAATACAAGACCGAAGTGGTGCCGGCCCTGGTGAGCCAGTTCGGCTACAGCACGGTGATGCTGGCCCCGCGGCTGATCAAGATCACGGTGAACATGGGCGTGGGGGAGGCGGTGGCCAACCCCAAGGTGCTGGAATTCGCCGTGAACGACATGACCCGCATCGTGGGCCAGAAGCCCCAGATCACCAAGGCCAAACGCTCCATTTCCACCTACAAGCTGCGCGAGGGCATGCCCATCGGGGTGATGGCCACCCTGCGGCGGGAGCGCATGTGGAACTTCCTGGACCGCCTCATCGCCGTGGCGCTGCCCCAGGTGCGCGACTTCCGCGGCCTGTCGCCCCGCGCCTTCGACGGCCGCGGCAACTACTCGCTGGGGGTGCGCGAGCAGATCATCTTTCCCGAGATCGGCTACGACGACATCGACAAGATCCGGGGCATGAACATCACGCTTCATTCCAGCGCCCGCACCGACGAAGAGGCGCTGGCGATGCTCAGGCTGCTCGGGATGCCCTTCCGGCAGAACTAGAAACCGGTGTGCACCGCCGCAAGGCGGCTCGCCCCCACAGAGGTGGTATGGCCAAGAAAAGCATGATCGCCAAGGCGAAGCGGGTCGCCAAGTTCAAGGTGCGCCAGTACAACCGGTGCCATTACTGCGGCCGCCCGCGCAGCTACCTGCGCAAGTTCGCCATGTGCCGCATCTGTTTCCGCCAACGGGCGCTCGCCGGTGAGCTGCCCGGGGTCACCAAATCGAGCTGGTAGGCCCGCCGAGCGGCGCCAGAGGAGTGTTCGACCGATGTCCATGAACGATCCCATCGCGGATTTTCTCACCCGCATCCGCAACGCGGTGCAGCGCAAGCACGCCACCGTGAGCATCCCGGCCTCCCGCCTGAAGCGGGAAATGGCCCGGGTGCTGAGCGAGGAGGGCTTCATCGAGAGCGTCGAGACCGACCAGGATGCCAAGGGGCACCCGACCATCGTCATCGGCCTCAAGTACGACGACCAGGGCGACAGCGTGATCCGCGGCCTGAAGCGGATCAGCCGCCCGGGCCTGCGCAAGCACTCGGGCCACGCGGAGCTGGAGCCGGTGCTGAACGGCCAGGGCATCGCCATCGTCACCACCTCCCAGGGCGTGTTGACCGACCGCGACTGCCGCACCCGGCAGGTGGGCGGCGAGGTGCTCTGCAACATCTGGTAACACCAGGCCCGGCCGCGCGCCCACGCGCCACGGCCGGCCACAAGGGAGCTGGGCAAACGACATGTCCCGAGTAGGCAAACGACCGATCGCGGTGCCCGCCGGCGTGCAGGTGAACTACCAGCCCGGGCACGTGGAGGTGAAGGGCCCCAAGGGCCAGAACGCCATGAAGCTGCCCGAGCAGGTGGCCCTGGACGTGGGGCCGGACGAGATCCGCGTCACCGCCGACCACCTGAACGACCCCCGCGCCCGTGCGCTGATGGGCACGGTGCAGTCGGTGGTGCAGAACATGGTCACCGGCGTGTCCGCCGGCTTCCGGCGCGACCTGCGGCTGGTGGGCGTGGGCTACCGCGCCGCGGTGCAGGGCCGGCAGCTCGAGCTGTCCCTGGGCTATTCCAAGCCGGTGCAGTTCACCCTGCCCGAGGGCGTGGACGCAGAGGTGGAGGGCAACACCAGCCTCAGCCTGAGCAGCCACGACAAGGTGCTGCTGGGGCAGACCGCGGCCAACATCCGGGCCCTGCGCCCGCCGGAGCCCTACCAGGGCAAGGGAATCTCTTACGCGGATGAGCGCATCCGCCGCAAAGCGGGCAAGGCCGGCAAGAAGTAGCCCGGCCCCGAGCAACCGAAACGTGACGCCATGACCAAGCACAACGACCGCCTCCGGCGGCGCAAGAAACGACAGCACCGCATCCGGCGCACCCTGCGCGGCCTGGCCGACCGGCCCCGGCTGGCCGTGTTCCGCTCCGCGCGGCACATCTACGTGCAGGCCATCGACGACCTGGCCGGCAAGACCCTGGCCGCCGCTTCCACCAGCGACAAGGAGCTGCGGCCGGCCCTGCAGTCTCACGGCGGCAACCGCACCTCGGCGGCCACGGTGGGCAAGACCATCGCCGAGCGCCTGCTCAAGCTGGGCGTGGAGCGCGTGGTCTTCGACCGGGGCGGCAACCGCTACCACGGGCGCATCAAGGCCCTGGCCGACGCGGCCCGCGAGAGCGGCCTCCGGTTCTAGAGCAGCAGGGCCAGGGGCGCAGAGCGCCCCCACGACGAGCGAAAGGAAGACGACTTGACGGAACGAACAGGCGAACGCTCCTCGGAGCTGATCGAGAAGGTGATCAAGGTCAGCCGCGTGGCCAAGGTGGTCAAGGGCGGCCGGCGCTTCAGCTTCAGCGCGCTGGTGATCGTGGGCGACGGCCGCTCGCGGGTGGGCTACGGCCTGGGCAAGGCCAACGAGGTCACCGAGGCCATCCGCAAGGGTATCGAGCGCGCCACCAAGAACCTGAAGGCCGTGGTGATCGAGGGGCGCACCATCCCCCACGAGATCACCGGCCGCTTCGGCGCCAGCAAGGTGTTCATGAAGCCGGCCCGCCCCGGCACCGGCATCATCGCCGCGGGCAGCGTGCGGGCCGTGATGGAAGCCGCGGGCATCCACGACATCAGCGCCAAGAGCCTGGGGTCGCAGAATCCCCACAACCTGATCAAGTCGGCCCTGGACGCTCTCTACACCGCGAAATCCCACGAGGAGATCGCGGCACGGCGCGGGGTGCCGATCGACCACGTGCGCCAGACCCAGTCGGCCTAGACGCGAGGCGATACAGATATGGCGGGCAAGCTGAAAGTGAAACTGGTGCGGAGCAGCGTGGGCTCCAACCGCAGGATGCGCGACCACCTGCTGGGCCTCGGCCTGCGGCGCCTGCACCAGGTGAAGGAACTGGACGACAACCCCACCGTGCGCGGCCTGATCTTCAAGGTGCGCCACCTGGTGGAGGTCGATCCCCCCGTGGCGGCACGGGACTGACCGAGACGAGCTGAGCGATGATTCTGCACCAACTGGAAAAGGCACCGGGCTCCACCCGCAAGCCCAAGCGCAAGGGCCGCGGCCACGCCAGCACCCTGGGCAAGACCGCCGGGCGCGGCCAGAAGGGCCAGTACGCCCGGGGCAAGGTGCGGCGCGGGTTCGAGGGCGGCCAGACGCCCCTGCACCGGCGGCTGCCGCGGCGGGGCTTCCGCAACCTGTTCAAGCGCACCTACTCGCTGGTCAACCTGGTGGAGCTGACCCGTCGGCCCGCGCTGGCGGAAAAGGACACCGTCACCGTGGCAGACCTGCTCCAGGCCGGCGCCATCCGCCACACCCGCCAGCCGGTGAAGATTCTCGCCAAGGGCGAGCTGAGCCGGGCGGTCAAGGTGCACGGTCACGCGTTCAGCCGCGCTGCGATGGAAAAGATCGCCGCGGCGGGCGGCGAGGCCATCGTCATCAACGAATGACCGGGCTATGCTGAGCACCTTTCAAAACGCTTTCAAGATCGAAGAGCTGCGCAACCGCATCATCTTCACCCTGCTGATGCTGGTCGTGTTCAGGATCGGGGCCCACATCCCCACCCCGGGGATCGACAGCACCGCCCTGGCCGCGTTTTTCCGGTCCCAGGAGGGCACGATCCTGTCGTTCTTCGACATGTTCTCCGGTGGGGCGCTGGCGCGGCTGACCGTGTTCGCGCTGGGCATCATGCCCTACATCAGCGCCTCGATCATCATCCAGTTGCTGACGGTGGTCTTCCCCTACCTGGAGCAGCTCAGCCGGGAGGGCGAAGCCGGGCGGCGCAAGATCACCATGTACACCCGCTACGGCACCATCCTGCTGAGCGTGATCCAGGGCTTCGGCATCGCGGTGGGGCTGCAGAGCATGTCGGCGCCCAGCGGGGCCCCCATCGTGATTTCCACCATGAATCCCTGGGGCTTCCGGCTGTTGACGGTGATCACGCTGACCGCGGGCACGGCCTTCCTGATGTGGATCGGGGAGCAGGTCAACGAGCGGGGGGTGGGCAACGGCATCTCGCTGATCATCTTCGCCGGGATCATCACCGACATCCCCGGCGCCGCGCTGAACTCGGTGCGGCTGGTGCAGGTGGGGCAGCTCACCACCATGGCCCTGGCCCTGGTGGCCGTGATCATGATCGCGGTGATCTTCGCGGTGATCTTCATGGAGACCTCCATCCGCAAGATTCCGGTGCAGTATGCCAAGCGGGTGCAGGGCAACCGCATGTTCGGCGGGCAGGCCTCGCACCTGCCGCTCAAGATCAACTCGGCGGGGGTGATTCCGCCCATCTTCGCCTCGTCGATCCTGGCGTTCCCGGCCACCATCACCGGGTTCATCCAGATTCCGTGGGTGCAGGTGGTGAGCACGCAGCTCCGGCCCACGGCCTTGCTCTACAACGTGCTCTACGTGTTCATGATCTTCTTCTTCTGCTTCTTCTACACGGCGATCCAGTTCAACCCGATCAAGATCGCCGACGAGATGAAGAAGTTCGGCGGCTACATTCCCGGCATCCGGCCGGGCAAGAAGACGGCCGAGTACATCAACCAGGTGCTCACGCGGATCACGTTCGGCGGCGCCATCTACCTGTCCGCGGTGTGCGTGCTGCCCGTGATCCTGTTCCAGGCCATCAACGTGCCCTTCTTCTTCGGCGGGACGGCCCTGCTGATCGTGGTGGGCGTGGGCCTGGACACGGTGCGTCAGATCGAGGCGTTTCTGCTCAACCGCAACTACGACGGCTTCATGCGCAAGGGCAAGCGGCGCACGGGGCAGCGCGCCCTGCGCATCTGAGGATTTCATGCGGGTGATCTTTCTCGGGCCGCCCGGCTCCGGCAAGGGCACGCAGGCCAAGCGGCTCGTGGAAAAACTGGGGATCGTGCAACTGTCCACCGGTGACCTGCTGCGCGCCGCGGTGCAGGAAGAGTCGGCCCTGGGCCTGGAGGCCCGGCAGTACATGAACGCGGGCAAGCTGGTGCCCGACGCGCTGGTGGTGGCATTGATCGTGAAGCGCCTGGAAGCGCCCGATGCCGCCAGGGGGTTTATCCTGGACGGCTTCCCGCGCACCGTGCCCCAGGCCGAAGCGCTGGAGCGGGAGCTGGCGGCCCGGGGCGGGCCCATCGACCGGGTGGTGAACTTCCGCATCGATCCGGCGCGGCTCACCGAACGGCTGGTGGGGCGCCGCATCTGCCCTCGCGGGCACGGCGAGTGGCACGTGACCTTCAACCCGCCCCGCCGGCCCGGGCGATGCGACGAGTGCGGCGAACCCCTGGTTCACCGCGAGGACGACCACGAGGACAAGATCAAGGTGCGTCTGGAGGCCTACCGGGCCCAGACCGAGCCCCTGATCGCCTTCTACACCCAGCGCGGCACGCTGGTGGATGTCGACGCCGAGGGCGATTTCGCGGCCATTACCGCCGCCATCGAGGCAGCACTGAGCGACCCGGGGGCCCGGGCCTGAGACGTGGAGCCGCCCCGCGGAGCCGTCGCGGGGGCGGGCGCATGAACAACGGTTGGGAGAATCCTTTGGCGAAGGAGGAAAGCATCGAGTTGGAGGGGACGGTGGTGGAGTCCCTCCCCAACGCCATGTTCCGAGTCGAGCTGTCCAACGGTCACAAGATACTGGCGCACATCTCCGGCAAGATGCGCATGCACTACATCCGCATCCTGCCGGGCGACAAGGTCACCGTGGAGATGTCTCCCTACGACCTGACCCGCGGCCGCATCACCTATCGCGCCAAATAGCCAACTAAGGGATCAGACCCATGAAAGTCCGATCATCGGTCAAGAAGATCTGCGACAAGTGCAAGATCATCCGGCGGAAAGGGGTGCTGCGGGTCATCTGCGAAACCCCCAAGCACAAGCAGCGGCAGGGCTGAACGGCCTCCGGGCCGGCCCCTTCCAGGTCAACGCTTCAGCAAGGAGTAACCCGTGGCTCGTATCGCCGGGGTGGATTTGCCCAACAAACGGATCGTGATCGCCCTCACCTACATCTACGGGATCGGGCGCACCACCGCCGGCCGCATCCTCGCCAAGGCGGACGTGGACGAGAGCGTGCGCGCCAACGACCTGAGCGAGACCCAGGTGAGCCATATCCGCGACGTCATCGAGCGCGAGGTGAAGGTGGAAGGGGAGCTGCGCGGGGAGGTCAACCTGAACGTGAAGCGGCTGATGGACCTGGGCAACTACCGCGGCCTGCGCCACCGGCGCAGTCTACCCGTGCGGGGCCAGCGCACCAAGACCAACGCCCGCACGCGCAAGGGCCCCCGCCGCACCCAGGGCAAACGGTAGCCCCCCGGGCCACCAAGCGGGCGGCGATCCGCCCCGCGGGAACGCAACCGGACCACTGTAGCGGCATATCACACCCCAAGACGGCTGGACATCCATGGCACGAGGCAAGCGCAGCGCCGGCAAACGTCGCGAGAAGAAGAACATCCCGGTGGGGGTGTGCCACATTCTCGCCACGTTCAACAACACCATCATTTCCTTCACCGATCCCACCGGCAACCTGGTGGCCTGGTCCAGCACCGGCGCCCAGGGGTTCAAGGGCTCCCGCAAGAGCACGCCCTTCGCGGCCAAGACGGCCACCGAGGACGCCGTGCGCAAGGCCCGGGAGCACGGCATGCGCCAGGTGGAGGTGGAGCTCAAGGGGCCCGGCACCGGGCGCGAGGCCGCCCTGCGCGCCATCGCCGCGGAAGGCATGAAGATCACGACCATCCGGGACGTGACGCCGATCCCGCACAACGGCTGCAAGCCGCCCAAGCAACGACGCATCTGACCGCATCCCCGTTTGCGCCGCGGCGCCTGCGGCTCCCCCCGGGGGGGCCGGCGGCGCGGCCATTGTTTCCAGAGAGACCCAGGAGGGAGTTTCCATTGGCCCGATACATTGGTTCCGTTTGCCGGCAGTGCCGACGGGAAGGAATGAAGCTGTTTCTGAAAGGAGACCGCTGCTACACGGACAAGTGCGCCATCGAGAAGCGCAGCTTCCCGCCCGGCATGCACGGCAGCGGCTTCCGGCAGAAGCTGTCCGAGTTCGGCCTGCAGCTGCGGGAGAAGCAGAAGGTCAAGCGCATCTACGGCATGCTGGAGAAACAGTTCCGCCGCTTCTTTGCCGAGGCGTCCCGCCGCAGGGGCATGACCGGCGAGAACCTGCTGATCCTGCTGGAATCGCGCCTGGACAACGTGGTGCACCGGATGGGCTTCGCCGCTTCGCGGGCGGAGGCCCGCCAGATCGTGCGCCACGGGCACATCCAACTGAACGGCCGGCGCGCCAACATCCCCTCCCAGTTGGTGAAGGTGGGCGACGTGGTGAGCGTGCGCGAGAAGAGCCGCCGCCATCCCCAGATCGCCAGCGCGGTGGAAGCCGCGCGGCGCAAGGGCACCACGAGCTGGTTCGAGATGGACATGGCGAATTTCACGGGAAAGGTCGTGGCGGAACCCAAGAGAGAGGAGCTGACCCTGCCCATTCAGGAACAATTGATCGTGGAACTCTACTCGCGGTAACAGCCCGGCCTTCAAGGAGATGGTTATGTATACCAGGAATTGGGAAGCCCTTCAGCGCCCGAAACGGGTTGAGGTGGACTCCGAAACCTACTCCAAAACCTACGGCAGGTTCATCATCGAGCCGTTGGAAAAAGGCTTCGGGATCACCATCGGCCACGCCTTGCGCCGGGTGCTGCTTTCCTCCATGCAGGGCTGCGCCATCGTGGCCGTGAAGATCGAGGGGGTGGCTCACGAGTTCGAGGGGATCAGCGGCATCCAGGAGGATGTGGTGCAGATCATCCTCAACCTCAAGTCCCTCCAGCTCAAGCAGCTCGAAGATGGGGTGCACGAGCTGGAGCTGGTGGGGGTGGGCCCCACCCAGCTCACCGGCCGCGACATCGTCACCGGCGGCAAGGTGGAGGTGCTCAACCCGGACCAGGTCATCGCCACCCTGGACGAGGGGGCGGCGCTGGAAATGCGCATGTTCGCCACCATGAACAAGGGCTACGTCACCGCCGAGGAGAACCACCTGGAGCAGCTTCCGGTGGACGTGATCTACCTCGATTCGGTGCACACCCCCATCAAGCGCATCAACTACGAGGTGCAGCACGCCCGCGTGGGCCAGACCACGGACTACGACAAGCTGATCTTCGAGATCTGGACCAACGAGTCCCTGGAGCCCACCGACGCCATCGCTTACGCGGCCAAGATCCTCAAGGAGTACATGACCATCTTCATCAACTTCGATGAGGACCAGACCAGCGGCGAGCAGCGGGAAGTGATGGAGGTGTATGCCCACAACGACAACCTCTACCGCCCCGTCAGCGAGCTGGAGCTTTCCGTCCGTTCCATCAACTGCCTCCAGAACGCCAAGATCGAAACCATCGGCGAGCTGGTGCAGAAGACCGAGTCGGAGATGCTCAAGACCAAGAACTTCGGGCGCAAGTCGCTCAACGAGATCAAGCACATCCTCAGCTCCATGGGGCTTCAGTTGGGGATGAAGCTGGAGAACTTCGATCCGAAGAACCGGCCGCCTCCGGGGCCGGCCGCCAATTCGCAAGACTTCGTTTGATGGAATGACGCCATGCGCCATCTGAAAGCCGGCCGCGCCCTGGGGGTTTCCCGCTCCCACCGGCGGGCCATGATGCGGAACCTGGTGACCTCCGTGCTGGAGCACCAGCAGATCAAGACCACCGTGGCCCGCGCCAAGGAGCTGCGCAAACCGCTGGACAAGATGATCACTCTGGGCAAGCGGGGCGATCTCAACGCCCGCCGGCAGGCCCTGCGGTTCGTCAAGTCCAAGGCAGCCATGGCCAACCTGTTCGGCGATCTGGCCGAACGCTACAAGGACCGGCAGGGCGGCTTCTCGCGCCTGATCGGCCTGGGCCCCCGCCGCGGCGATGGCGCGGAGATGGCGCTGGTGCAGCTCGTGGGGGGGCCGCAAGACCCCTTCGAGGCCGAGAAGAAGCCCAAGGGCAAGGCGCGCCCTACCCGCCGCCGCAGCAGCACCCTGGACAAGGTGGCCGCCGAGGTGAGTGCCGGGGAGGAGGCGGACCAGCCCGCGCACCGCAGCCGGGCCAGGAAGCCCGCCGCCGAGGCGGCGGACCAGCCCGCCGAATAGTCCTCCCCCCGCGCGGGCACTGCCGCCCCGCCACGCCCGGTGGGGCCGTGGCCGGGCCCGCACACCTCGCTCAGTCCAGCACCCGCCGCAGGGC
>Ga0326597_10011535_pt1 | contig 11709 bp, 8 predicted proteins | sample RVTome_12_FD_203789 | JGI IMG/M metagenome (GOLD analysis project Ga0326597, IMG submission 203789) | Soil microbial communities from uranium-contaminated site in the Upper Colorado River Basin, Wyoming, United States - RVT100D185 | ecosystem: Environmental > Terrestrial > Soil > Contaminated >...
CGACGGCAAGAAAGTCGTGCTCAAGCTGCCGCCCACGACGCAGCATGGGCAGAAGTTCCGGATTCCGGGTCAGGGGATCGAAAGGAACGGGCGGCGGGGGGATCAGTATGTCGAGGTCCACGTGGAGGTGCCCGAGCACCTGACGGCGGAGCAGCAAGCAGCGTTCAAGACGTTCGCCGAGAAGGCGGGGATGAAGTACTAGAGCAAAGCGACGCCGCAAAGCCGAACCGGCCGGCCCCGATCCTCTGGGAAGCCGGCCGGCTCTGTGTACGGACCGCGATAGCGATCAGGGGGTGAGTGGCGGGGTGCAGGGCGTCGGGAGCGCCCGGGCGTCGCACTCGCCTGCGGGAACGAGCATACTCGGGAACACGTTATCGCCGACCCGATCGATCGGCAGGCTGGCGAGCCGCCCGTACCGGCGCGCGTCGATCCACCGTACGCCCTGCTCCCAGAGCAGTGACATGAGCCGGTTGTAGAGGATCTCGGTGATGAACTCGTCGTCCGTGCTCGCCGGCGTGAGCGTGGTTGCCGCGAGCCCGCCGGAGTTCACCCGCACCAGGTCGATGTCCGCGATCGCCGCGGCCTTGTTGCCGAGCCCGAGATTGACCTCGGCGCGGAGCAGCAGCAGCTCCTCGTTCTTGAACATGGCGATGTCCGCGCCCAGATCGGCCACCGAGGGATCGGCGGTGCTGTTGAACATCACGGGCTTGATGGTGCTCGATACTCCGTTCAGATCCCGGACCGCCACCGTGCGAATCTTCGCGCTCCAGCGGGCATCAGGCGCTCCGCCGGCCTGGTTCTGTACCAGCGCGGCCAGCGAGGGGTGCACGTAATACCGCACTGCCGTCAGGTTCTCGGTGATCGGGTTGGCCGGCTCGCCAGCCGACGCGGAGTAGCCCCAGTACGCGCCCAGCGAGAGGTTTCCGGGCAGCCCCGCAGTGGTGAGGAACGATTCACCCAGCGCCGTCTGCGCACTCGTCCAGCAGGGCGCCCCGCAGGCCACGAACGTTGCCCGGAACACCTCCGCCCGGGCCTTGAGCGCCCGGTTGAACTGCAGGAACAGGTTCGGCGTGTTGAAGCTCTGGAACCCGGGGGCGATGGGGAACGGAAACGTGGATCCGCCCGCCTGGAGGTTCGTCTTGGCCGAGTCGAGCAGCGCCACGACATATTCGTAGGCACGCTGCTGGCTCACGAACGGCGCCGGCGGGGCGTCAATCGGCTGATCCACGTCGATCGGGAGGCCGAGGGCGCCGGACCGGACCGTGAGCCGGAGGAACATGAACGCCTTCATGGTCTGCGCAAACCCGAGGGCGGCCGCATTTTCTGCCGCGGTCAGGTTGGTGGTGGAGCTCAGGGCCTGGATGTAGGTGTTGATGGTCCGGATCGCCTGATACTTGGCCAGCCAAAGGTCCCCGGCGCGGCCGCCTGGGTCCTGGGGACCGCTGATCATTTCGCCGGTTTCGCGCGGGTCGTTGCCCAGGAGGTTGTATCCTTCGCGGCCGTAGATGGTGTAGAACTGGATGTCGCCGCCGACATTCGTGTAGTTGTTGGAGAAGATGCCGGTGGCCGTGCGAGACAGTACCAGCCGGCTCGGATTGCTCGTCAGCTCGTCGTCGGTCGGCGCATTCTGGTTGAGGATGTCGAAGTCGCAGCCGGCGGCCAGGAGCGCCGCGCTGAGTGCCGCGAACGAGAGTAGTCGGCGCGGGCCGAAAGAAGATGTCGTCGGCATGGTCAGAACCCCACTGCGAGGTTGAAGAAGATGCTCCGGTTCGGTGGATACGGCGTCACGTCCAGGTTGTTCCGGATCGCGGCGTCGCCGAGGTTGGCGACCTCTGGATCGAGCCCGGAGTACTTGGTCGAAGTCATCAGGTTGCGACCGGTCACACTCAGCCGGACGTCACGCACGCCCCAGCCGATCCCGGCGATGATCCGCTCGGGCACCTGCCAGCCGATCGAGACTTCGCGCAGCTTCACGAAGCTCGCGTCCTCGATGAATGGCGTCATGACACCCGCATTGTAGGCCGCCAGGCGCGTGTTGTAGGCGGGGCTGCCGTAGTCGGCGGACAACTGCGCATCGACGTAGAGGAACTCGGTCAGATTGATGATGTCCCCCCCGTGCTGCCAGTCCCAGACCGTGCTGAAGTTGAACGAACGCCAGGTCAGATCGGAGGTGAAGCCCACCCGGAAGTCGGGGCTCGCGTCGCCGATCTTGACAATGGTCGCGGTCCGCGCGCCGGTCGCATCGAAGGCGAAGCCTTTGATCTGGCTTATGGACTGGTTCAGCTCGATGAACGTGACGCCGAGGCCGCCGAAGCCCGAGAGGTTCGGCCGGAACGATGGGACAGGCAACTCGAGCACCTTGCTCCGATTGGACGTGAACGTGCCTCGGAGCACGAGCGAGAGGTCGCTCCGCTGGATCGGCGCGTAGCCGGCCACCAGCTCGAGACCCCTGTTCCGGATCTTGCCGCCGTTGAAGGTCTGCGTGGTGAATCCGGATGACGGAGCAGGCACCCGCTGGAGCAGCAAGTTCGTGGTGTTCCGGGTGTAGAGGGTGGCCTCCAGCGTGGCGCGGCCGTCCAGGAAGCTGGCGTCCACTCCGCCGTCCCATTCCTTCAACCGCTCGGGCTCGATGTTGGGCGAACCCGACGCTCCCGCCACCGTGAACCCGTTCTGCCCGCCCAGCTGAGGAGTGTTGAGCAGGGTGAACTTCTGGCCGAAGAGCGGCTGGTTCCCCGTCTCGCCGTACGACACGCGGACCTTGAGCTCGCTGCCCTGGCCCAGCAGGCCCTGGAACCGGTAGGCGCCCGAAAGGCGGGGGAACACGAAATACTTCTTCACGTCGCCGTTCACGCTGCTGCGCTCGGCCCGCAAGCCGGCCGCAAGGATGACATTGTCTTCGAACAGGAGCAGCTGCTCGTTTACGTAAAGCGCGAGCGTCCGCTCCTTGGTGAGGTTGTCCTGCACCGTGGTATTCGTGCCCTGATTCACGTTCTGCTGGCCCGGCACCAGGTTCTGCGTCCGGATCCGGCTGGTGCTGAGTTGCCGCTCCTCGAACTGGAGACCCGCCGAGGTCGTAGCGCTCGCCGTGCCGAAGCGGTGGTTGTAGATGCCGTTCAGGTTCCAGTTGACGTTCCGGCCCACGCCGTTGTTCTCGATCGCCTCGCCTGGCAGCGCCTGGGGCCGCTCGTAGAACAGCTCGTTCGGGCTCCAGAGGTTGTCCTGCTGCTCGAAGACGTCGGTCCCGAGGCCTGCCACCAGCCGCAGGGTGGACGTCTCGCTGCTGAGCGCATCGTAGTTCACCGTCAGACCACCGGTGAAGCGGTAGGTTTCGGTCTCGTTCTGGGCGAGCGCGCTCGTCTGGAGCGGGTTCGCCGCTTGTTGCAGGCCGGGGAGCGGGTCTCTAAAGACCCCGTTCGGCCCCGGGCGCAGATCGATGAAGCTCGGCGTGTAGGCCAGGAAGTAGCCGGCGCACGCGTAGTTGTTGCAGTTGTTGTCCCACCCGCGCGCGTGGAACGCACGGTTGAACACGCTGCTGACCCGCACGTCGAACTTCTCCCCCAGCCGCTGGTCGAAGTTGACCCGGAGCCCCTGCCGGCCGAAGCCGGTATTGGGCTCGATCCCCTGGTCCTTCTTCCAAGTCCCCGACACGAAATACCGCGTCGCCCCGCTGCCACCGCTCACGTCGCCCACGAGCTCGTACGACGGGCTGCTCTGATTCCACACCTGCTCGTAGTGGTCGAAGTACGGGAGCTGCCCGCCGTTGGCCGCGGCGATGGAGTCGATCGCGGCCCCGGCGGCGGCGCTGGTGAACCGGAGCTTGGCTTCCGCCACACTCCCGAACCGCCGGCTCTCCAGCTTGTTCGCGAGCGAGAATGCGCCCCATCGGGTCGAGAGGTTCACCCGGGGCCGGCCCTCCTGGCCGCGGGTCGTGGTGATCACGACCACACCGTTGGACGCCTTGGAGCCGTAAATGGACGACGCCGCGGCGCCCTTGAGGATCTCGATACTCGCGATGTCGGCCGGGTTGATGTCCGCCACCCGGTTCACGGGATCGTCCTCCGCAGTCGCGAACGCGGCGTCGTCGATATTCCCGCGCCCACCGGCGATCCGCGCATTGGAGTAGATCACGCCGTCCACCACGTAGAGCGGGTCGTAGGCGCCCAGAATCGTGTTGTTGCCCCGGATCTGCACCTGAATCCCGCCTCCCGGGGCACCGCTGTTGCTCTGGAGATTCACGCCCGCGACCCTGCCCGCCAGCGCACTCTCAAAGGTGGGGGCCGCGACCTTGGTGATCTCCGCACCCGATACGTACGAGGTGGCGGTGGTGGCGTTCCGCCGCTCCATCGTGGTCGCCTGGCCGGTGACCACCACCGCTTCCAGCTCGAACACGTCCTCGTTCAGCACCACGTCCACCGTGGTCTGACTGGCGGGGACGAGGACCTCCTTCCGGGTGAAGCCGATCGCCCGGAAGGTGAGACGCACCTCCCCATCAGGAGCCTGGATGGCGTAGCGTCCGGCATCGTCGGTGCGGGCGCTCTCTCTACTCCCGGTCACTGTGACCGTGACGTTGGCGATGGGCTGGGCCCCAACCGCGCGCGTGACGACGCCGCTGATCGGACGGCCTAGGCCTTGAGCGAGTGCAGGTGTCGGAGCCAGGAGAAGTCCGGTGAGCCAAGCGGTCCGCAGAACGATTCGAGTGTGCATGCATCCTCCTGCTGATGGGGTGAAGCCTGCCATTGCACGACTCGCCCGCCTGGCGTGGTGGGATGACGGCACCGGAGCATCAGGCAGGTGGGCGCGAAGAGGTGAAGATGCGCTTCCGGCTCCCGGGTGGCAAGCGCGCCCCGGGGGCCCAGGAGCCCCGGACCCGCGCCACTATTGGGGACGATCCTCGTGTAGGCGTGGGGCGGGTCGGGATCCCGCACCGGCTACACCACCAGCACCACCTTCCCGATGTTGCGCCGTTCGTGGATGTAGCGGTGGGCGGCGGCGGCCTCGGCGAGTGGGAAGGTGCGGTCCACGCGGGGCGTGAGTCTTCCCTCCCGAGCGTAGCCGAGCAGGGCCTCGACCTGCGGCGCGAGCAGCGCCTGGTCGTTCCAGAGATGTCCCAGGTTTACCCCCGCCACGCTCTTGTTGTCGTTCATCAACGCCAAAGTGCCGAAGCGCGGAAAGCGCACGACCCGCCAGATGGTCTTGAGCAGATTGCGGCCCGTGCCCTCCGACAGCACCGACGCCCCGTAACAGACGAGCCGGCCCGCAGGCGCGAGCAGCCGGTACCCATGGCGCCACGAGTCGCCGCCCACGGCGTCCAGCACGACGTCCACGCCGCGCGGGGCCGCGCGGCGGACCACGTCGAACCAGCGCGGGTCGCGGCCGTCGAGGGGCTCCACGCCGTATTCGCGCAGGATCGCGTGCTTGCCGGCGGAAGCCAGCCCGAGCACCCGGAACCCGAGGATGCGACTCAGCTCCGCGACCGCGAGCCCCACGCCCCCCGCCGCCGCGTGCACCAACACCGTCTCACCGCGCCGCGCCGCGGCGACCCGCACCAGCATGTGGTGAGCGGTGAGATAGACCACAGGGAAGGCGGCGCCCTGCTCAAGGCTCCAGCCGGCGGGGAGGGGGAACACCACGGCCGTCGGGACCACCACCAACTCGCTCTGGCCTCCGAAGCGCGTCGTGGCGACGACCCGGTCGCCGACTCGCGGGGCCGTGACCCCGGCGCCGACGGCATCCACTAGCCCCGCGACCTCGTAGCCGACGGTGCACGGCGGTTTCGGCGCGTCGGGATAGAGGCCCTGGCGGGCGAGCAGATCGGAGAAGTTGACGCCGGCGGCGCGCACCCGGATCCGGACGGTGCCCGGCAGGACGGCGGGGTCGGACGCCTCACGCACCGCGAGGACCTCGGGCGGTCCATACCGCGGGATCACGAGCTGCTTCATGGGCCGAGGTCGGCGCGCATCGCGACCGCACTGGCGGGGCAGGCCGTCGTGAACTCGACCGACCGTTGCACGGCGGGGTTCACCTGGTCCCGGGTGATCTGCCGGAACCCGAAGCGCGGGAAGAAGGCCCCGGCGGTTGTGGTCAGCAGGTAGACGGTGCTTACGCCATGCGCCCCTGCGAGGTCGAGCGCCGCTTGGGTGAGCCGGTGGCCGAGCCCCTCGCCGCGCCGCGCCCCGTCCACCGCCACCGAGCGGAGCAGCCCAGCAGCGCCGTAGAGCTCGACGGCCGCGCAGCCGACGAGGCTGGCGTCTGCCTGTGCGACGAGCGTCGTCCCGAGATGCTGCGTCAGTCCCGCCACGGGGAGGTCGTTCTCCTCGAGCAATCGGATGATGGCCGGCAGGTCGGCGGCCCGGGCGGGCCGTATCGCGGCGCCCCCCCCCCCCTCCCGCATGCCGAGCAGTCGCATCTCGTGCGCCAGCGTTTCACGCAGCCCCGCTTCGAGTCCCCGCGACGACCAGCCGAGCTCCAGGTGGGCCTTCTCGCTGCTGCCCAGGTAGGTCACGCCGGCTGCCACACGCAGGGTCTCGGCGGAGTAGGTCTCGGGGAGGGGGACGATCTGTTCCACGAGGCCCGCGGCGGCCGCCGCGGCGCGCAGCAGCCCCGCCGGGAGGCGTAAGCGGGGCGGGCGGATCCCGGTGATCCGTGCGGCGATCTCGAGGGCTTCTTCGAGCGTATGCGGTGGGCCGCCGAGGATGTACGACTCGCCAACGCGGCCCTTGTCCATGGCCCGGATGTGTCCGCGGGCGGTGTCGTCCACGTAGCCCCAGCAATAGGTGGTGCCTTTCGGGACGGCCGGCAGGGTGCGCCGGAGGTACTGCCGCAGCAGCGAGCCGATGGCGCTTGGGTCGCCGGGACCGTACACGACGCCCGGCTGCACGATCACGAGCGGCAGTCCTGCCTCGATCATGGGGACCGCCACCTCGTAGTGCGCCTTCCACTTGGTGCGGTCGTACTCCGAGAGCCAGCGCCCGTCGGGGCGATAGGACTCATCACCCACCCAGCCGTGGGTATCCCCGAAGACCGCCAGGGTGCTGGTGTACACGCCTTTCGGGATCCCGAGCTCGCGCATCAGCTCGAGCACGTTGCGCGTGCCCTGGACGTTGATCCGCTCGGCGCTGCGGCGCTCGCTCCTCGGGGCCCCGATGCGGTACCAGGCGGCGAGGTGAAACACGCCATCGGTGCCGCGCATCGCGGCGCGCATCGTTTCTTTGTCGGTGATGTCGCCGGAGTGCAGCGAGGCGCCGAGTCCGGCGAGGTCCGGCGCTTTGGAGGGGGACCGGACGAGGGCGCGGACGTCGTGGCCGGCGGCGCGGAGCTGGCGCACGAGCCGCCCGCCGATGAACCCCGTCGCGCCGGTGACGAAGTACCGCATGGGGGGTAAGTTAGCTGGGCAGCCACACTATTGGGGTGTAGCTCAACTGGCGGAGCGCCCGGCTGTTAACCGGGAGGTTGGTGGTTCGAATCCACCCGCCCCAGTTATGAAGGTGACCATCGCTGCCTGCCTCCTCACCGCGTGCTGGCGGGGCGCCGCCGACCGGCCGGCGGTCGGCCGCTTCACCGCCGCCGACTTCGCGCGCCTGCGCTGGATCGAGGGGACGTGGCGCGGCCACCTGCCCGATGGCGGCGCCTTCTACGAGCGCTACCGCTTCGTCGACGATTCGACCATCGCGATGCAGGCCTTCGCCGACTCCACGCTCGCGGGCACGAGCGATAGCGCGCGCATCGCGCTCCGCGACGGCACGGTCGCCCACGAGAGCGGCGCGGCCCGCTGGGCCGCGACCCGGCTCGACTCGACCGGGGTCGCGTTTACCCCCATCGAGGGCGCCACCAACGCCTTCACGTGGACCCGGGACCGCGCCGATCGCTGGCGCACCGCGTTGACCTGGGCCGACAAGCACGGCGAGGCGCACAGCGTGACGTACCCGATGAAGCGGGTCGGATCGTAGTGCTGCCCGGGCTGATCGACGCCCGCGTCGCGCGTCTCCGCCGCTTCGCCGTCTGGCTCGACGCCGGGATCGCCCTGCCGGGCACATCGCTGCGCGTCGGCCTGGACCCCGTGCTCGGCCTCGTCCCCGGTCTGGGCGACGCTGCCGGCGCCCTCCTCGCCGCCTGGATCCTCATCGAGGCGATGCGCCTCGGCGCCTCGCGCACCACACTGGGGCGCATCGCCGCCAACATCGCGCTCGATGCCCTGGTCGGGGCGGTGCCGCTCGTCGGCGACGTCTTCGACGTCGTATGGAAAGCCAACCTCAAGAACGTCGCGCTGCTCGAGCATCACGCGATGGATCCCGCCGGGGCGGGGAGGAGCGACCGGCTCTTCGTGACGCTTCTGGTCGGCGGCGTCGTGGTGCTGTGCGGGGGGCTGTTGATCGGTGGCGCTCTGCTCACAGCGTGGGTGATCCGCGCGACCCATGGGTGACGCGCGTTCGTCCCTCGCCGCCGCCCTCGCGGGCCGCTACACGATCGAGCGCGAGCTCGGCCACGGCGGGATGGCGACGGTGTATCTCGCCGAAGAAACCAAGCACGGGCGGAAAGTCGCGATCAAGGTCCTGCGCCCCGGACTCGCCGCCTCGCTGGGGGCGGAGCGGTTCCTGCGCGAGATCGGCATCGCCGCCCGGTTGTCCCACCCGCACATCGTCCCCCTGATCGACTCCGGTGAGGCCGGCGGCCTGCTCTACTACGTCCAGCCCCACGTGCCGGGCGGCTCGCTGCGCGACCGGCTGCTCCGGGAGCGGCGGCTGCCGGTGCAGGACGCCCTGCGCATCGCGCACGAGGTGGGGGCCGGGCTGGACTACGCTCACCGCAACGGCTTCGTCCACCGCGACGTCAAGCCCGAGAACGTCCTCTTCGCCGACGGCCATGCCGTCCTCGCCGACTTCGGCGTCGCGCGCGCCTGCTTCGCCCCCGGGGCGGCGCCCCTTCCCACCGACGTCGTGACCGACGCCGGTGTCGCGGTCGGGACGCCCGAATACATGAGCCCCGAGCAGGCGAGCGGCGAGCCGAACCTCGGCAATCCGAGCGACGTCTACAGTCTCGCCTGCGTCGTGTACGAAATGCTGGCGGGGGAGCCGCCGCTGGTCGGCGCCGGGGCGCGCGCCACCATGGCGAAGCATGTGACCGAGACGCCCCAGCCGGTGCGGGCGCTCCGTCCCGAGGTGCCGGGCGCCGTGGAGCGGGCGCTCGCCAAGGGGCTCGCCAAGGATCCGGCCGAGCGGTTCCAGAGCGTCGCCGAGTTCACGGCCGCGCTGCGGGCGGAGGGGCCCGCCGGCCCACCGTCGCCCGCGGCGACCCGGTCCATCGCCGTGCTGCCGTTCGTCAACGCCAGTCCCGATCCCGAGAACGAGTACCTGAGCGACGGCATCACCGACGAGCTGATCGACGCGCTCGTCAAGATCGCCGGGCTGCGCGTCTCCTCGCGCACGTCGGTGTTCGCGCTCAAGGGGAAGCCCCTCGACGTGCGCGCCGTCGGCGCGTTGCTCGGGACGTCGGTCGTGCTCGAGGGCACCGTCCGGAAGGCGGGCCCGAACCTGCGCATCACCGCGCAGCTCAGCTCGACCGACGACGGCCGGCTGCTCTGGTCGCACCGCTTCGACCGCAAGCTCGTGGATGTGTTCGCGATCCAGGACGAAATCGCCGGTACGATCGTGAGTACGCTGCGGGCGACGTCGTTCGCCGACCTGGCGGAGCACGTGCCCCGGCGCTACACGGAGAACATCCAGGCGTACGGTCTCTACTTGAAGGGTCGGCACGCCTGGAACAAGCGCACGCAGGAGGGCGTGGCCGAGGGGATCGCGTACTTCGAGCAGGCCATTGCCGAGGATCCCAACTACGCCCCCGCCTATGCCGGGCTCGCCGATTGCTACGCGCTGGAGGTGGATTATCGCAGCGTGCCCGTGGCCGAGGGGTTCGCGCACGCGAAGGAGTATGCGCGCAAGGCACTGGCGCTCGACGAGGGGCTTCCCGCCGCGCACGCATCCCTGGCGTGGAGTCTGTTCATTTACGACTGGGACTGGGAGGGAGCGGAGCGGGAATTTCGCCGGGCCGTCAAGCTGAATCCGCGGTATGCGACTGCGCACCAGTGGTTCGCGTTCCTGCTTGCCGCACAAGGCAAGCACGACGAGGCGTTGCTCGAGGGTCACACGGCGCTCGAGCTCGATGCCGCATCAGTATCGATCCGGCGCGGGGTGGGGTGGTTGTACTACTACGCGCGGCGCTACGATCAGGCCGGCTACCACCTGGCGCACGCCATCGAGATGAACCCCATGGCCGCCGAGAGTTACCGCATTCTCGGGCTTACCCTCGCCCTACAGGGGCAGATGCCCGAAGCCGAACGGGTGCTGCGCGAAGCGCTGGCACTGCCGGGAGCCGCCGCCTACACCAAGGCGACGCTGGGGTGGGTGCTCGCCCGCGCCGGGCGGCGGGCCGAAACCGAGACGCTGCTCCGCGAACTGGAAGCCACCGCCCGGGACGGGTACGTCTCGCCGGTCGCGTTCGCGATGCTCTACCTTGCGTTGGGGGACCTGGAACGCGCGCTCGATTGGGCCGAGCGCGCGTATGCCGACCGGCGCGGCTGGCTGGCCTACCTGAAGGTGAACCCGCTGCTCGATCCGCTGCGGCAGGAGCCCCGATTCCAGGCCCTGGTGAAGTTGATGCGGTTGTAGCGGCGCCGCGGAAGGGCTTGCGGCCCGGCCCTCGGGGCGCATCTTCAAGCCAGCGCTCCACCGTTCACTTCGGCACTGGAGGCCGCTCATGCGCATTGCACGTTCGCTCGCGGCATTCGTCAGTCTCGCGCTCCTGCTGTCGGCATGCGCAGACCGCCCCACTCCCACCGCCGCTCCTGAGCAACCCAGCTTCATCATCAACGGTACCCCGACGGGCAGCAGCTTCCCGAGTGTGGGCGCGTTGCTCTTCGACTACAACCGCGACGGCACCATCAACGGCGACGACGAATGGTGCACCGGCAGCTTGATCGCCCGGACGGTGTTCCTCACGGCCGCCCACTGCGTGATCAGCTCCTACACGCCCCCGGGCTCGCAATTCTACGTCTCGTTCTCGTCGGACCTCTACGCAGGGTCGTTCAAGTACATCAAGGCCACGGGATACACCTACGACCCGGCGTATGGCCACGACCAAGCGGACTTGCACGACCTCGCCGTCGTGTTCCTGCCAGCGGGCTCCACGAAAGGCATGAGGATCTATCAGCTGCCGACGGCGGGGTATCTGGATCAGCTGGCGGCGCAGAACGGCCTCAAGGATCAGATCTTCGTGAACGTCGGCTACGGAACGTCGAACACGCGCACCGGCGTGCCCGACTTCCCGTACGATGGGCTCCGCAGCACGTCGGAGTCAGAGTTCTTGGGGCTCCAGCCCGCCTGGCTGGGCCTGAACATGAACATCAGCGCGACGGGTCTGGGCGGGGATTGCTACGGAGATTCCGGCGGTCCGAAGTTCCTGAAGGAGAATCTCAACGTCATCGTCGCCACGGTCACGACGGGGGATTACCCCTGCCGCGCGACGAGCTGGGACTACCGGACGGACACGGACAACGCGCGGGCGTTCCTCGGGGAGTTTGTGGCGCTGCCCTAGCCCTTCAGGGCTGGCGCTCCGTCGAGAAACCGCTGGATCGTGTCGTTGCCGAGCGTCGGCCGCAGGTATTCCAACACGATGCGGCCGAGGCGCGGCACGTCCTCCTTCTTGAACCCCGCCGCC
>Ga0326597_10011538_pt1 | contig 11708 bp, 11 predicted proteins | sample RVTome_12_FD_203789 | JGI IMG/M metagenome (GOLD analysis project Ga0326597, IMG submission 203789) | Soil microbial communities from uranium-contaminated site in the Upper Colorado River Basin, Wyoming, United States - RVT100D185 | ecosystem: Environmental > Terrestrial > Soil > Contaminated >...
GGTCGGGGCTCCGCTTTTTCAGAAAAACGGGCTGCACGCGCGTCTTGAAAAATTCGTAATCGAGCTGCGGCCTCTGCGCCGACTGCGCCGCGGCCGAGGATGCGCCGCCCACGAGCAGCACTACCAGGCTTGCAAGAAGACTCTTCGGACAGATTTTCGAAATCATAATCCCCTCTGCCAATTCGAATTACAACCGGATCGTGTTACAGCCGGATCGTGTTACAGCCGGATCGTGCTGCAGCCGGATCGTGCTGCAGATAGACTGCCACCGGGCGGCAGGAGCCCGCTCGCCCCCGCCGTCCGAGCGGTCTTTGCCACTCTCGGCTGATCTCTTCACCCCTTAGGGCAAAACCAGCGTGCTGACACGGTCCGGCGCCTCGCCCACCGGGATGACGGCAATCGTCTGCATCGTTGTGGCGTTAATGGCGGTTACCGACCTCATCCCCCGGTTCGCGACGTATACGGTCTTGCTGTCGGGCGAGAACGTGACCCAGTTCGGCCGGCTCCCTCGCGGCGGCTGTCCCGGCACCTGAAGTTTGGGCAGGTCCACTCGTCCCAGCAGCTTGAAGTCCGGGATCGAGTACGCGAAGATCGCATTCGCCGGCCGGCTGTTGACCCAGATCGACTTCTTGTCCGGAGCCACTTCCATGCCATGGCTGGGCGCGCCGCCGGAGGCAAATCCGGTCGGCTCCTTGGGGTGCTCAATTCGCCGGATCTCTTTGCGGTTCTTGAAATCGATCGCCGTGAAGCCGTTCAGCCGGTTCATTTGCACATAGAGGCGATTCCCCGAGCCGTCCGGGTTGTTCTCCATGGCCAGCGGCATGATGCCCATGTCGAACTCCATCATCCCGTCGAGCTCCAGCGTGTCGAGGTTGAAGAACGCGGCGAACTGCCCCGCCGGCGACCCGCCGACCGCCCACTTGCTGTCTCCCGTCACGACGATGTCGTGCATCCGGGCCTTCATCGGGATGGATTTGATCTTCGTCATCGAGGCGGCGTCAATGATGTCGACTGCTCCGGGCGTCGTGGCGATGCAAACCAGAACGTACTTGCCGTCCGGCGTGGCCGCCATGTCGTTGGCATGGCCGCTGAGCGGAATCCGCTTGGTGATCTTTCCGGTTGCCCGCTCCACCACGTTCAGGAAGTTCTCAGCACTTTGGGTGACATAAACCCACTTCCCGTCGGGAGAGAAGCGCGCCGCTTCCGGCACCTCGATGCCCTCAATCGTCTGCACGACCTTGTTCGTGGCAGTGTCAATGACCGAAACGGTCGTTCCGGCCTTGTTGGCGACAAAGACTTGGCCCCTCTGCGCCGCCAACGGTGTGGCGAACACGATCAAGGCCAGCAAGCACACATATCGCTTTCGAATCATTCGTTTCATAGTCGGGAGGTCCTCCTTCCGCGCTGCGCATAAGTCTAAGAGTCCGCGCGGCTGGAGTCAAGCGGTTCTTGGGGTAGGCTCCGGCCTGAGTACGCGGCATGGTTCTTGGAATTTGGTTTGGGTCGGGACGAAGGGACCGGGAGTGGTCTGACAAGGTCTTCGGAACACTCCCCGGAGAATTCCAATCAGCCAGTTACTGTCCTGCTTTTGCTCCCTGGACCCATTGGGCCAAGGCCTTCCAGTCCGGGTCGTTCTGGTCGGCGAACTTGCGGCCCCCGGAATGGACTCCGCCGTCGGACCAGCCGCCCTGCTCCGGCGCCAGGGGATACATCACGATCTTGCTGCGGCTCGGGTCGCCGGGAACCGCCAGCCGCGAAATTCTCTCGAACATGGTCCGAAGCTGCGCATCGGTCCAGAAGTCGGCGCCCTCCGGTAGCTTCTCCAGATACTGGTAGGACGATCCGCTGGACCGCTGATGGCAGACGTAGCAGCGGGCGTGCTCCCCGCGCTTCTTGAGGAAGATGGGCGCGACGCGGGTCTTGAAAAACTCAAAGTCGAGAGTCTGTGCCGCCGCCGAGGGAACGTTCCCGAAGACCCCCACGGCTGCCGCCACCAGCAAACCCACCCGAATCTTCTTTGCATTGGTATTGTGACTCATGATCCTCTCCTGAGAAGCGTCCGCTGCGAGCGACTGAACCTCTGCCGCCTGCCCAAACACCTGACACCTAACACCCGACACCTGCTTTTACGGCAGCGCCAGCGTGGTGATCCGTCGCGGCACGATGCCGGTCTTGATTCGCGCCACCTCTTTGCGCGTCGCGACGTCGATGGCCAGCACCTCGTCGACTGCATCGAGCGAAATGTAGACCGTCTTGCTGTCGGGCGTGAAGGTAATCCAGTGCGGGGACGCTCCGATGGGCTCCCGTCCGGGCAATTGCACCACCGGAAACGCGACCTGCCCCAGCAGCTTGAGGTCGGGCAGCGAGTACGCATAGACGTAATTCGAGACCCGGCTGACAACCCACAGCGTCTGATTGTCCGGCGCCACGCCGATGCCGTGGCTGGTGTCGGACCGCCGGCCGAATTCGCCCCCCTGGCGCGGCTCGGGATTCCGCACACGCGCCGTCTCCTTCCGCGAGTCGAAATCAATCGCCGCGAACCCGTCAAAGCGGCTGAGATTCACCAGGATTCGGCTGGCCGAGCCGTCCGCGCGATTCTCGAGCGTCAAGGGCATCACGCCCCGGTCGAGTTGCAATTCCCATGCGGGCTCCAGTTTGGCAAGGTCGTACACGGTGACGGAATTCCCTTCCGGCGACCCGGCCACGGCGTACTTGCCGTCCTGCGTCACGACGATGTCGTGCATGCGGCTCTTCGAGGGGATCGTTTTGACGAGCGTCAGCGAGCCCGTGTCGATCACGTCGACTGCTCCCGGCGTCTCCGCGATGCAGACCAGGACGTGCCTGCCGTCCTTCGTCACCGCCAGATCGTTGGCATGGCCGCTGAGCGGCACTTTCTGGATCACCCGGTTGGCCGCCCGATCCACCACCGTCAGCACGTTCTCGCTCGCCGTCGTGATATAGACCCGGCTGCCGTCGGGGGAAAATTGCACGCCCTCGGGCGCCTCCACCCCTTCCATCGTCTGCACGATCTTGTTCGTCGCCGCGTCAATCACCTGAATCTGCGTTCCGGCGTGGTTGGCGACGTAGATCTGCACCGTCTCCGCCGCGAGCGGCACGGCCAGCAGAATCCCGGCCACGGTGCACAGGTATCGTTTGCAAATCGCGAGGTTCATGGTTTCGGCTGCTCCTTCCAATTTGCGTTTAGTGTAAAGAACCCGCGATGTGCGAGTCAAGCAAGTCCTGGGACCGTTCTCACAACACACCTTCGAAAGCTGGCGGAGGGGCACTCCCTCCGTTACACTAAGGGGCATGACGGCGGGTTTGGTGAGCTACGTTTTTCTGTGTTTAGGGTCGCTGTTTGCCATTCTCAGCCCCTTCGCCACCATTCCCACGTTTCTGACGTTCACGGAAGGCAACAGCCCCACGGAGCGGACGCGGATGGCCAAGCGGGCCTGCACCATCGCCGCGCTCGTGACCGTGGCCTTCTCCCTTGTGGGTCTCACCATCCTCGGGTTGTTTCGGGTTACGGTGCCGGCGTTTCAGATTGCCGGTGGGCTCGTTATCTTGCGCGTAGCTTTCCAAATGCTGCAGGGAGAGCGCTCGACCAAAATGACCACCGAAGAACAGCGGGAGGGGATTGAGAAAGAAGATATCTCCATCACCCCGCTGGCGGTCCCGTTTCTCGCAGGTCCCGGCACCATCACCACCGCCATCCTGCTCAGCAGTCAGGCCGCCACGTGGCTCCACATCGCCGTTCTCCTGGCAAGCACCGTGATCGTCTATGCCGTGACCTTCATTCTGCTGCGGCTGGCCTCGAACTACCTCTACCTGATCAGCGAAATCGCCTTCAAGGTCATCGTGCGGCTTATGGGCCTGTTGCTTGTTTCGATCGCCGTACAATTCATTCTGGATGGCTTGCAGGCTTCCGGGTTGATTGGCGCCTAGCGGCGCGGTCCGGACTATCATTCTCCTCACAGCTTCAAAATCCGCCGCGCATTCCCGCACAGGATCTTCTCCCGCGCCTCGGGAGTGAAGCCTTCCATCGCGTCAAACTCCTCGAGCCAGCGCCGCGGGCTGATGAACGGATAGTCGCTGCCGAAGAGAATCTTGTCCTGCAGCCGTTTCCGCGCCTCGTCCCAGATCATCTTGGGAATGTATTTCGGCGCCCATCCCGAGAGGTCCATGTAGACGTTCGCCTTGTGCGCCAGGATCGCCAGCATCTCCTCGTGCCATGGCCAGGACGGGTGCGCGCCGATGACCGTCAGGTGCGGGAAATCCGCCGCCACGTGGTCCAGCCAGATCGGGCGTGTGTAATCCAGCTTGATGCCCATGCCGCCCGGCATTCCCGCCCCCAGGCCGCTCGTCCCGGTGTGGAACAGCGCCGGAACCCCCAGCGCGCTGATCGTTTCATAGAGCTTGTAGAACTGTTTGTCGTGCGGATAGAACGCCTGAATGCCCGGATGGAACTTCGCACCCTTCATCCCGAGTTTCGTGATCGCCCGCTCCATCTCTTCGACCGCCCGTTCGCCCTTCCACGGGTCCACGCTCGCAAAGCCGATGAACTGCTTCGGATACCGCCCGACGATTTCGGCGACCTCGTCGTTTGACAGCGGTTTCAGCTTCGTCGCCGTTTCGGCGTCCCATGCCAGCAGCACGCCCATGATGTCAAGGTCTTCGTACAGCCGCGCCACCTCGTCCATTGCACGCACCGGCACGCTCGCGCGAAAGAACTTCTCCGCCGGCTTGTGATACGGCTCGATCGCCACCTGCAGCCAGCTCTCAGTCGGCAGGTGCACGTGCATGTCGATGGCTTTTGGCATTTCTTCCTCGGAAAGTTTGTTGCAAAGCTGTCTTCGCGCGATCCCAGATTGTGGCGTTGTGAATCGCTCAGCAGGAAAGCCAGAGCAAACGCTTCTCAATGTCCTTTAGATGAGCAGCTCATCATGCTGCATGGCTGCCCCTCCCATCAGGTTGTTTTCGATCAGCCATTGCGATAGATGTAACTGTAGCCATTGATCGCCGGCACGCCGCCGAGGTGGACATAGAGAACCTTGGAGCCAGCCGGGAAGTAACCCTTCCGGACCAGGTCGATCATGCCCTGCATCGATTTTCCCTCGTAGACCGGGTCGGTCATCATGCCTTCCATGCGGGCAGCCAGGCGGATTGCCTCGCTGGTCTCCGCAGAGGGTACGCCATAGGCCGGGTAGGCATAGTCCGTGATCAGCACCAGGTCCTCGTCAGCGATTTCGCGGCCCAGTTCCACCAGGTCCGCAGTCTTACGGGCGATGTCCATCACTTGGCCCCGGGTTTGCTCCGCGGTGCCAGAGGCATCAATACCGATCACCTTGTCGGCGCGCCCGTCTTTTGCAAAGCCGACCACCATACCGGCTTGGGTTGACCCGGTAACGGTACAGACGACGATATAGTTGAAACGGAAGCCCAGTTCTGCTTCCTGGGCGCGCAACTCATCGGCAAAACCAACGAAACCGAGGCCGCCATACTTGTGAACGGAAGCACCGGCTGGAATCGCATAAGGTTTCCCTCCTTTGGCCTTGACGTCCTCGATCGCCCGCTCCCAACTCTTGCGAATACCGATATTGAAACCTTCGTTGACGAGGTCAATCTCGGCGCCCAAAACCCGGCTCATTAGGATGTTGCCAACCCTGTCGTAGACGGCATCCTCAAAGGGAACCCAGCTTTCCTGTACCAGGCGGCACTTCATGCCGATCTTGGCAGCCACGGCTGCGACTTGGCGCGTATGATTCGATTGCACGCCGCCGATGGTAACCAAGGTGTCGGCGTTCGAGGCGATCGCGTCGGGCACGATATACTCAAGCTTGCGCAGTTTGTTGCCGCCGCCGGCGAGGCCCGAGTTGCAGTCCTCGCGCTTGGCGTAGAGCTCGACCGCTCCACCGAGATGCTCAGAAAGACGGCTAAGTTTCTCGATGGGGGTCGGTCCGAAGGTGAGTGGATAACGTTCGAATTTATCCAGCATTTTGGCCCTCCCGGTTGGCTGTAAACTTCTCACTGGCTGAGTCTTCGGAGAGCAGTGGCACACGCTCCTTCAAAGCGAAGGTTACCAGGAAAGGCAGAGCCTCCTGCAGCAGATTCTGCGGATGCACGCGAGACCTCGCTGATCGCCAAGCTACCTCGACCGAATCCACTCTTCCGCCCGCCCTAGAATCTCCCGCACCAGCTCCGGCGATTCCGCTTCCGAGTAAACACGCAGCAGCGGCTCGGTGCCTGAAGGCCGCACCAGCAGCCACGCACCGTTGTCGAAGTACAGTTTGACGCCGTCCAGGTCTTCCCGGTTCGTAATCCGATATCCGACGAACTCTTTCAAAGTGTTCGGCGAAACCGCTTCCATGGCGCGCTCCTTCTGCCCCGGCTGGAGCGTCAAATCGACGCGCCTGTAATGATGCGGCCCAAACTCCTGGTGCAGCTCCTCCACCAGTTCCCCCAGCGATTTGCCGTAATGCGCCATCGCCTGCGCCAGCAGCGCCGCGTTCAGGACGCCGTCGCGCTCCGGCCCGCCGAGCGACGGGATGCCGATGCCGCCGCTTTCTTCTCCGCCGATCAGAATATCCTTCGTCAGCATGTGCTCGGCGATGTGCTTGAAACCGACCGGCGTCTCATAGAGCGGCAGCCCGTGCTTGTTCGCCAGCTTGTCCACGAGCTTCGTCGTCGAAAACGTTTTCACCACCCCGCCGGTCCTGCCCTGGACCTCGACAAGATAGCGCAGCAGGATTGAGAAAATCTGGTGCGAATCAATGAACTCGCCCGTGCGGTCCATCGCGCCGATGCGGTCCGCGTCTCCGTCGGTGGCGAAGCCGGCATCGGCTTCGGAGGCAAGCATCGCCTGCCGCAGCTCGTGCACGTGCGGCTCAATCGGCTCCGGATGCAGCCCCCCGAACAGCGGGTCCGCTTCGCCGTGAATCTCCCGGTGGCGGATTCCGTTTCGCTCGAACAGCTTCGCCAGGCATTGCCGCGCCGCGCCGTAGAGCGGATCGGCGACGAAAAAGAAATTCCGCGCCGCAATTTTCTGGAAGTCCACGATCCGCTCCAGCTCTTCCATGTAGGGTCCGACGAGATCGATCGTCTCGATCGCGGCTTCTGCGGATTCAGAGGACTCGGCCCCGCCGGCATGCGGAAGCTCAGCCTCGATCTTGCGCATGACCTCCGGCGCGGCCGACCCGCCGAAGCTCGCCTTGAACTTCACTCCGTTCCACTGCGCCGGGTTGTGGCTCGCGGTAATCACCACTCCGCCCGCTGCTTTTCTACTGCGCACCGCGAACGCGATGGCGGGCGTCGTGGCAAAGCTCTCCGCAAGCCGGACCGGAATGCCTCCGCCCGCAATCTCCTCCGCCGCCGCGCGCGCGAACCGGCCGCTCCCGAACCGGCAGTCGTGTCCCACGACGATTCCTTTGCGCCAGTCTTCGTTCGCCCGCAGATAGCGCCCAATCGCCCGCGCCACGCGCCGCACGTTCGCAAACGTGAAGTCCTCCGCGATGACTCCGCGCCATCCGTCGGTGCCGAATCGGATCGGCGTTTCGCCTGTGTCTTCCTGCTGCATTTCCCTTGCCAATAGTTTGCCGCAACCAATGTGCGGTCATCCTGAGGACGAAACGAGATATTGATCTCGTTTCGGCGACGAAGGACCTGCTTGTACTTCCCTACCCCCTACTCCCCGTCTCTTCCCGCTCGCCACTTGTCACTCGTCACTTGTCACTCTACAGCAAGTCCTTGCGCCGCGCCTGCTCGAGTTCCTTGACGATCCGGGAAACGTCCTGCGACCGGTCGCGCCGGGCCACCAGGAGCGCATCCTCGGTTTCGACGATGACCAGGTCTTCCAGGCCCACGCCCGCAACCAGCTTGCCCGGAACATCCACGAGCAGCCCCTTCGAGTCGATCAGCAGCGTCTCCGTCCGCAGCGCGTTGCCCTGCCGGTCCTGCGGCAGGAGGTCGTGCAACGCGTTCCAGCTTCCCACGTCGTTCCACCCGACGCGCAGCGGAATGCCCAAAACGCGCGGGGCTCTTTCGAGCACCGCGTAATCCACCGAGATATTCTCGCACTTCGGATAGAGCTGTTTCAGAACACGCTGCCGGTGTCGCACGTCCGTTTCCCTGCCCCCCTGCAGCCTGCTGGCAATGGCCGCCAGTACATCGGCTGTCTGCGGCAGATAGCTCCGCAGCGCCTCCCGGATCGTCCGCGCCGTCCAGAAGAACATCCCGCTGTTCCAGAAGTAGCGGCGCGCCCGCAGGTAGCGCCGCGCCACGGCGAGAGGCGGCTTTTCATGGAACCGCTTCACCGCAAGCGCCTCGATCTGATCGAGACTCGGAGCGCTCCGAAATTCGACGTACCCGTATCCGGTCTCGGGCCAGCGCGGCTCGATTCCGAGCGTCACGATCGCGCCCTGCGCCGCGTGTTGCGCCGCCAGCGCCACTACGCTGCGGAACCGGCCCGGCTTCCGGATCGTGTGGTCGGAGGGGAAGACGCCGAGGATGGCTTCCGGGTCGCGCGCTCCGATCAGTTCCGCGGCCAGTCCCGCGCAGGGCGCCGTGTTGCGCTGGCACGGTTCCGCCACGATCTGCGCCCGCGGCACGCCGGGCAGCTCGCGCGCAACCTGCTGGACCAGGTCCTCGCTCGTAAACACCCATGTCCGCGACGGCGGGATCAGGGGCCGCAGCCGCGCCACCGTCTGCTGGAGCAGGCTCGACGGACCTGACAGCTTCATGAATTGTTTTGGATTGTTGCGCCGGCTGCGCGGCCAGAACCGTGTTCCCCGCCCGCCGGCCAGAATCACAGCGTACAGACGCCCCGCACTCGACGGCGGTCGCCGGCTCATCCTTTGCCCTTGGCGGCAACGGACCCTTTAGGAAAGCAAACCCGGCTGAGTTGCTCCGCGGAGTATCCCTGCGCCAGCCAGGGAGCGCGGATGTCTGTCTCCGGCTCCGGTGGGGACGTTCGGAGAAACACGGCTCCCGGCGCCGGGTGAATTCCAGCCGATTCGAGCGCCGCCGGCAGCACAACCGCTTCTCCGCGGCGGCACACCGCCGTCTCCCCGCCGCCTTCGAACCGCGCTTCCCCTTCGAGCGCGATCCAGATTTCCACTCTTCCCCGCACGTCATGCTGAACCGGGCCGCTCAGGGAAAGCTTCTCCGTCGTGAAATACGAGCAGGCCGCCAGGCAATGCCGCTCGCCGGACCCCGAGATCACTTCCAACGGCTCCGTCCGCCCGCCGGACGTCCGCCACTTCAGCACGTCGAGCGCCTGCTCGATGTGCAGAGGCCGCAGCTTCCCGTCCACGCCTGGACGCTTGTAATCATAGAAGCGGTACGTGATGTCGGAGTTCTGCTGGACTTCGCACAGCACCACGCCCGGCCCGATCGTGTGCACGGTTCCCGCCGGAACGTAAAACGTCTCGCCGGGGCGGACGTCCGTCCAGTTGAGCATCGTCTCGATCTCGCCGCTTTCGACCGCCTTGCGCAGATCGCCCTGGCCCCATCGCGATCCTTGCCGCAGGTCCTCGCGGAACCCGACCGCCAGCCGTCCCCCCGGCTCTACCCGGAGAATGTGCCACATCTCGGTCTTTCCGCGCGACCCTTCGCGCTCGCGCGCGTAGGCGTCCGTAGGATGCACCTGAACGCTCAGCTTTTCTGTGGTGAAGAGAAATTTAACGAGAAGGGGGAACGCAGGGCCGTGTGCGGGCCGCGTCCGCGCTACGGACGCTCCCAGAATCTCTTGCGGATTCCGCCCTGCCGCTTCTTCGAGCGTCGCTCCGGCCCACGGGCCGTTTGCAATGCGGTTCCGCTCGCCCGTCAGCCAGACTTCCCCCACGCGGCGCGGCGCGGCAGGCCTCGACGCGTAAAGAAACGAGAGGTCTTCCCTGCCCCACACCCGTTCTACGAACACCGGCTCAACCTGCAGCGGGTAGGCCGGAGCCTCGGCAGGATTCGGGGCAGGACCGCTCGGCGGCAAGCTACTCAAGGTTTCTGCTCGGAGAAAAAGCTCTTCATGCGCCGCAGCCCCTCGCCCAGAATTTCAAGCGACGTGGCGTAGGAGATGCGGAAGTGTTCTTCCGTGCCGAAGGCCTCGCCCGGAACCACGGCGACGCCCGCTTCGCGCAGCAATTTCTTGGCTAACTCATTGGCGGACCCGGACCCGGCCCCCCCCTTATCGAAGAACGCCGACACGTTCGGGTACGCGTAGAACGCCCCCTGCGGATTCGTGCACCGCACGCCCGGAATCGCACGCAGTCCCTCGACCACGAAATCCCGCCGCCGCCGGTATTCCGCCAGCATCTTCTGCACTGAGTCCTGCGGACCGGTCAGCGCCTCGACCGCCGCTTTCTGCGCGATCGACGAGGGGTTCGATGTGCTGTGGCTCTGCAGCTTCCCCATCGCCGAGACCAGCGGCGCCGGCGCCATTGCGAACCCCAGCCGCCACCCCGTCATGGCGTAGGTCTTTGACACCGATCCCACCACCGCGACGTGCTCTTTTGCGCCTGCAAACGCCGCGGCCGAGAACGGCTTGTCCCCGTACACCAACTGGCAGTAGCACTCGTCGGTCAACAGCAGCGCCCCATGGCTCGCCGTCACTTCCAGGATGCGCCCGAACTCCTGCTCCGAGACCACCGCCCCGCTCGGATTGCTCGGCGAATTCACGATCACCAGCCGCGTCCGCGGCGTCAGCGCCTTCTGGATCATCTCCGCGGTCAGCGCAAAGTCTTCTTCTTCGCGTGTCTCCAGCAGGTTCGTCTTGCCCCCGGCGTAATTGATCACGTCCTGGAACGTCACCCAGTAGGGCACCGGCAGCAGCACTTCATCGCCCGCGTTGATCATGCACGAAATCAGATTGAAGATCGCCTGCTTGCCCCCGGCCGTCGCAATCACTTCGTTCGGCGCGTAGGACGTTCCAAAGTCCGCCGCATGCCGCGCCGCGATGGCTTTTCGCAACTCGAGCGTTCCGGCGGCCGCCGTGTACTTGCTGCAGTTCTCCCGGATGGCGCGGATTGCCGCTTCCTTCACGTTGTCCGGCGTCGGGAAGTCCGGCTCTCCCGCTCCAAAATCCACGATGCTGGCGCCCTCGGAGCGCAGCCTTTCCGCCTCCATGCTGACCGCCAGGGTCGAGGAAACGGAGATTCTTCCCACGCGATCGGACAGCGCAATTTGCGCCGGACTGGTCTGTAATTTCGCCACTGGTTTACACCTTCGCCTTTACACCTTCGCCCGGAGCCGTTCTTCCACCATCGGCGGGACCAGGCCCCGGACGTCCCCGCCCAACTGGACCACCTCCCGCACCAGCCGGGAGCTCAGAAATGTATACGCCACCGCGGGCATCATGAACACGGTCTCGAGGTTCGGATCGAGCTTCCGGTTCATCAGCGCCATGTTCATTTCGTTCTCGTAGTCGGAGATGGCCCGCAGCCCCCGCAGGATCACCCGCGCCTGCCGCCGCACCGCATAATCCACCAGCAGCCCGTGGAACGACTCCACTTCCACGTTCAACGCGTCGCGCGTCACCTCGCGCAGCATTTCCACCCGCTCTTCAATCGTGAACAGAGGGTCTTTCTTTTCCGGAGTCCGCAGGATCGCCACCACGAGCTGGTCGAATATCTTGCTGCCCCGCTCGATCAGATCGAGATGCCCGTTGGTCGGTGGATCAAAACTTCCCGGATAGATTGCGATGACTCGTTGTGCCCGCACGC
>Ga0326597_10011539_pt1 | contig 11707 bp, 9 predicted proteins | sample RVTome_12_FD_203789 | JGI IMG/M metagenome (GOLD analysis project Ga0326597, IMG submission 203789) | Soil microbial communities from uranium-contaminated site in the Upper Colorado River Basin, Wyoming, United States - RVT100D185 | ecosystem: Environmental > Terrestrial > Soil > Contaminated >...
AAGACCTCGCTGCCGCCGATGATCGGATCAAGGTATTCCGCCAGCCGGTGAATCGCGGGAAGGGTGCCGCGATCCGCACCGCCATCGAGCACATGACCGGCGACATCGCAATCGTCCAGGACTCCGACCTCGAGTACGACCCAAACGACTACCCGAAGGTTCTGAAGCCGATTCTCGACGGGAACGCCGACGCCGTGTACGGATCGCGGTTCGCATCCTCCGAGGAGCGCAGGGTGCTGTTCTTCTGGCATTCGTTGGGGAACAAGCTGCTGACCGCCATGTCCAACATGGCCAATGACCTGAACCTCACCGACATGGAGACCTGTTACAAGGCGGTCAGGGCGGACGTTCTCAAGAGCCTCCGGCTCACCTCGGAGCGCTTCGGGATCGAACCGGAGATCACCGCTCGTCTCGCCCAGTGGGGGGCGCGCATCTACGAGGTGCCGATCAGCTATCACGGCCGCACCTACGCCGAAGGCAAGAACATAGGCTGGAAGGACGGGATGCAGGCTCTGTGGCTGATCTTCAAGTTCCGTTTCCTCGACACGAGGGCGACTGATGAGTCCTCGGTGGAGACCCGCCAGAGCCTTGGGAGAGCACCCCGTTTTCGCAGGTGGCTGCTCTCGGAGTTTGGTGACCAACTGGGTAACCGGGTCCTAGAGGTGGATGCCGGGCCAGGGCATCTCACGTCATGGCTTCTGGACCGCGAGCGCATCGTCTCGATCGAACGTGAGCCAGTGCACGTAGGGACGTTGCGGCGTCGCTTCGGTCATCTCGAGAACCTCGAGGTGCGGTTGGTCGATCTGCATGAACACGAGCTGCCCGAAGAGCTGACGGGGGTATTCGACACTGTGCTCCTCTTCGACGTGCTGCAGCGGGCGGCAGAACCGAAGAATCTGCTCGACCGGGCGGCGCGTGCGGTCGCTTCCGGCGGCTCGGTGCTGATTCATGTGCCTGCCGACCAGTCCATCTTCGGTGCCACCGATGCCGCGGCGGGACACATGCGCCGGTTCTCCGAGTCCGACCTTGCAGACCTGATCCGGTCCGCTGGGCTGGAACCGGTGTGGACAAAGCGGTTCAACGTGCTCGGACGCTGGGCCTGGCGGGCACACCATGCGCTTGGCGCCGGACGCATCACTCAGGTCCAGGCCCGCAGTTTCGATCTTCTGGTCCCCGCCGCCCGTCGGATCGATGCCACGGCGGCCGGCGACGGATTGAGCTGGCTGGCTGTCGCCAGAGTTCCGTGACCAACCTCTCCAAGGTCGCCGCCAGTCGGACGGTTTCGCCACTGGTCGTAGGGCTGATCGGCCTCGCGATCGGGATTGCGCTCGTGATACGCAATCTGATCCCAGTGGGGTGGGACGTCACGACGTTCACTGCCTTCGGTGCTGACGCCCCGGAGACCCTCGAGTACGGGCGGGCGCTGCTGGGAGACGTCGAAGCGCGCCCGGATCTCGGCCACGACGGAAAGTTCTTCTTCGTCCAGGCCAACGACCCCTGGTATCTGGAGCCAGACGTACATGCCGTGTACCTCGACCGGCCCCTCTACCGGGCCCAGCGGATGCTGTATCCGGTGCTGGCGGGCGGTCTTGGACTGTTCGCTCCGATGACCGTGGCGTGGGCGATGGTGGTGGTCAACGTCGTCGGCCTCGCCGCCGGCACCTACGCCACCGCATTGGTTTCTCAGGGGATGGCAGGTTCGGCGTGGTGGGGGTTGGCGTTTGGGCTCAACGCCGGATTACTGAGCGAGTTGCTCGTAGGCGGGGCGGGGATCGTGGGAGCGGCACTCGTGATGTTCGCAGTGGCCGCTCTCCAACGGACCGAGGCTGGATGGGCGCTGGCGGCCGGCGTGGGAGCGGCGCTCAGCCGGGAAGTCCTCCTGATCGCTGCGGTCGGGATCGGATGGTGGTTGTGGCGGCGTAGAGCGCGCATGCAGGCTGTTCGGTTCGTCGTAGTTCCTGCTCTCGCTGTGGCCGCTTGGGCGGTCTATCTCCGTATCCGCCTCGGTTGGGAGGCCGGAATGGAGGAGTTACAGGAGCTCGGATTGCCGTTGGTCGGGTTCGTACGTGCGTTCGGACTGTGGGGCGGCCGTCCGGTGAGTATGGCGGTCGGCATAGCTGTGCTGCTGCTGGTGGTGATGTTCACACGCCGCGTGTTTTCGGATGGCTGGCTGGTGGGTTGGGCTGCTTTCGGGTTCGTGCCGCTCACGCTCCTCTTCACGCGACAGGTGTGGTCCAACTACTTCGATATCACCCGAGCGGTAGCCCCGGTGATCACTGCCTTCTTGTTGATGGCGTTCGCTACCCGTAGCGACGATGATGAGGCCATTCTGGAGCCACGACTGTGACCACCGACCACCGCCACGATGTCTCGATCGTCCTGCCGGTCTACAACGAGTCCGGCCATCTGGCCGATGAGATCGACCGGATACGTAAGGCGATGGATCAGTCCGAATACTCCTACGAGATCATCGTCGTGGACGATGGGTCAACCGATGGCTCCGAGCAGCGACTCCGCGAGATCGATGGAATTCGCCTCATTCAGTTTGCGCAGAATCGAGGATCGGGAGCTGCTCGTCGGTGGGGTACGTATGCGGCTCGCGGACGGGTCGTCGTGTGGACGGACGTTGATATGACCTATCCGAACGAGGAAGTCCCCGACATCGTGCGCGAGATGGAGGCGAACGGACTGGATCAGTTGGTTGGGGCGAGAACCTCAGAGCAGGGCACATTGCGATTGCTGCGCACTCCCGCCAAGTGGGTGATTCGCAGATTGGCGTCCTATCTGACCTCAGTGCAGATCCCTGACCTCAACTCGGGCCTCCGAGTGTTCAGACGCGATGTCGGCGAACAATTTCTGCATCTACTCCCCCGAGGCTTCTCATGCGTTACGACTCTGACCATGGCCTTCCTTACGAATGGGTACTCCGTGGGCTATCGACCGATCGAGTATTCCGTCAGGGAAGGTGAGTCGAAGTTTCACTGGTGGAGCGATACGCGCCGGTACATGCTTCAGGTAGTACGGATGGCATTGATGTGGGAACCGATGCGGGTATTTGGACCACTTGTGGTTCTGTTCGGTGGCGTTGGCGCAGGAAAACTGATGTTCGATCTCGTCGACAAGTCCTTCCGCGTTGCCACCAACACACTCGTCATCTTGGGGATCGGGGTGATGTTCGCGCTGGTTGGGATGATTGCCGACCTGATGGTCCAGCTGAACCGACATGAGAATTCGGTCCCGCCGATGAACCTATGAGCCAGGTCGCCAAACCGGCCTTGTCGCTCGGCGCTTCTCTTCGGTGGTATCACGTCCGTCGTTTCGTCGAGAGGGTCGACCCCGAATCAGTTCTCGAGGTCGGATGTGGAATGGGTGCAACCGGCTGGCGGCTTGCCCTCGGCCGCCGCTACCTCGCGTACGAGCCGGATCAGTCATCGGCTGCGGCGGCTCGGGCGGCCATGGCAGGGATCCCAACAGCAGACATCCGAGCCGAGGCCCTGCCCTTTGAAGTGGACGAGACTTTCGACCTCGTAGCGGCTTTTGAGGTACTTGAACATCTGGAGGCCGATGTCGAAGCGCTTCGCCTATGGAGGAACTGGACCAATCCGGGTGGCCACTTGATTTTCAGTGTGCCCGCTGGACCTCAACGATTCGGGCCGTGGGACGAACGGGTTGGCCACTTCCGGAGATACTCCCGCGCAACCCTGAGAGCGGCGCTCGTGGCTGGCGGATGGGAGCCAGTCTCGATAAGTGCATGGGGAATGCCATTGGGCTACCTGCTTGAGTCACTCCGTAACCTCGTCGCCCGTCGCTCTGATGATGAAACGCTCTCGAACAATGACCGAACAGCCAGAAGCGGGAGACTGCTCCAGCCGACCCGGGTCCCCGCAGCAGTGATAGCCGTGGCAGCGGCACCGTTCGCCCTGCTCCAGGTGCCATTCGCGTCGTCGAGCCTTGGGATCGGGTTCGTCGCCCTTGCGCGCAACTCGCGAACGTGAGGTCCGCAAGTCGTTGGTGGCGATCGCTTACGCTAGTTCTCTTGGTCGTCTTAGTCTGGCTGGTCGCCACCAACTGGCGATCGGTCGTCGAGGCTCTCGTGCTGGCAGGCACATCTCTCCTCGTGGTCGTACCGCTCGGGATGGTTGGTCTGCTTACCGGCGCCGCGTCCTGGGCTGTACTGCAGCCACCAGAGTCGAGGCCGCGGGCCTTCAGGGCGTTCCTCGTTGCCCAGCCCGCGAAGTACCTACCTGCTGGAGGACTCGTTCAGGCGGCCGGGCAGGTCACGATGTCGACCCATCGTGCGACGTCCGCTGGTGCAACGTCCGTTGCATTCGGTGTGCATGCACTCGTTCAGGTCGCGGCGGGAGCTTCGGTGGCGCTTTTCGTAGGGGTGCGATCAGACGTGTGGTCAACCGCTGTGTTCGCCGGGGGTGCGCTTGTTGGTGTGACGTTCCTCGTTCTATTCAATGATCCACTGTACGGTCGCCTCGTCGGCGGACTGGGGCGATTCGAACGATTGCGGATCGAGCCGGGAGCGCTCGCCGCCCCGACCAGCGCACGATACTTGAGTTGGGGCCTCACGACCATCCCGTTGGTCGCGTCCGGAGGCATTTTCTACATCATGCTCGGCGGTGCTTTCGCTGCCCGAGATGTGGCTTACACGGTGGGAGCATTCGCGGCCGCATGGGTAGTAGGGTTCTTGTTCTTCGTGATTCCGGTCGGATTGGGGATCCGGGAATCAGTCTTGGTGCTGCTGCTTGCCGACATACCCGCTACTGAACTCGTGGCGGTGTCGGCGGCGCATCGCGCTCTGATGTTGGCGATCGAGGCAATCATTGCCGTTGTCGCGCATCTGTATCAACGCGAGCAGAAAGAGAAGGGATCGTTACGTGGAGGCAGCCGCCCGGAGGATTCGGGCCTATGAGAGTGATCTGGGCGGGCACGTTCAGGCCTGATGTCTATCGAAATCGACAATGGCTCAGACTGTTGACGCGATCCGGAGGTCATTACCGAGCTATTCGTGAAGAATTGTGGGGTTCCGGAGAACTCTGGGCGTTGGGCTCCCGTAGAGTTTTCGTATTGGCTCGGATGCCGATCTACTATATGAGGTTGTTCGGCCGTCTCCTTATGGCCCCGCCAGGCGACGTATATCTCGTCAGTTACCCGGGATGGTTCGATATCCCGATAGTCTGGCTAGTGTCACGGATCCGATGCAAACCACTCGTGTTCGATCCGTTCATATCACTGTGGGACACCGCGGTTGTCGATCGGGAAGTCATTTCCCGCGGATCGTTTGCGAATTGGGCATTGCGTTGGATCGATCGTACGGCTCTTCGGCTCGCCGATTATGTGGTGGCGGATACGGATGCCCATCTCCGCAAGTATTCCGAGATCGCTGGGCGGAGCCTGAAGGGATTTGTGCTGCCAGTTGGCTCCGACGAAACCGTCTTTGGTGTGCTCAGCGATGAGCCGGTCGATGGGACGCTCGTGGCATTCTACGGCACATACGTCCCCCTGCAGGGCGTCACTACGATCATTCGTGCAGCGCACGCCCTACGCTCTGTCAGGTTTCGGATCATCGGTAGCGGCCAAGGCCGGCCAGAGGTCGAGCAACTCATTTCGGAACTGCAATTGGACAATGTGGATCTGGTTGATCCGGTCGCGTACGGCGAGTTACCAGGGCTGCTATCTCCCGCCGCACTTTGCCTCGGTATTTTCGGTGACTCCACGAAAGCCGACAACGTGATCCCCCACAAGGTGTACGACTACTTGGCTATGGGGAAGCCTGTGATCACAAGGAATAGCACGGCGGTCGAAGAGATGGGTCTCTTTGATGCGATGATCACGGTGCCTCCGTCTGACCCCGTCGCGCTCGCTGGCGCAATCATCGACCTCCTCAGCGACGAGGCGGCGCGGGCGAAGATCGCCTTAAGAGGCCGGATGGTGTTCCAGTCTCGATACTCGTCTCACGCCCTCGCGTTTGACCTCGCACGTTTTCTCGAGGAGGTTTCACACTCGCGAGACTGAGGAATTTCACAACACGTCGGGAAGTGACCGAAGATACTCGCAGTATTCGGGACTTCCTGCACTATCCGCCATTTGGAAGAGGTGCTCCGCTGTGATGAAACCCTTTCTGTACGCGACCTCTTCAGGGCACCCGATTTTTTGCCTTTGGCGGTGCTCAATGGTCTGCACGAATTGCGATGCATCGATTAAGGCGTTCGGTGTTCCGGCGTCTAGCCAGGCGTAGCCTCGACCGAGGCGTTCCACATGCAACAAGTTGCGCTGCAGATACGCGGCATTGACGTCCGTGATCTCGAGCTCTCCGCGCGCTGATGGCTTGACCTCGGCGGCGATTGTGGCAGCATCCTCATCGTAGAAGTAAAGCCCGATCACGGCCCAGGGCGATCTTGGAACAGTCGGCTTTTCTTCGATCGAGAGTGGCCATCCTGCAGAGTCGACAGTCACAATCCCATAACGGGCTGGGTCGGTGACCTGATAAGCAAAGATGGTTGCCCCGTCATTGGTGCTCGCCCGCTCCAGGACTTGTTCGAGTCCAGCACCGTACAAGAGGTTGTCGCCCAGGACGAGAGCGGACTTGTCACCGGCAATGTGCTCTGCCCCGATGAGGAGGGCCTGTGCGATTCCCTCCGGGCGTGCCTGATGGCGGTACGAGATTGAGACGCCGAATCTGGAACCATCGCCCAACAACTCGGAGAAGCGTGGCTCGTCCGCTGGCGTGGTGATGACGAGTATGTCCCGTATCCCGGTGAGCATGAGCATGGTCAACGGGTAGTAGATCATCGGTTTGTCGTATACGGGGAGGAGCTGCTTGGAGGTGCCTCTCGTGATCGGGCTGAGCCGAGTTCCCGATCCGCCGGCCAAGAGGATTCCCTTCACGGTGTTGGCCCCTGTCCGATCCGTTCCGGCGAATAACCGTCTGCGACCAGCTGGGCCGTCCAGTCCTCATGATCGAGGTACCACCTCACAGTCGATGCCAGCCCTTCTTCGAGACTCACAGCCGGTGTCCAGCCAAAGGTCGATTCCATGTGCGTGGGATCGATCGCATAGCGCTTGTCATGTCCGGGCCGGTCGGCTACGAATGTGATCAGTTCCTCATACGAACCCTCGGCGCGGGGACGCTCCAGATCGAGGTTCCGGCACACAGTGCGCACGATGTCGATATTCGAGCGTTCCGCTCGAGCACCGATGAGATAGGTACCGTCGGTAGCTTCGGACTCGATGATTCGCTGAAGGGCGGCCGCGTGGTCGGACACATAGATCCAATCCCGTACGTTGGATCCGTCGCCGTAGACCGGGAGCGGCCAACCATTGAGTGCTCGCGTGATCATGTGAGGTATCAGCTTTTCCGGGTGTTGTCGTGGACCGAAGTTGTTGCACGTGTTCGTCACAACTGTCTTCAGACCGTACGTCGTTTGCCAAGCACGAACGAGGTGATCCGCCGACGCTTTCGAGGCGGCATAAGGTGAGCGCGGCCGGTACGGAGAGCCTTCTGTAAAGGTGCCTGAACCGGCCACGGAACCAAAGACCTCATCGGTCGAGACGTGGATGAACCGGGGAGCATCGCTTGGATCGCTGGCCGACAGCTTGAGAACCGAGTTCAGGAGGTTGAATGTCCCGAGAATGTTCGTGGTCAGGAAAGCTTCCGGACCATCGATCGAACGATCTACGTGGGTCTCCGCCGCTAGGTGCGCGATGACATCAGGTCCCCAAGACCCGACGCATTCGAGCACGTCCTCGCGGTTGCAAATATCGATCTGCGCGAACTCGCAGGTCGTTTCCACGAGCGGACGGTCTCGGTCCACATTCATGACCGTGTGGCCGGTGGCCGCGAGGCGTTCGACGAGATGCGAGCCGATGAAGCCACTTCCGCCGGTAACGAGGACTCTCATGTTCTCCTATGCCCCGATTCGAGGATGGCCGCGACTTCCTTCCAGGCCGGAAGAGCTGCATCCCGCTCCGAAAGAGTTGTGTCATCACGAATTGGCCAGCCGATCCCCAGGTCCGGGTCGTCCCACACCACACCTCGGTCGAGTTCAGGTTTCCACGGTTGTGTCATCTTGTAGATCACCTCGGTGTCGTCATCGAGTGTGATGAAGCCGTGAGCGAAGTCGGCGGGAATGTACATCTGAGATGGCTCGCTCTCCGAGAGTTCGTGGATGACGTGCCGCCCGAATGTCGATGAGTCCGGGCGCAGATCGAGCGCAACATCTGCTATCGAACCTCGAACCACGGTTACCAGCTTGGCGACTCCTTGGGGATCGACTGAGAAGTGGAGGCCTCGAACAGTCGATCGATGGGTCGAAAACGAGCGGTTGTCCTGTCGGAAACAGTCTGGGAGCCCGAGGTCTCGGAAGTCGTCCTCCGCGAAGAGCTCTTCGAGGAAGCCCCTTTCATCCGTGTGGCGTGAGTGGCGGACCAGCTTCACCGCGGGGATCGCAAGCGACTCGACGGTTACCGTCACGGCTGTTCTTTCCTCATGTGTCTACCCCGCATGATTTCGCGGGCGACCGCGTCGACATTGCTCGACCACGGTCCGAGAGGAGCCACGCCGAACTCGGAGAGACGCTCACTTCTCAGCGGCGCCGACTTGGGTCGGGCCGCTGGACGCGGAAAGTCTGCGCTCTTCGCTCGTGACACTCTCGTTTCAGGCAAGTCGGCAGCTATGGCGAGGTATCTCGCGGCGTCGAACTTGGTCATGGACTCGCTGTTGACGACATGCACGATTCCTCTTGCTCTTCTCTCTATCAACTCGGCAGTCTTTGCTGCAACATCAGTTGCCCAGGAGGGTGACCCGTATTGATCATCGACAACTCGCATCGGGCCCTTGAAGGCGGTTTCGACCACCCAACGGGCGAAGCAAGCGTGCGTCGGTGACATGAGCCACGCCGTCCGTACGATCAATGCGTCCTCTGTCGTCTCCAGGATGGCCCTTTCGCCAGCGAGTTTCGTTGCGCCGTAGATATTGACAGGGCCTGTGGCGTCCGACTCGGTGTAGGTCTTGTCTTCGTTCCCGGCGAACACGTGGTCGGTCGAAAAGGAAACGAGGAGCACGCCCGCACGTCTGCAGACGTCAGCCAAGATCCGCGGCCCCACCGCATTGACCGTGCGGGCGGTTGTCTCGTCCGATTCTGCCGCGTCCACGTCGGTGTAGGCAGCACAGTTGATCAAGACGCCGGGACTCTCCCTATCGACCACCTTCTCGACCTGCAGAGCGTTGGTGATATCCAGGGCAGACCTACCGAGGCGTATCGCCGTGGGAAGTCGGTTGGCGAAGGCATGGCCCAGCTGCCCGCCGGCGCCGACGATGAGAGTGTTCACATGCGACATTGTGGTGCGTTCGAGTAACGCTGGGGTAACAATCACCCCCATCGAATCGAACACGCGTTCGCTCGGGTCCTGAACTACACTGCCGTCGTTTCCGACCTAAGGTGGAGTTGTAGTGGTGTCGTCGGATGCGATCCTGATTCGTGGTGCCCGTGAGCACAATCTGAAGAACGTCTCGCTGGAACTGCCGCGGGACAAGCTGATCGTGTTCACCGGTCTTTCGGGGTCCGGGAAGTCGTCGCTGGCATTCGACACGATCTACGCCGAAGGCCAGCGCCGATACGTGGAATCGCTTTCGGCCTACGCCCGCCAGTTCCTGGGGCAGATGGACAAGCCCGACGTCGACTTCATCGAGGGGCTGTCGCCTGCCATCTCCATCGACCAGAAGACGGCGTCCCGTAACCCGCGGTCGACGGTGGGCACGGTCACCGAGATCTGGGACTACCTGCGGCTGCTGTACGCCCGCATCGGTATCCCGCATTGTCCCAACGACGGCACACCGCTGGTCAAGCAGACCCCACAGCAGATCGTCGACCGGATCCTCGAGTTGGAAGAGGGCACCCGCTTTCAGGTGCTGGCTCCGATCGTGCGGGGCCGTAAGGGCGAGTACGAACAGCAGTTGAAGGAACTGGCGTCGGAAGGTTTCGCCCGGGCCCGGATCGACGGGGAGGTGCGGGACCTCACCGAAGACATCAAGCTGGACCGCTACTTCCAGCACACCATCGAGATCGTCGTGGACCGGCTGGTCTCCAAGCCGGGCATCGACCAGCGGCTCACCCAGTCGTTGGAGACCGCCCTGGGGTTGACCGACGGCACGGTGGACATCGACATCGTCGACGGTCCCACCATGACCTTCTCCCAGGCGTTGTCCTGTCCCGTCGACGGGTTCTCGTACGAAGAGCTCCAGCCTCGCAACTTCTCGTTCAACAGTCCCTATGGGGCTTGTCAGGAGTGTTCGGGGATCGGGACCCGCTACCAGGTGGATCCGGAGATGGTGATCCCCAACCCGGACCTGTCGATCCGGGACGGGGCGGTCCATCCCTGGTCGGGGCGCAACCGCATGCAGTACTTCCAGCGGATGCTGGAGGGGCTGGCAGACGACCTCGGCTTCGACATGGACGCCGCATGGTCGGATCTGTCCGAGAAGGCGCGAACGGCAGTGCTGGAAGGCACCGGGGAACGCAAGATCAAGGTGGCCTACACCAACCGGTTCGGACGCAAGCGGGAGTACTCGGCCACCTACGAGGGGATCCTGCCCTGGCTGGGACGCCGTCACGAAGGTGCGGAGTCCGACGGAGCCCGGGAGTACTACCAGGAGTACATGCGGGAAGTGCCGTGTGACGCCTGCGGTGGAGCCCGGCTCAACCCGGTCGCCCGAGCGGTCACGGTCGGCGGCCGCTCCATCCACCAGGTGGCGTCGATGTCGCTGCGAGACTCGAACGACTTCTTCGACGACCTGGAGCTCACCGAGCGACAGCGGACCATAGGCGAGCGGGTGCTGAAGGAGATCCGGGCCCGGCTATCGTTCCTCCTCGACGTCGGGCTGGACTATCTCACCCTGGCCCGGTCGGCGGCGACGCTGGCCGGCGGAGAAGCACAGCGGATCCGGCTCGCCACCCAGATCGGGTCGGGGCTGGTCGGGGTGCTGTACATCCTCGACGAGCCTTCGATCGGGCTCCATCAGCGGGACAACAAACGGCTGATCGAAACGCTGATCCGGCTGCGGGACCTGGGCAACACGCTCATCGTCGTCGAACACGACGAAGACACCATCCGCACTGCCGATCACATCGTCGACATCGGCCCGGGAGCGGGCGAACACGGCGGGTACATCGTGGCCACCGGGACGGTGGACGAGATCTGTGCCGAACCCAAGTCGCTCACGGGGGACTACATGGCGGGGAGGCGGTCGATCTCCATCCCCGAGAACCGCCGGATCGGCAAGGGCGGGGAGATCACCATCCACGGGGCGACCGAGCACAACCTGGCCGACATCGACGTGTCGTTCCCGCTCGGCCAGTTCATTGCCGTCACCGGGGTGTCGGGGTCGGGCAAGTCGACGCTGGTGGAGGACATCCTGTCGGTGGCGCTGCACCACGCCATCTACCGGTCACGGTCGGTGCCGGGCCGGCACAAGAAGATCAGCGGGATCGAGGCGATCGACAAGGTCATCAACATCGACCAGTCGCCCATCGGCCGCACCCCCCGGTCCAACCCGGCCACCTACACCAAGATGTTCGATCACATCCGGGCGTTGTACGCCGCCACCCCCGAGGCCCGGGCCCGGGGATACAAGCCGGGACGCTTCTCGTTCAACGTGTCAGGGGGACGATGCGACGCCTGTTCGGGGGACGGGACCATC
>Ga0326597_10011540_pt1 | contig 11707 bp, 6 predicted proteins | sample RVTome_12_FD_203789 | JGI IMG/M metagenome (GOLD analysis project Ga0326597, IMG submission 203789) | Soil microbial communities from uranium-contaminated site in the Upper Colorado River Basin, Wyoming, United States - RVT100D185 | ecosystem: Environmental > Terrestrial > Soil > Contaminated >...
ATGTGGTGGACGCGGCGAAGGCGGGAGCGCACGTGTGCACGATGCCGTTTGCGGTGCTGGAGATGCTGATGAAGCATCCCTTGACGGACGTCGGAATCAAGAAGTTCCTCGACGATTGGAACAAGTCTGGCGCGAAGATTTAGCCGGCCTTTCCTGGGCGCGCAGCGTAGATTCTTCCGTCGTTGGTTCGTTGTTTTTTGCGTTGAATGTGTCGGGTCTCCTTACGCCGCGTTGGCGTAGAGCGCGGGAAAGTGGAGCTGGCGGAGTCGGACCGAGGCGCCCATGACCCGATGGCCAAACGCGGTGACGCGCCAGCGGCGCGAGCGCGGGATCTTCGCGACCAGCCCGTAGACGTGGAGGCGGTGCAGGAGGCGGCTGATCTGAGCACTCTGCTGCTTGGGGTCCGCACGCAGGTGGCCCGTGAGCTTGGCGCGGAGGTCGCGGTTGGCGAAGCCGTGCACGGCGTGCTCCCCGCTCATGAGGGCGACGAAGAGCTGGGAATCGGACCGGGCCACGGGATTGAAGGCCTTGACGGGTCGGCGCTGCGCCGGGTACTTGCGGGTGGTGATGGTGTCCCGCCCCCGGAGCCCGGGGGTGGGATCGTCGACCTGGGCCAAGGCATTGAGATACCGCGCGTTGCTCTGCTGCGCGACCTCGCGGTAGCGGAAGAGGTAGGCCACACTCTTCCTGAGCGGCACCCATTCGATCCGCCGCCGGCCCCGGCGCCGGACCCGCCGGCGCACCCGAAACTCCTCCGGGTCGTTGATCACCGTCTCCACCCGGAGAATCGCCCCGGCTTTCTCGTACATCTTGATCCAGTTCCGCTTCATGCGGTGCTTGACCCGGTGCCCCAGCCCACGACCATTGAACCCGTAGTCGGACTGATCCGTCACGACCTCGCCTTCGAACTTCCCGTGCCACTTGCGCCCCAGGAAGCTCAGGACATCCCGGGCCGAGAAGCCCAGCGTGCTGTGCGCCAGCAGGCGGGGGAAGCACTCCGCCAGATGCGGCCCGCTCGTGCGCACCAGAGCCGTCGCGTACTCGGCCTGGGTGGTCACCCAGTAGTAGGACATCGGGGTCAGTACGTCTCGCAGCAACGGGTTCGCCTGGCGCGCATAGCGGTCCAGCCGCGCTACCCAGGGCAGGCTGACAAACCGATCGGCGAATCGTTGGGCTCGGGCGAAGTCCTCCACCCACAGAAAGGCATTGTCGTGCTTGGTGTACCGCACCCCGTGCTGCGCCAGCTTCCGCGCCAGCCACTCGTGCCCGTTGACGTAGACCTGCAGCTGCAACGGAAACCACGTCTGCAGCCGCACGTGGATCAGGCCGAACTCCCGGTCCATGAAGGAGTCGTACAGGATGAGGCACTTCCGGCGCGCCGATTGGATGAAGGCCGACCCCTCGCGCCACCGCAGGGAAAACGTGCGACAGGGTTCGACCGTGGCGAAGACACAGACCAGGCCCTCCGTAATCCCATCGCGCTCCGCCATCTGGCGGGCGAGGTCCTCCTTCCGCATGCGTTCGCCGAAGTACTGGTACGGCCGCCCCGCGCGCGCCGCCATCTGCCGCGCGTGGTCCTTGAGCCGATACGCCTGGGTCAGCACGAAGCGCTTGACGTCGCGGCGATGGACCTTGCGCGTCTCCAGAAAGCTGGCCATGGCGTCGCCACTGAAGAACGGCAGGTAGCCGCGGAACAACACCCGGTCGAAGCACGAGAGGCTGCCTTGGAGCTTGTCGCTATGCTTAGCGATGAACTGGTCCATGTCCTCATAGCACACCCGCGGCGACTCAGCACAAGCCCACACTTGGTTGCGGCCGCCAGGCCGCGGTAGATGACATAACAGCTATTGTCAGTCATGGCCCGCCGCGCCCGAAGGTCTACCCGCCGGGTCTGCCTTGGCACAGAGTCCTGCATGCTGTTGAGCCGGCCGCCCGGGCTCCAGGCGTAGGACAGGGTCTTGGGGCCCCGGCTGTCCGTGGCCGTGAGCACCCGGTGGCCGACAGGGTCATAGCCGTACGTATAGGTCACCTCCGGGCTTTGCACCTGCGTCGCCTTGCCGAGGGGGTTCCGGGTCCAGGTGGTCGTCTGGCCACCCGCCGTGCGGGTGAGGACTTGATGCCCGTAGCCGTAGGTGAAGGTCGTCTGCTGGCTCTTGGGATCGGTGATCGTCAGCGGGTTGCCCTGGGGGTCGTAGGTCATGACCCAGCTGCGGGTCAGCGCGTCCGTCTCCCGGAGCTTCCGGCCGAAGTCGTCCCACTGGTACGTCAGCTGGGTGCTGACGACGTCTGAGGCGGGATTGGTCCCCGTGCTGTCGGTGCGGCCGGCCTGGACCTGGATGAGGCGGCCCAGGAGATCGTAGGTGGTCTTGGTGACGGGGCGGATCGAGCCAAAGGTCGCGTCCGTGTAGGCGGGGCCCACGATGCGCGTCGGGCGGTTGCGCTCGTCGTAGGTGGTCGGCGTCGTGCGGGCGAGGTTGTCGGTGACGGCGGTCACGTTGCCGTTCGGGTCGTAGTCGAAGGTGGTGGCCCGGCTGAGCGCGTCCCGCTGGGTCTTGAGGCGCCCCTCCTTCGTGGCGTCCCAGTACTCGGAGCGCACCGTGTGGCCGTTCGGGTCGGTGAGGCTGCGGGGCTTGCCGTCCAGGTCCAGCGTGCGGGTCACGGCGTTGCCCGCCTCGTTGCTGGCCTTCACCACGCGCTGATTCGGGTCGTAGTCCATGCGCAGGGTGAAGCCGTCGGCGTTGGAGATCGCGGTGACGTTCCCGGCGGGGTCGTATTCGTAGCCGAGGCTTGCCCCGGCGTCGACCTTGGCGAGGAGGCGGTCGGAGAGGTCGTAGCTCCGCAGGCGCTGGTCGAGCTGGACGTTGCCGACCCGCAGGGTCTCGGCCAGGAGGTTGCCGTTGGGGTCGTAGCTGTAGTCGCGGAGCTGGCCCACGGCGTCGGTGCCGCGGGTCACCCGGTCGACCGCATCGTACTGGGCCTGCGTGGTGTACCAGTCGGGGCGGAGGCCGGCCGTCACTCGGCCGAGCGCATCGTAGGTCAGGGTGGCCGTGTCGAACTCCCCCGCCCCGATCACCCCGTCGCCGTCCTTGTCGCCCCGACGGGTGACGGTGACCGCGTTCAGGCCCTGGACGTTGTTGACCGTATCGGTGTAGCTGTACTCGAGGGTCGGTCCCACCTGGGTGGTGGCGTTGCGGACCTGCTTGACACTGAGCGGGTTGCCGTAGGCGTCGTAGGTGCTGATCGTCCAGGCGACCACGTCGGCCGCCACCGGCGTGTAGGTCGTCGGGTCGACCGCCGCGCCCACCCCGCTCCGGAGCGCGATGGTCTGGAGCGGGTTGCCGGCGGCGTCGTATTTAATGATGGTGTAATTCCCCCGGGCGTCCTTGATCTTGCCCGGCTGGTTGAAGGCGTTGAAGTGGCTGTACTGGACGGTCGCGTCGGACGGGAGCGTGAGCTGGGTCACGTTGCCGGTGGCGTCGTACTGGTAGCTCTTCAGGTAGCCGATCGGGCTCCGGTCGGTGAGGCGGTTCATGGGGTTGGCGGTGTCGTAGGTGTAGAGCCGCTCGGCTCCGTTCTCCTCGACGATCTTGGTCGGATTGCCATACTGGTCGAAGATGAACCGCCGCGTGTGCCCGCGCTCGTTCACGGTGATCGACTCACGCCGGAAGTCGTTGTACGTGAAGCTCGTCGTCTCGCCGAGCGTGTTGGAGTGCTGTGCCTGCGGCTCCAGCGGGGGGTCGGCGTGCGGGGCTGGGGGCGTGATGGCCTGGGGACGGGGCGCAGGGGCGGGGGCGCGAGGGCGCGGAGGGCGTTGATGTTGCCTTCGCGCTGTGCCTGCGGCTCCAGCGGGGGGTCGGCGTGCGGGGCTGGGGGCGTGATGGCCTGGGGACGGGGCGCAGGGGCGGGGGCGCGAGGGCGCGGAGGGCGTTGATGTTGCCTTCGCGCGGACTGGACGGATGCGTTCTACGATCCCGACGTCCTGGTCCGCTTGCAGCTTCCATCGGCGCACAACGAAAATCTCGAAGCGCGGCTGTACAAGGGGCGTCCCGCGCAACCGATCTGCCGGGAGACGATCAGGGGACGCCTGTACGAACCACCGCCCTCGAAGCCGGAAGAGGACATTCTGAGAGCGGAAGCCGTCACTCCGGCTGGACTCCGGCGATGACGGCGCGGCGGACACGGCACTTCTCGATGATCCGCGACTTCCAGGTCGCGGATTTCCTCAACCCTCGCCAACGGCGTCTGCGGCACCGCGGCCATCTTCCTCGCGATGGACCACGTCCGCGACGCACGGGCTGGCAAGATCTACGCCGCGGGATTGCTCGTCGTGGGCGCGCTGGTCTTCGACGTCATGGACGGCCGCGTCGCCCGCTGGCGCCACAACGCGTCGGCGCTCGGGCGCGAGCTCGACTCGCTGGCGGACGTGATCAGCTTCGGCGTCGCCCCCGCCTGCCTCGCGTACGCCATCGGCATGACCGGCGTGGTGGACGCGCTCGCGCTCCTCTACTTCACGGCGTGCGGCATCAGCCGCCTCGCCCGCTACAACGTCACGGCGGAGGCGCTGTCGGGCGCCGGCGGCAAGGTGCGCTATTTCGAGGGCACGCCCATCCCCACGAGCACACTGGTCGTCCTTCTCATGGTCGTGCTGGCGTGGCGCGGGCACATCGGGGCGGCCTTGCCGTTCGGCGAGGTCCGCCTGGGGCCGTTCGCGGCGCATCCGCTGGTCGTCCTGTTCGTCATCTCGGGCTCGCTCATGATCAGCAAGACGCTGCGGATCCCAAAGCCCTGACCGGGCCCGTCACGACTCCCGTGCGTTTTGACGCCTACCGGCTTCCTGGAGCCAGGTCTCCAAAGGTGCGCCGGTAGACGGCGGCGGGAAAGTACTCCTGCCACTCACGGCCGGTGAGGTTGCGGCCGACGAAATGACGCGCGCGGCGAATCAGCCGATCGGGATCGAGCGCCCAGACGTGAACGACGTCATCGACGTCGTGCGCGGCGAGCCATGCACCTCCGGGGCTGGCCACCAGCCGGTGCGCCACGTGTCCGGTATACGGGAGGACGATCGCCTCGCCGCGCCCGATGCCGTGCAGTTGCCATGCGCGGATCTGCTTCGAGGCCGTCGCCGCGAAGAGCCGGTCGCCGTCCGCGCTGAAACACAATGACGTGACGCCTCCCCGGTTCCCGTGCAGCAACCGCTCCTCCTTGATGCCGGCGCCGCCGAGCGCCCAGACGCTCACCGTCTCGCTGCTCCCACCCGCCGCCAGCCACCGTCCGTCAGCGCTGAACGCGACGACCGCGCCGCCGGGCGTGAACCCGCCGACCAAGCCGCGGATCTCCGGCGGCCGCGCGCCGCCAAGGGACACGATGGCGATTTTCCCGTCGTCTCCGCCGCCAGCCAGCCAGCGGCCGTCGGGACTGATGGTGACGTCGGTGACCTGCGCGCCGACATCGCGGAGATCGACGCGGAAGGGCGGGCGTGCCGGAGCCGCAGCATCGCGCACGTCGACGACCGTCCCCGCCACCGTGATCAGCGCGCGCCCGTCGGTGCTGAATTCGGCGAACAACGGCGGTCGTTGCGCCGTCCCCAGGGCGAGGAGTGTCGGGGCCGTGTGCGGCGCCGTGAGGTCCCAGACGACGACATGTGTGTCGGTCACCGCGGCCACGGCCCGATCGACCGGGCTCGTCCTCACCGGCCTGATCGCGCGGCCTGCCGCGTCCGGCGCCCGGAGATCCATCGCGGGCGCGGCCCCCCCGACGGACACGAGGCGGACGCCCGCGTCGCGCGACTGCACGAGCCACCGTGCGTTGGCGCTCACCGTCGTCGGCGTGAAGCGGTCGGTCGTCAGCTCCTTGCACGACGTGGCCGCCCCCGGCTCGTCGAGCGCCCATTGGCAGATCCGGCGGCCGGCGTCGACGATGAAACGGTCGTCGGAAGAGAACGCGAATCGTCCCGGGCGGCGCTCCGATCCAATGTCGCGGAAGCTCCAATCACCCACCGGCATCCCGGTGTGTCTGCCGTGCAAAGACCACGGCTCGAGGCCGTCGCCGGTCGCTGTCGTATGCGGCGACAACGTCCAGGCGTGGAGCGTTCCGTCTCGCGCGCCAGACACCAGTGTTCCGCCATCGTCGCTGACGGCGACCGCGGTCACGCCGTCGCCGTGCGCCCACAAGGTCAGCGGCGGATCGAGCTTGACGGTGCCGTCCCCGGGATCCGAGACACGACGCACGCGGACCGCGTGGTCACGTGAGCCGGTCACCAGCCAGCGCTGGGTGAGGGCCACGGACTGTCCGCCGTCAAAGGCGCGCAGCAGCTGCCGCGGGCCCGCGCCGGTCTCCGTCGACACCGGCGGCAGTCCCCAGACCGCGACGGAGTCGTCAGCGCTGCTCACGGTAGCGAGCAGACGATCATCGCGGCTGAACGCGACGGCCGTGGTTCGATAGACCCCGGATCCGACGACGGTGCGCGCCTTGAGCCCATGCGTGGCGTCCACCTCGAACAGGAAGCCGCCTTCCTGGGCGCCGCCGCCGGTGGCGATCCATCGCCCGTCGTGGCTCGCCTTCACGAGCGCGACCGGCGTCCACACGCGATCGCGCGAGACGACGACGGGCTCGGCGACGAGGCCGATGTCGCGAGCCGGCCAGCGGTAGACGGATCCGTCTGGCGCGCCGACCGTCAGGTCGCCATTCTGCGCGAACGATACTCGCGTGGGACCGACCGAATGACCAGGCTCGGCTCCGCGTTCGCCGCCTGGGACGACGGCGCGCACCGATGCTTGCGCGGCGCCTTCAAAGGGCGTGAACCACACCTGCACGTCGCCGGAGGCGCTCGCGGCAGCCATGCGCCGACCGTCGGCGCCGAAGGTGACATCGGTGACCGGCGCGGAAAACGTCGCGAGCGTCACGACCGGCGTCGGGCCCGAGCCGGCCGCCAGACGCCACAGCTGGACGCGGCCATCGGACGATCCGATCAGCGCGCCGCGCGCATCCGCCGCTATGGCGATCGCGGTCGCCACGCTCCCAAGCTGCGTGTCGACGATCTTCGACAGCCGGCGTGCCTCGTCGCGGGTCCACGCCTTCAGCATCCCGCGCTGTCCCACAGCCACGACACTGTGGCCGTCGGCGCTCACGTGCACGCCGACGACCGGCTCGTCGAGCGCCTCGAGCGCCAGGCCTGTCGCCGTCGCCAGGCGATTGCGGAGCGCCTGTTCGCTCGCGGGCACGGGGCTGTGCGCCGGCACCGCCGCGAGCCCGAGGCGCGCGACCACGGTTCGCGCCGTGGCGACGGGGTCGAACGCCGCCCGCGGGACGACCCGCACCGCTTCCACGCCGAGCAGCACGCTGCGTTGCGGGTCCCAGCGCGCGAGCCGCTCCGATTCGGAGGCGAGATACCGCGCCACCGCGACCAGTCGCTGCTCTTCCGCGGTGCGGTACAGGCTCGCGTACATGAGCAGCGGTGTCCCCAGGACGACGGCGACGGTCAGCAGCTTGAGGGGCTCGACGTTGTTCAAGACGAACAGCCACACGCCGCCGAGAGCGGACAGCGGCCGACGATCGTCGACGGCCGGGATCGCGGCCTCGCTCGTCAGCACGGGCACCCACTGTTCCCTCATGAAGGCGTCGGCATCGTCGTTCCCCGCTCGCCGCTCGAAGAACCCGCTGTGGCCGAAGTTCCAGTAGCGGTTCCGGAACGTGTCGCCGGTCGGCCCGCCGAAACCGACGCGGCCCGCCATGCCGGTGCCGAGTACGCAGATCTGGTTGAGGACGAGCACCGAGTCGTCGATGCCACACTCGTTGACCACCCGCCCGACCGACCGGCCGATGACGTCGTGCCAGGGGAACCGCGTCTTGAGGACGCTGCCCGCGAGAACGAGAGTGTGGATGCGCCACCGTGCGGCCGGGCTCATCCCATGGAGGGCCCAGGCGACGACGTGCGTGCCGAAGCTGTGCGCGACGACGTCGATGCGCGTCCATCCGGCGGCATCGAGGGGCCTCAGCACGCGCCTGCGGAAGCGACGCGTTTCGATCCATCTGAAGAGGTGACCGAGGACGGGGATGGAGAAGGCGACGGCCGAGAAGTAACCGTACTTGTAGTTCAGGACGTGGATCCCGGGCTCCGCCTGTTTCAGCAAGCGCTCGAGCCGCTCCTGCCACTGGCCGAACGTCCGGATCCCGTGGACGGTGACGACGAGGTGACCGGGCATCGCGTCCCCCGGCAAGTCATCGCGCACGGAGAGGCCCGATGTCAAGCGCGGCCGGGACGCCGAGGTCCGGCGAGGTCGCGCGACACGACCTCGCCGGACCGGCGGAGCGAGCGAGCTACTTCAGGCGCTGGGCGAGATGCTCGCCCACGCGGAGCGCGTTGGCGATGATCGTGAGCGCGGGGTTCACCGCCGCGCTCGACGGGAAGAAGCTGCCGTCCACGACGTAGAGGTTGTCGAGGTCGTGGGCCTTGCAGTTGACGTCGAGCACCGACGTCTTCGGATCGGTCCCGAACCGCGCGGTGCCCACCTGGTGGGCCACGCCGGCCAGCGGGATGCGCTGCGACAGGAAGCCGTGCTTCGGCATCACCACGAAGAGGATAGCCTACATTAGCTCCCTCCGGCACCGCTCGCCCCCCTCGGGGCCCCCGGCCCCCGCCCCCGTGACATAATCTCCCTACTCGGACGCCGGCCGCCCGAGGAGCCGCTGGCACAGCGAGGCGGTTCAGGATCTCCTCCGAGAGACGGATGTCCTCGGTGTAGTCCTCGGCCGCCACCCAGAGCCTCAGCACCTCGGCGCCGTACTTCGGGATCAGCTCTTCCTGCGTCACGTAGTTGCCCTGCGACTTGGACATCTTGCGGCCTAGGCCGTCCACGACGAAGCCGCGGGTGAGGCAGGAGCGGTACGGCGCGCGGTCGCGCGTGCCGATCGCCTCGAGCAGCGAGTGGTGGAACCAGCCTCGGTGCTGGTCCGAGCCCTCGAGGTACATCTCCGCCGGCCAGCGGAGCTCCGGCCTCGTCTCGAGCACCGCCGCGTGGCTGCACCCCGAGTCGAAGCTGGCACAGTGCCCATGAGCGGCCTCCTCGCGGGTCGAGCGAGCCGGCCCGAGTGAGCGACATGCTAGACCAGACAGACCGCCGCCGTCAATCGGCCGGCGGACCGGCCGAATCAGCACGAATGGCACCTCGCGGCGCCGGCACGACCGCGTCCGTCACGCTCCCGAGCGGATCCGATCAGGACGCGGCGGCGCCGGACTCGGGTGGGGCGGGGCCGGGACTCTGCCCCGAGTGGGAGAGGGCGAGGTGCGCGAGGATCTTCCGGATGACCGCGGGATCGTGCAGCGTGGCGATCAGGCGTAGGCGGCCTCCACAATGGGCACACGCCAGCACGTCGAGGCCGAACGCCCGGTGCATCAGGGCCGCCCAGCTCCAGGTGCGCGGACTGCTCTTCACGCCTGGGCCGTCGGGACCTGCGGCCAGCGGCGGCGCCAAGGCCGTGGGCTCGGGCACCACGCGCCCGTACACGACCCCGCGCGCCCGCCAGCGGGAGCGCGGGGCCAACACGCCATGGCAAATCAGCAAGTTTGTTTCCGCCCGCGGCGTCATCGCCGCCAGACGCTCCAAAAACTCCGGCGGCTCGAACACCAGCTCCCGCGTGCCGTCGTGCCACGCCGTCTTCAGCTCGAGCGCGATGCGGCCGTCGCCCCGCAGCCGCAGGCGCTCCTGCGCGAAGGGCGGGCGCAAAACGTATCGGCACAGACGCTCCACCCCCGCCCGATCGTTCGCCGACACCCACACGTTGGCGTGCAGATCGAACCCGTCCAGGTGCGCCTGCCGCGGCCCGCGCGAGGTCACAATCGCCCTGTCGCGCGCATCGCCGAGCCGCCGCACCCGCGCCCTCGCGACGTGCTCGTGCAGGAGCGTGTAGGGGACGGAGTAGTAGTGCCCGTGTAGCTCGATGTGATAGTCGATGTTGACCCGGGCCTTGATTTTCCACTCGCCGTAGACGAACGGCTCGGCGGGGAGCGGGCGGAGGGCGGGCTGGTCGAGGCGCGCAAACAACTCGGACCGGCTCGCGCGGTACAGGCGCATGGGGCGGGCGTTGAGATCCGCGAGCAGCTCGGCGATGCGCGCGTTCAGCGCGGCGAGGGAGAAGAAGGTCTCGTGGCGGAGGCGGGCGAGGATCCAGCGCTCGACGATTTGCACGGCCACTTCGATCTTCGGCTTGTCGCGAGGATGTGCGGGCCGGGCGGGCAGGATCACGGTGCCGTAATGCTGGGCGAACTCCTCGTAGGTGCGTTGCAGCCCGGGCTCGTAGCGGCACGCGAGGGTGACGCCGCTCTTGAGCTGGTCACAGACCACGGCGGTGGTGACCCCGCCAAAGAACTGGAAGGCGCGCTGATGGCTCGCGAGCCAATCGGGGACCTGCTGGGTGCGGGTCGCCTCGGCGTACGTGTAGTTCGAGGCGCCGAGGACGGCGACAAAGAGCTCGACCTCCGTCACCTCGCCGGTGGTCGGCTCGATGAGCCGGGGTTTCTTCCCCGCGTAGTCGACGAAGCACTTGTCGCCGGCGTGGTGAACCTGGCGCATCGACAGGCCGCGGCGGCCAAGCCAGCGCCGGTAGAGCTCACAGAACTGGGTATAGCGGTAGCCGTCCGGGTGCTGCTCCAGGTACTCCAGGTGGAGCAGCTCGAGGGTGACGCCGGGCTTGTGCCGCTCGGCGTGCAGGACCGCGCAGTCGGGCACGGGCCGATGGTGCGTGGGTGGCGTCGGCGGCCCGTACAGGCGGGCCTCCAGCACCTCGTCGCTGAGCGCCTCAACCTGCGGCCAGTCGAGCCCGGCCGCCCGGGCCCGGCGCTCAACGCCGGAGACGGTCCCCAGGCCGGCCCCCAACTGCTGGGCCACCTCCCGGTGGCTCCGGCCCAGGGTCCACTTCTGTCGCAGGATCTCGCGGATCTGCCGCATGGAGAGTCGCTCGGCCGCCATCGCGCCCCTTTCTGGCTCGGGGCGGACGGCGGGCTGGACCATCCAGCGTCGCTACCCTTCAGGCGCCCGCCCCCCAGGGCAGGGTCGCCTGTTCACGATCACCGATCTACCTGTTCACCATGCCGATCTTGCTGTTCAGCATGACCGATCCAGGTGTTCACCTTGCTCCGATCTGAGCGTTCACGTTGGACCGATCTAGGTGTTCACCTTGGACCGAAACGCGCATTCAAGTTCCTGTGTCGATACCTTAGCCGCCGAGTCGGGAAGGTGCCTTCGGCTCTCTGCCTCGAAGATCTCGACGCTCGGGCTATACGGGACTTTCTGGAATATCTGGAACGAGAGTGCGGCAACACGCCGCGCACCAGAAACCTACGGCTGACGGCCATCCGCTCGTTCATGAAGTACGTTGAGTACGAAACGCCCTCGGCGCTGGATCAGGTTCGCCAAGTCCGGGCAATCTCGAACATGCGAACCCAGGACCGCCTCGTGAGCCATCTGACCCGGGAAGAAATGAAGGCCGTTCTCGATGCGCCGGACCCCAGCGCCCGCAACGGAATCCGTGACCAGGCGATGCTCTATCTGGGCTTCGCCGCCGGCCTGCGTGCCTCGGAACTGCTGGGTCTCCGTCTCGACGACATTGAACTCGACAGTCCGTATCCCAGCATCCTCGTGCATGGAAAGGCTCGGAGGCAACGCCGCCTCCCGTTGTGGAAGGAAGCGACGCGGGCCCTGCGAGCCTGGTT
>Ga0326597_10011541_pt1 | contig 11707 bp, 8 predicted proteins | sample RVTome_12_FD_203789 | JGI IMG/M metagenome (GOLD analysis project Ga0326597, IMG submission 203789) | Soil microbial communities from uranium-contaminated site in the Upper Colorado River Basin, Wyoming, United States - RVT100D185 | ecosystem: Environmental > Terrestrial > Soil > Contaminated >...
CTGGAGCGGCTGGGCGAAACGGGGCAGGGCGAGCGATTCGTCCCGAACGACCTCTACATGGATTCGACCAACGACCGCATCCTGATCATCACCGGTCCGAACATGGGCGGGAAATCCACCTATCTTCGGCAGGCGGCCACGATTGCGATCCTGGCCCAGATGGGAAGCTTCGTACCCGCCGAGCGGGCGTGTCTTCCCCTATTCGACCGTATTTTCACGCGGATCGGCGCGAGTGACAACCTGGCGCGGGGCCGCTCCACCTTTATGGTGGAGATGACCGAGGCGGCAACCATTTTGAACATGGCTGGCCCGCGGAGTCTCGTCATTCTCGACGAGATCGGCCGCGGGACGTCCACCTTTGACGGCCTCGCGATCGCCTGGGCGGTGGTCGAGTATCTGCACGAGCGCACCGGCGCGAAGTCGATGTTCGCCACGCATTACCATGAGCTGACGGAATTGGCTGACCACCTGCCGGGCGTGCAGAACCGGCATGTTTCGGTCAAGGAATCCGGCAGCAACATCGTTTTCCTGCGGCGCGTGGAGCCCGGCGCCGCGGACCGCAGCTACGGGATCGAAGTAGCGCGGCTGGCCGGACTCCCGGCCGAAGTCATCGAACGGGCGCGTGAGGTTCTGAGCCAGCACGAAGAGAGCGAGCATCGGCTCTCGGGTGCCCTCAGTCCCGGGGCCGAGCCCCCCTCCGCCCTCCAGTTCACGCTGTTTACCCCGGTCAACAGCGCCGTGATCGAGCGCATCACGCGAGCCGACCTCGACGCCATGAAGCCGCTCGAAGCGCTGAACCTGCTCGCCGAGCTCAAGAAGCAGATCGAGCAGGAGTAGCCACGGCATGTTGTTTATGCCGTGGGAACGTTCCGGTTTCGTTCAGGCTGAAAACCCACGGCACGAAAGGGCGTGCCGTGGCTACGACTACCGAACGCTGAACGGGCGTGTGAAAGTCGGGAGATCTCCCAGGTTCTTTGCTTGAACTGCGTCTGGAAATTCAAACGCTGCCTCCTGGCATTCGGGCACTTCGGATTTGTCTGTAAAGAACGACATCACAGCTAGTGGGAGCGATGGCGGTGGGGCGCTGGTGTCGGGAACATATACTGCCCCGTCGCGGAGAGCGTTGGGCGTTAGCGTCCAACCCGGCCAGGAAGCAATCGCCAAGAATGGCGTTCCAGTACAGTCAGTGGAAGTGTATAGCAAGTCGAAACTACCAAATAACCGGTTTCCCCCCACCTCAAGGACAACGGTTGTGTTGTCCTTGAAAAATGCGACGCTGGGGAAAGAGTTAAAGCCAGCGGCGCTGAAGCCGACCACGTTTCCGATTCTTTTCCCTACGCTGTCATAAGCCGTAAGTCCCTGCACTGGTAGAAATCCACTCTGGGCGTGGCCTGTAAAGTCCCCGATGCACCGATCAGCAGAGTTGCAAACAAAATCCGTCTCCCGTATTTCCTCACAGCACACCTCCGTGTTTACCAGGTTGGTTTTCGCAAAAAAAGGGGGAATACAGCACCAAGCGTACCCCCCTGGGGGGGGCTGTCAAGAACAATCTCATGACTCACCGGGCCAATGTTCCTTGATTCCTTAACGCTTGACGTTAAATGACGCCCGTTATAACATTGCCCCTGTGATCAAATCCTTTCGGTCGAAGGAGACGGAGCGGCTCCATGCCCGGCAGCGGGTGAAGCGATTTCGCAGCATTGAGCGAGTGGCCCAACGAAAACTTCGCCAGTTGGATATTGCGGCTGAGCTGCGCGACTTGGCGTCGCCGCCGGGGAACCGCCTCGAAGCACTCCACCGAGACCGGGAAGGGCAGCACAGCATTCGGATCAACGATCAGTGGCGTATCTGCTTTGTTTGGCGAGACGGGGACGCCTATGACGTTGAGATCGTGGATTATCATTAGGAGAAATTATGGGTAAGGCGAAAAAACTCTTGCCGCCGATTCATCCGGGAGAACTTTTGCGGGAGGATTTCATGAAGCCGCTTAGGCTGAGCATGAACCGGCTGGCCCTCGACCTCCATGTGCCTGTAACCCGCATCGCTGAAATTGTCCACGAGCGGCGGTCCATCACTCCCGACACGGCGCTGCGGCTGGGCCGGTACTTCAATACGAGCGCCCGGTTCTGGCTCAACGCGCAGGCCGCGTACGACCTGGAACTGGCCCAAGACCAGTTACAACAGACCGTCGAGCGCGAAGTGCGGCCGTTGCCCGCCACCGTCCACACTTCTCCGGCCTGATGAAAGTGTAAGTGTCCAGGAGCGATATGAGATAACTATTTGGCCAGCCTACAGATTGAATCCCGCGGGGTGCTTCCAGTCCGCCGTGAGCTTGTAGATTTGCGCTTCGGTGAAGATGCGGAAGAGTTCGGTGTCGATCAGCAACTGGTTGGCTTCCATCTTGAGGATGTCGAGGGCGCGGTCGGTGGGCACCGCCCTTTTGTAGGGCCGGTCCGAGGCGGACAGGGCGTCATAGATATCGGAAATCGTCATCATCTTGGACTGGAACGGAATTTCCGCCGCCGTCAGATGGTAGGGATAGCCCCCGCCGTTGAGCTTTTCGTGATGCGCTCTGGCAATCGTGGGGATGTTCTTAATGTCTTTTGTCCAAGGGATTTGGCTCAAAAAGTTAAAGCTATGGACCACGTGCGACTCGATTTCCTTCCGTTCCCCTTCGTCGAGGCTCCCTTTCGGGACCGAAAGCAATCGCACCTCGTCGGAGTGAAGTAGCGGGAGCTCCTCCCCGTTCCAATTCACAAACTTCCTGGCGGCCAGATCGAGCAGCCGCTGGAAATTGCCCTCCGGGAGGACCGTGGGCTCGTTGCACTTCATGACGAATTCCAGAAACTCGTCCATCTCGCGGACGCGCTCGGCTAGTTCGCGATCGAGGTTCTCCTGGGAAGCCAGAAATTCGTCCCGGCCTTTCTCCAGCAGATAGGCCAGCTTGCGCTGGGTGTGCTCCTGCTGAACGGCCTTGCGCACGAAATCAAATCGCTGGCGAACAAGATCGATCTGCAAGGGATAGAGCTTCTTCGCCTTGACGAGCACTTCCTCCCGGACGCCGACCTTGCCGAAGTCGTGGAGAAGCGAAGCGTAGCGAATCTCCTTCATTTCCGTCCGCGTAAAATTCAGGTTCCGGAATGAGGGGGAGGAATCGCGGTCGACGGCTTCCGCAAGCCCGACCGTAAGGTCCGCCACGCGGAACGAATGTCCGGAGGTGGTGGGGTCCCGCGCCTCAATGGCCACGACGGAGGCCTTTACGAAACCCTCGAACAGAGTCTCGATGCTTTCATAGAGGCGGCTGTTCTCGATTGCGACCGCAGCCTGGCTGGCCAGAGAACTCACCAGAGCGGCTCGCGCTTCCGGATACGGAATCACGACCGCGTCGGCCGTGTCGCGCGAAACGCGCATATCCCACCCACGCTTGCAGTTGATGAGCTGGACCACGCCGGTGATCTCGCCGTGCGGATTCTTCATCGGCACCACGAGCATGGACTTGGTTCGGTAGCCGCTCTCCTTGTCAAACGTCGGATTGAAGCGGAAGGGAAGCGAAGGCGGGACTTGGTACACGTCTTCGAGGTGCAGCGACTCCCCTGTGAGGGCTACGTATCCGGCGATGCTCGATGCATTGATCGGCATCGTGAATTCTGTAAACGGGAGCTTCAGGCTTTCGTTCTGCGTGAGCTTGAACCGCAGGCGCTTCTCGCCCTGCTCGGTTTCCTCGACCAGGTAGAGCGAGCCTGCGTCGCTGGTGGTAATCTCGCGGCTCTTCTGGAGAATCAGGGTGAGCAGCGATTCCGTATCGCGCTGGGTCGACAGGGCGATTCCGATCTGGTTCAATTCGTCGATCTCGACGCGCGCCCGCAGCAACTCCTGCTCCAACGCTGCCTGGCGGCGGGCTAACTGGAGGTTGTCAAAGGCTGCGTTGATGGTGCTCGCCACGACGACGGGTTGGAGCGGGGTGATCAGGAAATTGAAGACCGGGGTCCCGCTTGCCTCCTGCGGCAGGCTCGCATCGGAGGAAAGCACGTAGATCAGCCTCGCCCGGTTCTCCGCAATGGCGTCGCCCAACGCCGGCGAGAAGACGGAGGCGTCCTCCCCGATCACTACGAACGGTACGGATTCGTCCTCGGGGAAGTTTTGCGGGAAGGGGTGGATTTCAAACGGCAGATCGTGCTTCGCCAACTGCACAGCAACGGTGCCCTGACAATAGACCCGCCGGATTTCAGCCGAAACTTCAGGCTTTGCCGTTAAGCTCATCCATTCTCCGCGCGCCAAGCCCGCCGGGCCAGCCTACCCTCCTGGGGGATACCAGTGATTGTAAATTACACCATACCATACCAAATTCCCCCATGGCTTTCCAGTATTTCTCACTCCGCCGCCGCCCTCCCGCAAGGAACTCTTGTCTCTTTCCAAAGTCTCCGCTATGCTGGGTGTTCCATGGTAGACCTCCATTGCCATATCCTGCCGGCACTCGATGATGGGGCCGTCGAAGTGTCCGTTTCCCGGGAAATGGCGGCCATGGCGGCCGCCGACGGCGTGACGCACATCGTTGCCACTCCTCATTCGAACTACCGCTTTGCGTTTGACCCGGAAGTCAACCGCCGCAAACGGGATGAGTTGCAATGCCTGATTGGGGCTAAGCCCAAGCTGCTGCTCGGTTGTGATTTTCATTTGAGCTACGAAAACCTGGAGGATGTGCGCCACCGGCCCAAGCGCTATTCCATCAACGAAGGCCCCTACTTGCTGGTGGAGTTCGCCGACATCAGCATCCCCCCGAACATGGATCAGGTGTTCTTTGATCTGCTGGGTCACAAACTGACTCCGATCATCACCCACCCGGAGCGGAATCCGATCCTGTCGGAGAAGCCGGAGCTGATCCGGAAATGGATCGAGGGGGGCTGCCTGGTCCAGGTGACGGCCGGCTCGTTTCTGGGGCGGTTCGGAAAGCGGGCGGAGCGCTCGGCCTGGCAGTTGTTGCGCCACGACATGATCCACTTCATCGCGAGCGACGCTCACAATACGACTTCGAGACCCCCGCTGCTGTCGGAAGCACGGCGTGCGATTGCTGCAGACCGGGGCGAATCAGTTGGACTGGCCCTGGCGGATGTCAATCCGCGCGCTGTCATCGAAGGCAAGCCGCTGCCCTGGCGCCCCGAGCCGCTGGAGGTTCGTCCGCCAAAATGGTATTCGTTCCATCGTTGATCGGATATGCTGCGGCCACGCACGACAATGCTTCCCCCCGTGCAGGCTTTGGACGGATAATGGTCCTCCCCCCGTGCTGTGATCAGACCTTTCGGACTGAGTTAAGGACAGAGGCGTAACGCCTTATGACTTTCCGGTACCGGCACCCCAGGAGGCAAGCGGAACGGCTGGCGGGGTTGGCTGCTCGCGATGGCGCGAGTTTCCGCGGGGTGATTCTTGGAAGGCGCAAGGAAGGGAAGACGGACCTCCTGCAACAGGTTCGGGGGGAATTGTTCTCCAGGGCTGAAGGACCGGTACCGTTCTTCTACTCGTTCGATGCAGGGTGGGGCGGCGCCGGAGACAGGTCTGCACTGGCGCGCCACTGTTTCGCTTCGTTTTGCCAGCAGGTTCGCGCTTTTCTGATGCGGCAGGAAGAATTGCTCGGAGAGCCGGCGGGCCTTCTGGAGCGAGAACTGGAACGGCCTGGCATTCCGCTGTCCCTGTCGGAACTCGCGCAAAATTTCCTCTCTCTTGCTCCCGACCACCAGATCAGTTTTGTTGCCGGGCTTCCCGGGAAGTTGGCGTTCCTGGAGCAGCGGCCTGTGTGTTGGTTGCTGGACGAGGTTCACCGGCTGGGCGGAGATTCTCCCATCTTTGCGGCACTGGAAGCACAGGGCGTTAGCTGGCTGCTGGGAGGGCGGCTTCCGTTCTTGCGTCGCTTGGCGGGAGAGTCGGCATGGCCCGTCATTCCGCTCGAGTTGTTCTCCCGGCAGGAGACGGCCGTTCTGGCGGAGCGGTATTGCCGCGAGACGGAACTGCCTTTTGCTCCGGATGCCTGGACGGCATGGCTGCGAGCGATCGAAGCCTCCCCCTGGCTGATCGAGTCCATTGTGGATGCAGCGGCGGCTCACGGTGATTTGCTCGATACGTTGGAAGAGTTGGGCCGGATTTACAGTCGTGAGCTGGCCGAGGGAACGTTTGGCAACTGGCTTGCCGCGAGGTTCAGGGAAGCCCTTCCGGATCATCGGGACCGCCTGACCGTGGCGCGGTTTCTGCAGGGCCTGGCGGGGAAGGGGCACGCCGATTCCGCCCCGCTGCTTCCTCCGCACGTGTGGGAGGGTCTCGTGGACCAGGAGTGGGCGGATGAGACGCCTCTCGGTCCACGGTGGCGGTTGCAGACGGCTGAGTGGGATTGGCTTTGGCTGGTTACGGCTTCTCTGACCGGCTCTTCGCGCAGGGCGGAAGCTCGCGCTTTGCAAACTTTGCTTGCCCGGGCCGAGCCCGACTGGAGAGTCCGCGAGACGGCTTCCCTCCTGTCATCCATACGGCAAAGGATACTGGATCTGCCGCAGCAAGGATTTCCCCCGGCGGGTGAGTGGGCGGAACAGCCCCTCCGTCCGCCGGATATTTGTTCCGTTTGCCCGGAAACGAGCTCCGCCACACAATTATTTTGGTGTTACGGCTTTCAGGACGGCCGGCGCGATGTTCCCGAGGCAGCCTGTGTATTGCTGATTGCTCTCTGCGCGGAAGAGCCGGCGCGGGCGGAGATCGAAGCATGGAGGCGCGAGTTGCAGAGGGAAGAGAGGCTGCTCCCGGCGAATACCGCGTCCCGTACAGCCGGTGAACGGAGCTCCGGTTTTCGGGGTGAGCTTTGGTTGGTTTTGCCGGCCATGGCGTCGCAGGACAGCGACCCTCCGACGCGCCGGTTTTCGTTCGAGGTCTTTGCCCGGTGGCTGGAAACGGGTGAAAAGAAAAAATCTTGAGCAAACTGCCTCGGTTACCGATAAGATGGTTGGGAGTGCCGGGAGGGCAAACCAGAACTACTAGTCCTGGAATAAGTTAGCTGGTATCGCCATCCTCGATTCCCGGGTGGAGGAGAAAGCGTTTGCAGCAGAATGAGTCGCCCACGTTTTCGAAGCAGTTGCGAGAGCGGATGGCGGCGCTTGAGCGGAAGGACTGGGAACTGTGGATCCTGGCGCTGCTCATGCTCGCCGTTCTCGCGGTCGGCTTTCTTCTCATCCTGTTGCCGTCGTTCTTTTTCGACGACGGCGTAATCCGGATCAACGCGCAGATCTCACCGCAATTGATGATCGGGTTCCTGGTTCTGGTGATGATGTTTATCGCCTATCTCATCCACAAGCACTTTCAGGTGCGCTCCATGCGGGTACAGTCCATCACGGACGCCTGGAATGCGGAGGTTGCTCACATTCAAAGCCTGGTGGACCCGCTCACGCAGGCCCTGAATCGTTCGGCCCTGGAGGAGATTCTCAGCCGCGAGATCAAGCGCGTGCAACGGCGGCAGTCCACCCTGTTTTTCCTCTACATTGACGTCAACGACTTCAAGAACGTCAATACCAAGTTTGGCCACTTGTCCGGCGACTTGGTTTTGGCGGAGGTGGGCGGCATTCTCAAGCGTTGCGTCCGCGGCTCGGATTATGTGATCCGTATGGGCGGCGACGAGTTTCTGGCCGCTCTGGTGGACACCGATACGCCCGGCGCGGAGGTCGTCAAAGGGCGCATCAACCAGAGAGTGGAAGAATGGAACACCAATTCTCCGTTGCCGGATTTCCGGCTCGGTTTGAGCATCGGCATCCAGGGCTTCGACCCCGCCCGCACGCTCGACGAAGTGCTTGCGGATGCCGATTCCAGGATGTATGCGGAGAAGAAGGGCCGTTCGGCCAGCTAGGGCGTGTTAACACTATCGGAGGGCCTCGACGATCAGGGCGAAGTTGAGGAAGGCGAGGAAGACGACATCGAGTTTGTCGAAGCGGGAGAAGATGCGGCGGAAGCCTTTGAGCCTGCGGAAGAGCCTCTCGACCTCGTTGCGCTTGCGGTACAGGGCCTTATCGTAGAGCCAGGGATGTAGGCGATTGTGGCGGGGAGGAATGACCGGGAGGAAGCCAAAGTCCAGAGCCAGTTGGAGCGTGGTGTTGTCCTCGTAGGCGCGGTCCAGGATGAGATGTAGCGGTGCGGGCAGCGGTCCGATGCCGCCCAGCAGCGCGCGGCCTTCGACGGCGTCGGAGGCTTGGCCCGGCGAGAGGGCAAAGGTTATGGCTGTTCGAGCATCCGCGGCAACCAGATGAATCTTGGTGGTCCAGCCGCCGCGGGATTTTCCGATGGCCTGGGGGCCGTTTTTTTTAGAGCGCCCATGCCGTCGGGATGCACTTTGACGGTGGTCGAGTCCAGTTTCACGGCCTCGATCTGGATGCGCAGGATCTGCTCTCGCTGCAACTGTTCAAAGACGTGATCCAGCACGCCATTCTTGGACCAGCGATTCATGCGCGTGTAGATGGTGTGCCAGTTACCAAAGCGCTTCGGCAGGCCGCGCCACTTGCAGCCCTGCTCGGCGACGTACAACAGCGCGTTGAGCACTTGCAGGTTCGTGATGCTTACATTGCCGCGCTGGCGCGGCAGACTGGGTGCGATACGAAGGTACTGTGCTTCGGTGAGTTCCATAAACCGAAGCATACCACAAAAACCTATTTAGTGTTAACACGCCCTAGGTAACCACGGCACGATCTTGGTGCCGTGGGTTCGTCCCTTTTTCCCCAGCCCCGGAGGGCTCTAGAGGCTATCTCATAAATGCGGATTTTTGCGCAGTTCGTAAGGGCACGGCTTCAGCCGTGCCGCAAAAGCCAATAAAAACAGGGGCTTCAGCCCCTGAGGTCCGTCGTTGCTCCGCCAATTGGGCCATTGGGCGCATTTATGAGAACACGCTCTAGCCCGGATTTCTCTCCAGGGCTACCCTCCGAATCCTGGATTTGCTTGCCCTGAAAGGGCAAAAGGAGATAGCCGGGGGCAACGCCCCCGGAACAAGGCGAGATACGCGAAGCGACCCCGCAGGGGTCGCACATTCTTGTGGGACAACAGAAATGCTCCGCATCCCTGACTGACTGGTGAGAAATCCGCGCTAGAGCTCTTCGCAATCTGTGCAATCTGCGGATGGCGGTTCGCCGCTACGCCGCCTCTTCCACCTCCGCCCTATGCTGGTGGAACCGCACCGAGACGATCTTCGACACCCCCGGCTCCTCCATCGTCACGCCGTAGAGCACCGGAGCGATGTTCATCGTCCGCTTGCTGTGCGTGATCAGGATGAACTGCGTCTGGCGGCTCATTTCCTGGACCATCTGCGTGTAGCGCCCGATGTTGGCCTCGTCGAGCGGCGCGTCCACCTCGTCCAGCACGCAGAACGGGCTCGGCTTGAAGCGGAAGATCGCCACCAGCAGGGCGAGCGCCGTCATGGCTTTCTCGCCCCCCGATAGCAGCAGCACGTTTTGCAGCCGCTTGCCCGGCGGCTGCGCCACGATCTCGATCCCGGCCTCCGACGGGTCGTCCGCCTCCGTCAGCCGCAGGAAGCCCTGCCCGCCGCCGAAGAGGCGCCGGAACGTCTCGATGAAATTCTCGTTGATCGCCGCGAACGCCTCGCTGAACTGTTTCTGCGTCACGGCGTCGATCTCTTCGATGGCCTGCGCCGTGTCCCGGATCGAGTCCAGCAAATCCTGCTGCTGCCCCGCCAGGAAGTCGTGCCGCTGCTTCGACTCTTCGTACTCTTCGAGCGCCATCATGTTGATCGGCCCAAGATTCCCGATCTTCGTCTTGATCTGCCGGTAGCGCTCTTCCGCCGCCGCCACTTCTTCCGCCGTGAGCGCGCCGCGGGCTTGTTCCGGCATGTTCCGGGTAGCCACGGCACGCTGTTCTGTGCCGTGGGCTTGTTCTTGATTTCTTTGTGCCGCGAACTCTTCCTCGGCCAGCAGCGCCTCGATCTCCATCTGCAATTCGTTCCGGCAGGATTCCTTCAGGTGCGCCAGCTCCGACTCCAGCCGCGCCATCTTCACTTCGAGCGCCGTTTTCTGGTTGCGCAGCTCTTCGAGCTCCTGCCGCTGCCGGTGCAGTTCCTGATCGAGATCGGCGAGCCGCGCCCGGCTTCGCGCGCAGCTTTGTTCGAGCTCGGCCTTCCGCGCCGCCAGCGCCTCGGCCCGCTCTTCCGCGGCGGTCGCTTCCTGTTCCAGCCGCTGGTTGTCTTCCGCAAAGCTGCTTTTCTGCCGGTCCCACGCCTCGCATTGCTGGCCAATGCCGATCGCGCGGGCCGACACTGCATCCATCTCGCGCCGCAACCGCTCGAACGTTTCCCGTCCCGCCCGATGCCGTTCCTGCATCACGGCCAGCCGGCTGCGGAACTCCGCCGCCCTCGCCTGCGTCTCCTCCCGGGCCGTTTCGAGCCTCGACATTTCCTCCCGCAGCGAACTCGTTTCCGCTTCGATCTCCGCCCGCCGCCGTTCGCGCTCCGCGATGCCGGCTGCGTCCTCGCTCCTGCGCCGCCGCGCCCGCTCGGCCTCCTGGTCGAGGCGCTCTGCCTCAAATCCGATCAATGTCACCCGCTCCGTGGCCCGCGCCACGGCGTCAGCCGCTTCCTTCACGTCCCGCTCCGCCGACAGCGCCGCCTTCTCCGCTTCCTGCAATCCGCGCGTCAGCCGTTGCACCACGCTTTCCTGCTCGGTGATCAGCTCCGTGATGTACTGCAGCCGTTCGGCCGTTTGCTCCATCACCACTCCGCGGTCCGCGATCGCCCGTGTCATCTCCCGCAATTCCCGCTTGAGCGACAGCGGTCCTCCCCGCCCCGCCTGTCCGGCCGTTACCGTTCCTCCATGGAACCACTCGCCCTGCGGCGTCAGGAAGTAGAGCCCCGGATGCTCCTCCGCGAGCCTGCGCCCCGTTTCGGTGTCGGCCACCAGGCAGCTCCGTTCGAGCTTCGGCAGCAGCGCTCCCGCAGTTCCTGCCAGTCCGCCCGCCAATCTGTCCGATAGTCCATTCGTAAGGCGCAGGCATCCCGCCAGCGACCCCAGCACGCCCGGATGTCCCGCCAACAGCGCCGCCGCCTCCTTCGCGTCCGCCTCCGTGTCGCGCCCCGTCCCGCCTTGCCGGATCGCATGGAGCAGGAACGTGGCGCGTCCCGGAACCTCCTTCTGCAGCAGCCGCACTCCCTCGCTCGCCTCCTGCCAGTCCTTCACCACAATGTAGGCCAGCTCATCGCGCAGGAACTCCTCCACCACGCGCTCGTACGCCGCGTCCACTTCCACGAAGTCCGCCAGCACTCCCGCGGGCTCGAACTTCCCCGCCATTTCTCCGCCATTCGCCCCCGGGTTGTTTTTCTGTTCCCCATTCCCTGTTCCCTGTTCCCTGTTCCCTCCATTGCCGTTCCCGCGCTCGCCGCGCAGCTCGAACAACCGCCGCACCGTTTCGCTTCCATAGGCGTGCTGCGCCAGGATTTCTTCGAGCGACGTCTGGCGCGCGCGGTCGGCGGAAAGCTGCCCGCGCAGTTCTTCGAGCCTCGCCCGCAGCCGCGTTTCTTCTTCCCGGCTTCCGCGCAGACTCTCTTCCCATTCCCGGCGCTCCTCCGTCAGCCGCTCCGCTTCCTCCTGCCGCTCCCGCAATCGCGTTCCGCAATCGGTTTGCCACGCCGCGGCGCCGTCGCGGGAAAATTCCGCCGACTCGCGCTGCGTCTTGGTTTGCTCGATCTGCCGTT
>Ga0326597_10011542_pt1 | contig 11706 bp, 9 predicted proteins | sample RVTome_12_FD_203789 | JGI IMG/M metagenome (GOLD analysis project Ga0326597, IMG submission 203789) | Soil microbial communities from uranium-contaminated site in the Upper Colorado River Basin, Wyoming, United States - RVT100D185 | ecosystem: Environmental > Terrestrial > Soil > Contaminated >...
CCAGCCTGATGAACACTTGCGGACCCTTGGCTTCGATCGAGCCGGCGGGCGACATGACGTTCCGGCTGTTGAGCGCGGCGAAGAGATCTCGCGGGGACACGCCCAGGGTCGCGAGGCGGTCGGAGGAGAACTCGACGAAGATCCGTTCCGCCTGCTCGCCGATGATGTTCACCTTCTTGACGCCCGGCACGTGCAGCAGCCGCTGGCGCAGGACCTCCGCATCGCGCACGAGCGCTCGATGAGGCTCACCCTTCGCCTTCAACGCGTAGAGGGCAAACGTCACGTCGGAATACTCGTCGTTCACCAGCGGACCCATCACGCCACGCGGCAGATGAGGAGTCTCATCGCCGAGCTTCTTCCGCGCCTGATAGAACTGCTCGGGGACGTCGGCGGGCGGCGTGCTGTCGCGCAGGACGACCATGGTGAAGGCCAGACCGGGACGCGTGAAGGTCTCGGTCCGGTCGTACCAGCGGAGCTCCTGCATCCGCTTCTCCAGCCGTTCGGCGACCAGCTCTTCCATCTCCCTTGCCGTGGCCCCCGGCCAGGCGGTGACGACGGTCATCTGCTTCACCGTGAAAGCCGGGTCTTCCGCGCGACCCAGCGTCAGGAAGGCCACGACGCCGGCAATGGAGATCGCGACCAGCAGGAACAGCGTGACGGCGCGCTCGCGAACGGCGAGCGCGGAGAGATTGAAGCCGCTCATCGCTGTTCCTCGCCCTTGACGGCGACGCGTGCTGCGGCCTCGCGGCCCGCCAGTCGCACGTGCTCGCCTTCGTGCAGCAGGTGCGCGCCGAGCGCAACGACGCGATCGCCCGTCTCGAGCTCGCCGACCACCGACGCCGCTTCGTCACCGAGGCCGGCGACTTGCACGGCGCGCCAGGTGACCCGGGGCGTCTCCCCTTCGACCAGCCATACGCCCGGTCCCTGGCCCGCATCGAAGATAGCGCCTATCGGTACCTGCATCGCCGGGGTGGACGAACCGTTCTGGATCTGGATGGAGATGGTCGAGCCCAGCGGTGCGTCTGCCAGACGGCCCTCCAGCACGTAGCGAGCCTCGAACGTCCGGGTGTGCGGGTTTGCGGCGTCCGACAACTGGCGAAGTCTCGCAGGGCCGGCCAGCCCGCTTCCATACAGGCTCGCCTGTCCGATGGATCCGATGGGTGGCCGCAGGGTTTCCGGGAGCTCGATGACCGCCTCGCGGCGCCCGGCATGCGCCACACGGACGACAGCCTGGCCGGCACCGACCACCTGCCCCGGCTCGGCCAGGGTCTCCACCACCACACCGTCCGCATCGGCGAGCAGTACGGCGTAGCCCGTTTCGTTGCGGGCAACGTCGGCCTGGGCCTTGGCCCCATTGAGCTCAGCCGTAGCGGACTCGGCGGCGGCCTTCACCTTGTCGTAAGCCGACGCCGAGACCGCCCCCGCGGCGACGAGATCGCGGTATCGCGCCTCGTCCTCCGCCGTCTGGCGCGCGCGCGCCGTGGCGGCGGCGACGGCCTCTTCGTGCGCGCGCGTCGCGAGCCTCAGGTCCGTGGGATCGATGCGCATGAGCGCCTGGCCGCGCTTGACGGTCTGCCCGGTATCGACCAAGCGTTGCAGGATCTTCCCGGGAACGCGGAATCCCAGGTCGCTTTGCACCCGCGCCGCGACGGTTCCGGTGAACGAACGTTCCGTTTGTACGGAGGTCGCAACCGTTGCGACCCTCACGAGCGTCGTCTGCGTCCGCGGATCATTGGAAGCAGTTGCGTCGCGGCATGCCGTCACGGCGAGGGGAAGCAAAGCGACGACGACCAGGAATGGGAGCGGACGGCGCTGAAACATAGAGACCTCCTCCAGAGGCCTCAAACATACGACTAGTGACTAATACAGTCAAGAGTCACAACGTAAAGAGTTGTGTCCGGAGGTCCCGTGGCGGCTGGCGTGGCGACGCCTCTAAAGCCCTGATACGCCTACGCGTCGATGCCCTCGGAGACACTCACCGGGAAATATTGCCTAGTCCCGCGACGCGACATTCCCGCGAATCCCTAGGGGGCCAGGCTCCGCAGCACCAGGTTGGAGAGCTGCACCGGCGCCTCCTCGGCCACATCGAGGTTGTACTGGAGCAGGAGCGGATTCACGTAGGGCTGCACGACGAGATCGATCGCACGCACTGTCTCGTCCAGCGGTGTCTTGCGCTCGAACTCGCCGCTCTCCCGCCCTTCCCGGACGATCTCCGCCAGGATCTGGCTGATGCGCTCACAGTAGGCGCGGGCAGACGGCCACTGCTCGCCCGCGGCATGGGCGGCTATGTCGTACAGCTTGCGATCGTTGAAGAACAGAGTCACGCCCGTGGTCACCAGGATCTTGAACATCTTGCGGAGTTTCTCGGTTGGCGTGGTCGCGCCAGCGACCGCCTCCTCGACCGTCGCGACGATGCCCCTCAAGGTCGTGGAGCTGATGGCCTCGCCGATGGCCTGCTTGGAATTGAAGAACCTGTAGATGTATGCCTTGGAAAAGCCGATCGACTTGGCCAGGTCGGAGACCGTGGTCTTCTCGTAGCCGTAGCGGCTGAAATGCTCTCTGGCCGCCTTCACGATCTGCTCTCGAACCGTGTGGTCGGCGGGGCCGCGCGATGGGGGGGAGTAAGAGGTGGTACCCATAAGGGAACAATAGCCCGCACGCCTCCGCCATGCAACTAGTGACTACATTGGACTATGGTCATGCACTGGCCCAGCGCTGAAGAAGCCTGGAATATCCTCAGGCCGTGAAAGGCGCCCGCGCCTACGTCCGCGACCCCCTGTCGGGACCCTGTCGCCGGGACGGCGTCCGCCCGCTGGCGGCGTTCTCGAGCACCGTGCGCGACGTGCTCACGAAAGTGGTCCGCAGTTCGATCTTCCCCTCGGCGTGATCGCGCATGGCACGGATCCCCGCCACCAGCTCCCGAAACAGGTTGCGTTTCTTGCGGGCCATCGAACCCTCATTCGGCTCGCCTCGACGACGGCTACAGCTTACGGCCCCGTGCCGGCTGGCCACGAAGCAGGAAGGTCTTCGGATACTCTCCGTCACCGCAGATCTTGAAGGAGCCAACGTCCTTGTACCAATCGCCCTCGGGCGCCTCCGGCTCGGATTCACGCCGGAGTTTGAGCTGATACAGGTCCGCGGCGCTTGATCTTCCTCTCACGAAGGCGTTCAAAAAGGTGTTCCCGCAGAGCCGGTGGAAGGTCCTTCCACCGTATCTTCGGCACCACTCTGCACCATCGACGAAGCGCAATGACTCCGGAGCCGAAGGTTGTAGGTTCGAGCCCTGCCGGGCGTACCAATCCTCTCAACAATTTAGCAAGATAGGCCGGAAGAGGTGAGCAGGCGTGGTACCAATGTGGTACCACCTGCCTGAGTCTCGTTTGGCCGGCGAAGTCCGGACCGGACCGCAGGGCCGGCAAGGGTCGGCCGCCGAGAGGCGCTGCGGCGCCCTGGTCTCAGGGCAAGACTACGCCCGTCAATTCGGCGAGCTGGCTGATGAGTTCGTCCTGGAAAGCGACATCCATCGCTTCGCCTGCCGGCTGCTCCTGCCGCATGCGATGCCAGTAGTGGCCACTGACCAATGCCGCCGGCTCGTTGCTGGCCGCCAGCCAGCTCTGGGTCCGCTGCCCCGTATCGATGTCGACGGGCGCGGACGGCCCGCCCATCCTGGTGCGCGCCCAGCCAGGATCGACGGCGTTGCTCCGGACCTCGGGCCAGCGCCCTCGACGGGCTAGGACTGGCGTACGTGTTCGAGGAGGACGCGGCCGACTACCTCGCGCGAGGCGCTCTCGTACGGGTGCTCGAAGACTGGTGTCCGCCGTTCGAAGGCTACTTCCTGTACTACCCGAGCCGGCGTCATCAGCCGCCGGCCCTTCAGGCGCTCGTCGAGGCGCTTCGAGTGTGACCTCAGGCGATTGACGATCGCGTGCGGCGATGGCGAGAGCGGCGAGTCGTTCGCCTGCTGCCGGTCTCCTCCAGGGTTCTGGGCGATGGGCTCACGCGACTCGTGCGCAGCTCGACCTTCCCTTCGGCGTGATCGCGCATGGCACGGATCCCTGCCAACAGCTCTCGAAACAGGTTGCGGGTCTTGCGCGCCATCGAACCCTCCTCCTGCTCGGCGTTCAACCACGGTACCTCGGCTACAGCTTACGACCCCGTGCCGGCTGGCCACGAAGCAGGAAGGTCTTCGGATATTCTCCCTCACCGCAGACCTTGAAGGAGCCAAAGTCCTTGTACCAGGCGCCCTCGGGAGCTTCCGGCTCCGACTCCCGCCAGAGCTTGAGCTCGTACAGGTCCTCGGCCGAGATCTTCCTCTCGCGAAGACGCTCGAACAGATGGTCCCGCAGAGCCGGTGGAAGGTCCTTCCACCGTATCTTCGGCATCAGTCCCCGAAGGTCACGCGGGCTAGCTCTTCCTTGATCCGCTCCTGCTCAGCGGGGTCCTTGGATCTCGTCAGCTCGTCTGCAAGCTGGAGAAATCGATCGCGCTCGGCGTCCTGCGCCTGGAGGCCGGACTCCACCAGCTCGGCAATGACCCGGCTGGCGCTCGCCCTCTTCGCTCGAGCAAGCGTCCTAATCCTGCGGGCCACCCCCGCGGAGAGAGTCACACTCTGTCGGAGGGGCCTTGCTGAACTCGGCATTGGTAGAAATCAGGCGCGGTGCTCTTGCGAGCCCGGGCTCCTGAATCCCCCTTTCAAACCGTGCATGCGAGTTTCCCGCACACGGCTTACCGATGGTCTTCTCATGCCGCATTCACTCCAGTCGGATAGCGGATCGTCCCGAGCAAGCGATGAAGGCCGTGCTCCTGCACGAAGCGCGGCAGAGGCCACTCCCGAACGTTGAACGAGGCCGGACGATCTCCTCCTCGCGTGGACAGCAGCCGGATGAGCCGCCGCCAGACGTAGCTGTCGATCTGTTGAAACTTCAAGGAAGCGTTGCCCGTTCGGAAGTAGTTGCCCCAGCCCCGCAAGACAGGGTTCAGCACCCGGATCACGTCCCGGATGTCCTTCATCCCTGCCCAGCGACGGCGATCCGTCAGCTCCCGAATACGACCACGGATTCGGTTCATCGCCCTCGGTGACGGCCACCGGAAGAGGTACTCCCGCCGCTTGAAATGCGAGAGCATGATCCGCAGGTAGCAGCCAAGGAAGACAAATCCCCCTTTGCCGAGCCCAAGCTCGACAATCCGGGTCTTCTCCGGGTGCAGCTTCAGACGGAGCCGTTCCATGATGATTCCGAGGCGACGTAGGGACTCCTCCGCATCGGCCCTCGTTCGGCACAGGACGACAAAGTCATCGCAGTATCGAACCAGGGTGCCAAGGTGCCGGCACTGACGCTCCCAAATGCCATCAAGAGCATCAAGGTAGATGTTCGAGAGCAGCGGTGAAATCACTCCGCCCTGGGGACTCCCAAGGTCGGTCCTCACCACTACTCCTTCCACCATCACTCCCGCCTTCAGCCACTGTCGAGTAGACCTGAGGCGCAGTGACCCGTAGGCGCACGCTTGTCTGTATCCGCCGTTTCCGGCTTCGTGCCCGGTTAGCATGCCCCGTGATCCCGTTTCCCCAGCGCCCCTCTGAAATTCCGTACGGTGGGTTTTCCCCAGTACGGCTTCAAGCAGCGGGGGCTCTTGCATCGGGCGCGACCTGCCCCGAGCATCCGGGTTTGACGCGTCCTTAGTGCCCACGTTGCGACAGCCGTTCCTCCCCGTTGGCCCGAAGGCATGTCGGGGCGGTCTGCCGCCTCGGTGGGCACGCCGCTGCCCACGGGTCCTTTGCTCCGCCCGGGTTGTGTTGTCCCTGGGCCTCATCGCTACTACGACCCGATCCGCCAGTCTCGCAGCCACCCGTCGCCTCGCTCGCGCTTGTGCGCCGGGCTACTAAGACCGCGAGACCTTCCCTGCTTTGGATCGCCGACCATTCCCCTGGTGCCACCACCTATACGCCGGAGCAAGAACTCGACTGCTTTGGCCCGTTCCCTTCGTCGAGTCCACTGGCCTTCGCCCCTGCGGCAGAGGCTCGGCTTGCTCATTGACCCACCACCCGTTTCTGGTGGAGAAACTTGTCGACGCTGCAGTGTTCGCTCTCCGCTGCGGCCCCAGGATTCGCTCGCCCTCCTGACGGGTCGGACCGATCTCTCGGCCCCGAGGACTTCTACCTGAGCTTTCGCCCCCGACAGTCGCCTGTCGAGGGCGTCAGGCACAGCTACGCAGCCAAATCGGGCAATTGCTGCGGCGGGACTCTCACCCGCTTGGTCGACGTCGTTACAGGCTGCACGCCGCAGGAGTTTCAGTACCCGCCGGTCCGATATCCGTCGCTGGACTCGCCCCAGCAACTTCTCGTGGTCTATGCTGTCGAAATAGCTCCTGATGTCACCGTCCACCACGTATCGTTGGTCACGACCCCCTTTCAGGCGAATCGTTTCCAGCGCATCGGTGGCGCTGCGCTTCCGCCGAAAACCGTACGAGCAGGCCTTGAAATCCGCTTCAAAGATTGGCTCGATCAAAAGCTTCGTCGCCGCTTGCACCACTCGATCGCGCACCGTCGGTATCCCCAGCGGTCGCTTCGTACCGTCCGGCTTCGGAATGTACCGCCGCAGTACCGGCTGCGGTCGATACCTGCCCGTCCGGAGACGTCGCTGAATGTCCAGAAGAAAAGTCTCCACGCCTCCCTGCTCGATCATCGACACCGTCTCTCCGTCGATGCCGGCAGCCCCTCGATTGTTCTTGACCTGCTCCCATGCCTCCGCCAGGACGTCACCCCGACAGATCCGGTCGTACAACGCATGGAAGCGCCGCGTACGACTGCGCTTGGCGGCCTTGAATAACCCACGCTGGAGTTTTCGTACTTCGTACACCGGGTAATTGGCCCTCACGGGCATGCCCTCGCACTTACCCCCAGTCGTGAGCACGACCAAAGTAGGGCCCTCTCCCTCCAGCGGGATTTCCCCGCCTTCACCGGTACTATGAGCCCCGCGGACTCCCTCTCGGCACGGCCCCCCTTCGCACTCGGCTTATAGGAGCCGCCTTCGCCCAACGTGGGCCGCCAAGTAGGGTCTCCCCTGTTCCACCTCAGACCGTCCCAACGTGCCCTCTTCCGTACCCCGGGAGCGTCCTGTGTCTCTCCGGCCTCAAGGCACAGTCTGTTGCCTTCGCCGCGAAATGATCGGCTCGGCCACTCCACCTTTCGGGTTCCTATGTCACGAGGCTGCAAAGTTCACGCTTTCGCATTGGGCCCGCTGGTTTGCTCCCCTCACGATGAGACCTCATGGCCCCACGAGGGCTCTTGACGCTCCGCTCAGACGCAGGAATCTCTCCCCACGCCCGCAGCCTGCTACGCGGCGCTCCGGCGCTTACCGCGACGGGACTCTCACCCGCTAGCCTGAGGCAGCACCAGGACCGCCCAACCTCCGGGCGGTCTCGTTCAGGACGCGACATTCTCCCAATATAGCCACAGTGGCTATATTGTCAATGGCTATACTCGCGACGGCCCGAGAAGGGGCATAAGATCCTCGTCGAGCTGACCCCGTGATCGGCCGAGTTCTTGCCCACTACCGCGTCCTCGAGCTGCTGGGAGCGGGCGGAATGGGCGAGGTGTATCGAGCGACCGACACCAAGCTCGGTCGCGACGTGGCCTTGAAGGTCCTGCCCCCGGCCCTGGCCCGGGATGGGGAGCGCCTGGCCTTGCTCAATCGCGAGGCCCGCGTCCTCGCATCGCTCAACCACCCGGGCATCGCCACCCTCTTCGGGTTCGAGTCGGCGGAGGACGTTCACTTCCTGGTGATGGAGCTCGTCCCCGGAGAGACGCTGGCCCAGCGGATCGCTCGGGGCCCGCTGTCCCTCGAGGAGGGGCTCCCCCTCTTCGGCCAGATCGCGGAAGCGCTCGAGGCCGCGCACGAGAGAGGCGTGCTGCACCGCGACCTGAAGCCCGCCAACATCAAGGTGACGCCGCAGGGGAGGATCAAGGTCCTGGACTTCGGCCTGGCCAAGGCCTTTCGGGGTGAGGGCTACTCGAGAGAACCAACCGACTCCCCGACGATCACGCGGGAATCGACGGGCGTCATCGCGGGCACGGCCGCCTACATGAGCCCGGAGCAGGCCCGCGGCCAGGGCGTCGACCCGGGCACCGACATCTGGGCGTTCGGATGCGTGGTCTACGAGGCCCTCACCGGACGCAGGGCGTTTGCCGCGGCCACGGTCTCCGACACTCTGGCCGCGGTTCTCCAGGGGGAACCCGACTGGGCCCCGCTGCCCGAGGCCGGCCGCGTCCGTCTCGAACCGCTGCTGCGTCGATGCCTCCAGAAGGACCGCCGGCGACGCTGGCACCACGTCGCGGACGTCCGGATCGAGATGGAGGAAGGGACCGGGGCCCACGGCCCGGGAGTGGCTGCCGCGAACGCAACGCCCCCGGCTTCGACCGGACGGAGGGCGGGCTGGCTCGCGGGCTCGCTGATCCTGGCCATCGCCACTGGCTTCCTGGCCTGGCGTCTCAGGCTCGCCCCGACCCCGCACACGCCTCCCGTGGCGTTCATGGCCTTCGACGTGCCGCCGGAGGAACCGGTCGTCGGGCTGGAATTCCCTGCGGTGGCCCTCTCCCCCGACGGCTCCCGGCTCGTCTATGTCGCAGGCGGCGAGGGCAAGGAACGCCTCGTCCTCCGCGCGATGGCCGAGCCGCGAGGTGCTTCGATCGCGGGCACGCAAGGAGCGCGGAGCCCCTTCTTCTCCCCAGACGGCTTGTGGATCGGCTTCTTCGCCGGCGGCAAGCTAAAGAAGGTCTCGGTTCGCGGCGGAGAGCCCGTCAACCTCTGCAACGCCGCGAACGCGCACGGGGCAAGCTGGGGCGACGACCACCGGATCGTCTTTGCTCCGATCGTCTACTCGGGCCTCTCCGAGGTGTCCGAGAGTGGGGGGACTCCGCACGCGATCAGCGCCCTGGACGTGAAGAAGGGCGAGAGGGCCCATCGCTGGCCGGAGGTCCTCCCGGGGGGCGGCGCCGTGGTCTTCACGGTGTGGAACGGCGCGCGCTGGGAAGACTCGCAGATCGTGGTCCAGCCGAAAGGCAGCGGCGAGCGGCGCGTCCTGATCCAGGGAGGTACCTCGGCCCGTTACGCACCGAGCGGTCACCTCGTCTACGCGCGGGCGGGGGCCCTGATGGCCGTGCCCTTCGATCCGCGGCGCATAGAGGTGACCGGAGAGTCGGTCTCGCTCGTGGAGGGCGTCCGCCAGGCCAGCACCGGGGCCTCCCAGTTCACCCTCGCCGGCCTCTCCTGGCTGGCCTATGTGCCGGGCGGCTTGCAGAGCAACGAAGGCTCGCTGGTCATCGTGGACCGACACGGCCAGGCCGCTCCCCTGCCCGCGGCCCCGAAAGCGTACTTCTCACCGCGTGTCTCTCCCGACGGCAAGCGGTTGGTCCTGGAGATCGCCGGAGCGAGCACCGATCTCTACCTCTACGACCTGGCCGACGGTCGGTTGACCCGCCTCACCTTCGAGGCCAGCAACACCTTCCCGGTTTGGACGCCGGACGGCCACCGAGTGGCGTTCCAGTCCAACCGGGCGGGACCGCTGAACCTCTTCTGGAAGCCGGCGGACGGTAGCGGTCCCGAGGAGCGGCTGACCACGGGCGAGCACGCGGACAACCCCAGCTCCTGGTCACCCGACGGACGGCTGCTCGCGTACCACAGGGTCCATCCCGAGACCGGTCGGGACATCTGGGTCGTCCCGGTGGATGGTGACCGCGAGCCGCAGTTGTTCCTCTCGAGTCCGGCCAACGAGGGCACCCCCGCCTTCTCCCCCGACGGCCGCTGGCTCGCGTACACCTCAGACGAGTCGGGTCGTAGCGAAGTCTACGTGCAGCCGTTCCCGGGCCCGGGGGGCCGGTGGCAAGTGTCGAACGGGGGCGGATCCGAACCCGTGTGGTCGCGGAGTGGGCGGGAGATGTTCTTCTGGCAGGGTGATCGGATGATGGCCGTGCCCGTCTCCGGCTCCCGCGAGTTCGCGGCCGGCAGGGCCGCGCTGCTGTTCGAGGGTCGCTACGAGAGGCCCTTTGCCCGTCCCAACTACGACATCTTCCCGGACGGGCGACGCTTCGTGATGATCAAGGGCACCGAGCAGGAGCCGCGCGCCCACCGGCTGAACGCCGTTCTGAACTGGCCCCTGGAGCTGGCGCGGCGCGCCCGCTCGAAATGAGCCGCCAATGGGGGCTGGAGGCCGGGCTTCCGCTCGCCTACGGCTTGCGAAGGGGCAGAAGCGCGCGCAGCCGTTCGTCCCGCAGGTAGAGACCCGCCCACGCGAGGACGCCGAGCACGAGAGGCGGAATGAACGGGTCTCCCACGCGGACGTGGGTAGCGATAGCGCCCCCGAGGTAGCCCGTGACCAGCACCGCGCCCAGGACGGCGCTCTGGGGAATGGCGTACAGGACGGCGCACGCGAGCTCGACGACACCGATGGGCACGAGCGTGCTCTCCGGGTAGCCGAGCTTGGAGATGAACGTCTCGACCACGGGGGCCGGCTTCATGAACTTCATGACCGCGCTCATGAGCATCATGAGCACGGGCAGCGCCGAGAGCACGCGTCCGGCCCACAGCCGGCCCCGGGACGACGGGACGCCAGGGGCAACGCTCATGAATGGCCTCCTCTCGTGATTCCGCGAGATCGCCGCACTCTATCCCATCGGGGATGCCACGCCGGGCAGGGAGGCCCCGCTCGGCCGCTGCAGGATCGCGTCGTCGGGCAGGATCGCGTGGACCCTCTCGGCGGCGTGGTAGGGTTCGGCCCATGCGCATCGACCTGTTCCGCATGGAGCGCATGCAGTCGCTCCACTGGCACCGCGTGGACTACGACCTCTCGGAGAGCGGCGTGCTGCCGCTCAAGGTGGTCGAGCTTCTGGGTGACGGGCTCCCGCCCGCGGCCTTTCTCGACACGGCCCTCGGCTATCCACTCTCCGAGGGCTCCGAGCTGCTGCGCGAGCGCGTCGCCGCTTTCTACCCGGGGGCCTCCCCCGAGAACGTCACCGTGGTGAACGGCGGGTCGGAGGCGAACCACCTGTCGCTCTGGTCGCTCCTCGAGCCGGGCGACCGGCTCGCGGTGATGCTCCCGAACTACATGCAGGCCTGGGGCCTGGGCCGGCACTACACGGGTCGGGTGGACGCGTTCTCGCTACGGCTGCGGCGCGGCCGCTGGGCTCTCGACGAGGCCGGGCTGCGCAAGGCCGTGACGAAGAAGACGCGCGTGGTGCTCGTCTGCAATCCCAACAATCCGACCGGCGCCGTCCTCGACCCGGAAGAGATGGACGCGGTGGTGGCGGCGGCCCGGCGGGTGGGCGCGTGGATCATCGCGGACGAGATCTACCGGGGAGCCGAGCTCGCGGGCAAAGCTCTCACCCCGACTTTCTTCGGACGCTACGAGCGGGTGGCGGTCACGGGCGGCCTGTCGAAGGCCTTTGGCCTGCCCGGGTTGCGCATCGGATGGGTCATAGCACCTCCCGCCTTGATAAAGAAGATATGGATCCGCCACGACTACACGACCCTGACCCCGGGGATGCTCTCCGACCGGCTGGCCGCGGTGGCGATGGAGCCGGCCCGCCGCGACCAGATCCTGGCGCGCACCCGGGAGATCGTGCGTCTCCAATGGCCGCGTCTCGAAGGCTGGCTGCGGAGCCACGAAGACATCCTGGAGTGGGCCCCGCCCCAGGCCGGAGCCATCGCCCTCGCC
>Ga0326597_10011544_pt1 | contig 11705 bp, 4 predicted proteins | sample RVTome_12_FD_203789 | JGI IMG/M metagenome (GOLD analysis project Ga0326597, IMG submission 203789) | Soil microbial communities from uranium-contaminated site in the Upper Colorado River Basin, Wyoming, United States - RVT100D185 | ecosystem: Environmental > Terrestrial > Soil > Contaminated >...
CCCACGTCGACTCCGAATCGGCTTTCAATGGCGTAGATGTAAATCCCCGTCTTGATCGCTTGCGTATTGCGGGAAATCAGATCCCAAACGGCGACGCTTGCGTGGGAATTGCCCGGGTCTTTGCGATGTTCCAGGCGACGCACTAGGTCGCCGTCCAGAGAATAGATGTTGATCGTGCAGGTGTCGGGCACATTGGTAAAGGTCACCTTACGGGCGCGCTCGGGGTCCAGACCCTGCCGCTTGGGATCCTCCCAGCCTGACCTGTTGTAGTCATCGGCCAGCCGATAGGGATTGGGATAGACGCCCGGGGTCGGCCGCTCCCGGTTCACCACGGCCGCGGAATTGACGGGCCAGATCTCTTGGTCCGTGGCCTGAGGGGAAGTCTCCAAAGGCGCCAGCCCGACGCCCGGGTCGCCGTGATCGAAGACGGTCACGGCGAGGTTCAAAGGCTCCGCGAGCTGCAGCCCGTCGAGGGCATACTCGTACTCGTAGTAAGGGTAGAACAGCGATCCGTCGGGGCGCAGGTCCGTATCCTCGGAACTGGCGCCGGGGTACGGCTTCCGGATGATTCGAGTCGCCTGCCGTCCGCCGGCCGTGACGGCGGCCGCGAGTGAGTCGTCTGGTGTCACGTTGGCGTCGAAGGGGCCGAACGCGTAGTAGAGGGAGTCTACGCGCGACGGGTTAGCCGGATCGAAGCGAAGCTCCAGGAGCGCCTCCTTCACCTCCAGGACGCGAAAGCTGTCCGGGTGAAACGGGAAGCCGTAACGCTCGCGGGCAGCGGCATCGTGCAGTTCCACGAGCGAATCGAGCGTGAAGGGGGGATCGGGCGTCTGCCATTTTCCCAGCCGCGGGTTCCATCGATAGCGCGCGTAGTTGATTAGGTCGCGCTGCGCCAAAAGCGCAAAGTCGTCCGCCTGCCCGGTGCGGCTGATATAGACACGATAGCCCTCAAAGTCCGCTCGGCCGGAGAACGGATCCCTGGCCGTCTGGCTGCGCCTGCCGTTCCAGCGCATGACGATTCGTCCTGCGAACGTCTCAAACGACAGCGCCTCTGGTTCGGGAGGCGGCGGAGGCCCTTTGAAATCCGGGATTCCGTCCCCGCGATAGTAAATGGTGTCCAGGTCGACCAAGCGGAACTCTCCTTTGTACCCGTCGCCGTCCGTGTCGAATCCGGGCGTATCGTAGACCCACGACGCCCACTGTGAGTTGAGGGCGAAGTCGGTGAAGTCGAGACGCTCGCGATACACTTCCGGCTGTGAGGGGTCGAAGAAGGTGTTGAAGTCGCGTGGGTCGACGTGAAATCCGTCGCCGGCCAAAATGGCCACGGCAAAGGGGAGCGTGGAGTCGGCCGCGAGTTCAAAGGGACCCGTGGAGAGCAGGTAACGCGTATCGAATCCGTCGGCAAGATTCGCCGCCCGGCTGGGTGGTTCCAGCGGGGGGAGCCATCCCAAAGCCTCGTGATTTACCGCCGACTCGATCTGGTCGTAATCGAACTCGCCGTTCGAGAGAATCTGATACTTGGCCTTGTCACCATTGGGTGTTCCCAGTCCCGAGTGCGGGAACCGAACGGTGCTCGAGCGCCGGACGGGGCCCCAGTCGAAGGCCGTGTTGGCGTTGGAAATCCACCAGTTGAACGCGAAGGTCTGAAGGGACCGCGGGCTGCGCAGCACACGCACTCCGGTAACGCTGGTGTGGGCCGTGAAATCGAAACGGCCGTTAGCGGGATCCCCGTCGTTGTCTGCGGTCCATACGGTGTTTACCGTGTCGAGGAGGCCTTGCCCCCCCGGGGAGGGCGCTACCCTCAGGAACCCGGAAAAGTCGTCATCCCATCCTCCGCCGTTGGAGATGTGGAAGGCATCGGCGTCCATGAACAGCCCGAAGTAGACCCGATGCAGCGGCGCGTCGCCGACATTGCGGATGCGATAGTCCATCAGGATGAAGTCCTGGGCATAGTCGTAAGACCAAGAATAGGACCTCTGGCTGATCTCGAGACCGAGCGGAATGTGGGATCGCCCATCCGTGGGATCGGGGAGCACAAGGGTCTGCTGCGTGACGGTGTCGTAGTACACGGCGATGATATCCTGCTCGGAAATCGCCGAGTCGGAATAAAATATGTCGCTGCAGCGGGAATTGGGCGGTGCCGGCAGCGCCGACCGAGTGGTGCGCTCCACGATACCGCCTTCCGGAAACGGCCTGGGGTACATTTCGTAGATCGAATACTGCCAGCCGTCGTTTCCGACCGAGACGAGCGTGTCCTTGCCGCGCACGGCGCCGATCCACAGCGCGCCCACGTAGAGATTGATGGTTCCCGAGCCGCCCGGATACTCCAGCGCGGGGGCGCCTTCACCGGTGCAGTGATCACGGAGGTCGCCGTCGAAGCTGCCGATCATGCCGTAGTTGGTGACGGTCAGCCAGATGTTGCCGATGCGGTGCACGCGATTTTCGGAAAAGGGAAGGGCAGCCGCTGCCGTGAAATCCGTCAGCACGCGGCGCGCGTTTGTCACATCGTTTTTGTGGGCGGCAGCCGCCGGCGGGGCCTGATCGCCAAAGGAGACGAGCAGGAGGAAAACCCCGATCGGTCGCAGGGCGAGTGGCCGGCGCATGAGGCGGTAGCGGACGGTGAGTGAAGCAGACGGGATGAGCCAAAACCGGTTCGTGCGTGGCCCTTCTCCCGCCGTCCGCCTGCGCCGTGTCACGATCTGCCCCGCTCTCTCTGTCACCCGATTCACTCGCGCTCCCGGCCGGTAACCTCGACCTGTTCCTACGCGGGGGAAAATGCCTGACGGCGGACCGATCCGGAAGCGAAATCGCACGGGCCATCCCCCGCTAGGGCCCCTTGGGACTTGACTTAGCCGCATCGGCGATTATCTTATAATCCGTACAGGCGAAACACGTTACCCGCAGGCGTGAGTCGACCGGAAGAGCAGGTTGAGGGGTGATGTTCCAATAGAAAAGGGGCTATACATGCGGATTTCCAGGTGCACGTCGGGAGTTTTGGGTCTGTTGCTGTGCGCTGTTTGGAGCGGGGCTTGGGCCACGGACGCGCCAGGCTTCGATTTAAACGATCCTGCGCAGCTGCACCGCGCTCTGGCCGGTGAGAAATCCGCCCGCATGGAGGCGGCACGTCAGGCGGGCATGGCGGGCGCGGTCTCCCTGGCGCAACTCAATTACGATGCCACGTACTACGATCTCGACATCAATCTGCTTGTGTCACAGGCGCAGGTTGCCGGTCGGGTGTACATGAAGGCGAAGAGCCTGATCGACAATCTCACCCAGTTCGACGTCGATTTGTATTTTGCCCTTACGGCAGATTCGGTGTTCGTGGACGGGGCGCCGGCGGCACATTCCCATACCGGCAGCGAGCTGTACATCATGCTCCCGTCGGCACGCAACGTCGACGATCCGTTCGACGTCACCATTTATTACCACGGCAATCCGGCGTCCGGCGGCTTTGGGGCGTTCGGATTCAATTCCCACGGCTCTTTGGCGGTGCCCATCATCTGGTCGCTCTCCGAGCCCTATTACGCGCGCAACTGGTGGCCCTGCAAAGATACGCCGTCGGACAAGGCGGACTCCGTCGACATCCACATCACCTGCCCGAGCAATCTGTTCGCCGCGTCCAATGGAATCCTCGTCGACACGGAGGACAATCTGGACGGTACGCTGACTTACCACTGGCATCACGGTCATCCGATCACGACCTATCTGGTGTCCCTTTCCGTAACCAATTTCGTGCAGCTCGACTACGCTTACGCATATAACGGCGGTGCCGACACCATGCCGGTGAACTTCTGGGTCTACCCTGAAAAACAGGCCGAGGCGACGGCGAGTTATCCCGAAGTCGTGCAGATGATCGGTGCTTTGGGGGAACTCTACGGCCCGTATCCTTTCCTCGACGAGAAGTATGCCATCTCGCACTTTCCCTGGGGCGGGGGGATGGAGCACCAGACGAACACGAGCCAGTCGCCGACGTGGTACAGCTGGTCGTTGAATGTCCACGAACTTGCTCACCAGTGGTGGGGAGACCTGGTGACCTGCGCCACCTGGAGCGACATCTGGCTCAACGAAGGATTCGCTTCGTATTCCGAGGCTCTCTACCGCGAGTGGCAGTCAGGCAGCGCAGCGTACCACTCCTACATGACCGGCATGGCGTACAGGGGCGGCGGTACGATCTACGTCTACGACACCTCCAGCGTGGGCTCGATATTCCACGGCGGCTTGAGCTACGACAAGGCGGCGTATGTGCTGCATATGCTGCGCCATGTCCTTGGCGACAACGACTTCTTCGGTGCGCTGGCCGAATACAGGAGCCAGTATGCAGGCCGTTCGGCCACCACGGATGACTTCCGGCTGGTATGCGAGCAGGTCTCAGGCAAGAATCTGGAGCCCTTCTTCTCGGACTGGATCTTCGGCACTTTGTTTCCCAGATACACGTTCGGCTTTTATAGCAAGCCCGAAGCCGGCGGTTACCGGGTAGACGTCAAGATCGAGCAGATGCAGACGAGTTCGCCGCAGGTGTTCGATATGCCCCTGGATCTCTATTTCACCCGCGCGGGCTTGAACGCGACCCGGGTGGTTCAGAATAATCAGCGCCTGCAGTGGTACCAGTTGAGCCTGCCATTCGACCCCACCGACCTCGCGCTCGATTTGAACGGATGGATCCTGAAGGATGCCTACCCGGGCGTGGCGATTCTCTCGGACACCCTTGAGAGCGCTCGCAGAGACGAGCCCTACAGCGACACCCTCGCGGCCGCACGCGGCGTGGCACCCTACCACTGGTACAAGGTCGACGGCACGAGCTATCCACCGGGGCTCACCATGAGCACCGGCGGCATATTGACCGGGACGGCGGCCGTGCAAGGAACGTTCACCTTCACGGCCCGCGTGCTCGATTCGGGCAGCCCGCAGACGTCCATGGAACGCGCAATCACGGTGACGATCGGTCCGCCGCTGCGGCCCGCAGGCGATGTCACCTCAGACGGCGTCGTGTCTTTGTCCGATATTATCTTCATCGTGAACTACGTGTACAAGGGGGGGCCGGAGCCGGTGCCGGCCGCGTACGGCGACGTCGACTCGTCCTGTACGATCACTTCGGCAGACGTGATCTACCTCGTCAACTATGTCCTGAAGGGCGGAGCCGCGCCGCTCGACGGCTGTGTTCCCTGAGCCGGCCTCCGGTAAGGTGCGGGAGTTCAAGCCGGAAAGCCGCCGGCGCGTGATTGCGGGTTGACCACACGTACAGCCGGTGGCATCATGTCCCCGGCGGCGCTTTTGGACACCCGCTGTATGACGCGCTGGGGGAACGCGCTCCGGTCAGGCTGGTGGCCGGCACCGTTCTCCATCAACCTGGTTTGACGGCATACTGATGGCTGCAGCAAAGGCACTCTCCCCGTTGCAGACGGTTCGAGGTCCCGCGGACGGATGCTGGGAAGCCGGCACCGGAGGCGTTCCTCACCATGTCCTCAGTGCTCCGCTTCCTGCCGGCCGACTTCCATGATCGATCCCTCACCGAAGGATACACCGTGAAGGACTCACCGTCCGGGTTTTCGGCAAGCGATCACGACGTCGATCCGGTCCTCCCTCCGCCGTTTGGACGTGCGCCCCGCGTCGGTGGCGTGCTTGTGCTTTTTATCCTGATGCTTGCCGGGATGCTGGTGGTCGGCGGCCTCATGCAGTTTTTGTTCGGTTTTGCGGTCAATGCTCTGGTCACGGAGATCGGCGTCATTCTGATTCCCATCCTCGTCCTTCTCAAGTGGCAAGCGGGCTGGCCGAAGCTCAAACTCAACCGCTTACCCGGACTGCCCGTTTTCGCCGTCGCGCTGTCCGGCGTTTTGGCCCTTGCCGTCGTGCTGGCTCAGGTGAGTTACTGGATGGAGTTAGTCTGGCCGATGCCGGAGCTCTTCAAAGCGTCGTATCTGGCCGCCGTCACCGCGCGTTCGCCGGCCGAACTGGTTCTTTTCGTAATCGCGGCGGGTGCCGTGCCGGGCTTCTGCGAGGAGGTGGCATTCCGCGGCTTCTTCCAGCAGATCTTTGCGCACCGCTTTGGAATTCACGGCGGCGTGTGGTTCGCCGCCGGCGCGTTCGCGGTAATGCACGTGGATCCATGGCACCTGATCGCCCTGCTCTTGATCGGTGCCTACCTCGGATACCTATTCGCATGGACGGATTCGCTCTGGGTGCCCGCGACCGCCCACTTCCTCAACAACGCTACGTCGGTTTCTGTTCTGTATTTCATGCCAGGCACATCTATCAGTTCGATCGATGAGGCCCCGCCCGTCTGGGCTTTGTTGCTCTCGCTGGCTGTGTTTGCGGCGGCCGTCGGCTGGTTGTACCGCCATCGGTCCACAGCGATTTCTGCGGATCCGGCGCCCGGACGCTCCGGCTAGGCGGATCACAAGAGGCTTCGCCTGACATCGCCGTTGCCCCTTAGAAGCGGAGTGGGTGCGACTCCCTCACGTCATCGAATTCATTCGAGGCGCCAACTGCACCTGCCGGCGGCGTGGCCGCGCGCCATGAATCGCGGCTAAAAGCACACTCTAATGGATGCCAATATCATCTGACGTTCGACTTTTAGGGCTGGACAAGAAGTCTCCCGCCACGTTATTTGCATGGGCAGTGGGAGGTGTGGATTGTGAAGCAGGCGATAGATTCCATTGGCTCAAAATCCCGACATGATGTGGCACCAGGCGCAGAGCTTTCAGCGAAGGGCAGGGACCCGGTTATGACTCAATCGTTTACGACTATAGATGGCAACGAAGCGGTCGCCTATGTGGCGCATCGCATCAACGAAGTAATCGCGATTTACCCCATTACGCCCTCATCCAATATGGGGGAGTGGTCTGATCAGTGGTCCTCCGAGGGGCGACCGAACATCTGGGGCACCGTTCCCGACGTCGTAGAAATGCAAAGCGAAGGAGGGGCCTCCGGGGCGGTGCACGGGGCGCTGCAGACCGGTTCGCTGACGACGACGTTCACGGCTTCTCAGGGGCTGCTCCTGATGATCCCGAACATGTACAAGATCGCCGGAGAGCTGACGCCGACCGTGATTCACGTGGCGGCGCGTTCGGTGGCCACCCAGGCCCTTTCGATTTTCGGCGATCACTCGGACGTAATGTCCACGCGCATGACCGGTTTCGCCATGCTGGCGTCCGGGTCGGTACAGGAGGCCATGGACTTTGCCCTTATGGCGCAGGCTTCGAGCCTGCGGGCCCGCCTTCCGTTTCTGCACTTTTTCGACGGCTTCCGCACGTCGCACGAGGTGTCAAAAGTCGAACTGATCCCCGATGCGGTCATGCACGAGCTGATCCCGGACGACTTGATCGCCGCCCATCGTGCCCGGGCCCTCAGTCCCGACCATCCCGTGCTGCGCGGCTCGGCGCAGAATCCGGACGTTTATTTCCAGGCGCGTGAGACCGTCAACCCGTACTATGCCGCTTGCCCGGATCTCACACTGTCCGTCATGGATGCGTTTGCCGCTCGAACCGGACGCCGTTATCGGCTGTTCGATTATGTCGGCGCGCCCGACGCCGAGCGTGTCCTCGTGATGATGGGCTCCGGCGCCGAAGCGGCGCACGAAACGGTGGAGTATTTGACGGCACGAGGGGAAAAGGTCGGGCTCCTCAAGGTGCGGCTCTATCGCCCCTTCGACGGCGCGCGATTCGTTGCCTCCCTGCCGAGCACGGTGAAGGCCGTAGCGGTGCTGGACCGCACCAAGGAACCGGGATCCGGCGGAGAACCACTCTACCTGGACTGTGTCCACGCCCTGCACGAAGTGCTGCAGGAGGGGCAGAGCCCTCTCGACCAGACGCCCGCCATGGTGGGAGGGCGATACGGCCTCTCGTCCAAGGAATTCACAACGGCCATGGCGAAGGGCGTGCTCGACAGCCTGAAGGATAAGACACCGAAAAACCACTTCACGATCGGGATTCACGACGACGTAAGCCACACCAGCCTGGCGTACGATCCCGCCTTTTCGACCGAGCCCGATTCGGTCATTCGCGCGCTCTTTTACGGACTCGGTTCGGACGGTACCGTTGGGGCGAACAAGAACTCCATCAAGATCATCGGCGAGGAAACGGACAACTACGCTCAGGGTTATTTCGTCTACGATTCGAAAAAGGCCGGGGCGGTAACGGTGTCCCACTTGCGTTTTGGGCCCGAGCCAATCAGGTCCTCGTATCTGATCAACCGGCCCGGGTTCGTGGCCTGTCACCAGACGGTTTTTCTTGAGCGCTACGACATGCTGGCCAACGTGGTCGAAGGGGGAACGTTCCTGCTGAATTCTCCTTATGGTCCCGAGGAGGTGTGGGACACGTTGCCGCGCTCCGTGCAGGAGCAGATCATCGGCAAGAAATTGAACTTTTATGTCATCGACGGGGTGAAGGTAGCGCGGGAAAGCGGGATGGGAGGGCGCATCAACACGGTCATGCAGACCTGCTTTTTCGCGATCTCGGGAGTGCTGCCGCGCGACGAAGCAATCACAGCCATCAAGCGCGAGATTGCCAAAACCTACGGGCGCAAAGGAGACGAAATCGTCGCCATGAACAATGCCGCGGTCGACCGCACGCTGGCTCACCTGTTCGAAGTTTCTGTGCCTACTGCCGTGACGAGCCGAATCGAGCGGCCTCCGGTCGTTTCCGAGGCGGCACCGGCATTCGTTCAGGAGGTCACGGCGCGCATCATAGCGGGTGAGGGCGACCAGCTTCCGGTGAGCGCGCTGCCTGCGGATGGGACGTACCCGACCGGCACGGCGAAATGGGAGAAACGCAATATCGCGCTGGAGATCCCGGCGTGGGATACGTATGTTTGTATTCAGTGCGGCAAGTGCGCGATGGTCTGCCCCCATTCCGTGATCCGCATCAAGGTCTATGAGCCGAAAGTGCTCAAGGGCGCACCGGCAACCTTCAAATCCACCGCCTGCCGGGACCGGGAATGGGAAGGGCTCAACTACACCATTCAGGTGGCACCCGAAGATTGCACCGGCTGCGCGCTCTGCGTGGATTTCTGCCCGGCCAAGAACAAGTCGGAGACGCGGCTGAAAGCGATCAACATGGTGCCGCAACCGCCCCTGCGGGCTCAGGAACGCGAAAACTGGGAGTTCTTTCTCGGCATTCCGGAGTTCGACCGTCGGCGCCTCAAAATCAACACCATACGACAGCAGCAGGTGCAGGAGCCGCTATTCGAGTTCTCCAGCGCCTGCGCGGGCTGTGGCGAAACGCCCTACCTCAAGCTGGTGAGTCAACTATTCGGCGACCGTGCGATCGTCGCCAACGCCACCGGCTGCTCCTCCATTTACGGAGGGAACCTGCCGACCACCCCCTGGACGAGGAACGCCGAGGGTCGGGGCCCCGCGTGGTCGAATTCGCTGTTCGAAGACAACGCGGAGTTCGGGCTTGGTTTTCGGCTGTCCATCGATCATCAGCACAGGATCGCCCGCGATCTGCTTGGCCAACTGGAAGGCTCCATCGGTGCTGAACTCGTGCGTTCAATCCTGACCGCGAAGCAGTTGGACGAGGCCGACATCTACGACCAGCGGCAGCGGGTCGAGAACTTGAAGCAGAAGCTCGCGAAGATCGACCGGCCCGAAGCGCGCCGACTCTTGACCGTGGCCGACATGCTGGTCAAGAAGAGTGTCTGGATCATCGGCGGTGACGGTTGGGCTTACGACATCGGGTACGGCGGCCTCGATCATGTCCTGGCCTCCGGACGGAACGTGAACATACTGGTGCTGGATACGGAGGTGTATTCGAATACCGGCGGTCAGATGTCGAAGTCGACCCCGCGTGGGGCGGTGGCGAAGTTCGCGGCGGGCGGAAAGCCGGCGGCGAAGAAGGACCTGGGACAACTGGCCATGACCTACGGCAATGTCTACGTGGCGCGCGTGGCGATGGGCGCCAAAGACGAGCAGACGCTGCGCGCCTTCCTCGAAGCGGAAGCCTACGAAGGACCCTCATTGATCATTGCCTACAGTCACTGCATCGCCCACGGAATCGATATGAGCACGGCCATGCAGAATCAGAAAGCCGCCGTGGAAACAGGCCAGTGGCTTCTCTACCGCTACCACCCGGAGCGTGCCGCCCGGGGAGAAAACCCACTGATGCTCGATTCCCGCAAACCGAAGCGTCCCCTCATGGACTACCTCATGATGGAGAACCGTTTCAAAATGCTCACCAAGAGCAAGCCCGAGGAGGCACGACGCCTTTTCAAGGAGGCCCAAGAGGACGTCGATACGCGCTGGTCCTTCTACGAGTACCTCGCCGGTCGCACACCGAATGGAAGTGATAAGCAGAAACCTTAAAGCGACCGGCCCGTAGCCGCTTCGCAAAATCCCGTGATCACCTGGCCGGCTGACCGGACGAGGAGACAGGAAGACGGATGGACCTGACCACCAAGTATCTGGGAATGACCCTGCGCACCCCTCTGGTGCCGTCGGCCTCGCCTCTCTCGGAGGAGATCGACACCATCAAGCGGCTGGAGGACGCCGGAGCATCCGCCGTCGTGCTGCATTCACTGTTCGAGGAACAGCTTTCGCGCGATCGCCTGGAGCTTCATCACCACCTGACCCACACCGCCGAAAGCTACGCGGAGGCCCAGACGTTTTTCCCCGAGCCGAGCGAATTCAAGCTCGGTCCGGAGGAATACCTCGAGCACATTCACAAGGCCAAGCGATCGGTGGATATCCCCATCATCGCCAGCCTCAATGGATCCTCGGTGGGTGGATGGACCAGCTACGCACTCAAGATGCAGGAAGCCGGCGCCGACGCCATCGAGCTGAACGTGTATTACATTCCCACGCAGATGGATGTTCCCGCTGCCGCTGTAGAAGAGACCTACCTGGACATTCTGCGGGCCGTCCGCACGGCGGTCAGGATACCGGTGGCCATCAAGCTGAGCCCTTTTTTCAGCAGCATGGCCCACATGGCGCGCCGTCTCGACGAAGCCGGCGCCGACGCCCTGGTTCTGTTCAACCGCTTCTACCAGCCCGACATCGATCTGGAGAGCCTGGAAGTGCGTCCGAATGTCATTTTGAGTACGCCTCAGGCGATGCGTCTCCCGCTACGTTGGGTGGCCATCTTGCATGGACGCATTAAGGCCGACCTGGCCGCCACCGGGGGCATCCACACGGCGACGGACGTGCTCAAGATGCTCATGGCTGGGGCGAGCATCACGATGCTCTGTTCGGCTCTGCTTCGCCATGGCGTCGACCATCTTAAGACCGTCGAGCGGGAAATGGTCGCCTGGATGGCAGACAACGAGTATGATTCCGTGGTGCAGATGCAGGGAAGCATGAGCCAGATGCACTGCGCCGACCCGAGCGCGTTCGAGCGGGCTCAGTACATGCGCGCGCTTCAGACCTACAAGCCGGACGCGTAAAGCGATTCAGTCGGTCCGCCCGGCCCGATTCGCTGCGGCGGCCACGGCTTCGAAGCCATAGGCGTTCCCGCCCCGTCCGTTGGTGAAGCACTCATCCTTTCGGCGTACGCACTAGCACCCGGCCGCCAACGGACTGGTGCACGCGTCGCAGGGCGCGGGACCGCCCTTGAACACGTAGTTCACCAGGATGATGATGTCCGCCGAAGTGACCGTGCCCCCGCAGTTCACATCGGCCGAAGCCGGGCACGGTTGGGGATCCGGCCCCCCCTTGAACACGTAGTTCACCGCGACGATGATGTCCGCCGAGGTGATCGTGCCGGTCAGGTTCAAGT
>Ga0326597_10011545_pt1 | contig 11704 bp, 14 predicted proteins | sample RVTome_12_FD_203789 | JGI IMG/M metagenome (GOLD analysis project Ga0326597, IMG submission 203789) | Soil microbial communities from uranium-contaminated site in the Upper Colorado River Basin, Wyoming, United States - RVT100D185 | ecosystem: Environmental > Terrestrial > Soil > Contaminated >...
GATGAGGTTGCACAACAGACCTTCGGGGAGGCGATCCTCCGCTGGGAGGAATTCGGACGACGCTTGGAGAGGGCCCGAGGCCTGTTCGGCCTCGTGAGCGCCCTAGGAGTCAGAGGTCAGGAGGATGAAGCGCGAGCGGGCTCCGATACAATGCTGCCGCTGCACACGGAGCGGGGGGGTGAATCAAGGACACGAGCGACAGGCAGGGCTTCCTCTGTTCTGCGCGGGTGGAGTCAATCAGGCAGGCAGTGTACGGGGGGGAAGAGACTTCAGAAGAGGGATCACCGGCCGGATAAGTCTCAGTTCTTCGTCTTGGCCAGCGATCGCACCAGTTCGAGGTCGAGCTCGCCCTTCTGTCCCCACCCGCTTTTTCCGCTCGAGATCGTCGGGCGAAAGCGCTCGTAGAGGCCAAACGACTTTACCGCGAGTTCCTCGGGGGTGTAGCTTGCGGCCAGCGCAATCATCGCCGCACGCACGTCATTCAACGCGTCACCAAACTTGCCGGCGAGATACTTCTCAACAGACGCCGGGTCGATCGGCTTATCCTTGACGACGGCCCGCACGCCGCTGTCAGTGTTCTTGGCCGGGACGGCCCGGCCGCAGATTTCAACCCAGAACTCTTCTCCCAGTCCGACCTTCTTCCCCGCTTCGGCCCCTTCGAGCGATTCGGGGCTGCGGTAGATCCCCAGCCTGCGTCCTTTGGATTGAGCGTTCAATCCGGCCACCGCCTTGCCCAATGTCAGCGCGGCAGGATGATCGAACCCGACTCCTTCGGCGACGATGCACGCCCATAGCGTCAGCACCGGCGCCCGATTGATTTGAAGCGTCCTCACGGCCACTGATTCCACCTCACTCTCGCCACGACGAACCGCTCGCCGCGGGCAGCCTGCGGTCGTTCAGTTCGCACCGACCGCCTCGGCTTCAAAGACATGCTGGCTGGCCAAGCGCTCACGCAAGCGTGCGTGCAGGAGCAGGAACCCGGTGACGGCCAGGGTAGAGAGAATTCCGGAGAGGTACCAGACCAAGTCAGGGTTAAAGTTGTCCAGGATCACGCCCGCCGCCCATGGGCCGATCGCCGCCGGGACCGTCCAGGCGACGGCGAAGGTCGCCATGTAGCGCCCGCGCATATCCGGCGGGGCAAGCCGCGCCACCAGCGCCTGCGCGACCGGAATGACGATCATCTCCCCGACCGTGACCAGGAGCATACCGATGGCGAACAGCGCATAGGCAGACACAAACCCAAACGAGCTGAAGCCGACCAAGTAAAATGCGCTCCCCAGCGCCAGCATGATCATCGCCGGATTGCGCTTGGTCCAGCGGGTGATCGAGAATTGCGCCAGAACGACCAGCGTCGCGTTCATGGTCATCAAAAACCCATATCCCTGTGTGGGGATCCCGTGGACATCGCGCAGGTACACGGAGAAGGTGCTGTAGAGCTGGATATAGACCAGGTTCATGATCACGGAAATGATCAGAAAGGCCACGAAGCTCCCGTCCGCCAATCCCTTCAAGTAGCCCCGGAAGGTTTGGGCGAGGCTCTCCCCCTTCGCCTCCGGGCTGCGCTCGGGCATGGTTTCGGGAATCAAGCGGTAGATGATCCCGGCGGTGATGATGCTCGAGATGGCATCCAGGATGAAGAGCAGCAAGTACGATTGTGCGGCCAGAAGCCCGGCGACGGTGGGCCCCACCATCCAGGAAACGTTTCGGGCCACGCGTTGGATGCCGAAGCCTTCAGCGCGCTGTTCCTCCGGCAACATGTCGGCGATCATGGCGCTCTGGGCTGGCCAGGCGACATCCGAGAGCAGCCCGACCACGACCACCAGCGGGAAGAACACGACGAAGACGTTCACCAGCCCCATCGAAATGCTGCTGACGGCGCTGAAGACCAGGCCGAAGAGCAGGATCGCCCGCCGACCGATGCGATCGGTGAGCGCGCCGCCCAAGATGTTCCCGAAGAACCCGGCGATTGAGAAGATCCCCAGCAAGACGCCGGCCTGGGTCATCCCCACGTTGAACTTTTGTGTGATGTACAGCGCGAAGAATGGAAAGATCATGGTGCTGCCGACGCCGTCGATGAAGGACGCGCCGACCAGGATCCAGAACTTCGAGGGAAACTCGTGATAAGTCGTGCGGATACGACTCAGCATCTCATGGTCGCCCGTGGGTCGGCTGCCCTGCCTCCTGGCCGTCGGCAGCTGGGTCCCGACCTCGCGTCGTTGCGAGATCCGCAGTGTGGGGACGGACCGGGCTGAGCGCGCGGGAGGCGATCATACCATGGCCGTCTTGGTGAAAACGCGCGCCCGATGGATGGGGTTTCCAATGAATGTCAGACACTGGAGTGGGTGAGCCAGTGCCAGGCTGCGCTCAGCCAGAGTTGGAGGGCGGAGCTTGGCTCAACACCTGATAGGCAGGTAGCCCGCGCAGGCTATCGAGGTCTGAATCTCGTTTAGACCAATCTACAAGTTCAGGTCGGAGGGTGAAAGCCCTCGAGAGGTTCTCCAGCGCCAGCTCGGGCATGCCATTCAGGGCATAAAAGCAGGCCAGATTGTAGAGGTTCGTACCGTGGCTCCGGGGCGAGCTGTCGAAGGAGCCCATGGCCTCGACGATTCGAATCTGCATCGCTTCGGCCGCATCGAGTTCCCCGCGTTTGGCCAGGTGATCGCTGATATGATCCTGAGGATGGTAGTACCCGGTGAAGGCTGCAATCCAGGCAAGCGTACGCCCCTGCGTCCATTCGTATGATCCTGCATCGAGTAGTTCAGCTTCGCTGAGGGCCTCGACTGAGGTGACGAGGTGCTCAAAGGCAAGCGCCTCGAGATCCATCACTTCAGCCCACGACCTGTTCCAATGGGCCTTGAAGATCTCGGCGTTGGCCGTGTCGAAATCCGTCGGCTCCAACGGGACCTGACCCTGACTGGCTGAGTCCAGGCGAGATGCATCGCGATCCTTCCACGCAGAGACATGGGCGGCGAGGTCCTTCAGCGACCAATCCTCCGACGTGCCCTTGGCGGCCTTCTCTGCCGAGGTGAATCGGTCCCAGGCCGCATGTTCCTCTTGACGCCCGCGTTCCAGCAATGCGATCAGACTCCTTTTGCGAGGTTCATCTGTCATGTTCACTCCCTCCAGCCTGCACCTCAGTGAGTATCCTTTGAGTACGGACCACGAGAGGCGTGCTCCGAGCCCGGAAAGCATCACCCATGCTACACCACCGGCTGGGCCGGATCAAGTTCGACTGGTCTCAGGAAGAAAGTGATGTTCAAGCGAGTGTGCCTTAAGGACGGGTGTCCATACAGACCGGGCTGCCGTAGAATGGGGGCCGATAGAACGCCTGGGGGGAGGGCGGGAGGGAGAGACGCGTGGTCAGGATCAGTGAGCGACACGGGTGGGCGATCTCAGCCCTGTTGGCGTCGGCAGCCCTGGCGATGACGAGCTGCGGGGCCGTGCCGATCGCGTTATTTGCGACGGACACACCGACGCCTACGGCGACCCCCACCGCCACGCTGACCCCGACGTCGACATCGACAGCCACCCTGACCCTGACCCCCACGATCACATTGACGGCGACGATCACGCTGACGCCAACGATCACGCCGACACCCACGATTACGCCAACACCGACGTTCGATTTCCCGGATGCGACCGTATTGCAGCAGGCCCACTGCCGCTACGGGCCGGCGACAGCCTTCCTGCACGCGGCGGACCTCTACGCCGACGATCACGGGCTGGTGTGGAACCGTAACTCCAACGGAACCTGGCTCTGGGTGCGCTTCGACAAGCTGCACTACGCATGTTGGGTAAGCGCGTCTGTGGTCCAGGTGGACGGCGATATCTTCAGTGTGGTCGTGACTCGCACGACCCTTCCTCATTCCACGCTGTACGGTCCGCCGACAAACATCCAGGCGACACGCGATGGGAACCAGGTGACGGTCATCTGGGACGCAGTCTGGATGACTGAGGACGATGATCGGGGGTATTTCCTCGAAGTCAGCCTGTGCCAGAACGGGTTCCTCTTTGATACCTATGCCCACACCGACGACACGCACTACACCTTCACCGACGAGACGACCTGCAGCGGTGAATCCGGGGGCCGGATATACACGGTCGAGAAGCACGGCTACACGGATCCCGTCCGCTTCCATTGGCCGTGAAACGGCCGCAAGACACCTCGGCGCTGTGCAGGCTGCCGCGCGCCCGGCGCTCCCGCTCTCAAATATCGCCGACGGTATAATTGCCAAGGATAGGCACACCCTTCGTTCAAGAGACCCCACGCAGGAGCTGATGCGTGGGATCGCACCCCCGAGTGGGCGGACTGTCATACAGCCGTTGAGGTGCAGCACCAGATGAAGGCCCCAGCAAACTTACCGGTCGATCCATTCTTCCCGCGATGGACACGTCGTCTCTTCTGGGCTTTGGGCACCTGAACGGGATCAGGGTGAACAATGATGCCTCCGGCGAGGCCGATCGCCGTGAGGCCGCATCGATTCGGTCAATGCCCGGTACGAGAGTAGGCTCGCCCGCATTCGCCAGATGGAGGAGCCATGGCATCCAAGGTGAAAGACTTGATGAGCAGCCCGGCGATCTTCATCGACCCGGAAGCGACTGTCGCACACGCAGCTACGCTCATGCGCCGGAGGAACATCCGCAGTCTCGTCGTCAGCCTGGAAGGGAACACCTTCGGCATCATCACCACGACAGACGTCCGGGACAAGATCGTAGCCGTCGATCGTGACCCTTCGACGACGCCAGTTCGAGAAATCATGACCACGCCCCTTGCGACGGCGCAGCCCGAATGGTCCCTCAAGGAGTGTTCGGTGACCATGAAGGAGGCGGGCGTCCATCATCTTCCGGTCTTGGACCAGCGAGGCATGATCGTCGGTATGATCTCCGCTACCGATATCTTCATGGCTGTCGAGGAGACTGGGTGGGGCCGGCCATCCTGATCTGCGATAGGTCGTCTTATCCATCCCGGGTCGTTCCGATCTTCCTCGAGCCTATGGTTGTCCCGGCCTTGCCGATCGCTCGGGACCAACCGGCAAGGATGAGCACACTTGGGTGATGCGGAGGATCCCCGCACGCTGCGAGAGTACTGGGCCCGTAGCGGTCTAGGCGCGGCGATCCTCGACGCGCTCAACGCCTCTGGCAAGGACCTCGATGCTCTTACGGTCGACGACCTGGCGCCGATGGATCAGTTCCACGGCGGCGGGATGGCCATGACCCGGCGCCTGGCGCGCCTGGGTGAGCTAGGGCCGGACATGAGGGTGCTTGATGTGGGCGGAGGGTTGGGTGGGCCAGCGCGGACGTTGGCTGCCGAGTTCGGCTGCAACGTGACCCTGAGCGATGTGACTGAGTCGTACATCCAGGCGGCCAAGATGCTTACCGGCCTGGTCGGTTCTGCAACAAGCGTTACCTATCTCGTGGCCGATGGGCTGGAGTTGCCATTCGACTCAGGGGCGTTCGATGTGGTGTGGACCCAGAACAGCAGCATGAACATCGCCAGCAAAGAGATGCTATTTGAAGGCTTCCACCGTGTCCTCCGACCTGGGGGTCGGCTGGTGACGCAGGAGCCGATGGCAGGACATGTGCAGCCGCTGATCTTCCCTGTGATGTGGGCCAGCGATCCGTCTGCCAGCTTCCTGAGGAAGCCGGAAGAGATGCGGAAGGTGATCGAAGCCGCGGGGTTTCGCGTACGTGCTTGGGAGGACACACAGGCAGTGAAGGCGCCGGAGAATGAACCGCTCCCGAGCGTGCGAATTCAGACCCTGGTGATGGGGGACAAGCTTGAGCAGATCAACGCCGCCGGCCGCCGCAATAACGCCGAGGGCCGCGTCGTGATGGTCCAGGCGGTGTTCGACAGGTTATAGTGCCAGGTCGCGCCCTCCGCCTCAATCCCGTCACAAGGCTCCTCTGGCGATCTCACGGTTGGCTCATTGCCCCCAGCGGAGGCCGGATTGGATCGTGCACCTTCGGGAGGCGGGTGATCTTCTTGAGGACAAAAGGGCGGAAGTCCTGTGCCATGCGCGACGTGGCGCTCGAATCGTTCGTAGGACGGGAAAGGCCCATCGTCGGGGCGTCTTACGTCGGCGAGCCGAGGCACCCCGCATGGTACATGAACCTCAAGGCGGATCCACAGGCGTTTATCCCTTAGAAGGGCAGGGGGCTCCGCGTTACAGCCCACGACGTACAAGGCGATGAGAGGAGCCCCCTCTGGACGGAGATCACGCGAAGGGACCCATCGTATGAGGTGTACCAGGAGCGGACCGCGAGGCAGATTCCCATTGTCATCATAGAGAGGGATAGGGAAGAATAGGCTTCGGGGTCGGGTGACCGACCTCGCGCGGCCAACGGGCCGCACAACTCCCTTCCACTTCACGCACGGACAGAGGCCTCCACATTAGCGGCTCAATTGAGCCAGTTATCTTTTTCCAAGGCTGTCGGGTGTGAAGACCTGCTCGATCGTGCATTCGAAGATCTCGGCGAGCCTGAACGCCAGCGGCAGGCTCGGATCGTACTTCTCAGTTTCGACGGCGTTGATGGTTTGGCGGGAGACTTCAGCCAGTTGGGCGAGCGCCGCTTGAGAAAGTCCCCTTTCGGCTCTGAACACCCTCAACCGATTCTTCATCGGTATTTCCACCTCGTCCAGATCTTGCCCAGGAGCCAGGAGAATGCCATCACGACCAGCATCAGTAGCCAACTGGGTTCGGCTGAGCCCGCCAATCCCTGCAGGCCAAAAGTCAGGGCGACCAAGGCTGAAATACCGAACCCAATGGCGATACCTCGACCTGGATCCTTCTCTGCAATTCATCCAGCCTGGCCAGCGCGTGGGCCATGGACGATAGGAGCAGCAGCCCCGGAAGGACGGGCGCAAAAGCCAGAACCGTCATCCTATAGTCTGGGGGGCTGTGATCGATCAAGTACACGGTGCCGAACAACACGCCGATGAACAGAATCGTCGCCAGGATTACCCAGGTGAGGACCCCGCGAGGGTATTCCATCCAATGGACCCGTTCAAGGCCATAGTTACCGAGGAGAGAGCCCAGGACCATACCCAGGATCGTGGCGATCCCGAGATCCCCGGTGTAGAGGTCGACGAGCCCCCCAGCATCATCCCCGTGACGAGGCCAACCGCCGTGTTCCGCATGACGTTCTCTTTCCGTCCATTTCCGTTCACCGAAGTCTCTCCTTTCATTACAACACCGCCGCGACAGTGTAAAGGAAACTTGTCTAATTGTCAAGGAACATTGACTACCCGCTGCCGGAGGAGACCCTGACCCGACGCGGCTCGGCCGTAATGGGCCGTTCTGTGTGTCCGTGGCCGGCGGACTCGCGTTCTAATAAGGAAGGCGACGATCCGTTACAAGAGGCCAAGGAGAACGCCGAAGACGCCGTTTCCTGCCTGGACACCGAAACCCCTTTTGAGTGGTATGTCGGTCACTCGCAGATAAGGACTCGCCCTGGGGCGAGCGTCCCCCAGCACCATCCCCGACGCGCCGCTGCCGCCCACGATGGGGATGCTGAAGATAAGGAGGTGGCCCATGGGTTGGTTTCGCTCGCTGAGCGGCGTTCTCTTCCTTTCATATCTGGCGCTACTGAGCCTTCTCATCCGATCCTTCACGGACACACGATACATCCTGGTCGAGGACTTCTCCGAACTGGGGGAGGGTTTCGTAATCCTATGGATCATCGTGTTCACCCTGATCATCGGCGGCTGGATCTGGTCGCTGGTTGCCGCGGCGATGCAGAGCACACGAGCGCTCAACGTGCTTGTGGTTTACGCTGGCGTGTGTGCACTCTGGTTCGGCCTGGGTTCGCTCATCCAGTACGCAGATCACGTTGTAGAATTCTTCATCTTCGGCGGCAGCCTGGTCACTGGAAGCCTGGCGACGGCCTCGATTTTGCTCCACCTCAAGGGGCCAAGACTGTGATCACTCGAAGGAACCTCTTGGGATGGTATGGCCGGATCCGCGCCGCCCGCCATGGATTGTGGGGTAGGGGGAGCCGATACGTGAGAAGCTCGGCGCATCCGAGCGAGCTGGGGTACGAGTTGAAATGGCGTTGGAGGGAGGCGTTCGAACGGCCGACAAGCCCGCGAGCCGGCGATGGCGTTTTGGGAACTCAAGGCAGCGTCGACTGCCTTTGTCGGGCTGGCGTCGGGTTCTCAGAAGGAATACGCGTCGTGAATCGAGTCGGCAAAGATGTCGGTGGCACGCCGGAGGCGGATCGGAAAGGCTGTATGGATGATCACGCTAGAAATTCGCTTGAAAGGGTGAGGACATGGACGATCTGATTCGATCTGTCTCGGCAGTGCTGGCGTCCACGCCCGACCGCTGGGAGATGATGGCGCGCACGCTACCCAGGAGTCTGCTGGCGCGCCCGGCGGCGCGGGGTGAATGGTCGGCGATCCAATGCCTGCAGCACATCCTCGACACGGAGGATCAGGTGTTCACGCTTCGCATCGCCCGCATCCTGGAGGGACGAGAGTTCCCCGGGTTCGATCCGGACAGCGAAGGAGGCCGACCGGCGGACGACGGCGATCCTGCCCAGATGGCGCAGGAATTGAAGACGCGGCGCCAGGCCAGCCTCGTAACAGTCAATGGGGTTAAGCCGCAGGACCTCTCGCGCACGGCGACGCACCCCGAGCTCGGCGAAGTAACGCTGGGCGAGCTGCTGCACGAGTGGGGGGCGCATGACCTGATGCACACAGTGCAGGCGGAGAGGGCGATGATGCAGCCGTTCATCGAAGGCTGCGGACCCTGGCGTCCGTATTTCGCCGATCATTTCGCCAGGCAGAAGTAGAAAGCGGGGCGAGGCCTGCGCGCGGCCCGACCTGAAGGTGTTTGGGATCGGATTGTCGATATCAACCTGCGCTGACCTCTCGGCAGGCGTTGGGAGCGAAGTTGCCCCACTCCACAGTCCGCTCTAGAATGCCGTTCATCTGACTTCCTTTGAGCGGGGGAGAGAGTGAACCGGCGCAAGCTCGTACTCTTCGCTGTCCTGGCGATCACGTTCGCACCTGTCCTGGCGTGCGGTCGTGAAACGGGACTCGCGCCGACGCAAGCACCATCTCCCACCCCCTCGCCGGCGATTGCGACCTCTGCGATCCCCGCCGGTCCGGCCGACAGACAAGCAAGCATCCCCACGGATGCGGTCAAGACGTCACCCGAGGCGGATGAACATCCCCCGCAGGTGTATTCCGAGGAATATGAACAACCAGTGCCGCTGCCGGGAATGGTCAACACGGCAGGCGCCGAGGACTCGCCCTTTATCACCCCTGATGGAGACACGCTGTACTTCTTCTTCACGCCGGACGTCGACGTCCCGGTCGAGCGGCAGATCCTCGATGGTGTGACCGGCATCTATTTGTCCAAGAAGGTCGACGGTGGGTGGGGCGAGCCGGAGCGGATCATCCTGCAGGATCCAGGAAAGCTAGCCGGTGACGGCTGCGCGTTCGTCCAGGGCGACGTCATGTGGTTCTGCTCCGTCCGGGAGGGCTACACCGGGGTTCACTGGTTCACCGCCGAGTACACGGACGGGGCGTGGCGGAATTGGAGGAACGTCGACTTCCAGCCCGACTACGAAGTCGGGGAGCGGCATATCACGAGTGACGGGACAGAACTGTATTTCGGCTCATCCAGGTCCGGCGGACAAGGAGCCCTCGACATCTGGGTTTCGAGTTGGGCCGATGGGGTATGGGGTGAGCCCGTGAACGTCGCCGCGGTGAACACCCCGGATGGGGAGGGATGGCCGGCGATCAGTCCTGCGGGGGATGAGCTGTGGTTCACTCGCAATTACGGCATATGGCGATCGAGGAGAGTAGATGGGGAATGGGGGTCAGCCGAATTAATCCTTTCGCCTCTGGCAGGTGAGCCGGCGATCGATGCCGCGGGGAACGTGTACTTCGTGCATCATTTCTTTCAGGGTGACCACATGATCGAAGCAGATATCTATGTCGCCTACAAGCGGTAGAGGAACTGTCGGATCCTGAGACCAGGCGCTCTAGATGTGCTCCAGCGATTGGGGTCAATTTCGTAGCGGCGCCACGACGTCCAGTCTCTCACGAAAGGGCAAGGCTCCGCTCGGACTCCGCTTTTCGTGTTCTGCAGCAATGCAATGCTGACATGGTTCCATGTATCCTATGGATCGAGGCTGGGACGAGGAATAAGTTCCTTCTTGCTCACCCAGGCGGCCGAAGCTCGGGGAGGGATTCCTGTTTACTCCGTTGTTAGGCGGAGAAATCCTTTCCATTTGATACACGAGGAATCACGTGAAGAAGGTCATTGCAGGAATCCTCTTGCTCTTGACGTCGGCCTGTGGCTATCGTCTGGCCCCTACTGACGGTTGGTTTCCAGGTGTTGGTCCCGGCATGCATGGAGGTACAGCCTGGGGGGAGGGGTCATTCGACTCAAATGGCGAGCAGATCTACTTCACTGCCGTTAATGAAAATGGAAAACGGATTGCATTCGAGGGAGGACCATCAGGCGGAATGATGATGGGCGGTTATCTCTCATGCGCTTCTTGTCACGGGCCAGATGGCCGCGGAGGGCGCCACGTAATGCATATGCAGGTGATGAATGCCCCGGATATTCGATGGAATAGCCTAACCAGTGAGGGGGGCGATGAGCATAGGCAAGATCAGCATGGCCACGAGGGTGCTTTTGGGTTTGAGCAGTTTCGTGCTGCGGTTGTTGAAGGAAGACACCCAGATGGCGAGCCTCTTTCGTGGGATATGCCGCGGTGGAAGATGGGTGAAAGCGATCTAGGTGACCTTATGGAATACCTAATGGGCATTCCCTGAGATCAACAGCGCCGACCGAGCTGGGGCCCCGGAAGAACACCGGGGCAAGCAGGCCCCATCCGCTTCGCTCCTGGGGCCCCGGAAGAACACCGGGGCAAGCAGGCCCTGTACGCTTCGCTTCCTGGGGCCCCGGAAGAACACCGGGGCAAGCAGGCCCTATCCGCTTCGCTCCTGGGGCAGGCAGGCGAGGCCGTCAGGCTGCTCACTTGAAATCGCGACAGGTTCGGACAGCCGCATTCGTGCATCCACGGGAAGGTGGTGAATCAATGGCAAAGCTAGCAATCACTACTCTCTTGGTATTGGTTGTCATCTACGTTGTGCCGTTCTTGGTGTATGGCCTTGGCAGCGCTGTAACGGATTTGAAGCCCCCCGAAGGCGCATCGCCAGCCCGGTTTCTCATTAGCGTACTTGTCTCCAAAGTGGGCGTGGCGACTGCTTTCGTTCTCATCTTCTACCTGGCCCGTAGCTCGTTAAGTGGGCAGTGGTTCCTCTATGCCGTTATCTGGTGGCTCATGTTCGTTGTTGGCGAGGTTGGACAAGCCATCGGACCGAACTATTCTTGGAAAGAAGCCATTGCCGGCATTATCTCCGAAACCGTCTACGTCCCGCTTTCGGGGTATCTATGCAATTGGTTGATAGGCCTGAAATAGACACGGAGACTGATTCACATCGATGGTTCTTCTCGGCATCGTTCTCGGAACAAGTCAGCAGCCTAACCACACGCCCTGCCAAGTACGCAGGACAAGCTGCCTGCCTTTCCTTGGGAGCTTGCAAGGGCTCCCCGCAAAGAGCGCCGGCCAAGCAGCTTCCTGCCGAAAACGCAAGATCCCATCCGCCAAACTCCTGGGGCCCCGGAAGAACACCGGGGCAAGCAGGCCCCATCCGCTTTGCTCCTGGGGCCCCGGAAGAACA
>Ga0326597_10011546_pt1 | contig 11704 bp, 9 predicted proteins | sample RVTome_12_FD_203789 | JGI IMG/M metagenome (GOLD analysis project Ga0326597, IMG submission 203789) | Soil microbial communities from uranium-contaminated site in the Upper Colorado River Basin, Wyoming, United States - RVT100D185 | ecosystem: Environmental > Terrestrial > Soil > Contaminated >...
CAAGACCGTCTTCGTCAACTATTCGGGCGAGTCCGGAAGGCAGATGTTTCGCTGAGCCTCTGAAAGGGTTCCGTTTTTCGGGAGATTCCCTCGATTTGTCACCGAACGTAGCCAACACGTTCGAGTACGAAAGATCGGGCGCGGGCTGGAACTTCTTCATCCACGTAGGCTTGGTCTGGCCGCCCCCCGATCCGAGACCTGGCCTCGTCTTTGCAACAACCCCGTTCGGAAGAGCCAGGGGGTGGGTCATGTCGGAGACGGACATACTCGGAGCCAGGGGAACGCGCTGCACGGTCTATCTCGAAGCCTGCGACGATGGAATCAACCCCAGGACCCGCTTGAGGGCGCTGGTCCGCGACCGTGCGGGTGTTCACGTCGTGACCCGCATCTTCGATAGCCTCGACGAGGCCCTCGCCTACGCGCAGACTCTGTACCAGGCGGCGGCCTGATTCCGTTTTTCTGTTAGGGTTGGCTGCCGGGCGCCGCGAAGGTGTCCATCATCAAGAACGGATCGCCGAGCGGATAGAGCACCGGGCAGGTCGCTCCGCGCTTCACGTACTCGGCGACGCGCGCCCGGACCTCTTCCGGCGTTCCCGTGGCGGTGATGCCGAGGACCAGATCGTCGTCGACGTGCTGCATCGCCTTCCTCACCTCGTCCTTCGTCGCCGGCCAGCCCAGAATCGACTGGACCTTACGGACCGTCTCTTCGCTCACTCCCGAGGCTTTTGCGATGTGCGGCTGCTGGGCGAGGTACTGGGTGATGAGCGCTTTCGCTCCGTCGATGGCGCGATTCCGGTCGCGGTCCACGGAGCAGACGATGAGCTGCGGACGGTCGATATCCTCGAGCTTCCGACCGGCGCGCGCGGCGCCTTTCGAAAGGTGCGAAAGCGCCTTATCGTTGTAAGAGGGGGGAACGCAGTAATTGAGGAGGCATCCATCGGCGATCTCGCCCGTGAGCTCCAGCATCTTGTCCCCGGTGGCTCCGATGAACACCGGGACTTTGCGGGGCTCGCGGCGTCCATGGATCACGTCGAGCTCGATTCCCTGGACCTGGTGGAACTCGCCTTCGAAGGTGACGTTCTCCATACGCAGGAGTCTGCGGAAGAGATCGATCGTTTCGCGCATCGCGACGAGCGGCTTTCTCCTTTCGATTCCCACGTTGCGCGCCAGAGGATCCCACCAGGCGCCGATACCGCAAAGGATCCGGTTGGGCGCGAGGTCGTCGAGGGTGAGAAACGTCGCCGCGAGGAGGCCGATGTTGCGGGTCCAGTTGTTGATGACTCCCGAGCCCACCTGGATGCGCGAAGTGACGGCGGCGTAGGCCGCCATGGGAACGATGGCGTCGCGGACCAGTCGGCTCTCCGCCTGCCACACCGCCTCGAAGCCCCGCTCCTCGGCGTACTTCGCGTAACGCAGGCAGTCGGCGAGGGGATGCGCGTCCTGAAGATAGAGAGCCACCCTGTTCACGGCGCAGCCTCATTTCGAAGCGCTCGGATCTTCTCGTCCACTTCCGAGACCTTCCTCTGGTGCGCTACCCACCACTCGGGATCGCGCTGGGCGTCCAGCTCTTCGACCGTCTTTCCCTGCTGCTCGACCCAGGTGTAGTACTTGAGGTTGTGCCAGCGGTTCCGGTTGTGAACCGTGCCCTCCTGGATCCAGTCGACTCCCGCGCCATGGAAGATCCCCGAGAGCCTCGCGGTCGCCGCCGCCTCGTCCATGCGGCCTTCCTTCTTCGTGAGCCAATCCATGACGCTTCGGTAGCGGCCGATATCGTCGGTCAGCACGGTGACCACCACGTCGTTTCTCCCGAGACCGTAGTGTTTCGCGGTCTTGATCGCCCCGAGGAGATTGCAGACGCCGCTGATGCCGAAGATCGACCCCAGCATGGCGGCGTCCGCAGGCGCTACACCGAAGCGCGTCTCCATCACCCGGCGCCCCGCCTCTTCGGTGAAGAGCTGTAGCCCGCGGAGGCAGGACATGTCGTCGATACACATCAGCGCGTCCATGTTCCCGACGTGGTGGATCCAGGTGACGTGCTTGTCGCCGATCCCCTGAATCTCGTGCGAGCCGTATCCGTTGTCGTAGAGCGTCCGGCACTGGATGGGCTCGAGGCCGACGATCTTGTGCTCGGGCCAGATCTGCTTGAGGCGATCGCCGGCGGCGATGGTTCCCGCGCTTCCCATGGAGGAGACGAAGGCCGCGATGCGGCCGTCGCCGACCCCCTTCTCCCGGAGACGAGAGGCGAGCGCGGCGACGCTCGATCCCGTCACCTCGTAGTGGAAGCGGTAGTTCCCCATTACCTCGAACTGGTTCAGCACTCTGACGTCGGGATCCTTCCGGAGCTCCCAGGTCTTGTCGTAGATCTCTTTGACGTTCGACTCGCTTCCCCGGGTCTTCACCACCTCTGCCCCGTAGCTATCGATGAGCTCGAAGCGCTCACGGCTCATGCCCTCGGGAAGCACGACCAAGCTGCGGCAGCCGAGACGCCCCCCCACCCAGGCGCCTCCCACACCGTAGTTGCCGGTGCTGGGCCAGACGAGGCGGTGTCTTCCGGGATCGACCGCGCCCTCGACGAGGAGCTCGGCCAGTACCGAATACGCCGCGCCCACCTTGTGGCTTCCGGTGGGGAAGTCGCGGCTGTAGATGACGACGATCGGGGCATCGACTCCCGTCACTTCCCTCGGCACCACGAAGTGCCGGACCTCGTCGTCCGCTCCGTACCAGGTGACGTTGAAGAGGTTCACCGGATCCAGGGGATCGGCGTCACGCGCCGCGCGCGCGCGGCTCCGGATCGCCTCCCCTTGAGTCCAGGGCTCGCGCATCTCGGAGAGGGTGGGGCCCAGGAGTCCTGAGAATCTCACAGTCGCCGTCCTCGTGTTTCCCAGGGCATAGCAGGATCGAGAGCCACGACCTGGCCTGGTGTCGAGTCTAACGCATACTCTATGACGACTCCTCCCACTCGGCGTCCATCCAGTCGCGCTCGTCGCGAACCGCGGGCCTCGCCGTTTCCAGTTCCCGGATCTCCGCCTGCAGTTCCCGAATGCGCCGCGCCATCCGCAGCACGATCTCGATCGCCGGATGTTCGAGTCCCAGGTCCTCGTGCAGCCGCCGCACGCGCCGGAGCTCCGCGACGTCGACCTCGGAATAGCCCTCGGGTGAAGGGGTAATCAGCCCCACCTCGGCGAAGTGCAAGACCAGGGTCACGTCCATCCGGGTCGCCCGAGCGGCTTGCTCGGCATCGAGCCCCTTCTCGCCAGCGGTCATGGATCGACCTCCCTATTTCCCGCGGGCCTCGGCGAGCTGCCGCAGCCCTTCGATCTCCGTGTCGGTCATGGGCTCAGGAAGGGCCAGCTTTACCCGCGCCCACATATCGCCGCGCTCACCGGGTCTCCCCAGGCGGGGCATGCCCTTGCCCTTCAGTCGAAAAGTCTTGTCCGACTGGGTGCGCGGCGGAACTTTCAACGTCACCGCGCCCTCGATCGTGGGGACGCGCGCCTCGCCACCGAGGGCGGCCGTGTAGAAATCCACGCGAACGTCGGCGCGGAGGTCGTCTCCCTCGCGCACGAAGCCGGGATGGGGAACGACCTCGACCACGAGATACAGGTCCCCCGACGGCCCGCCGGCGACACCCGGAGCCCCTCGTCCCGCGAGGCGCACCCGCGAGCCCGAGCGAACTCCCGGCGGAATCTTGGCTTCGATGCGGCGATCGCCGATCTGAAGGCCTCGGGTCGCCCCACGGAACGCCTCTTCGAGGGTGATTTCGACTCCCGCCTCGTGGTCCCGTCCCCGCCGCGGCCGCGGCGTGCGACCCGCGCCCGCGGGGCCGCCTCCGGCCTGGCCGAAGATCGAGCCGAAGAAATCGGAGAACGGGCTTCCGCCGCCGAAGAGATCCTCCAGATCCTCCGGCGACACGTTGTAACTGTAGACTCCTTGCCCGGGCTCGCCGGGCGCCGCCTGCCACTGGCCCCAGTCGAAGTCGCCTCGACCGCCGCGCTGGCTCCATCGCTGATACTGATTGCGGAGCTCGTCGTACTTCTTGCGCCGCTCGGGATCGGAGAGCGCCTGATAGGCCTCGTTGATCTCTTTGAAGCGCTCCTCGGCCTCCTTGTCGCCGGGCTTGACGTCGGGGTGGTGCTGGCGCGCGAGCTTCCGGTATGCCTGCTTGATGGCCTTCTCGTCGGAGTCGGGCGCGACTCCCAGCGCGGCGTAGTAGTCCTTGAACTCCAACCTTAGTGCTCGCCTCGCTCTTCAATCAGTGCGCTGGGGCCCCACCCCCAGCGCTTCTCGCTCCGGGACTCGCTTCGCTCGCCCAGCGCTCGGGCCGCCGACACCGCTCGGCTCGCAGAGGCTAAGCCGCGGCCTTGCGGAAGGTGAACCCTCCGTCGGAATCCACGTCTACCAGGAGCCGGTCGCCCTCGCGGAAGTCACCCTGCAGGAGGCGCAGCGACAGCTCGTTCGAGATCTGCTGCTGGATGAGCCGTTTCAGCGGCCGGGCGCCGAAGATCGGGTCGTATCCGTCCTCGGCCAGGCGCTTCTTCGCGGCGTCCGTCAGCTCCAGCGTGATTTTTCTGTTCTCGAGGAGCTCGCGAAGCCGCTTCAGCTGGATGTCCACGATCTTGAGCAGATGCTCCCGGCTCAGGGGCCCGAACACGATCACTTCATCGATGCGGTTCAGGAACTCCGGCCGCAGCTGGTCGCGCAGCTCTTCGAGCACCCGCGTGCGAACGGCGTCCTGGCTCGCGGCCTTCTGGGTCATCTCCTGGATGGTGTGGCTCGCGATGTTCGAGGTCATGATGATTACCGTGTTGCGGAAGTTTACCACCCGGCCCTGCCCGCTGGTGAGCCGCCCGTCGTCGAGAATCTGAAGGAGAACGTTGAACACGTCGGGATGGGCCTTTTCGATCTCATCGAACAACACCACGCTGTAGGGCTTGCGCCGCACCGCCTCGGTCAACTGCCCGCCTTCCTCGAACCCCACGTAGCCTGGCGGGGCGCCGATCAGCCGGGCGACGCTGTGCTTCTCCATGTACTCCGACATGTCGATGCGAATCATCGCCTGCTCGTCGTCGAACAGGAACTCCGCCAGCGCCCGCGCGAGCTCGGTCTTCCCCACACCCGTGGGCCCGAGGAACAGGAAGGAGCCGAGAGGCCGGTTGGGATCCTGGAGTCCGGCCCTCGCGCGGCGGATGGCGTTCGCCACCGCCCGCACCGCTTCTTCCTGCCCGACCACCCGCTGGTGCAGCCGCTGCTCCATCTTGACCAGCTTGTCGACCTCACCCTCGAGAAGCTTGCTCACCGGGACTCCGGTCCACTTGGAGACGACCGCGGCGATGTCCTGGGCGTCGACCTCAGTCTTGAGTAGCGTTTTCCCGCCGGCGGAGAGGTCGGCCTCCGCTTTGACCAGCTGCTCCTCCAGCTTTGGCACCTTTCCATAGGAAAGCTCGGCCGCCTTGTTGTAGTCGAACTCGCGCTGGGCCCGCTCGACCTCGACGCGGGTCTGGTCGAGCTCCTCCTTGATCCGTCGCATCTTCTGGGCGACTTCCCGCTCGCGTTGGAGCTGGGCGTCGAGGGCGCTTCGCTGCTCCTTCAAATCCGCGAGCTCGCGCTCGATGCGCTGGAGCCGCTCTTTGCTCGCGGCGTCGCGCTCCTTCTTCAGCGCCTCGCGCTCGATCTCGAGCTGCATCATCCGCCGCTTGAGGTCGTCGAGCTCCTGCGGGTCGGAGGTGATCTCCATCCGAAGTTTCGCCGCGGCCTCGTCCATCAGATCGATCGCTTTGTCGGGAAGGAAACGATCGGAGATATAGCGATCCGAGAGCACTGCGGCGGCCACGATGGCCGCGTCGGAGATGCGGACCCCGTGGTGGGTCTCGTAGCGCTCCTTCAAGCCGCGGAGGATGGAGATGGTGTCCTCGACCGTTGGCGGCTCGACCACGATCGGCTGGAAGCGGCGCTCGAGGGCCGCGTCTTTCTCGATATGCTTCCTGTACTCGTCCAGGGTCGTGGCGCCGATGAGGTGGAGCTCGCCTCGCGCCAGCATCGGCTTCAGCATGTTGGAGGCGTCCATGGCTCCTTCGGCCGCGCCCGCGCCCACGACGGTGTGGAGCTCGTCGATGAACAAGATGATGTCGTCGCGCTCCTGGATCTCCTTCAGCACCGCCTTCAGGCGCTCCTCGAACTCGCCGCGGTACTTGGCGCCAGCGACCAGCGCCCCCATGTCGAGAGCGATCACCCGCTTGTCTTTCAGCGATTCCGGCACGTCGCCGCGGACGATCCGCTGGGCGAGGCCCTCCACGATCGCCGTCTTTCCCACGCCCGGCTCGCCGATCAAGACGGGGTTGTTCTTGGTGCGGCGGCTGAGGATCTGGATGACCCGGCGGATCTCGTCGTCGCGGCCGATGACGGGATCGAGCTTGCCCTTGCGGGCGAGCTCCGTCAGGTCGCGACCGTACTGCTCGAGCGCGGCGTACGTCCCCTCAGGGGTCTGGCTGGTCACGCGCTGCGTGCCCCGCACCTCACGCAGCGCCGAAAGCAGGTTGTCCCGGGTGATCCCCGCGTCCTTCAGGATGCGCTGGGCCGCGCCCCCGGCGTGCGCGAGGATCGAGAGCAGCAGGTGCTCCGTCGAAACGTACTCGTCGCCGAACGTGCTCAGCTCGTCATGGGCGCGAACCAGCACCGTGCGAAGCCGCGGCGAGATGCCGGGCGGGCCCGTCGCGCCGGTGACTCGCGGGAATTTTCCGATTTCGGCTCGCACCTGTTGGATGATCGCTCCCGTGGGAACGTCCATCTTGGAAAGGACCTGGGGAACGACACCCTCCGGCTGCTCGAGAAGCGCCAGCAGCAGGTGCTCCGGCTCGACCTGGCTGTTCCCGTTGCGCTCGGCGAGGCTTTGCGCCGCCTGCGTTGCTTCTTGCGATTTCTGGGTGAAGCGATTGATATCGAATGCCATTCGTTTGCTTCTTCCTTCTTAGTGCGCGCTCGGCTCTCCGCCTCGCGCGCTCCCCTCGCTCCTCGCTCGGGGAGGATGGGGCCCTCCGGGCCCCGTCTCTCGCTCTGTTAGGCTTCGTCACGTGGGGGCCGCGCCACCGCCACTCGCGCCGGGCGCAGCACTCGCCCTTCGAAGGTGTAACCCGCTTGTCGAACGGCTGCAACCGTCGGCTGGTGGACCCGGCCCTCGCGAGTCTCGAGCGCTTCCTGGGTTTCGGGATCGAAGAGAGCCCCGGGGACGACGTCGATCGGAGCGACCCCCTCGCGGCGCAGCAAGTCGAGGAGCTGCTCCCGGGTCGCGCGCACGCCGGGCGCGAGCGGGTCCTCTTCGTTCGAGTAAGCGAGGGCGCGTTCCAGGTTGTCCACCACCTCGACGAGACGCAGGTAGAGATCCTGGAGTCGATTCTGGGTTCGAGCCGCCGCCACCCGCTCCGCCTGCTTGCGTGCGTTCTCGATCGAAGCGGCGGCGCGGAGGTACTTGTCCTTGAGCTCCGCGTTCTCCCGAAGCACGGCCGTCAACTCCGCCTGGATTCCCTCCAAGTCCACGCCCCCGTCCCCCGGGAACGAGGTTTCATCCACGCTCAAGGGCTCATGCCTCGGTGAACTCGCCCTCGACGACGTCGTCGGTGCCGGAGGCCGGCGGCGTGCCGCCGGGCCCGCGGCCGCTCTCTCGAGCTTGGGCCTGCTGGCCGAGGGCGTTCGCGACCTGCTGCAGTGCTTCGGCGCCCTGACGGATGCGGCCCGGGTCCTCGCCTTCCATCGCGGTCCGGAGGTCTCGGATCTGGGTCTCGACCCTGGATCTGTCCGCGGCCGGCACCTGATCCCCGAGGCCCTTGAGAGACTTTTCCACCTGGTAGATCAGGGTATCCGCCTGGTTTCGCGCATCTACCAGCTCGCGGCGGCGGCGATCCTCGACGGCATGCTGCTGCGCCTCTCGCACCAGCCGCTCGACGTCCTTCTTTTCGAGGTTCGTCGAGGCGGTGATCGCGATCTTCTGCTCCTTTCCGGTCGCCTTATCTTTCGCCGATACGTTCAGGATTCCGTTGGCGTCGATGTCGAACGTCACTTCGATCTGGGGCATGCCTCGGGGCGCGGGCGCGATTCCTTCCAGCCGGAACTTTCCCAGGGTCATGTTGTCCGACGCCATCTCCCGCTCTCCCTGCAGGACGTGGACGTCCACCCCCGTCTGGCCGTCCTCGGCGGTGGAGAAGGTCTCGGTCTTGCGGGTGGGGATGGTGGTGTTGCGCTCGATGAGCTTGGTCATGATGCCGCCGAGGGTCGCAACCCCCAACGACAGGGGAGTGACGTCGAGGAGCAGCACGTCCTTGACCTCGCCGCCGAGGACGCCTCCCTGAATCGCGGCACCGATCGCCACAACCTCGTCGGGATTCACGCCGCGATGCGGCTCTTTGCCGCCCGAGAGCTTCCGGACTCGTTCCTGCACCATGGGCATTCGGGTCGAGCCTCCGACGAGCACCACTTCGTCGACCTGAGTGGCGCTGACGCCGGCGTCCTTCAACGCCCGCTCGAAGGGGCCGACGCATCGCTCGAGCAGGTCCTCGGTCATCTGCTCGAACTTGCTGCGGGTGAGCTTCACCGAGAGGTGCTTCGGACCGCCGGCATCGGCGGTGATGAAAGGCAGGTTGATCTCGGTCTCGACCACGTTCGACAGCTCGATCTTGGCCTTCTCCGCCGCCTCGCGAAGTCGTTGGAGCGCCTGGCGGTCCTTCCCCAGATCGATGCCCTGATCCTTGCGGAATTCCTCGATGAGGAAGCGCACGATCCTCTCGTCCCAGTCGTCGCCGCCGAGATGGGTGTCGCCGTTCGTGGCCTTCACCTCGACCAGTCCCTCGCTCACTTCTAGGACCGAGACGTCGAAGGTCCCGCCGCCCAGGTCGAACACCAGGATCGTCTCGTTGGTCTTCTTGTCCAGGCCGTAGGCCAGGGCCGCGGCCGTGGGCTCGTTGATGATGCGGAGGACTTCGAGCCCGGCGATGGTGCCTGCGTCCTTCGTCGCCTGTCGCTGGCTGTCATTGAAGTAGGCGGGAACGGTGATCACCGCCTGGGTCACGGGCTCGCTCAGAAAGGCCTCGGCGTCCCGCTTGAGCTTCTGCAGCACCTTGGCGCTGATTTCCTGCGGAGTCATCGTCTTTCCCGTCGCCGGCACCTGCACCCGAGCGTCTCCCGACGGTCCCGGCACCACTTTGTAGGAAACGATCTTGCGCTCCTCCTCGACCTCGTCGTCGCGCCGGCCGATGAAGCGCTTGATCGAATAGATGGTGTTCTCGGAATTCACGATCGCCTGGCGTTTGGCGATCTGTCCTACGAGGATCTCGCCCTTGGGCGTGAAGGCGACGACCGATGGGCAGATGTTGCTGCCTTCCGCGGTGGGGATCACCACCGGGTCACCGTTCTGGACGACCGCGACCACGCTGTTGGTGGTTCCGAGATCGATGCCGACGATTTTTGCCATAATGACCCCCTCCAGGGGCGCTGATGAAGTCCGCGGGGCGGTTTCCGCGCCCGCCCCGCGGCGGTTCGAAAGACCGTCAGGCCACCTTGACCTCGATGGCCTTGGGTTTCGCCTTCTCGGTCTTGGGCAGATGAACGTTCAAGACTCCGTCCTTGAACTCCGCCCGCACCTTCGTTTCGTCCACGTTGTCGGGGACGGTGAAGGTCCGCATGAACGAGCCATAATAGCGCTCCATACGGTGGAACTTCTTTCCCTTCTCCTCCTTTTCCTGCTTCCGCTCGCCCTGGAGGGTGAGGACGCCGTTCTCGACCGACACCTTGACGTCTTCCCGTTTGACCTCGGGGATCTCGGCCTTGATGAGATACTCGTCGTCGATCTCGGTGATGTCGACCATCGGCGCCCAGTCGGGCACGGTCAGAGCTTCACGACCCGCCTCGGAAGCCCGGGCGAGCCCCGGCCGGCCGAACCCGGCGAAGACGCGGTTCAATCTCTCGCCCATGTCCTCCAGCTCGCGAGAGGGATCCCAACGTATCAGGCTCATTGCAGTCCTCCTTCCGAGGGCAATCGGGACTTAGACCAGCCGGCCCCTCGGTGCCGGACTACCCGTTCACTCCTTCCACAGAGGCTCAGGAGCAAAACCCGTTCCAGAACGGGCCTTGGGTAGAACCCCAGCCATTCGGACGGGCGACGGCAGCGGCCTGAAAAATATGCCGGAACGCGGTCAGAGATGCCGGATTACCGTCTCCGGCGGCGGCGAGTCCCCAGAAGCACCCATTCCACTGCGGCAAACGACGCGGCTCAGCGGAAATCCACGCTGCCGGTTATGCCAGTGGGTTAGAGTGTCGGCCGTGCTTCGATTGCCGATTCTGCTTCCAGCCGTTCTCGCCGTGGCCGCGGCTGCGGCGCTCGCCGATACCTATCCTCGTCAGCCCGGGGTCGACGCGCTTCACTACTCTTTCCAGTTCACTCTCAGCGACGACACCGACCTCATCGAGGGCGAGGCGGTCCTGGATCTCCGGTTCCTTCGCGACGGGGTGACTTCGGTCGCTCTCGACCTGGTCAACGTCAGAGACGGCAAAGGAATGACGGTGAGCTCCGTCGGATGGGACGATGCACCCACGGGCTTCGATCACCGGAACGACCGTTTGTCGGTGACCTTGCCGAGCCCTTCCCGAGAGGGTGAACGCCGGAAGCTCACCGTTCGGTATCGGGGAACGCCCGCCTCGGGCCTCCGCATCGGACCGAATCACCACGGCGACCGCACGTTCTACAGCGACAACTGGCCGAATCGGGCGCGCCACTGGCTTCCCACGATCGATCACCCGTACGACAAGGCCACCTGCGAGCTCATCGTCACGGCGCCCTCCCATTACCAGGCGGTCTCGAACGGTCTCCTGGTGGAGGAGACCGATCTTCCTTCGGGCACGCGTCGAACCCACTGGAAGCAGTCGGTGCCGATTGCCACATGGCTTTACGTGCTCGGAGTGGCGCGCTTCGCGGTGGATCACTACGACGAAGTCGACGGGCGTCCTCTTCAATCGTGGGTCTATCCCCAGGACCGCGACCGCGGATTCCGCGACTTCTCCTACCCCACGCGGCAGGCGCTCGAGTTCTTCGGCGAGGCCATCGGCCCCTACGCCTACGAGAAGCTCGCGAACGTGCAGTCCGCGAGCATCGGCGGCGGCATGGAGGCGGCGACCGCGATCTTCTACGGTGAGGACCTGGTGAAAGGCGAGCGCGACCCGCGCATCCGCGACATCATCATCCACGAGATCGCTCACCAGTGGTGGGGGAATGCCGTCACCGAAGCCGACTGGAACGACGTCTGGCTCTCCGAGGGGTTCGCCACGTACTTCACTCTTCTTTTTCGGGAGCATGCCTACGGCCGGGACGATTTCACGCAGGGCCTCGAGGACGCGCGCCGCCGGGTCCTCGAGTTCCACCAAAAAGAGCCGGCATACCGCGTCGTTCACGAGAACCTCGACGACATGGCGCAGGTGACGACGAGCCAGACCTATCAGAAGGGCGCGTGGGTGCTCCACATGCTGCGCGGCGTCGTGGGCGACGAGGCCTTCTTGCGGGGAATCCGGGCGTACTATGCCGAGTTCTCGTCCAGGAACGCGGCCACCGACGATTTCCGGCGGGCGATGGAGGAGGCGTCGGGGCGCGATCTCGCGCGGTTCTTCCGGCAGTGGCTCTACCGCGGCGGTCTCCCGCGCATCGAAGGCGGATGGCGGTATGCGGGAT
>Ga0326597_10011547_pt1 | contig 11702 bp, 14 predicted proteins | sample RVTome_12_FD_203789 | JGI IMG/M metagenome (GOLD analysis project Ga0326597, IMG submission 203789) | Soil microbial communities from uranium-contaminated site in the Upper Colorado River Basin, Wyoming, United States - RVT100D185 | ecosystem: Environmental > Terrestrial > Soil > Contaminated >...
CGTCATTCGACCCCAAAGCCTTTCTCGCCAAGGTTGGCGACGGCCGTAGTATTGATAGGTATCGCAAGCACCAGATCGTCTTTCCGCAAGGCGGCCCTGCGGATGCGGTGTTCTACATCCAGAAAGGCAAGGTGAAGGTCTCCGTCGTTTCCGAGCAGGGCAAGGAAGCCGTCGTCGCAGTTCTCGGAACGAACGAGTTCTTCGGCGAAGGATGTCTTGCCGGACGGGCGCGGCGCATAGCGACGGTCGCGACAATGACAGAGTCCATCATCGTGCGACTGGAAAAGGCGGCCATTGTACGCGTGATCCACGAGGAGCCGGCGTTCTCGGAAATGTTCATTGCCCATCTCCTGAGTCGGGCCGTCCGCGTCGAAGCAGACCTCGTCGATCAGCTGTTCAATTCGAGCGAGAAGCGTCTTGCCCGGCTGCTGCTGCTATTGGCAAACTTCGGCAAGGAAGGGAAGCCGGAGCCGGTCATTGCGAAAATTAGCCAGGAAACGCTTGCGGAGATGATCGGCACAACCCGCTCCCGCGTGAGCTTCTTCATGAACAAATTTCGCAAGATGGGCTTCATTGAGTACAACGGCAGCATCAAAGTCCACAGTTCATTGTTGAACGTCGTGCTGCACGACCAGCCGCACATCAAGATGTGAATTTCTTCGCGCAGACCCGATCCGCAAATCACTTGATGTGAGCGTTTCTGCACAGTCCTCAGCTTGGCATGGGCGTAGCTTTCACCGGCGCCGACAGTGCACCGGCTTGTGAACCTCTTTCCCCATCGTCCGACGCAATGGCGGCATGCAGCGTCCTGCCTCGTGGGCGGCGAGAGAACGATCCCTCGCGATATCGGTCTGCCCGTCCGAGCGGAGGAATTGTTTCGTGTTTCGTCGCGTCCGTTGTCGTGCATCCCGCAATGCTCTGGCTGGCCTCATCGTCGGCATCGCGGTCGCACTGCCGCCCGGCTCCGCCCCGGCGCAAAACCTGTTCGATTTCATTTTCGGCGCCTTTCGGGGTGGACCGCCTGACGCGCCAATCGGCGCCTACGACCCGCACCGCATCGCGCCCCGCCCCTTGGACATAAATCCATCGGAGCCCGGACTTGGCAGGCCGCACATGGCCTACTGCGTGCGCCTCTGCGACGGGCGCTTCTTCCCGATCCAGGCGTATCGCAATGCATCCGCATCCGCGCAGTGCAAGTCGTTCTGTCCCGCGAGCGCGACCAAGATTTTCTCGGGCGAAAGTATCGAACATGCGGTCGCCGGCGATGGACGACGCTATGCCGATCTGCCGAATGCGTTCGTCCATCGCCAGCGCATCGTTCCAGGCTGCGCCTGCCACGCCAGGAGCACAACCGGCGTGGCGCATCTATCTGTGGCTGACGATCCCACGCTGCGGCTCGGCGATATCGTTGCCACCAATTCCGGTTTGACGGTCTATCGCGGCAAGAACTCGCAACGGCAGGCTGTGTTCACGCCGATCGGCGCGGCGAAAATCTCCAAGAGCCTGCGGAATCAATTGGCCGACGTGAAGGTGACGCCGCGATTGTCAACGGCGGACGCACCATTCACGGTAGGCTCGCAGCACGAAGCTTCGGCCATCCCTCGCGACAGAGGCGGCCTCAGCGGGCCAAGACGGCCGTTCCCGCGAGCGGCGGTGAACGTATTGATTCGGCCGTTTCAATTCCGGACAGATTGATCCGATCGGGCAGTCCATGCTGTGCCGATCCGCGTATCATGAAATCCGCGGCGCCTCGCCCGGGCCGTTGAACTTCGGAAAGGAGGCTCATTTTGTCGCCGCGCGTGCACGTGGATGTGATCCGCAGACTTCGTAATGTGAGCAATTTTGCACAGTCTTCAGCTTGGCACGGGCGCAGCTTGGCGCGGTAGGCCTCCTGATGCGATGCGTAACCGTACTGCGTAGGCGCGAGGCCGCCGTTTGGCGGCCTCGTTTCATTTTGCTTCTTTCATTTGTCGAGAAAAACATCTCGAACACGTTCATTTTCTTGCGACGTACACGCACTTGGCTGCGATCCGCAAATCTCCAGATGTGAGCGATTCTGCACAGCCTCCGCCTTGGCGTGATCGTAGGTTTGCCAACTTAGGAGGGGTGTCCCCCTCCCCACGCAACATCGAGGAGATCGCCGTGTTCAACGCTAAGACGACGCTCGCGGTATCGTTCGTTTGCTTTGCTGCACTCTCAATGTTGTCTGAGAGCGTAGACGCCGAAGAGCGCGTTTGCACGGGCACAATCAAAGCGGTCACGCTGGACAATGTGCGGGTGCCGCAGGACGCTATCTGTAGGTTGCTGGGAACCAAGGTTAAAGGGACGATCAATGTCGGGAGGAGGGCAACGCTTCGTGCCGAGGACGTGGTGGTGATCGGCAATGTCCAGGCAGAGAACGCCCGCGAGGTCGAGGTGATTGATGGGTCGCGCGTTGGCGGCTCGGTCCAAATCGTTCAAGGCGGCGCAGCAACAGTTTCCGATAGCCGAATCGACATGGATATCCTCTACGATTCCAACAGAAGAGCATTGAGCGTGTTGCGGAACAGGGTCGGCGGGAACGTGCAGGTCTATCAGAACAGCGGCGGCGTTGTGATCCGCCGAAATATCATCGACGGCAATCTGCAGTGCAAGGCGAATAATCCGAGGCCGACCGGCGGCAACAACACGGTCCAGGGCAGCAAAGAGGACCAGTGCCGCAATCTTTGACCCGTAGCTATCGCGGCACGCCACGTCCTGTGCGTACGCGAATGTTCGATCAAAAGACATCGCCATGCAAAAGTTCATCGCTGTTGCCATGGCTGTCATGATGCTCGCCGGATGCCAGACCGCCGGCATGATCCGGCCTTGACTGGCGCCGTCGTGATAGTGACGCCACAGCCACCAATGGCAGATAAAACATCAGCTATGCCTGCCGATCGACGCGGCGCCGGCACGCGAGTGCCGAGACAGCTGCTCCCGCGGGCGGCGGCGAACATATTGGCGCCGCCGATTCAATTGCGAGCAGAGTGACCGGACATCTTGCATAAAGGGTACTCACTTGCTGCGTCGGGTCCGCAGTGCGGCTCCGGGCGTGTGAATGCGATCCTCAGATCCTCTTTCGGTGTGAGCAATTCTGCACAGTCTCCACCGTAGCGTGGGCGTAACATCTTTTATCATAGTGGGAGTGCTTCCGCTCCCTGACAGCCGATGTTCATTGAACCATTTGCTGTTGGCATCAACGCAACTTCGAGGAGATCGCACATGCACAAAGTCCTCATCATAGGCGCGGCGGCCTTGGCGCTCGCGGGATGTCAGACCGCGCGGCAGGACCGGGCCTTGACCGGCGCAGCCATCGGCGGTGCATCGGGAGCCGTGATCGGCGGAGTCGCGGGTGGAACCGCTGGCTCAGCCCTGGCCGGCGGAGTGATCGGGGCGACAGCCGGCGCGATCATCGGTGCCAATGTGCGGGGACAGCGCTGCTATGCCTACACGCGCTCCGGCCGCCGCGTGCGCGTCCGTTGTTGACCTCTGGGACATCCGCCCGGGCGAGGAAGCCGCGAACAAATGACCAGGAGAGTTCCAATGAAGCACACTATCTTGCCGGCGGTCGCGCTTGCTGCGATGACCGCGACAGCCGGCACCGCCAACGCGGCCGACATCCGCCGATCGCCCCCACCTGCGGTCAAGGCCCCCGGCTATGTTGCGCCGCTGTTCACCTGGACCGGCTTCTACGTCGGCGGCAACCTTGGCTACGGATGGGGCAACGGCAGCGGGACCGTTACCAACACAACCCTGGCGCCGGTCGGCGCCCTCGGGCCGGTTGCCGGGAGCGGAGGCGGCGTCCTTGGTGGCGTCCAACTCGGCTACAATTGGCAAGCTGACGCCTTCGTATTCGGCCTCGAAACCGACTTCCAGCTCACCGGCAGCGACGGAAACTTCAACGGAAGAGTTGGGCTTGTGCCGTTTAGCGGCACGACGGAAACACCGTGGTTCGGGACTATTCGTGGACGCCTCGGCTACGCCGCCGATCGCTGGCTTTTCTACGTAACCGGTGGTGGCGCCTACGCCGAGAACAAGATCAGCGGGAGGGCCGCGGGCGTCGCCTTCTCCGATTCGAGGATTGGCTGGAGCTGGACGGTCGGCGCCGGTGTCGAAACCGCGCTGACTAACAAGTGGTCGATCAAGGGCGAGTATCTCTACATCGGTACGCCTGACGTTGTACCGACACGGCCTGGAACGAGCTTGGCCGGCCATGTCGACTCGCACGTGATCCGCCTCGGTGTGAACTATCACTTCTAATTGCCAGCTTGCCTCGGTTGATGGCGATAGCGGCCGGCGCGGCGCGCTTCCATGGTCTTCCCTGTGCGCGCGAGCGCGAATGGCTGATTAGAAGTCGTCGATGCAAAAGGCCCTTGTTGTTGCCGTGGCTGCCATGATGCTCGCCGGATGCCAGATCGTGCGGCATGATCTGGCCTTGACTGGCGCCGCCGCCGACGGCAACGGTCCAATCCCGCGCCTGCGCATCTCTTTCGAGAGCCGCCACAAGCCCGGCACGATTGTCATCAGCACCAAGGAACGGCGGCTCTATCTGGTCACCGGCGCGGGCGAAGCCTTGCGCTATGGCATCGGCGTCGGCCGCCTCGGCTTTGCCTGGCGTGGCGTCCACCACGTCAGCGCCAAGCGTGAATGGCCGGGTTGGACACCGCCACCGCAAATGCTGCTCCGCCAGCCGGATCTGCCGCGCCATATGCCCGGCGGCGCTGACAATCCACTCGGTGCGCGGGCGCTGTATCTCGGATCGACGCTCTTTCGTATCCACGGCTCGAACGAGCCGGATACGATCGGTACCGCAGTGTCTTCCGGCTGCTTCCGCCTCACCAACGATGACGTCATCGACCTGTATGAACGGGTGAGGGTCGGCGCGAGGGTCGTCGTGCATTGATGTGCATTGTGGCGCCTTCAGGCCCATAGCTGCCCGTGCGAGACGATGCGCGGGCAGGTGGATGCGACCGGAAACCTCTTGGTGTGAGCACTTTTGCTCAGTCTTCGCCTTCGTGCGGGCGTAGCTTCACCGACATGGAAGGGGGGTACACCAAATCATGGAGCGATACATGCAAACCAAGCTTCTTTTGCCAATGATGCTTCTCGCAACACTGGCACTGCCGATGACGGCGCAAGCGCAAGGCACCATTCGTGGAGCGGAGGAAGGCGCGGCGGCAGGTGGACGGGCTGCGGGCCCACTCGGCGCGATCGTCGGCGGGACGATCGGTGCTGCAACCGGCACAGTCGGGGGAATCCTCGGGGTGGAGTATCGCCCGCGCTTTCGCGAATATGTCATCCGCGAGCGGCGGCCCTCCTATCGCTACAGCGAGGAACTTCGCGTCGGTGTCGTGCTGCCGGAAGCGGGAGTCACTTATTACGAGGTCCCCGCCGAGTACAACGCGCCGGGCTATCGCTACACTTACGTGAACGATCGTCCTGTGCTGGTCGAGCCTCGCTCGCGACGCATCGTTGATATCATCGATTAGCATCCGACCTAGGATGGCTTGCAGTCAGGCTTCGCGCGGACAAGCGCCTGACCACCCGTCAGGAAATTTAGTACGTCAGAGAAAAGGAGCCGCCGACGAGGTCGGCGTCTCTCTTGCGTTGATTTGATCCTTTTCGATGACCGTTGTGACGTTCACTCGTTCACTTCACAAGGTCGCCTTGCTGGCGGGATTCCTTGACTTCACGTGCAGAGGCAAGTGTTATGGCCAAAGCGGGAAGAAGTTCGCGCGCGATGCGCTCGCTAACTCGATTGACATTTGTCGGATTCGCGGTTGCGACTGCCGCTTCGTCGTCCGCCTTTGCCAGCGAATCAATCCAACCGTCCGGTGTCGACAGCTCGGCTCCCGCGCCAACGAGTGTTTCGGAGCGACTCCAAAGCGCTCCGAACGGTTTCGGATGCTCGGCCAGAAGCTGGCCTTTCTATGAGGCCGAATGCCTGTGGGCGTCGGACGGATCGCGCCCACAGGCAGTCCGCATCATCGCGGTCAACTAGCGACATTTGAAATGGCCGCAGCACAGACGCACAAATGTGGCGAAGCCGTTCACCGCGGACCTCGTGATGTGAGCGATTTTGTACAGCCTTACCTCTGACCTGCGCGTAGCTTTAATAATGTTTCCGGTCGAGTTCTGACAGGCGAAGGGTCCCTCGCAACCAGGCCGGCTTGTTGGTGCCACGATCGTTTGCTGAGTATTGGGAGATTGTCCCGGACTTGGTGTCACTGGAGATGCGAAGATGCACGTGTCGGGCGAAAGTCTTCTGATCGTATTGGTGGTCGGCCTCATTGCCGGATGGCTGGCCGGCCAGATCATGCGGGGCACCGGCTTTGGCATTGTCGGCGATCTCATCATCGGAATCCTCGGCGCGCTGATCGGAAGTTGGCTGCTTCCTCAACTCGGCATCCATCTCGGCACGGGCATTGTGGCGGCGATCATCAACGCCACGATCGGTGCGCTGATCCTGTTGGTGATCATCGGCCTCGTTCGTGGCAGAGGTGGATGGCGAGGGAGGTGGGGAGGAAGTTGGGGGAGACGCTGGTAGGTGACGTTTGTAGCGTTGAGCGAGTTCAATCGGCTCTTGGGGGGAGAGTTGCACTTTTCGGGGAAAGGTTATGGCATCGAACTGGCTAGAGCGATCGTATCCAGCGGACACATCGGATTTCCCCGATGCTCAGCCGTTCATGGATATGGATGACGGGCGCGTGCTCGCCCAGGCGATTGTGGATACCATTCGCGAGCCCCTCCTGGTCCTCGATAAGGACCTGCGCGTCGTTGCCGCAAATCGCTCATTCTACTTGATGTTCAGAATGAGTCGTCAGGACGTGCAAGGTCGTACGATCTATGCGCTCGGCGACGGTCAGTGGAATATCCCCGAGCTTCGGTTGCTGCTGGAGAACATCGCGCCCCAGCACACGGTGATGGAAGCTTACGAAGTCGAGAAAGACTTTTCCGGCATCGGGCGGCGCACGATGCTGCTGAATGCTCGAAAGCTATTTTACCAGGAGCATCTCCACACCACGATTCTACTGGCCATCGAGGACATTGCCGAGCGGCGCGCCAAAGAGCGCGAGTTGAAGGAACTCCTGTTACAGAAGGACCTGTTGTTGCAGGAGATGCAGCACCGTGTCGCAAACAGCCTGCAGATCATCGCAAGCATCCTCCTCATCAAGGCTCGGACGGTCCGATCGGAGGAGACGCGGCAGCATCTTCAGGATGCCCATCACCGTGTCTTGTCTGTTGCGACCATGCAACGGGAACTCCAGACGTCGGAACCAGGCGCGACGATCGAGCTTGGTTCCTATCTATCTCGCCTGTGTGAGACCTTGGCGGATTCGATGATCGGCGATCGTCGGCCGATCTCTTTGAAGGTGCAGGCCGAAGGCGGCACCGCCTCTGCCAACCGGGCCGTCAGCATTGGTCTCATCGTTACCGAGCTTGTCCTCAATGCGCTCAAGCATGCGTTTCCCGACGACCGGCCGGACGGCACCGTGATCGTGGCCTATGATCTGGCCGAACCGAATTGGAGGCTGACGGTTTCCGACGACGGGATCGGCAGGCCGGAAGGCAATTCGCGTAAGACAACCCCCGGGTTAGGCACGACAATCATAGCGGCGCTGGCCAAGCAGCTTGATGCGCGTGTGGATGTCGTGATGGACACCACTGGCACAACGGGGTCGATCACCCATGCCCCCATGTACCAGTTGCGGTGCGGATGCCCGTCGCTGCCTGATGGGAGCGATATTACTCGTCCGCATCATGAACGGTCCGATGTGCAAGACAGCGAACGAACCGCCTCGGAGGTGGAACTCCGGCCGGGCCCGCCAATGCCAACGGTTCCCTTCGCCCGAGTCAATTCGGTGTCGGGCCCTCTATAAGTACCGAGAAGCCGATCCCAGAAGAAATGGATCACCGCGTAATTGCAATTCGCGTGCCGGTGATGAACGAAGTGCAGTTCCTGTTTCCGTCTGAACCATGCAAACCGCTGAAATCGCGATCCCTCCACGTGATATTCCTTGTCGAAAAGGACGTGCCCGTAAAACGACACTGCGCATGCGACAACCAGAACGACGAAAAAATCCGTTGGCAAGACGATGTATGTCAACGCTCCGACGATAAACACCGGAATGAGGAAGAAGGGCGTATTGTTGCCTTCTTCTCCGAGGTACGTCCGTGACACGAGATGATCTTTGGAATAGTAGGTGTGATGAAAGTTAATGTGGTTGCGAAAGAACCGGCCTCCCATTCGATGATGGCCTAGCTTGTAATGCATCAGCGTCTGCCCGAATGACATGACCAAATGGGTTATGACGGCGATCACGAGAAATAACGGAAGCTCCAGAAGGAGCCACGATACCGTCCTAGGCATAAGCGCTACTCCGGCTATAAATTCCAGTCTAGCGCGTATTGTCCGTGGCTGACAGAGCTTGTTTCGAGGAGGAGCCGACGGACGCAAAGGGACTACTGGAGCAACCCCGTGCAGGTGCAAGTCCCGCAGTCCAACCTTCCATCGCACTCAGAGTCAAGGTCGAGATGGCTGGCAGACGCTTGCCACAAATCGGCTGAGCAATGGGCTTTTGACCTCGCAGCTTGATGCGACACCTTCAGGTTACCGGAGATGGCGCCACGCCAAAATTCCAAACACCTTCCGGAAGGCACCGATAGTGAGCAATTTTGCTCAGACGCTGCCGAGTCAGCGTCGTATTTTTATAAGTTAATCTAGCCGCACGCCGTCCGCCAAAAAGCTTCCTTGTCAGACATTTTTCAACTCCTTGAATTCCTGTTGCAGCGATGGGAATGCTTAGGCGGCCTTCTTCTTGGCCATCGGCTCCTCGATCACGCCCATGATGTCGCTCTCCTTCATGATCAGGTAATCGCCGCTGTCGAGCTTGACCTCGGTGCCGGACCACTTGCCGAACAGCACCTTGTCGCCGACCTTGAGGTCGATCGGGATCAACTTGCCCGTTTCGTCGCGGCCGCCCGGTCCGACGGCGATGATCTCGCCCTGCGAGGGTTTTTCCTTCGCGGTGTCGGGGATGATGATGCCGCCGGCGGACTTGGCTTCGGGATCAATGCGCTCGACAACAACGCGATCATGTAGCGGGCGGAATATCATAGTCGTGCTCCAATGTTTTGACTGGTGAGAGGCATGTGGCGGCGCTAACCGATATTGTCTGTTCAGCGTTATGAAGCCAGTTCAGTCCTTTCTGCTCGAAGGATGGGCAGCGTTGCTTTCAGCGCTCCCCTTTTTTGGTTGGCGCATCAAGCTCTGCGATGTTTCGAAGGCAATCCGCCTCGGTGGCGTGCGGGCCAGTGACAAAGGTTCCGCTCACCTTCGTGCCATACCAGCCTGATTGAACGCCGAGACGGCTCGATTCCTTTGCTGCAACGTGCCGCGGTGAGAGATTTTGCATTAATGTCCTCCTTCTGGTGGATAAGATCTGACGCTTGGTGGCTGCCGCCAAGATCGCGACTGATCCCACCTCAAGCGGAGGCGAGCTGATTGTTGAGCCCCTTGGTAACGCCGGTCTTCAGCGGCTCGGCGGTCTCGGTCGCCATCTTCTGAGCGAGCGCCCAAAGCTCCTTGCTCTGCTCGGCAACCAACTCGAACTGCTTACGCGTCTGCTCGGTCGAAAGCTCCACCATCTCGGGTAACGACTTCATGGCGATAAGCCCGCAGGCGAATTCAAGAGCGGAATTGCTGTTGGCGCGGGCCATCTCGATCAGCTTGTAATTGTAGTCGGCGACGCCCTTTACGGCGGCTGAGTAAGTCTGGTCGAGAATGCCGGTCATCGCATCACCGGCCGCCTGCATCTTTTCGTAATTCTCCTTCGCCTGAGCGACCCCCTTCTCGGCGAGTTCGCGGAACGCCTCAGGCACCTTCGCATTCAACAAATCGAATTTCGGCATCTCGTAGCTCGGCAAGCCAAACGGGGAAGCAGTATGCTTTGCCGTCTTTGTTTTGGCGGTGGCAGCCGTGGGTTCGGTCATGACGCTGATCCTCTAAAGGGCGGTTTCTGGTCGGACACCCAAACCCCTCGCCCTTAACGCGGGTCGGATGTCGGTTGATAAATCTTTCGGTTCGGCCGCCGACGCTACATGGACGGCGTCGAACCGTTGGTAGGCTGATTGATTCTCCTGAGGCATACCTCGCGACTGGAAAACGGCCCGGAAGAGAGGCTGCCATCGTCGTCCATAGCGTACCAACCGGACTTGATGCCACGCATGTCGGACCTATCTTCATTGATGTAATGGGGAATGGTCATTGTGGCGCTCCATTGCGCGGGCGGTGGGCTGATCGCCCGAGCCCAGACGCTATTTGACTCCATCACGCGGTAGAAAAATCGCCGCGCCTAGCGTACCGCGCCGCGCGCCTAGCGTACCGCGCCGAGAGTGAAGCGGTCCGATTTCGTCGAATCGCGTCAATTTCATCGAATCGCGTCACTTGAGCGCGGCGGCCTTCTCTGCGAGTACCAGCTTGGAGCACGCGTCGATGAGAGCAGAACTCGGAGACGACTCGCCCTGGAGCGTGACGAGCTCTTTAGGAAATTCGTCGCCGCGCTTCCACGAGTCGGCCTTCGCGAGCGCGATCTTCTTGGCAGTTGCATCGGGAAGTGCCGCGAACTTCGCCGCGCACCCAGGCGCCAGGGCCGCGACCACCGCGGTCTCCGAACGCTGATTTGCCATCTTGTCGGCGGTGCTACCAAGCGTCCAGCCGCCCCAGTAGAAACCGATGACCATCGTCGCGACGGTGCCGATGGCTATTCCTTGCAGCAGACGAGTGAGCGACTCGCCCTGCAGGATAGGAGGAAGTTTCATCATGACCAGAGGCCTTTTGATAAGAGGGACGCGCGCTGCAAGCAGCGCGCGGACGTGTAGAACGTGGATGCTGATCGCAGCCGCGTACACGAACTAAGTCAGTTTTTCAGACTGCTATTGTGCCGGCCGATGGCACCATTGCCGCCACGATGGAGAACGGCGACTTCGGTACGTCGCCGTTTTTTGGGCAGCTCTAGGACGAGCCATAGCTCGCTTCTATTTATCTACATGGCGTGCAAAAGGGTAAAGCACAATGAGGTTGAGAATTTATATTCCTGCCGTAGCCCGCTGGGAAAGGGTAGACACTTTTCGATATTCGTCCCATGGCGGCGTGACGATGGTCGGACGGGAGTCGAATCGGCACGCTCCCGTCCCTTGTCGACCCCATGACTGCCAGCCTCGGCAACGCGCCAACCTGGGCTTTAGGGCCCGAGTGATCGCCATGCGGATCGTGCCTGAGCTTCTCCCGGGAGCAATCGTCTCGGCAACCGTGCGAGCAACGGGCTGATCGAGGGACTATGGACACGCTTTTGGGCAGACTCGAAAATCGCCGTTCCAATGAAGCGAATGTCCCATCCCGATCAATCGATATGGCCGGCCTCGCCGGCATCTAGGCAGCGATTGGGCAGCCGCGGCCCATGAAGTGCCCAGAGGCAAGGAATCGCGGTTGCCTGCTTGAATTCGGCCTCGGTCACCCCATATCTTTGTGAAGGGCGGACGTCCGTCCACGACGGGTTATTCCACCCATTTCCTCAGCTTTTCTTCACCATCTCGGGTCGCTGGCACGCCCGCGCGCCCGTGTACATGCCCAGCGCCAGCACGCAGGCTGCGCTGGTGCTCAGAGTTCCGGCGCCGCTTCG
>Ga0326597_10011548_pt1 | contig 11702 bp, 16 predicted proteins | sample RVTome_12_FD_203789 | JGI IMG/M metagenome (GOLD analysis project Ga0326597, IMG submission 203789) | Soil microbial communities from uranium-contaminated site in the Upper Colorado River Basin, Wyoming, United States - RVT100D185 | ecosystem: Environmental > Terrestrial > Soil > Contaminated >...
CCTCACTACCGGTGGGTGCGCGTGCTGGAGAGAACTCCCCATGCCTGCATCGTGGAAATGGCGGCGTGGCGGCCCTTCGGCCCGCTGCGCTATCCCACCTGGTGGGTGTCCGAAATGCGGGTGGACCGCTCCGCACTGGCCGTGCACTACCGGCATATCCGGGGGATCACCACCGGCATGGATGTGGTCTGGCACCTGCGCCCTGACAGGGGGGGAACGGCGGTGACGATTGTGCACCAGTGGACCGGCCCCCGCTGGCCGCTGATCGGCCCCGCGGCCGCCGACTGGGTGATCGGCCCGGTGTTCATTCACGGGATCGCGTCCCGCACCCTGGCGGGGATCCGGCGGCACGTGGAAGGGCGGACCTCTCCGTCCTCTCCCTCTTCTCCGTCCTCTCCCTCTTCTCCGTCCTCTCCGTCCTCTCCGTCTTCTCCGCCCTCTCCGTCCTCTCCGTCCCCATGACCCCACCTCGGCGCGTGGTGATCACCGGCATCGGTGCGGTCACTCCCATTGGCATGGGGGTGGAGGGGTTGTGGGCCGGACTGCGGGAGGGCCGCTCGGCGGTGCGGAGCATCACCCGGTTCGACCCCTCCGCGTTCAAGTCCCGGATCGCGGGGGAGGTGCCCGACTTCGTCCCCGGCGACCATCTCCAGGAACGCCGCGCCCGGCGGCTGGATCGGTTCTCGCAGTTCAGCATCGCCGCCACCAGGATGGCGCTGGCGGATGCGGATCTCGATCTCACGCGGGAGGATCCGGACCGGGTGGGCGCCATGATGGGTACTGCGCTCGGAGGGGTGGCCCATGGCGAGCGCCAGTATCACAACTTTCTCACCCAGGGTCCGCGCTCGGTGGACCCGGCGCTGGCGCTCACCGTGTTCGCCGGAGCGGCGAGCTGCAACATCGCGATCGAATTCGGGTGCACCGGGCCCAATTCGACCAACGGGATGAGCTGCGCCTCAGGGGCCATCGCGATCGGCGAGGGGTTCCGGGCGATCGGGCGGGGCGAGGCGGACATCATGGTCACCGGCGGCTCGGAGGCCCCGCTCGCGCCGCTCTGCTTCGGCGCGTTCGCGATCATCCGGGCGATGTCCACCCGGAACGACGACCCGGCCCGCGCCAGCCGCCCCTTCGACGCCGCCCGAGACGGGTTCGTGATGGCGGAGGGGGCGGCGGTGCTGATTCTGGAGGAGCGGACCCGCGCCCTGGCCCGGGGAGCGCCGGTGTATGCCGAGATCTGCGGGTTCGGCCTCACCAACGACGCCTACCACATGACCGCGCCCCGGCCGGACGGGCGGCAGGCCGCCCGCGCCATGCGCAACGCACTGGCCGAGGCGCACGCGTCTCCCTCCGAAGTGGGCTACCTCAACGCGCACGGCTCATCGACCCCGCTCAACGATCCGACCGAAGCGCTGGCGATCCGGCAGGTGTTCGGCGAGCACACCGCCCGCCTGGCGCTCAGCGGCACCAAGGGCTACTACGGACACCCGCTGGGGGCGAGCGGCGCGATCGAGGCCGCCATCTGCTGCCTGGCGGCTCGCCGCGGGTGGGTTCCGCCCACCGTCAATCTGGAGACCCCCGACGCCGCCTGCGATCTCGACCACATCACCGGGCCCGGTCGCCGGCTGGAGCCCGAGTATCTGGTGAGCAACTCCTTCGGGTTCGGCGGCATCAACGCCGCGCTGGTGTTTCGCCGGGAACGCTAGCCCTTCCCACCACCGACGGTCCGTCGTAGATTCGCCGCCGATTCCGGCCTATCGACATTCATCGAGGAACTCTCATGGCTTCACTGCTTCGCCGATCCCTCGCGGAAGCGCTCGGCACCTTCGCCCTCGTCTTCATCGGGGCCGGATCGGCCGCCAGCAAGTTCTTCCCGGAGTCCAACTACGGCCTCCTCGGCGTCGCCATCGCGCACGGCCTGGTCCTGGCCGTCATGATCACGGCGACGCTCAACATCTCGGGCGGCTATCTCAATCCGGCGGTGACGTTGGGATTGCTGGCCGCCCGGCGCACCGACCTGAAGACGGCGATGGCGTACATCGTGGCCCAGTTGGCCGGCGCGATGGTGGCGGCGGCGGCACTCAAGGCGCTCTATCCGACCGGAGTGATGCGTACCATCTCCCTGGGGACCCCCCGCCTGGCCACCAGCCTCACGGTCGGCCCGGCGATCGGCATCGAGGCCATCCTCACCTTCTTCCTCGTCTCCGCGGTCTGGGGCACCTGCGTCAACCCGGATGCCCCGAAGTTGGGCGGGCTCGGCGTCGGCTTGGCCCTGCTATTCGGGATGCTGGTCGGCGGGCCGCTCACCGGCGCGGCGATGAATCCGGCCCGGGCGTTCGGCCCGGCCTTCGTGGCAGGCGAGTGGGTGGCACAGGGGGTGTACTGGATCGGTCCCATCGTGGGCGGGGTGCTGGCGGCACTGCTCTGGGAATACGTGCTGCTGCCCAAGCGGCGGGCGTAAGCGCCGAGCGGGCCGATCCTTCGTCGCTTCGCTCCTCCGGATGACAGGGGGGTCGCTGCGCTCCTCAGGATGACATCGGGGTCGCTGCGCTCCTCCGGATGACATCGGGGGTCGCTGCGCTCCTCAGGATGACATGCGGCGCGCCCGTCGAGCCCGCCGCCAGAGCGACAGCAGGTACCCGACCAGAATGACCGGCGTCACGATGTACGCCGCGACCATGTAGCCGGCGTTCTGTGGAATGTCAGGCGGCATCGCCCACTTCCTCCCGCTCGTCCTGCAGCTGCGCGATGCCGTAGCGCATGGTCACGAATCCGATATACAGCAGGGTGAAGACCGCCAGGGACGCGAACAGCGCCCGGAGCATCTCGGGCGGCAGGGACGGGGCGCTCGGCTTGAGGACGATCGGCTGCGGGTGGAGGGTGCGGAAGAGATACACGCTGACGTGAATGAAGGGCACCAGGAGCATGCCAAGAATCCCCACCACCGCGCTGAAGCGGGCCCGCTCGGCGCGGTCCTGCAAGGCGGCTCGCAGCGCCAGGTAGCCGATGAACAGGAAGAACAGGAACAGTGTGAGGGTGAGCCTCGCGTCCCAGGTCCACCAGGTTCCCCAGATCGGCTTGCCCCAGATGGGGCCGGTGGTGAGCATGACCGCGCTGAAGGCGACACCCACCTCCGCCGAAGAGGCGGCGAAGCGATCGAGCCGAGGATCATGGAGCCAGAGGTAGAGCGCGCTCGCGATCCCCACCAGGGAGAAGGCCAGGAGCGCGCACCAGGCGGCCGGCACGTGCAGATAGAAGATCTTCTGGGCCATGCCCTGCCGGGCCTCGACCGGGGTAAACCGGAGAGCCAGCAGGTACACCCCGGCGAGCAACACCAGCGCGACGATCGAGAGCCAGAGCCCCCGCCGCACCGTCGCCGAGCCGGCACGGGACGGAATCATTCGTCCACCACCGCGGAAAAGGCCAGCATACAGAGCGTGACGAACACCACGTCGTAGAGGGCGAGTAACCTAAGCCACCCCAGCATCTCGCTCAATGGCCGGCCGGCCAGCAGCCGGGCGGTCACCTGCACGGCGGCGATCAGGGGTGGCACCATGAAGGGAAGCAACAGCACCGGGAGCATCAGCTCGGCGAACCGGGTCCGCACCGCCATGGCGCTGAAGATGGTTCCGACCGACACGAATCCGATGGTCGCCAGGACGGTCACCCCCACGATACCGGGCAACGCCGGCCCCAGGTTGACATTGAAGAACAACATGAAGAGCGGGAGCGTCACCGCCTCGACCGTCCCCACGAAGGCCAGGTTGGCCAGCAGCTTGCCGGCAAAGAGCGCCTCCCGGGGGACCGGGGCCAGCAGGAGCCCGTCCAGCGCGCCGTGCTCCCGTTCGATGTTGAACGCCCGGTTGAGGGCGACCATCGCGGCCAGGGCGAAGGTCACCCATAACACGCTGGGCGCCAGGTCGGCCGCGGCGATGGCCGTCGGGTCCCGGGCGAAGTTGAACACCACCAGCACCAGCGCCGCGAACACGACGGCCGACAGGAGCGCCGTGCGGCTCCGCAGCTCGGCGCGAATGTCCTTCGCTGCGATGGTCCCCGCCAGCCGCAGCGCGTTAGGCACCGACCCAGCCCCGGTAACGGGGAAGAAACCCGTCGAGTGCGCCCCGCCGGGGCTCATCGCACATCCACTGACCGCTCACCAACACCGCCACCCGGCTGGCCACCTCCCACACCTCGCTCAGCCGATGGGTCACCACCACCATGCCCAGTCCTTCGCGCAGCCGGTCACGCAGCAGATCGCGAAGCTGATCGGCCGAGGCCGCGTCGAGCGCGGTGAACGGCTCATCGAGCAGCAGAACCTTGGGCCGGTGCAGCAGCGCGCGGGCGATGGACGCCCGTTGCAGCAACCCGCGGCTCAGCCGCCGGGGCGACTCCTGCGCGCGCGGGCCCAGGCCCACCGCCTCGAGCGCCGCCTGGGCGAGCTGGACCGGCCGGGCCAGCCCATAGAGCCGGGCGGCGAATGCCAGGTTCTCGGCGAGCGTGAGATCGTCGTACATCAGCGAGTGATGCGAGAGGAACCCGATGGCTCGTCGGGATTCACCCCCCTCTCCCCGGACCGGACGGCCGAGAATCTTCACCTCGCCGGCATTGGGCCGCATGAGTCCGGCGAGGAGGCGCAGCAGGGTCGTCTTGCCGGCCCCGTTGGGTCCCGCCACGGCGAGAGCTTCCCCCGGCCCGAGCAGCAGGTCGACGTCGCGCAACACCAGCGAGCGCCCGAACGAACGGCGGAGGCCCCGGGCCTCGATCAATCGGGCCGGGGCGTCTCGCTCCGGCTCCGTGCCTCCGTCAGAGGAGGGCATCGATACGGGCGCGAAGGTCGTCCAGGTGGAACGGCTTGACGATGTACCCCGAATGGGGAAGATCCAGCGCCCGGAGCTGGGGCTCGACGCTCAGGTACGCCGTGGTGATGATCACGGGCAGATCGGGAAGCGACCGGCGGATCCGCCGGAGCAGGTCGATGCCATCCGTGTCCGGCAGCCGCATATCCAGCACCGCGAGATCGGGCGAGTGGGATTGCACCTCATCCATCGCCTCGGCGCCGTTCGCGGCGAAGGCCAGGTCATAGCACGGCTGGAAGGCTCGAGAATAATTGAGTCGCAGGGTCGGCTCGTCCTCGACGATCAGGACCCGCCGACGTTGGGCTTGGGTCATACTGCATACCCCGCACCGCGGCGCCGGGTGGGCGCCGCGACCGAAAGAGAGTGGCAAGAGAGAGCAGGGTAGACTAACCCGATCGGCGGGACCCGTCCATAGCGGGCCCGGAGCCCGCCGCCGGCTCAGTCATCGACCGACTCGACGTGGAAGAGATCGTAGAGCTTGGTGAGAGTGAGGAGAAACCTGATCTCCTCATTCGGGTTACGGAGGGTAACCGGGTGGCCGCGCTCCCCCGCCATGCGCTGGATGAGCATCAGCGCGCCGAGGCCGGCCGAGTCGATGCGCCGGGTGTAGGAGAGGTCGATCACCAATCGACCGATGCCTTCCGGCATCGCCTCCAGCAGCGCGGCGGCTGCCTTGCGGATCTCCACTCGGGTTTCCAACCCGAGGGTTTCGGGCGCGGCCAAGCCGCGTTCCACGTCCAGCGGGGGGTTCATCTATCCTCCTTCGGCACCGAGCTATCTCACCACCCCTCGATCGGTGAGACCTCTAGTTTTGCGGCCCCGGATCACTCCGGGTGTGCTCTTATCGGGCGGATCGACGCCTCGCCGCAGGCGAACTCGCGGCTTCGCCAGGGTAAGGGCGAGACCGGTGCCAGCAGCACCAAACAATGACGCGATAACGCTTTAGAAAATCGGCGTGGCCCTGGGGTGCAACCGACTGCTCTGCACTCCGCGACATTTTACTGCAAAGAACCAATCGCCGTAAGAAGGGGGGTGGGGAGACCGCTAGAACTGGATCTGCGCCCCCAGCTCGACCACCCGGTTCGGCGGCAGCCCGAAGAAGGCGGTGGCAGAGCGCGCGTTCCGGGTCATGAGGATGAAGATCTTCTTGCGCCAAAGCGACATCTTGCCCAGGCCGGGAACGGCCCCGTCGGGGGCCGGAAGGGGCCGGCCCGCCTTGCCCCCCCCCCGGTTGGCCCGAGTGGCGATCAGCGTCTCCCGGCCAAGGTAGAAGGTGGTGTCCATCACCTTGACCGCCACCGGGCGGCCGTCGCCGCCGGCGCGCCCGAGCGCCTGCAGCACCGCTGGCACGTCGGGCGTCTCCATGAAGCCGTAGTGGGCGATGACCTGGTAGAACCCCTCGCCCAGCTCGCGACAGTTCACCCGGTCCTCCTCGTGCACCAGGGGGATCTCCTCGGTCACCACCGACATGAGCATCACCTTCTCATGCAGCACTTTGTTGTGCTTGAGATGGTGCAGGAGGACCGGTGGCGCGCCGCTGGGATTGGAGGTGAGGAACACGGCCGTCCCGGGCACCCGATGCGGTTTCCGCTTGGAAACGTCGGCCAGGAAAAGATCCATCGGAAGCGTGTTCTCCCGAACGATTGCTGCCAGCATCTGCCGCCCCCGCTTCCAGGTCGTCATCAGCGCGCCGACCAGGGCAGCGATGGCCAGGGGAACCCAGCCTCCCGCCTCGATCTTGAGGAGGTTGGCGCCCAGAAACGCAAAGTCGAAGCTAAAGAAGAACCCCGCGAGGGCCAGGACCCGCCAGAGGGGCCAGCCCCAGCGTACCCGCGCGATCACCACGAAGAGCAGTGTAGTGACCGACATGGTGCCGGTGACCGCGATCCCGTAGGCGGCCCCCAGCGCGCTGGTGGAGCGGAACCCCACGACGATCAGCAGCGTGCCGATCATCAACGCATGGTTCACTTCGGGAACGTAGATCTGGCCCGCCTCCCCCGCCGAGGTGTGGGTGATGGTGAGGCGGGGGCTGTACCCCAGCTGCACCGACTGCTGCGCCAGGGAGAAGGCGCCGGAGATGAGCGCCTGCGAGGCCACGATCGCCGCGAGGGTCGAGATGACGAGCAGCGGGTACAGGAAGGAGCGGGGAGCGAGGAGATAGAACGGATTGGTGATAGCCGCCGGGTCGCGCAGCAGCAGCGCCCCCTGGCCGAAGTAGTTCAGCAACAGACAGGGTAGCACCAGCGAGAAGAACGCGAGCCGGATGGGGCGCTTGCCGAAGTGACCGATGTCCGCGTACAGCGCCTCGGCCCCCGTCACGGCCAGGAACACGGCGCCCAGCACCGCGAACCCGGTGAACCCGTGGCCGGCGAAGAAACCAATCGCGTACGCCGGGTTGGCGGCGGCCAGGATCTCCGGGGCGCGCGCGATTTCCCTCAGGCCCAGCCACCCGATGGTCAGGAACCACGTCAGGGTGATGGGTCCGAAGGTCCCGCCGACCCGCGCCGTCCCCTTCTTCTGGTACATGAAGAGCAGGAATAAAATGCCGACGGTGGCGATCACCACCACGCGTCCCAGCTCCGGGGCCACCACTTCCAACCCCTCCATCGCGCCGAGGACGGAGATAGCCGGCGTGATTACGCCGTCACCGAAGAGCAGCGCCGTACCGAAGACCCCGAGGAGGATCAGCAGCCTTCGCCGCTGGCCTCCGGTGTCGTCCTGCCCGCCCTGCAGGAGGAGCGCGAGCATGGCCAGCACCCCGCCTTCCCCCCGGTTGTCAGCTCGGAGAATGAAGACCAGGTACTTGACCGCCACGACCAACATGAGCGACCACAGGATGAGCGAGAGGATCCCGTAGACGTTCGTCGGATTGGGCGTGAGCCCGTAGTCGGCCCCAAAACACTCCTTGATGGTATACAGGGGACTGGTACCGATATCACCGTAGACCACACCCAGCGCCGTCAAGGAGAGCACCGCCAGACGTTTCCCCGTCGGGGGCCCCGCCGCTGGGTGGTGGAAGCGGGCGGCGGCCGGATCGGCGGCCGACCCGGTCAGCACGCCTCCGGCGGAGGGCTCAGGGTCGGCGGACATGAGACGCTTTCAGGAGCGAGGTCAATCTCACCGCCTGGGGTGTGGCTGGGGACGTGCCGGGGCGCCTCCGTCGACCAGATTCGCGGCGCGCCGCAGGTCGAAGAGCGCCAGGATGAAGATGCCGGTGATGATGGCGGCCGACCCCACGCACCACCGGCAGATCGCGTGGATGACGAACAGCTCGAGATAGCTCAGGTACAGGGTGAAGAAGAACCCGATTCCGGCAAGCGCCGCAAGCAGAGTCGACGGCCACCGGCGGGTGGCGGGGCCGCCGTGCAAGGCGGCGAGGGAGACGAGCAGCAGCCCGGCGTACCCCACGACTCCGATGAGCGCGACGTCCACCCCCGCGAACCGGCTCCAGGGGCTCGTCTGCACCGTCTCGCACCCGCCGCTCCCGCAAGCCAGGGTCCCGATCCGTCCGATCTTATAGAGGTAGAGGTAGAGCGACACGAAGAGCCCGGCCAGGCTCAGGAGTGCCGCCCCCATCCGGGGGATCATGGGGCTGGGAGAGGGGCGAGCGAATCGACCAGCCGCTTGATGGCGTCGGAATCGAAGCGACCCTGGTACAGCCGCCCGCCGACGAGGAGGGTCGGGGTCGAGCTGACCCCCGCCCTCACCCCTTCGTCGTAACTGGCCTGCACCCGGCCGGCATACTGGGCGGACGACATGCACGCGTCGTAGCGGGCCAGGTCGACGCCGTTGGTCTTGGCATAGTCCCGAAAGATCCCGCCCGGGTCCCGCGCGGTGGCCCATTCCGACTGCCCCGCATAAATCCGGTGATGCTGGGGCCAGAACTTCCCTTGCTCGTCCGCGCAGGCCGACGAGTGGGCGGCGAGCCGGGCGAAGGGATGCTGTTCCAAGGGAAAGTCGCGGTAACGCCAGCGGAGCCTGCCGGTCTGAATCAGCCGCTCCTCGATCGCGGGCATCTGGAGCGTGGCGAACGTCTGGCAGAAGGGACATTGGTAGTCGGCGTACTCGGTGATCTCGACCGGCGCGCTGTCCGACCCCTTCAGGTAGCCGCGGAATCCAGCGGTATCGGCGGGCTGCACCGTCACGTTGGCTGGAATGCTGACCGTGGCCGACCGGGTAGAACGGTACAGCAAGGCCCCGACACCCACTACGGTCGCGACGGCGAAAATCTGGTAGAAACGTTTCATTCCGTCGGGCGTGGCCGCCATGGTTCGTCATCCTCCGGGTCGAGGGGAGAAAGCGGGTCGTGCCTCAGCGCGTCCTCTACGATCCGCCGGCTGTCGGCGATCTCGGGCGTATCGTAGGTGGATCGGACCTCGTAATGGAAGAGCTCGCTGCGAATGTCGCCCATCCGGCGGAGCAGCTCGGGGCCGCTCCGAAGGAGCTGTCCCTGCCGGTCCAGCTCCAGGATCCGAGCCGCCAGAGCGCGCAGCATCTCCGCGAGGCGGGTGGCCCGCTGGTCGTCATAGACTTCGTCGTGCTCTGGCATGGACACCTCAAACCGCGCACTGCCAAGTCACTGCCCCTGCTGCCGATAAAGATAAGCACCACGCAGAAGACCGGCAGCGCATTGGGTTTGCACCAAATGGTGCAAATGGCTATATTCCTGCGCCAAAACGCCCCTGAAGGCTCTCCAGAACGCTGCGACAAGGAAGGTGCATGAACACCAAGAAAGTCAGGAGTACGGCAGAGGCGGCATCCTTCTCTCAGGCCCGCGACGAGTTGTTCAGTCACATCCTCCGCTGCGGGGTCATCGATGCCCTGCCGGAGCACCGGAAAGATTGGCTCGACGACACCATGCTCTATCTGGCAGACCGGTACGAGGACTTGGACGAGGAAGCGTTGAGTCAGCTGCGAGTGCTGGGCGAGCGGTTCTGCCAGCCGGTTCAGCGCAAGAGCGAGCCGGTCGAGTCGGGCGCGGCCTGAGCGGGCCTAGCCGGCGCGGTCCCGCCCCCTGACGGGTTCCTCCGGGCGCGGTCGAATTAGGTCCCCGACCACCGCGGCCGTGGGGTCCGCCGCCACCGGTACCCGGCCGCGAGCCGAGCTCCTCCTCCGATTCCCGCTTCAAGAAACCACCCACCTGGGGATCCCGGCCGGGCCTCGACGCCGAGGGTGAGGACCAGATACCCCTGATCCACCGGTCCCCCCACTACTGCCACTCCACCCGCTCCGTAGAACCCGACACCGGTCCGCCGGTGGGGGTGGAGCTGAAAATGCTCCAGCAGCTCTGCCCGCCAGGCGGCTGCATTGCCCGAGACGCCCGCCCCCACCCCCACCGACAGCCGGGTCCGCTCCGAGGTCCGCAGCGCTCCGTACCCGCCGCCGACGACGAGCCCCGGATCGGAGGCCGTGGCGATGGTCTGAAGGCCGAGCTCGGAGAGCTGTTGGGCGGCGGCGGGAGGCGCGGTCAGCCAGATCGCGGCGGCGACATAGTTAGCCCAGCGTGAGCCCATGCGTGATCCGGATGTCCGGAGCCAGCGAGTGGACCACCGAGCAGTACTTCTCGATCGACAGCTCCACCGCTTGCCGCCCTCGGGCCTCATCGAGCCCGTCGCCGCGGAGAAAATACTCGAGGTGCAGATCGGTATACCGCCGGGGGTCCCGTTCCCGGCGAACGCCGGCGACCTCGATGCGCAGCTCCCGCAGCACCACCCGCATTTTCTCCAGCACCAGGACGACGTCGGAGCCGGTGCACGCGGCCGCTGCGAGCAGAAGGGTAAGCATGGGGCCCGGCGCGGCGACGTTGTCACCGTCGATGACGGTTTCAGGCCCGCCCGGCTCTCCCCCCCGAAACACCAGTCCCTGCTGCCAGGCCAGCGTCACTCGCTTGGTCTCGAGCGTCACTCCTTTCCACCTCCGCCGACCGGGCGCCCGGCCCGCGGGGCCACCCGGTAGTAGTCCCAAATGGCATAGACCGCGACGGCGGTCGTCGCCCACGCCAGCTCCCGGAGGTGGACCGACTCCGTCAGGAACGCCACCAGGGTGAGCAGCTGGGCGACCGTCACTGCCTTCCCCCCCGCCCGCGCGGGAATCGCCCGGGGCCGATGCGAGACCATGGTGGTGATAAACGCGACCGTCGCGACGATATCGCGCAGCAACACGCCGATGATCTCGTAGGGCTCCAGGCGGCCGCTCACGGCCACCACCCCGAATGCGGAGGCCATGAAGAGCTTGTCCGCCACCGGATCGATGATCGCGCCGAAGGCGGAGCTCCCGAAGCGGCGCGCCAGCTGGCCGTCGAGCAGGTCGGTCGCCGCGGCCGCGGCCAGGATGACCAGCCGCCAGCGGGCGGGGGCGAACGGAAACGCCACCGCCAGCGGAATCCGCGACCCGCTGAGCAGATCGGCGATGGTCCACCTCCGGCTGCCTTGCTCCCCCCTCATGCGGGGACTAGTTTCGGACACCGTGCTCCTTTGGCCGGATCAGAGGGTCTTCATGGATCACCCTACCTGGCGTGCAAGATACTCTGGTGCGTGATCCACCTCCCCTCCCACCCCACCGGATGCTTGACACCGCCGTGATTCCCTGCGGAGGACTGGGGAGCCGACTCCACCCCATCACGCGGTGGTTGCCCAAAGAGGTCCTGCCCATCGGACTCCGACCGATCCTGCACTGGGTGCTGGATGAAGCGGCGGAGGCCGGAATCCTGCGGGCCATCATCGTGACCAACCCACACAAGCCCATCCTCGAAACCGTCGCCCGCAACTACGCGGGTCCGCTGGAGCTCGAGTTCGTCCCCCAGCTCCATCCCCGAGGTCTCGGCGACGCCTTCTTGCGCGCCGCCGATCA
>Ga0326597_10011549_pt1 | contig 11700 bp, 10 predicted proteins | sample RVTome_12_FD_203789 | JGI IMG/M metagenome (GOLD analysis project Ga0326597, IMG submission 203789) | Soil microbial communities from uranium-contaminated site in the Upper Colorado River Basin, Wyoming, United States - RVT100D185 | ecosystem: Environmental > Terrestrial > Soil > Contaminated >...
GTCGCGCGTGAGCGGATCCAGCGATCCGAAGGGCTCGTCGAGCAGCATGAGGCGCGGCGAGGCGGCCAGCGCCCGCGCCACCCCCACCCGCTGCTGCTCCCCACCGGACAGCTCGGTCGGGCGGCGGCTGCGGACGGCGGCGGGGGACAGCTCGACGAGCTCGAGCAGCTCGTCAACCCGATCCCGGATACGCTGGCGGTCCCACCCGAGCAGCGTCAGCGTCACGGCGACGTTGTCCGCCACCGACATGTGCGGGAACAGGCCAATCCGCTGAAAGACGTACCCGATGCGGCGCCTGAGCTCGTGCGGGTCGAGCGATCGGGCGTCGCGGCCGTCGATGGTGACGCGCCCCGCGCTCGGCTCGATCAGGCGATTCACCATCTTCAGGGTGGTCGTCTTCCCCGATCCCGATCCTCCCAGCAAGACGAGCAGCTCGCCGTCGTCGACCGCCAGCGACAGGCGATCCACGGCGACGACGTCGCCGTAGCGCTTCGTGAGGTCGACGGTTTCGATCACCGGTCCCCGTATTCTAGGAGCCTGTCCGAGTAATAGCATGACCCATGCTATTACTCGGACAGGCTCCTAGCCAGCCAGCGCCGTCCTCACGTGTTGTATTGTCGGCGCGCGGGCGCCCGGGAGCGCCCGTCGACAGGCGGGTGGCCGCGCCGTGCCAGGGCTTGTCAGGGACCGAGTCGAGGCTCGAACGTGAACGAGACGCCGCCGCTGAGCGAGAACGCCCCCTCCCCATCCGCATGCGAGAGCGACCGTCCGGTTGCGCAGAACACCGCGATGGACGGCGTGATGACGCGCGCCGCGGTCGCGGAAATGTCGACCCGGCTCTTCGACAGGCCGAGGGCATCGGCCTCGGGCGCGGCGTTGGTCGAGCGCGTCGCGATGAGCGCCGCGGTGAGGATCAGGCGGTCCGTCGCGACCATCTCCACGGCGCCGCTGCTGAACAGCGCGCCGCGCGAGAAGTAGCCCGCCGTCGCGAAGACTCGGTATCTGGCGCGTTGCAACTCGATGCTGACCGGCGCCGCCCACGCAAATCGGCTGCTGCCCGGCGCCGGCGCATCCAGGATCTCGATAATCGGCGTCACCGCCAGGCCGATTCGCTTCCGATCCGGCGTCACAATCGAATATTTCGCGTTGAGGTACACGTCTCCAAGGCCGCCAAAGTTCGAACCGTCAGGGAGGCTTACCCGGTAATAGGGAACACTGGCCCCGAACTGCCACCGCTTCGTCAGACCGACGGCGGCATCGACGACGGGAAAGTCGACCTGATTGCTGCCCGACGATCGGTAGTAGCCCCACGACATCGCGGTCCATGCCTCGCCCGGCGCGATAAGGGACGCGTCGTCGAGCCACGATCCGAATTGCCGGAAGGCAAAGGTGGAACCGGATGCGGAAGTTGCCGCCGCGGCCGACGAGCCGCCCGCCGGTCGGTTGTTCTTCTTGGCGAGGCCCTTGCCACGGCCCTGCGCGGCGGCTGGAGCCGCCGCGCAGGCGAGAACGATCAGCATCGCGGCGATCGTGCCGCTTGTCACGGTCGCCCGATTGCGAAGCATCGCGCTACTTCTTCGGCTTCTTGCCCGTGCTCGATGTGCCGGCTGCCGGCTCGGTCACCACTCCGGCGTCCGCCTGCGTCTGCGCCGTCTGCGCGGCGGCGGTCGCGTCGACCCCCGACTTCACCTTCTGAATCGCCTGGCCGAGACTCACCGGCGCCGTGCCGGTCGGTTCGCCGGTCAGGGTCGTACCGGTCATCGCCGCGCGCAGATCGGTGAACGCGATGCCGAGGTTGTTCGACACGTTCACCGCGGCCAGGAACTGGCCGTAGTTCTTGAAGCCCGCCGTCGCCGCGTTCAGGTCGGTGTTCGCCGGCAGGGAGGCCTTCACTTTGCTCAGCTGGTTCGGGTTGCTCGACAGCTTCAGCGCGACCGGATTGTCCGGCGTCCAGGTGTCTCCGTTCGAGGTGCCGCCGGTCGAGCCCGTGCCCGTCGTATCGGAACCGGTCGTCCCGGACGTCGACGGGCTGGCCGTCGAGGTGCTGCTCGTCGTCGACTTCTTCGACTTGCCGTGCGAGGTCGACGCCGTGCTCGTCGTCGATCCGGCGGTCGTCGTCTTCTTCGATTTGCCGTGCGTGCCAGACGTCGTACTGGTCGTACCGACCGTCGGCGCCTTCTTCCCCTTCGAACCTGCCTGCGCTGGGCTGGTCTTCTTCCCCGTCTTCGCGCCCGAGCTCGATGCCGTGGTGGGAGACGAAGTCTTCAGCCGCTTCGGTGCGGGACTTGCCGTCGGTGTTGACGTGTGGGTCTTCGGCTTCGGGGCGGCCTGCGCCACCGTAACCGCGAGCACCGCCGTGGCGGTCAGCGCCGTGACGACGGCGATCCATTTGCTGCGCATGATTGCCCTCCGGGAATTACGCGTAGCAACAGATGTGCCTCGACCATTCCGTCCGTAACTACTTTGTTTGAAAGACTTAAGACGACGATAATCTGCCACCCCTCCAGTGGCGACCGACAGAATAGTCACTGGGCTGACGGTGCCGGTAATTCTTGCACGGATGTGCAGGGTGCGGCATCCAACGGCACTACGGAGGGTGATGCCGCGAGGAGGCCGCGCTTGGGGAGGGAGGGCGTTACGGGGCGAGACGCCGCACCAGGCCGGCAGGATGCGCGGCTTCCGAAGTGATACGATGCTTTTTGATACTGCCGCCATGCCATTTCGAGACGTTATAGGCCACCGGCGCGTGGTTGGCCTTTTGGCGCGCTCCGTCCATCGCGGAACGCTGCCGCCGAGCCTCATCTTTGCCGGTCCCGCGGGCGTCGGGAAGCGGCTGCTGGCGCTCGCCACGGCCCAGGCCCTGAACTGTGCGGCGCCACGAATTGGCGCGCCGTCGGCCGACGTGCTCGAGCCGTCCATCGACATCGACGGTTGCGGGACGTGTCCCTCCTGCACGCGCATCGCGCGCGGCGTTCATCCGGACGTCCTGGTGGTCGGGCCAGGCGACAGCGGGTCCATCAAAATCGACCAGGTTCGCGACATCGTCGATCGCGCGGCGTATCGGCCGTTCGAGGGCCGGAGGCGCGCCGTGATCATCGACGAGGCGGACGCGCTGGTGCCGGCGGCGCAGAACGCGCTGCTCAAGACGCTCGAGGAGCCGCCGTCCGGCTCGGTGTTCATGCTGGTCACGACCCGCCCCGATGCGCTGCTGGCGACGGTGCGCTCGCGCTGCCCGCAGCTGCGCTTCCGGCCGCTCGGTCCGGACGATGTGGCGGCAGTGCTCGTGAAGCGGGGCCGCAGCGAAGCCGAGGCGCGCAGCGTCGCCGCAACCGCCGACGGCAGCGTCGGCCGCGCGCTCGCGGCGAAGGCGGAAGAGCTCGCGGACGCGCGCGATGTCGCGGTGCGCGTGCTCGCGCATGCGGCGGCGAGCGACGATCCGCGGCGGCGAATCGAAGGTGCGAAGGAGCTGCTTGCCAGAACCGGCGCGGGGGGCGCCGGCGATCGCGACCAGCTCGCGGCGCACCTGCGGGCAATGGCGTCGCTCTTGCGCGACGTCGAGCTTCTCTCAACCCGCGCGGACGACCGCGCGCTGGCCAACGCCGACCTGCGGCCCGCGATCGGGCGCCTGTCGGGCTATGAAGGCGAGCGCGGCATCCGCGCGTTTACGGCGGTCGATCAGGCGCTCGTGGCGCTGGAGCGGAATGCCGGCGTCAAGATCGTGGCGGACTGGTTGATGCTTCAGCTGTAGGGGCCGGCCGACGCCGGACCGTGCAGTGAGCATGTGGCTGAATCCGGCGTGGGCCGGCCGGCCCGGTCCGCGACGCCCAATCGATCGCTCATAAAGGTGAACACCGTGAGCGACTCCGATCCCGCGCGGCTCGTCTCGGTGAAGCTGACGCCCGTCGGGCGGGCCCAAACCTTCCTCCTCGGCGACCTCGCCGCCGCCGCGGTCCCCCGAACCGGTGAACAAGTCGTCGTGCAGACCGAGGGAGGTCCGGCGGTCGGCACGGTCGTGCGCTCGATTCCGCAGCTGGCGGCGCGCAAGCAGCCGCCGGCCGACTCGCCCAGCCGCGTCGTGCGTGTCGCCACTCACGAGGACATCGTGGCGAGGCTGAAGCAGCAGCGCCGCGAAGTGGACGCGCACCGCATCGCGCTGCTGAAGATCCGCGAGCACGGCCTTGGCATGAAGCTGACGCGCGTCGAGCAGGCGTTCGATGGGTCGCGACTCGTCTTCTACTTCACGGCCGAGGGCCGGATCGATTTTCGAGAGCTGGTCCGAGAGCTGGCCGCGGAGTTCCACACCCGCATCGAGATGCGGCAGATCGGCGTCCGCGACGAGGCCAAGGTGCTGGGTGGGTACGGGACGTGCGGCCGGCCGCTCTGCTGCACGACGTTCCTCAACAGCTTCGAGCCGGTGTCGATCAAGATGGCGAAGCAGCAGGAGCTCAGCCTGAACCCGTCGAAGCTTTCGGGGCTGTGCGGCCGCCTGAAATGCTGCCTCCGCTACGAGCTGCCGAACGCGAAGGGGCAGGTGCACGGCGGCTGCGGCGACGAGGGCGGGTGCGACAACCCGACCGGGTGCGGATCGGGCGGGTGCGGATCCGGCGGGTGTGGGTCGGGAAGCTGCGGATCGTGCGGCGCTCACGAGTGAACAGGGCACCTGTAGTCGGTTGTCACTGCGACGATTTCCGGCCGGAAACATGCTGCTCTGCGAACCGCTCGACGGCGCGGGAAAACGCCTCTGCGGGAGCTGTGTACAGCGCCGGCCAGGTCCGTGACCTGGCCTGGACTCGGCCCTCCGGGGCGTTATCCCGTCTGCCGCGTGCAGCGCGCCGCTCGCAAGGTTCGCGGTGGCAGCATGTCTTCCGGCCTCGAACGTGACAAAGTAGTGCTTGCCCCCGCGCAGCGGGGCTGCGAGCAAAGCCACCGATGAAGAAGCCGCGGGTCGCGATTACAGTCGGTGACCCGTCGGGCATCGGACCGGAAGTCGCCGCTCGCGCCGCCGCGGACCCTTCGGTGCTCGACGTCTGCGAGCCGGTCCTCTATGCGCCCGGGGACGGCGCGCGGTTCGAGCCGGGCGCCCTGAGCGCGGCCGCCGGGCGCGCGGCGTACGACGTGATCGTCCGCGCGGTGGGCGACGCGCGGGGCGGCGCGGTGGACGCCCTTGCGACGGCACCGGTCAACAAGGAGGCGTTCCGCCTGGCCGGCCTGTCGTGGAGCGGTCACACGGAGCTGCTCGCAGAGCTGACGGGCGCCGCGCACGTCGCGATGATGTTCCACTCCGACGCCCTGCGCGTGGTGCTCGCGACGGTGCACATCCCGCTCGCCGACGTGCCGCGCGCGCTGACCCGCGAGGGGCTCGAGGCGACGATCGCGCTCACGGCGCGCGAGCTGCCGCGGTTCGGCTTCGCGCGGCCGCGCATCGCGGTGGCCGGCCTGAATCCCCACGCCGGCGAGCACGGGCTGTTCGGCCCGGAAGAGGAGCGCGTCATCGCGCCGGCGATCGCGGCCTGCCGGGCGCGCGGCATCGACGTGGGGGGGCCGTTCCCCGGCGACACGGTATTCGTGCGCGCGACGCGCGGCGATTTCGACGTGGTCGTCGCCTGTTATCACGACCAGGGGCTGATTCCGGTGAAGCTGGTCGCCTTCGGCGAGGCGGTAAACGTCACGCTCGGCCTGCCGATCATCCGCACGTCGGTTGATCACGGCACCGCGTTCGACATCGCCGGGCGCGGCATCGCGGATCCCGGGAGCATGATCGCGGCCGTGCGCCTCGCCGCCAGGCTGGCGTCGAGAAAAAGTTAGCGGGCAACAGCGCCTGCGGCCATGCGAGCTCGAGGCCATGGAAAGCCGAGGGCGAGCATCAGCGTCAGGTCGCGCTGGGGGTGGGGCCCCGCCGCCACCGGAAAAATGAAGGAAAAGACCGAGCGCGAGCTGGCGCAGGCCAACATCGCCGAGAACCGCAAGGCCCATCACGACTACCACCTCCTCGAGACCTTCGAGGCGGGGATCGTCCTGCTCGGGACCGAGGTGAAGGCCATTCGCGAAGGGCGGGTGAATCTGCGCGACAGCTTCGCGCGCCTCGAGGATGGCGAGGTGCATCTCTACAACGTCAACATCAGCCCCTACAGCCACCGCGGGTACGTGGACCACGAGCCTCTCCGCCGCCGGAAGCTGCTGCTGCATCGCGAGGAGATCCGCAAGCTGACCGGCAAGACGGTCGAGAAGGGCATGACGCTCGTCCCGGTCCGGATGTACTTCAAGAACGGACGGGTGAAGGTGGCGATCAGCCTGGCGAAGGGCAAGAAGGACTACGACAAGCGAGAGACGATCAAGCGGCGCGAGGTGGATCGCGAGACGCGGGCGGCGATCAAGTCGCGGCGCTAGGTTGGCTGGCGGCCATTCGCTTCGTCGTCGCTGTGCGTTTCAGGCACAGGCTCCCCGAATCAACTTGGCGCTGCGATGAAGAACCGCCGATAGAATAGGGCAATGACGTCCTGTTCTGGATACGCGCGAGCCCAGCGCCCGCGGCCCGAGCGAGCGCGCAGGCGCGAGCGACACGAGCGGGGGTGGGGCCCCGCGAGCGTTGAAGAACGGTGCGAGAGCGTCTACGAGCGGGGGTGGGGCCCCGCGAGAAATTAATGAAGGTTCCGCTGCTCGACCTGCAGACGCAGTACGCGCCGCTCCGCGACGAGATTCTCGCCGCGCTGACCCGCGTGTGCGACAGCCAGCGGTTCATCATGGGGCCCGAGATCGACGCGCTCGAGGACGAGCTCGCGCGCCTGCTGGGCATCGGGCATGCGGTCGCCGTGTCGTCCGGGACCGACGCGCTGCTGCTCGCGCTCATGTCGCTCGGCATCGAGCCGGGCGACGAGGTCATCACCACCCCGTACTCGTTCTTCGCCACCGCCGGCAGCATCGCCCGCGCGGGCGCGCGCCCCGTGTTCGTCGACATCGATCCGGCCACGTTCAACCTCGACCCCGCGCGGCTGGCCGACGCGATCACTCCGCGCACGAAGGCCATCCTGCCCGTCCACCTGTTCGGGCTCAGCGCCGACATGGACCCGATTCTCGACGAAGCGTCGCGCTCGGGGGTGCGGGTCATCGAGGACGCGGCGCAGGCGATTGGCGCGACCTACCAATCGCGCCCTGTCGGCGGCCTGGGCGCGGCCGGCTGCTTCTCGTTCTTCCCCAGCAAGAACCTGGGGGCCTTCGGCGACGCCGGCCTGCTGACGACGAACGACGCCGCCGTCGCGAGGCGCGCGCGCCTGCTCCGCACCCACGGCATGGAGCCGAAGTATTACCACCACCTGATCGGGGCGAACTTCCGGATGGACGCCGTTCAGGCCGCGGTATTGCGCGTGAAAGCGCCGCATCTGGCCGCGTGGACCGAGGCGCGACGACTGAACGCCACCCGGTACGTGCGCATGTTCCGCGACGCCGGGCTGGAGGGGCGCGTGACCGTGCCGGTGGAACCGCCCGGCTGCCGCCACGTGTTCAACCAGTTTGTGATCCGCACCGCCGACCGGGACGGGCTCAAGCGGCACCTCGACGTGCGCGGGATTGGCAACGAGATCTACTATCCCGTGCCGTTCCACCTGCAGCCCTGCTTCGCGGGTCTGGGCTACCACAGCGGCGACCTGCCGCACGCCGAGCGTGCGGCCAAGGACAGCCTTGCTCTGCCGATCTACGGAGAGCTGACGCTCGAGCAGCAGCAGGCGGTTGTCGACGCGGTTGCCGAGTTCATCCTCGCCAGCGCCCGCGGCCCGCGCGAGGAGAGCGGGTCGTCGAGCGCCGCCTCGCGAGCGAGCGGCGGGAGGGCCCCGCGCGCATGAGATCGGCACGCGTCGGCCTCGGCGGGGCAGGGCAGCGCGGCTTCGCCTCGAACCGCCGCGAACCGACACGAGCGGCTTCACGTGGCTGGTTCGGCGGCGCTGGAGACTGCTGAGTGCGCATCGCCGTCGTCGGCGCGCGCGGGCAGCTGGGCGCCGCCATGGCCCACGAGCTCGCGCCGCGCCATCAGGTCGATCGGTTCGACCACGCCGCGCTCGACATCACCGATGCCGCCGCCGTCGGCGCCGCGATGGCTCGTCTGGCGCCGGAGGTGATCGTCAACTGCGCCGGCTACAACGCGGTGGACGCGGCCGAAGATCATCCTGTCGAGGCGCTGCAGGTCAACTCGCTTGCCGTGAGGTCGCTGGCGCGCGCGGCGTCGGCCTGCGACGCGACGCTGGTGCACTGCAGCAGCGACTTCGTGTTCGACGGCGGCGTGGATCGCCCGTACACCGAGCAGGACCGCCCCAATCCGCGCAGCGTGTACGCGGCGTCGAAGCTGCTCGGCGAGTGGTTTGCCGCCGACGCGCCGCGGGCGTACGTGCTGCGCGTCGAAAGCCTGTTCGGGCGTGCGCCCGATGGCCCGCCGTCGAAGGGAAGCGCCGCGGGGATCATCGACGGCCTGCGGGCCGGCGCGGTCCCGAAGGTGTTCGCGGACCGGACGGTGTCACCGACCTACGTGATCGATGCCGCGCGGGCAGCCGGGCAGCTGCTTGAACGCCGCCCGCCTGCGGGCCTCTATCACTGCGTCAACTCGAGCCGCTGCACCTGGGTGGAGTTTGCCGCCGAGGCCGCGCGGCTGCTCGGCGTCGAGCCGCGGTTCGAGCCGGTACTCATGGCCGACGTGCCGCTCCGGGCCGAGCGCCCGAAATATTGCGCCCTGTCGAACGAAAAGCTGGCCGCCGCCGGCATCGCGATGCCGACCTGGCAGGACGCGCTCGCGCGGCACCTCGGGGTCACTTCTCGCCGATCACTTTGATCTGCGCAATCACCTCTTCGTGCAGTACGCGCATGAAGCGGCGCGTCTCTTCGTCGCCGGCCCGGATTTCCGCGCGCAGCGCTTCGTCGAGGGCCCGAATCTCCGCACGCAACGCGCCGTCGAGGGCCCGAATCTCCGCACGCAACGCGCCGTCGACGGCCCGAATCTCCGTGCGCAGCGCTTCGTCGACGGTCCGGATGTCCAGGCGCAGCGCGCCGTCGAGGGCCCGGATTTCGCCGACCAGTTCTTCCCGCATCACTGCCATGTCGGCGCGAAGGGCAGAAAATCCACTGTTCAGGTCGCCTCGAAGGTGCACAACCTGCACTTCGAGTGAACCGACGCGCTTCGGCAATCCGGCCAGGCCTTCCATCTGACGCTCCAGGAGATCGACGCGATACTCGAGGGATTTCGGCTCCATCCAGATGCCCCATGTCCGGACGCCTCCCCCATCGAAGGACGTCCGAGCCGGAGCCGCCGGCGAGACGCGTGCCGACGACGCTACCATCGTCACGCCGTCGTGGCAATCTCACTGATCAGCCTTCCGACCGCCAGGCATGAGGTCAGGCCCGGCGAGTCGATACCGGCCGCCTGGATCACGGCGGGGTTCCGGCGGTCGCGTCCGATCAGGAAGTCGGCGAACGATTCTTCCGGCGGGTGCAGCTTCGCGCGGATACCGCTGCCCGACAGGCGCAGATCCGCGAGGGTGACGTCGCGGAGCAGACGGCGGGCCGGCTCGACGAATGCCTCCACGGGCAGCCGGTCGTCTTCGTAGTCGTCCTTGCGCGCCTGGTAGCGCGCGGTCGGCCCGAGCCACACGGCGCCATCCAGCGTTCGAACCAGATGCACGCCCAGCCCATGCCCCGATGCGTGGGGCAGCGGGTACACGAGCGAGTTGACGAGAGACCGCCTGGCCGGCGCGAGCTCCGCGTACTCGCCGCGGCAGGGATGGATCGTGAAGCGCTCGCCGCCGAGCATGTCCGACACGTCGTCCGCATAGAGCCCGGCGGCGTTGACGACCTGGCGGGCGAAAATCAGCTCGCGCTCCGTCCGGAGCGACACGCCGCCGGGGGACGGACTGGCGCCCAGGAGCCGCGTGCCCGGCAGAAGGATCGCGCCCGCCGCTTCGCCGGCCCGAAGCAGCGCCTTGACGAGCTCCTCGGCGTCGACGATGCCGCTCTCCGGCGAGTAGAGGGCGGCGACCCCGTGCACGTGCGGCTCGCGGGCGGCGATGAACGACGAGTCGACGATCTCGAGCCCTTCGACTCCGTTCGCCGTTCCCTTCGCCTGCAGCGCCGCCAGCTCCGCCACCTCGCTCTGGTCGGTCGCGACGATGATCTTGCCGGTGCGCGCGTGCGGCACGCCGTGCGCCGCGCAGAACGCGTACATGAGGTGGCGCCCCTCCACGCACAGGCGGGCCTTCAGGGTTCCCGCCGGATAGTAGATGCCGGCGTGAATCACGCCGCTGTTGTGCGTGCTGGTGTCGAGGCCCGGGCGCGGATGGCGCTCGAGCACGCACGTCGAGAGGCCGCGCGCCGCGATCGCCGCCGCGGCTGCCAGCCCCGTGACTCCGCCGCCGATCACCGCGACGTCGATCTGCTCCATCGCTCAGGAAGAGGACCCGCGCATTGTAGTACAGCTCCTCGATCGGGCACGCGACCTTTGGACGTTGGGAAGGCTGATCGTAGAATTGCTTCCACACCCGAATGAGAGCGCTCCGGATCGCGTCGTCCCGTTCCGTCCAGATCGCCGTGATCGCGCTCACGTTCGTGCTCACCCTGACCCTTCGCGTCTGGGACGTCAGCACACGGTTCTGGCTGCTGGAAGATCAGATCCGCGACTGGGCGATCGCCTTGCGTCCGTTCGGCGATCTGCCGCTCGTCGGGCCGCCGACCCACGTCGGCGGCTACACGATTGGTCCCGCCTTCTACTGGATACTCTGGGCGATTCGCGTCACCGTCGGCCCATGGTTCGAGAATCTGCCGCACGCGGGGGGGATCGGCCACGCCATCCTGCAATCGGGCGCCGACACGCTGTTGCTCGTCGCGGTGTGGCGGTACACGCAGTCGGTCTGGATCGCGCTCGCGACGGTCGTGCTGCTCGCGACCGCGGCCTTCGACCTCGCTCTCTCGGCGCTCGTCTGGAATCCGGTGATGGGATCGACGCTGGCCAAGATCGCGACGGCACTCGTGCTCCTCGGCTGGCATCGGGGGTCGCCCGCTCGTGTCGCGCTGACAGCCGCCGCAGCGTGGGCGGCCGTCCACGTGTACACGGGCGCCATCTTCGGCGCGGTGGGCGTCTTCGCCGCGATCCTCGTCGAGCCGCTCGTGCGATCGGATCGGCGCGCCCTCCGGCGCAATGCATCGATCGTGGTGGCCGTGGTCCTCCTCCTTCAGTTGCCGTACCTGGCCCACCAGGTGTCCAACCGCTTCAGCGACCGGGCGATGAGCGCGGTCGCCGGGAGCGTCGAACGGGTCTTATCGGGCAGCGATCCGCCCGAGCTCTTCAAGAGCGTGGCGGGGCTTGCCGGGGCGTTCCGGTACATCCAGTTCTCGCCCTGGCCGTATGCGTTCGCCGGGTGGCTGCTGCTGGCCTGCAGCGGGATTCTCGCGGTCCGGTACCGTCGCGATCCCGCGCCGCTCGCGATAACGCTCCTGCCGCTCGGCTTGTCGATTGTCGGCTACGCCCTGTTTCTCGACGACCTGGACCCCTACTACTACCTGTCGCTGATGCCCGCCGCCGTGCTCACCGTCGTGCTGGCGGCCACCTGGATGCCCTCGCCCCGACTCGCTCGCCTCGCAGGCATCGCGCTGTTCCTGGGAGCCAGCGCCCTCGTGCCGGCACGGGTCAGCCTGGCGGCGACGATGTACAAAATGCCCGAGTACAAGGTC
>Ga0326597_10011550_pt1 | contig 11699 bp, 10 predicted proteins | sample RVTome_12_FD_203789 | JGI IMG/M metagenome (GOLD analysis project Ga0326597, IMG submission 203789) | Soil microbial communities from uranium-contaminated site in the Upper Colorado River Basin, Wyoming, United States - RVT100D185 | ecosystem: Environmental > Terrestrial > Soil > Contaminated >...
CTGGACGCCGCGCGAGGGAGGCAGCGGACCGGCCTACCGGAAGATGTGAGGTCGGAGCGGGCGGGCCGCGCGCTCCCGCCCGCCCTCCATCCCCTCGAGGACCGTTCGAGTCGCACCGCCGTCAGCACATCCGGACCGGTGCCTGGGCGCGACAGTTGGCGCGCTCCCGGGCCGACCGCCAAGCGGCTCCGGACCCTCTCGCGTCGCCGAATCCCCCCGAAAACCTGCGCGCTGCGGGGCCGATCGAGCCTTCCGGCCCTCGACCTCCCAATGGCATGGACCTTGAATCTTCATAGTACCTGGAGCGGGAGAACCGGCCAGCCAGCCGCGTTCCACCAGTCATTCGGAAGCAAGAACGGAGGCATCGATGAATAGGGATCAACTCGAAGGGAACTGGAAGCAGATGAAGGGCCACGCCAAGGAGAAGTGGGGCAAGCTGACCGACGACGATCTCGATGAGATCCAGGGCCGGCAGCAGATCCTCGTCGGCAAGATCCAGGAGAGGTATGGACAGGCTCGCGAGGCTGCCACGAAAGAGGTGGACAAATGGATGAAAGAGCAGCACGACCGTCGTAAGTCGCACTGATCCTCCCCTGGTGGCTCATCGTCTTGCGCGACCCCGACAAGGATAGACCAATATGAAGATTCATAAAATCGTACCCGCGACAGGGCTCGCGCTCCTGGTGTTCGCAGGTGCTTGCGGCGACCAGACCCGCGACACGGAGCCGGTCCAGGACGAGGCATCGGTCTCCGCCAACGAGTTCCGGGCGGCCATGAACGACCTGCGCACCGAGCTCCGGTCGACGCTCGACCAGTTCGGCTCCCAGATCTCGGAGCTCGATGAGCGCTACATGAGCGCCAACGAGGAGATAGCTCAGGAGTGGGAAGAGACCCGCGACGAGCTACGCTCGTACCGTCAGACTCTCGAAGCCGACCTCGCGCGACTCGAGAACGCGAGCGAGGAAGAGGCGGATCAGCTGACGGAAGGGATCGCGTCGGATCTCGAGTCGCTCACGCACCGGGTCGAGCGTGCCCAGCTCAAGTCCGTGGAGAGTCCAACCGAGTTCGTGTCCGCGGCACAGGACCGGTTGACCCGTCTCGAGCAGGACTTCCGCGCGTTGGAGCAGGAAGCCCAGGCGCTTCCCATGGAAGCCCGCGACGAGATTTCCGAGAGCATGCTGGAGTTCAGCGCGACGGCCGACGAGATTCGGACGCAGCTCGAAGGGCTCGCGCAGGCTTCGGCCGAGGAGATCTCGGAAGAGCGCGAAGAGATCGCGGAAGACGTGAGCTCGCTCACCGCTTCGGTCAAGCGCGAGCTGTTCGAGGCTCGCCAGCACGCGACCACGAGCATGGACGACTAGGGAAGCTCTGCACAGATGCAGTAGCCGGTAGCGAAGCGAAATAGCCGATGCGGGATGCGGCGAAACGGTCGGGCTCCGTCCTTGTATGGGCGGGGCCCGACGCGTTTCGGGGTCAGCTTTCGGAAGGGGCCTCGCTCGAGAGCGGCTCGTCGACGAGGTCCCATGCGAGATCCACGTACTCGAACTCGAACCACTCCTCGAAAGCGGTCCAACCACGGTCGGCGGGCCAGGCATCCGGCTCCGTGATCCAGTCGTTCAACATGATCTCGAAGACCGTGTCGACGTTCCCCTGAATCCACTCGAGCGTCTCGTCGGGGTCGTCGAACTCGGGGACCAGGAAGGAGTTCACGGACGCCCATGCGTCCTCGGGATCGACCGGGTCCCCGTCCTCGAACGAGCACACCCAATCGACGAACGGCTGCCGCGGACGGACGACCAGAACCCCCCGGTTGAGGAACCAGATGGGGCGGCCTTCGGACGGTGACGACTTCGTTGCCATTGGATGTTCCTGAAGAAGGGTGTTGAAGAAGTAAGGCGGGCCGCGTTGGGATGGCCACAGCGGGGGGATCGCCGCCGCTCAATCGGTGGACGCGTCCCAGCACGAGAGCGCCCCGGGAGCGAGTCCCTCGACGGGCCCATAGGCCCCGTACGAGAGCATGCAACCCGCTCCGTTGGTCGTATCCACCAGTCGCCCGCGCCAACCGCCCGGACCGGCGTCGAGGATATCCACCCGGACCCCTTCCGGAAGCTCGAGGGCTCGGACCTCCGCGAGGCGGACCAGGTCGCTCGTATACGAAGCCGCGGAGGCGTAGTTGATCTCCTGGGCGACGGCGATGGACCTGAAGCCTTCCGAGAGGGCGGGCAGCTCGGCCTCGGCCTGCCGGAGCGGTTCGCGCTGGCCGCGGAGGGCCTCCTCGATCGACGGGCCGGCCCAGGAGATGTCACCTTCGACTGCGTATGCACGCACGTGCTCCACGTCGAGCGAGTCCCGCCACACGCCGAGGATCTCGAGGCCGTCGGTCTCGTCGGCCACGATCCGGGTAGGGCGGAACGTCTCGGGCAGGGGCAGCGTCGCGTGGAGTCGGCCAGCGAGGTCGAACACGCGAAGCGCGGGCGACGGCGCGGACGGGGCCCCGAGCACCCACACGCGGCCGGCCGGGTCGAGCTGAACGAACATCGGCGCCTCGGCATCCTGGATGCGCAGCGCCTCGACCACGGGACCGAAGAGCGCGGCCCCGTCCACGTCGGCCGGGGCCTGGAGCATGAGACCACGGTGATGCCATGATCTCGGCAACAGCTTTTCGGCCCGAGCCGGATCCACGGACCCGAGATACGCGCCGGTCCGCGCCTCGATCAGGCCGTGCCGCCCGAGCCGGTGATCGACCACCAGGAGCGTGTCGCCCTGCACGGGATGGACGTTGGCGATGGCTCGCCACTGTCCAGGCCCGTCCCCGTCCGCGCCCGAAGCGGCCAGGAACTGACCGTCCGCCGCGTACACCCGCACCTCGCGCGTTCCCTGGTTCGCCACCACGACCCGACCGTCCGGTAATCGGACGGCGTCACGCACGTCGTGGAGCTGATACGCCTCGTCGCCCTCGATGACCCCGATATGGAGCGTCGGCTCCGCGCCGAGCGTCCAGCTTCCGGGTGCATCGACAGGGCGCTCGGCCCGGTCGACGTCGCATGAGGGGAGAAACCCCACGGCCAGCATGGTGGCGAGTGCGAACACGCGCCGCTGAGTGGGTTCCGTCATGACGGTGGTCCGATGACACCACCTCCCGGCAGCTCGATCCGCGCGCCGAGCTGCAGTAGGAGGGGTTGGGTATCGGTGTAGTCGGCGGCCCGTATGATGCGGTCGCCCTCCATCTCGATGATCGTGACGCCGCTCAGCACCACTTCGCGTCCCGTCACGTCGGGCGCTACCTGCCCGAAAGGGCGGTTCTGCACGGCCGAGAAGATCCACTCGGCCACCGCCCCGGTCTCCGTCACATGCACCCGCCCCACGTTCTTGTAGACGTCGTCGCCCCATTCGTGCACGCTGGTCACGTAGCCCACGATCTCGTCCAGCCCCTGGTACGTGTGCTGCTCCGCGAAATCGTCGTACGTCGCCTGCGGCCAGAAGAGGTCGAGAAGCAGCGTCGTGTCCGCGGACTCGTAGGCAGCCATCAGCGTACGGACGGCCAACTCCGCCTGTCTCCCGTCGATCGGCCGGGGCCGCTCCCCCGACTGGCATGCGGCGAGCGTGAGCATAACCGTCAAAAGCGAAGTGCGCATTCGTGCAAGGTAACGCACGAGATGGCCGATAGCTCCGGCCTCGTCCTTCCTTGCTAGACGACCCGCGGTGACGTACAGTGAGCCGGTTCCGGATGCCGCCCGGGGAAGCATATGGTCGCTTCGCCTTCGCGGATCGCACAAGGCTCGTCCGGCTGCAGCCCGGAAGCCTCCACCCCAGGTTCGAACAGGAGTACATATGCGCGTGTCCACGAGAGTCGGTCTGGCCGGCTTCGCAGTCCTGGCGCTGTCGGGTTGTCAATCCGAAGGTGAAGCCCGCGCGGGCGCCTCGGGCGAGGCGGGCGCGGTCCATATGAACCAGATGATCGCGCTCCACGAGCAGGAGGCGCCGGTCTTCGGGCTCTACGTCCCTCGCGCTACACCCCCCCGGGGACGTGACGCCGGTCCGGTGGATCCGTCCGAGATGAAGACGCCAGCCGAGCTCGCCCAGGAGACCATGGGCTTCACGATGGGTGACTACGTCTTCCACAGCGCCATGGAGGGCGGGGTCGACAGCGCGCTCCCGGAGTTCCAGGAGTTCGTGCGCGCCATGCACGCGAACGGAGCCACCGCGCGCACGCATCCCTTCGTCGTGAAGATGGAGAAGATCTCCGAAGATCCCAACGCGGCCGAGCACGTTCACCAGCAGCTCGCGGCCGGCGTGAGCGGCATCATGTTCGTGCATGTCGAGAGCGCCGAAGAGCTGCGCACCGGCCTCGACGCCATGCGGTTCGTCTCGAATGGCGGCACTCGCCCCGACGACGCTCTCGGCATGGCGCCCGAGTATTGGGACACGACGCCGGACGAGTACCGCGAGAAGGCCGATCTCTGGCCCCTCGATCCCGACGGAGAGCTCATCTCCTGGGTCATCATCGAGAGCCTCGAGGGACTCGAGAACATCCGTGAGATCGCGGCGACCCCGGGCATCGGCGTGCTGTGGCCCGGCGCGGGCACCCTCCGTGGCGTCTTCTCCACCACGGAGCCGGACGGCACGCGCGTGCTCGACGAAGCCGCATGGGAAGCGGCCATCCAGACGGTGCTGGACGCCTGCGAGGAGTTCGACCTCATGTGCGGGTTCCCCGCCGGTCCGGACAACATCGAGGAGCGGATGGCGCAGGGCTTCGACGTTTTCGTCATGAGCTGGGGCGACAGCGGATTCCAGGCCGTCGAGATCGGGCGCGCGGCTGCGAGCCGCTGATAGCCGGAATTCTAAAAAGAAGAAAGATGCCCGCCCGGACCGGGGGACCCCGCTAAGGCGGATCCAGCCGGTACCGGGCGGCATTCTTCCACACTTCTTTTACCGTCCCGAGATTGTCGATGTCGGCCGTCGGATCGCGGGACAGGAGCAGGAACGTGACTTCGGTGCCCGCCTGGAGCGTGCCGATGCGGTCCTGCAACCCGATCGCGGCCGCGGCGACGCGCGTGGCCGCCCCGATCGCGGCCAGCGGTGACAGGCCCCCGTGCTCCACGAGGGCTTCGAGCTCCAGGAAGAGAGCGGGCGGCTGACCCGGAGCCGTCGTGAAATCCGTTCCTGCCGCGATCGGGACCCCCAGCTCGTGCGCACGCCGCACGAGCGCCCGCGCGAACTCCCGGCTGCACACCGCCGGTGTGCCGGCGGGCGCGGGTCCACCCCCCTCGGGTGGGCCGCCCTCCACCAGGGCGTGCATGGCCAGGGTGGGGTCGAGAATGGTGCGGCGGTCGGCCATCTCGCGCAGCAGGACGTAGAAGACGGGCGCCTCCGCGCTGACGAGCTCGTATCCCGGCCTCCTCGGGTGGTGGTACCGCTCGGGCGCTTCGGCCATCGCTTCCCAGGCCGCCGGGCATACGTGGGAGACGACGTCGACCCCGCTCCGCACGATTTCGAGGGGCCGGGCCGGATAGACCATGGCGTGCGCCCAGACCGGTAGACCCTGTCGGTGCGCCTCCTCCGTCACACGGCGCACCGTCACCGCGTCCAGGTCCGCGTAAATCTTCAAGCCGGAAGCCGACGTGCCGCGCGCACGGGCCACGGCGAGAGCGAGATCGGTCTCCGGTGTGATCGACTGCATCCACGGCGCTTCGCCTGGAGACACACCCTGGGCGGAAGCACGCGTGCGGGGATCCTCGAAGAACGAGGGACCGGCCACCAGCGCGGCGTAGTGGATGTCGGGCGACTCGATGCGGCCCGTCCGCGCCTCCAGCGCGAGGGCGCCCAGAAGCCTGGCGTCACCTGCCATGTCACGAACCGCGGTGATCCCCGCGCGGAAGAGCCGTCGGAGCTCCGCGACCGCGAGCTCCCGGTTCGGGGCGGTGGCGAGGTGCACATGGGCGTCGATGAGGCCGGGCACGACGTATCCGCCGCCGAGGTCGAGGCGGACCGCCACCTCGCCGTCCGGCACGCGGGAGAGGACGTCCCGCAGCGCACCCGCGTCGACGATCGTCGTGCCCCGGAACGCGAGGGCCGCTTCCGGGACGGGCGCCCCACCCAACCCGTCGATCAGCGTGAAGCCATGCAGGACTTCGAGTGGGGGCGGGGTGGCGGGCGCTTGCGCAACGGCCGCGGAGGGCACGTCCGCGACCAGCGCCGCCACCCCCACGACGAGCCATGTCGCCGCGACGTGCCTCAGTTCAGTCGTCCGCGCCGAGCTCCAGCCCCACGCCGGTGGGCGTGATGACGAGGCTCGGCAAGATGGTGCGGACGGGCGCTGCCCGGATTCGTTCCAGCGCGGTGTCCGCGTCGGGATATCCGGCGAGCTGCTCCAGGGTCTTGATGGTGGGGAAGACCATGGGGAGCTCGCCTTCGTGGTAGCGGTCTAGCGCGTCCGCCGGCCCGATCCAGAGCGCATCCGTCATCTCGCGCGGATCGACGATGGGTCGCGCGTCACCGACCACGCGCGCGGCGAAGAACCGGGTGTCGTACCGGCGCGGCTCCGCCACCGGAGTGATCCAGTGTGCGAGATACTCGACGCATCGCCCGTCGATGCGGCACTCGAGCCGCTCGAGCGCCTCGCCGAAGCCGATCCGGTCTTCCATGACATCGTCCCGCACCGCATCCACCTCGTCGTCCGAGGCGGCCGTGCGCAACGTGGTGCCGTCCGTCTTACGGCCGATCAGGATACCGGTCTCCTCGAAGGCTTCGCGGAGCGCCGCAAGGTAATATGCGATGGCGGGAGGAACGGAATCCACCAACGCGAGCCGTCGTGCCGCGTCGTCGGGACCGAGGCCGTCCAGCCTTGCGAGGACTTCGGGCGTGGCGTCCGCACCGTCGACCCGGCCTCCCGGAAAGACGTAGGCGCCCGGAACGAAGCCCGCATCGCGATTGCGACGCATGAGCAGAACCTGGAGCCCTCCGTCCTCTCCATCCCGGAGGAGGACGATGGTGGCCGCGGGCCGCGTGGCCGCGGGCTCAGCGGGCGGGTGCTCGATTTGCTCGGCGAACCGCTCGGGGAGGCGGTCGAACGGGATCACGAAATCGTCGTTACTCATGATATACTCATGTTGTACTCATCCACCCGCGGCCATGCCGTCCTTCCGCGGATCTGATCCCGCGGCCCAGCCGCGCTCCAGTCGTACGATCGCCTGGGCGCCGCCGAACGCGAAGTCCTGGGGGTCCGCGAGCTCGTGTCCGAGCGCCTCGAGCTCGGCCGCGACGTCAGGGGGCAGCGCCTCAACGGCCACGCGCCTGCCCTCGAGGTGTCGGAACCGGGGCGCGTCGATCGCCTCCTGCACATCCATGCCGAAGTGGAGGAGGTTGAGCAGGACCTGCACATGGCCCTGCGGCTGCATGGGCCCGCCCATGACGCCGTATGCGAGCCACGGATGTCCGTCCTTGGTCACGAACGCCGGGATGATCGTGTGGAGGGGGCGCTTCCCGGGCGCCAACCTGTTCGGGTGGCCGTCCTCGAGCGAGAAGCCCACCCCGCGGTTCTGCAGCGCGAAACCCGTGCCGGGCACCACGATGGTCGAGCCGAAGTACTTGTAGATCGAGTTGATGAACGAGACCATGTTGCCGTCGGCGTCCGCGGTCGAGAGATACACCGTGTCGGAGGCGGTCACCGGGCTGCCGGGATCGGGCAGGTCGGCGGCCGCCTGGGGGTCCAGCAGCCGGCCGCGCGCCGCGAGGTATGAAGGCTCGAGGAGCGCCGCGGGGCTCACCCCCATGTGCTCGGCATCCGCCACGAAGCGCGCGAGGTCCGCGTAGGCGAGCTTCTTCACTTCGATGAGCGTGTGGAGGTACTCCGCCGAGTTGTGGCCCATCGACGGGAGGTCGAACTCTTCCAGCATCCTCAGCATCTGGAGGGCCGCGATGCCCTGGCCGGCCGGCGGGAGCTCGTGGAGCGTCACGCCCCGGTACGTCACCTCGAGCGGCTCCACCCAACGGACCTCGTGCCGGCCCATGTCCTCGAGGGTCACGAAGCCGCCCAATGCAGCGAGTCCCTCCACCACCCGCGCGCCGAGTGGCCCGCCGTAGAGCACGTCCGATCCCTCGTCGGCGATGGCGCGAAAGGACGCGGCGAGGTCGGGGTTCCGGAACCAATCACCCGGCGCCGGCGCGCGTCCGCCGCGAAGGAACGTGGACGCAGCGCCCGGGTCGCCGGCGAGAGCGTCCGCGACGCCCGTCCAGTCCCTCGAGATGATCGGCGTGACGGGGAAGCCTTCCTCGGCCAACCGGATGGCTGGCGCGAGGGCACGGGCGAGCGGCACGGTTCCGTACCGCTCGAGAAGGGCTTCCCACCCGGCCAGCGCGCCGGGCACGGTGACCGCGCGGGCGTCCTGCTCGGGGATCGTGGTGTGGCCCTCGGCCACGAGCGCACCGGCATCCGCCAGGCTCCCCGCGCGACCGCTCGCGTCCAGCCCGACGAGTCGACCCTCCTCCGCCGACCAGAAGAGCGCGAACATGTCGCCCCCGATGCCGGTCATATACGGCTCGGTGACGTTCAGCGCCGCGGCCGCCGTCACTGCGGCGTCGATGGCGTTGCCGCCCTCCTCGAGGACGGCGAGCGCGGCGCCTGTGGCCAGCGGTTGGCTGGTGGCCGCCGCAAACCGCGGCGCATAGACCGTGGACCGCCCCGACCGCGTCGCCGGGTTCCTCATGCGCCGCTCAGGAGCTCCCCTCCGCCTCCCGGCGATTCCCCGCGCGCTCCAGCACCCAGACCTCGCCCGAGAACAGCGTCTCGAGGCGGGTCACGTCGGCGCGCGAGCCATGTGGCTCCCCCCAGTGGACGGGCACCACCACCTCGGCGCCGCATGCCTCGGCGGCCTTCACGGCCTCCTCTGCCGTCATCGTGTAATGCCCGTCGCACGGCAGGAAGGCGATGTCGCAGCGGATCCCGGCCATGGACGGTAGATAGTCCGTGTCGCCGGCGTGATAGAACGTGGTGCCGTTCACCGTGAACACGTAGCCGAGCCATCCGTCGTCCGGAGCGTGGAATCTCTTCTCCAGGTTATGGGCCGGCACGGCGAGGATATCGAAGCCGTCGACCTGGAGGAGGTCCCCGGCGCGCATGAAATGATCCGCGTCGGAGAGCTGCTTCTTCATGGTATACGGTGCCACGACGATGGAGTTCGGGCCGCGCACGCGGGCGATGTCCGATTCGGAGAAATTGTCGAAGTGGGGATGCGTGAGCAGGATGAGGTCCGCCTCGGCGTCCTCGGTCACCCCCGAAGGATCGACATGGACCTCGCTGCCCATGCCTCGAATACGGACGGATGAGCCTCGGAACCAGGTGATGCCGTCCAGCCATTCGCGCATTCGGACCCCTGCGTGTGGCGCCGGGAGGTGAGTCGTGCCAAGCTAACCGCCCGAAGCGGGGGGAAAAAGTGGCGTACGGAGCGTTTGGTTCGTGTCATAATGACAGACGACCTGCGATTCGGGCATGGAAAGACGTGAATTCGGTTGGCAGGGATCCTGCACCATCCACATCGGCACACCCCCGCCAGGACGACCGGGGCCCGACGAGACCCGAGGCAACATGACCGCGAAAGACCGGAATCAATCCTCGACCATGATCGGGGACGAGGAGACGGAAGACAGAATGGGCGAGCGATTCACGCTGCCGGTGTTGCCGTTGCGCGACACCGTCGTGTATCCCGGAGTAGCCGTGCCCATCTCAGCGGGCCGACCTGGAACGGTCGAAGCGGTTCAAAAGGCATTGGATGGAGACCGGCGTCTCTTCGCCGTCGCCCAACGTGAGAACGTGGACGATCCACAGCCCGAGTATCTCTACAACGTGGGTACCATCGTCCGCATCATCCAGACGCACCGGGTGCGCGGTGGTGTGCAGCTGCTGGTCCAGGGAGAGGGTCGCGCACAGGCGCTCTCGTACAGCATGGACGGTGATACCATGCTCGACGCCGTCCTGTTGGAGATGGAGCGCCAGGAGCCGAGAGACATGGCCGACCCGGCCTTCCAGGCGCTCGATCGCGAGCTCCGCGACCGTGCCGCCGAGCTCGGTACCCGGAGGGGCGTGCCCGCCGAGGCGCTGAATCAGCTCATCCGTGGCGTTGACGATCCGGGTCCGTTCGCGGACCTGGTCGCGTTCTATCTGGAGCTCGAGACGAAGGACAAACAGCATCTTCTCGAGACGTTGGACGACGAGGAGCGGATGCGCCAGTGCCTGGTCGCGGTCGAGCGGGAACTGGCCCGGATCGACGCCCAGGAGGACATCCAGGCCAAGGTCCAGTCGGAGCTCGGGGAGCGCCAACGCGAGATGCTCCTCCGCGAGCAGCTGAAGGCCATCCAGAAGGAGCTGGGGGACGAGGAGGAGCGCGACGACATCGAGGAGATCCGGCGGCGCGTCGAAGAGATTGAGTTGGGGGAGGAGCAGCGGGCGGAGGTTGACCGGGAGCTGCGCCGACTGGAGCGCACCAGCCCGCAGTCGGCAGAATATCAGGTCATTCGCACGTTCCTCGAGTGGGTGACCGAGTTGCCGTGGCAGGACCGCGCCGAGGAGACCATCGATCTGGCGCGCGCCGAGGAGATCATGGAAACCGAGCACCACGGGCTCGAGGATGTGAAGGACCGCATCCTGGAGTTCCTCGCGGTGAGAAAGCTCCATCTGGAGCGCAACGAGGCGGGAGCAGCCGTCGAGGACGGGAAGGAGCCGGACGAGGACGGGAAGGAGCCGGACGAGGACGACTCGAGTAACGGCGTCGAGCAAGCGCCCGCAGGGGAGGAGGAAGACGGGCAAGATCGCAGTTCGGGGCGCGGGCCCATCCTGCTATTCGTGGGACCGCCGGGTGTCGGTAAGACCTCCATCGCGCAATCCATCGCGAAGTCGTTGGGTCGAAAGTACGTGCGCATCTCCCTCGGGGGCGCGCGGGACGAAGCCGACATCCGCGGCCATCGGCGCACCTATGTGGGCGCGATGCCCGGACGCATCCTCCAGGGCATGCGCCAGGCGAAGTCCAAGAACCCGGTGTTCCTGCTCGACGAGGTGGACAAGCTCGGGGTGTCCTTCCAGGGAGATCCCAGCTCGGCGCTGCTCGAGGTGCTCGATCCCGCGCAGAACTCGACGTTCGTGGATCATTATCTCGGCATCCCATTCGATCTGTCCGAGGTGCTCTTCATCGCGACCGCGAACTATCTCGACCGGATTCCGGGCCCGTTGCTCGACCGCATGGAGCGCGTCGATTTCGCCGGATACACCGAGCGCGAGAAGCTGATGATCGCCAAGAAGTACCTGCTTCCGCGGCAGCGTAAGGAAGCGAGCCTGAAGGACGACGAGCTGGACATGACCGACGACGCCATTCTGGCGGTCGTGCAGCATTACACGCGGGAAGCGGGCGTGCGGCAGCTGGAGCGCGAGATCGGGAAGTTCGCGCGGAAGGTCGCCCGGCGCATCGCGGCCGGCGAGGTGGAGCGCATCGTGGGCACCGAGGAGGAGGTGCGTGAGCTCCTCGGCCGTCCGCGCGTGCACCCGGAGCGAATCGCGGCGGAAGACACCGCCGGAGTGGCGACTGGGATGTTCTACACGCCCATGGGCGGGGACATCATGTTCGTCGAGGCCAGCGTCATGCCGGGCGAGAGCGGGTTCGTCCTGACGGGTCAGCTGGGCGACGTGATGAAGGAATCCGCAAGGGCGGCCC
>Ga0326597_10011551_pt1 | contig 11698 bp, 9 predicted proteins | sample RVTome_12_FD_203789 | JGI IMG/M metagenome (GOLD analysis project Ga0326597, IMG submission 203789) | Soil microbial communities from uranium-contaminated site in the Upper Colorado River Basin, Wyoming, United States - RVT100D185 | ecosystem: Environmental > Terrestrial > Soil > Contaminated >...
CGAACTCCTGCACCGCTGGCTCGAGCCGCGCTTGGAACAGCGGTTGCGCCAGATCCAGAACCAGCCGCGGTTGCTGCGCTTCCTGGCGCTCTTGCTGCGCCGCATCCGCTGGATCGCCTTCGCGTTCACGCTCTGGTTGAGCTACGCGATCCTGCGCGGGGTGACGTGGCACAGCCGCAGCTACTTCGTCGGCGTGGCGGTGAGCCTGGTCACCGCCTGGCTGATCCTGTCGGTCGGCTCGCGGATCATTCGCAACCGGACGCTGGCGCACACCGTCGCGATCGTCGCCTGGGCCGCCGCCGCGCTCAATATTCTCGGCCTGCTCGGTCCGGCCATCGAACTGATGCAGTCGCTGTCCTTCGATATCGGCGAGATGCACCTGTCGGTGTGGGCGCTGGTCAAGGGCGCGATCCTGCTCACCTTCCTGTTGTGGCTTGCAGGTGCCGCCGGCCATTTCCTCGACCGCAGGCTCTCCGTCAACAAGGACCTCACGCCCTCGATGCAGGTGCTGATCGGCAAGATCGTCAAGATCACGCTGGTCGCGATCGCCTTTTTCGTGGCCCTGATGGCCATCGGCGTCAATCTGACCGCGCTTGCCGTCTTTTCCGGCGCCGTCGGCCTCGGCCTCGGCTTCGGTTTGCAGAAGGTGGTCTCGAACCTGGTGAGCGGCATCATCATCCTGCTCGACAAGTCGATCAAGCCGGGCGACGTCATCACCCTCGGCGATACGTTCGGCTGGATCACCACCCTGCGCTCGCGCTATGTCTCGGTGGTCACCCGCGACGGGCGCGAATATCTGATCCCGAACGAGGATTTCGTCACCCAGCAGGTCATCAACTGGTCGTTCTCCTCGCGCAATATCCGCCTCGAGATCACCTTCGGCGTTTCTTACGAGAGCGACCCGCACCAGGTGCGCGAGACCGCCATCGCGGCGACCAAGACCGTCGAGCGGGTGGCGCGCAGTCCGGAGCCCGTCTGCCACGTGGCCGATTTCGCGGATTCCTCGATCGATTTCGTGTTACGGTTCTGGATCCAGGATCCCGAGCGCGGCGTCGCCAATGTGCGCGGCCAAGTGTTTCTCGCCCTGTGGGACGCCTTCAAGGAGGCCGGAATCGCAATTCCCTTCCCGCACCGCGAGATCATCATGCGCACGCCGGTCGAGTTGCGGCGGGCGCCGCCGCAACCGGAGTGATCGGGGCGTTTTCCGGTGCCCTGGCGTGGCGCGGCAATATAGCGTCGCGACGGGCCTTGGATGTGCGCCGCAACAGGAATATGGTGCGAAGCAATAGATTGTTGCGAGGCAGCCAAAGGGGATGGTCATGAAACGTTCCAACGGATCCGATCCGATCGTCGTCGTAGGCATGGCGCGCACGCCGATGGGCGGTTTCCAGGGGGATTTGGCGCTGAAGAGCGCCGCGGAGCTCGGCTCCGGCGCGATCGGCGCGGCGCTCGAGCGCGCCGGCGTCGCGCCCGCTGACGTGAGCGAGGTGCTGATGGGGTGCGTGCTGGCGGCGGGCCAGGGGCAGGCGCCGGCGCGCCAGGCCTCGCTCGGCGCCGGGTTGCCGCTGTCGGTGCCGTGCGCGACCGTCAACAAGATGTGCGGCTCCGGCATGAAGACGGTGATGATGGCCTGCGACGCGCTCAAGGCCGGCTCGGCCGACATCGTCGTCGCCGGCGGCATGGAATCGATGACCAATGCGCCCTATCTGGTGCCCAAGGCGCGTGGCGGGCTGCGCCTCGGCCACGGCGAGATCAAGGACCACATGTTCCTCGACGGGCTGGAGGACGCCTACGACAAGGGCCGGCTGATGGGCACCTTCGCCGAGGACACGGCCCGGCACTACCAGTTCACCCGCGACGCGCAGGACGCCTATGCGATCGAATCCCTGAAACGCGCCCGCGCGGCAACCGAGAACGGCCATTTTGCAAGCGAAATCGTTGCGGTGACCATTTCCGGGCGCAAGGGCGATACGGTCGTGACCATCGACGAGCAGCCCGGCAAGGGCAATCCGGAAAAGATTCCGCAGCTCAAGCCCGCCTTCCGCCCCGACGGCACCGTCACCGCAGCCAATTCGAGCTCGATTTCCGACGGTGCCGCGGCGCTGGTGGTGATGCGCGCCTCGGAGGCCAAACGTCGCGGGCTTACGCCGCTCGCCCGCATCGCCGCTACCGCAAGCCACTCCCAGGAGCCGGCTTGGTTCACGACCGCCCCCATCGGCGCGGTCAAGAAGCTGATGGATGAGACCGGCTGGTCGAAGAAGGATGTCGGGCTTTACGAGATCAACGAAGCCTTCGCGGTGGTGACCATGGCCGCGATGCGCGATCTCGACCTGCCGCACGATCAGGTCAACGTCCATGGCGGCGCCTGTGCTCTCGGCCATCCGATCGGCGCGTCGGGCGCCCGCATCCTGGTGACGCTGCTTTCGGCGATGGCCCAATATGACGTCGACAAGGGCATCGCGGCGCTGTGCATCGGCGGCGGCGAGGCCACGGCGGTGGCGGTCGAGCGGATCGGCTAGGCTTCTCGGCTCCGGCGGAAAGGCCCGCCGGCTGCGCCCGACCCTGTCTTGCGGGCGCCGCTTGCGGCGCCTTTGCAGCGCTTCCACCGGATCGAAACAGAATGCTTTTGCGAAGCCGAATTAGGTTCTAGTCTCCGCCGCGTCCCCGCCGGCGCCCCTCGCCGGGACACTCATCCGGGACGAGGGCCATGCTTCGGGCGAACATCCAGTTCATCCTCTACGTCAACGGGATTCTTCTTTGCCTGCTGGCGATGCTGATGATCCTGCCGGCGCTGGTCGATCTGGCCTTCGACAATCCCGATGCGATGGTCTTCGCCGTATCGGCGCTCCTCACTTTCACCTTCGGCGCACTGCTGGCGATCGCCAACAAGACAGACAAAGTGCCGCCGGGGCGGACTCTTTTCTATCTCCTGACCGTTTCGATCTGGCTGATCGTAAGCATCTTCGCCTCGATCCCGCTGGCGCTTTCCTCGCTCAGCATCGACATCGTCGACGTCTATTTCGAAACTGTCTCCGGGCTGACGACGACCGGGTCCACGATCCTAATCGGTCTCGACCATCTGCCACCCGGCCTGCTGTTGTGGCGCTCGCTTTTGCAGTGGTTCGGCGGCATCGGCATCGTCGTCATGGCGATGGTCGTGCTGCCGGCGCTGAGGGTCGGCGGCATGCAGCTATTCCGAACCGAATCCTCCGATATTTCGGGCAAGATCCTGCCGCGCGCGCGTCAGATCGCGACCGTCATGGCCGCGGCCTATGTGAGCCTGACGCTGATCTGCGCGATCGCGCTTCACATTGCCGGCATGTCGGCGTTCGACGCCATCAACCACGCCCTGACGACGCTGTCGACCGGCGGTTTTTCGACCCACGACGCCTCGATCGGCGATTACGATTCGGTCGCCATCGAGACGGTCACCATCGTGTTCATGGCGCTGGCCGCCATGCCTATCATCTTCTTCGCCCGGATCGTGATCGAGCCGCGCGCCGCCTCGTTCCGGGACGAGCAGGTGAGGGGCCTGCTGATGACACTGTTGGCGGCAATCCTCCTTGTCACCGCATGGAATTTCCTGTTTCGCGGCGTGCCGCTTGCCGACGCCCTGCGCGATTCCGCCTTCAGCGTCACCGCGGTCCTGACCGGCACCGGCTATTCGACGGTGGACTTCAGCGCCTGGGGGAGCTTCGCGGCCGGCGTCTTTTTCTTTCTGTTCTTCATCGGCGGCTGCGCCGGTTCCACCGCCGGCGGCATCAAGATCTTCCGCTGGCAGATCATGCTGCGCGCGGTCGCGAACCAGCTTCGCACCACGCTTTCGCCCAACCGGATCGTGATCCTTCGCTACCGCGGGCAATCCGTCGATCCGCCGATGAGGAATTCCATCAACAGCTTCTTTTTCCTCTATCTTTTGACCTATGCCGGGTTGTCTTTGGCGGTGATGGCGACCGGGCTCGATTTCGTTTCCGCTGCAAGCGCGGTCGCCCAGGCCATCGGCAATGTCGGGCCCGGCCTCGGCCCGCTGGTCGGCCCGGCGACGACCTTTGCCGGCATTCCCGATTCCGCGAAGCTGTTGCTCGTGCTGTCGATGCTGCTCGGCCGGCTCGAGCTGATTACGCTTTATGTGATCCTGACGCGGGATTACTGGGATTGACCGCGGGAAAGACGGCGGAACGAGGGAGAAGGCCATGTACGTTCTGGTGACGGGGTCGAAGAACTATTCCTCCTGGTCGGTTCGCGCTTGGTTGGCGCTGAAGATGGTCGGGGTGAAATTCACCGAGATCGTTATCCGGCTCGACCAGTCGGATACGGCCGAACTGGTTGCCGCACATTCGCCGTCAGGCCTTGTGCCCGTGCTCAAGGACGGCGCGCTGGCGGTCTGGGATTCGCTTGCCATCATCGAATATCTCAACGAGCGCCATCCGCAAGCGGGCCTGTGGCCGGCCGATGCGGCGGCGCGCGCGCGGGCGCGGTCGATTTGCGCTGAAATGCATTCGGGATTCGCCGCGCTGAGGCGCGAATGCCCGATGAATCTACGGCGCAGGCCGAAACCGATCGCCATGTCGGACGAGGTCAAGGCGAGTGTCGCCCACATCGAGCAAATGTGGAGCGACTGCCGGGCCGGGGAGGGGGCGGCCGGGCCGTTCCTGTTCGGCCGCTTGTCAGCCGCAGACGCCGTCTACGCGCCCGTAGTCAGCCGCTTCTACGTCTACAAGGTCCCGGTGACCGCCGAAAGCCGCGCCTATATGAACGCGGTAATGGCGCTGCCGGAATGGAACGAACTCACTGAGGCCGCGCGAGCCGAGCCGCCGATTTCCAAATATGACGAGATTGGCGCAGGCTAAAGCCCTTCCCGATCAAATGAGCCAAGCTGGGCCGGAAAGGCGCTAATCGGTCAGGATGAAGGTGACCTTCAGATTGACCCGGTATTCGGCGATCTTGCCGTCCTCGACCTGAATCGTGGTCTCCTGCACCCACGCCCCCTTTACGTTTTCAAGGGTCTTGCAGGCGCGCTCGATGCCGACGCGGATTGCGTCCTCCATGCTCGTCGGCGAGGAGGCGATTATTTCGGTGACGCGGGCAATGCTCATGACCAGTTCCTCCGAGTTCAGGGTCATCCCAGATGCTATTCAGACTTGGCGACGATCGCCGCCGCCGTCAAGCCATAGATTGTCGCACGAAGGCTGGGATAGACTGCTGTCATGGCGCTCAACCTCATCAAGCTCTGCGTCGGTTGCGAGTCGATCGACGATCTTGCCCAGTGGCAGGCGGCGCGGCTTGCGGATTATCGGCGCCGGGGCGAGCCGGCGGAGCTGAAGCACACCACGCGGATGATGCCGCGCCGCCGCGACGAGCTGCTCGGCGGCGGCTCGCTTTACTGGGTCATCAAGGGCTTCGTGCAGGCCCGCCAGCGGCTGGTCGACATCCGGCCGTTCACCGATGCAGACGGCATCCGCCGCTGCCATCTGGTGCTCGACTCCGATCTCGTCGCCGTGGCGCCGCGGCCGTTCCGGGCGTTTCAGGGCTGGCGCTACTATCCGGCGAAGGACGCGCCACTCGACCTGCGTATGGCGGCCAAGGGGGCGGACGAAATGCCGGCCGAGCTGCGGCGTCAGCTCGCCGCGTTGGGACTTCTCTAAGATTTTGTTCCGACGGGGATATTGTCGATGAGCCGGGTCCTGCCGAGCCAAGCGGCGGCAAGCAGGCGGATCGGTTCGCGCCGAGGCTCGGAAATCGGCGCGAGCGTCTCGGCGTTGCGCGCCTCGACATAATCGACGCGGAATCCCATGCGGGTCAGGCCGGCGCGGGCGGCGGCCATGATGCTTTCGACATCGCCACCCGCGGCGATGCGCCTGGCCGCGTCGCGCAGGGCGGCGTTGAGACCCGGCGCGATGGCGCGCTCGCCGGCGTCGAGATAGGCATTGCGCGAGGAAAGCGCCAAGCCGTCGGCCTCGCGCACCGTCTTGGCGCCGACGATCTGAACGCCGAGATCGAGATCGCGGGCCATGCGCCGCACTACCAGAAGCTGCTGATAGTCCTTCTCGCCGAAGACGGCTATGTCCGGCCGGCACTGGGTGAGCAGCTTGCAGACCACCGTGGCAACGCCGCCCAAGAAATGCGGCCGGTACTTGTCCTCAAGCCCGGCTTCCGCAGGGCCCGCGACGTGGACCGAGGTGGCGAAGCCCTCCGGGTACATGAGCGCGGCCGACGGCACGAACACCAGGTCGACGCCGAGCGGCGCGAGCTTGGCGAGGTCGCCGCGCTGGTCGCGGGGGTAACGCGCATAGTCCTCATTGGGCGCGAACTGGGTCGGGTTGACGAAGATCGAGACCAGGGTGCGGGCGGCACGGCGGGTCGCGAGTTGCACCAGCGCAAGATGGCCCTCGTGCAGCGCGCCCATGGTCGGCACGAGGGCGATGCGCTCGCCGGTCGCGCGCCAGGCCGCGACCTTGCTCTGCAGTGCCCCCAGCCGCCGCACCACGCTTGGATTTTTCGCCATGCCGAACCGCTCACAGATCGCGGAAGCTCTTTCCTTCGCCGGCGAGGCGCTCGATCAGCGGTGCCGGCGTCCACAAGCCCGGCTGGCTCTTCTCATAGGTGCGGATGCCGGCAAGCACCTTGTCGAGACCGATCGCATCGGCTGCGAACATCGGCCCGCCACGATATCTCGGAAAGCCATAGCCGTAATGATAGATGATATCGATGTCGCTCGCCCGCGCGGCAACGCCCTCATCGAGGATGCGCGCGCCCTCGTTGACCAGCGCATAGAGGCAGCGCTCGACGATCTCCTCAGCCGCAATCTGGCGCCGTTTTACGCCCATCTCCTGCGACAGGGTTTCGATCAGCGTCGGCACCGCCGGGTCGGGCAGGGGGGCGCGGCTCGTCTCCTCGTAGCGGTACCAGCCGGCCCGGGTCTTCTGGCCGTAGCGACCCCGCTCGCACAGCCGGTCGGCAACGACGGCGGGATAGGGCTTGGACCTGTCGCGGGACGCTTCCTTGGCCTGGCGGACGCGCCAGCTGACGTCGGTGCCGGCAAGGTCCATGACCGCGAACGGCCCCATCGCCCAGCCCCAGTCGTAGAGCACCTTGTCGACGGTCTGCGGCAACGCGCCTTCCAGAAGCAGCGAATAGGCCTGATTCCAATAAGCGTGCAGCATGCGGTTGCCGACGAAGCCGTCGCAGACGCCAACCACGACGCCGATTTTCGAAATTTTGCGCGCAAGCTGCGCCACCGTGGCCAGCACATCGTCGGCGGTCTTTTCGCCGCGGACGATCTCCAAGAGCTTCATCACGTTGGCGGGGCTGAAGAAATGGGTGCCGACCACGTCCTGCGGGCGGCCGGTCGACGCGGCGATCTCATCGAGATCGAGAGTGGAGGTATTGGTGGCGAGGATGGCCCCGGGCCGACAGATGCCGTCGAGAATGGCGAAAACCTCCTTTTTCAGCGCCATATCCTCGAACACCGCCTCGATCACCAGATCGACGGTGGCAAGATCCTCGAAATTGAGCGATCCCGTCAGCCGCCCAAGGCGGGCGTCGGCTTGCTGCTCGGTCAGACGCCCCTTGTCGACGCTTGCCGCATAATTGCTGGAGATGATGGAAACGCCGCGGTCGAGTGCATCCTCGGCCGCCTCGACGAGGGTCACGGGGATGCCGGCATTGGCGAAATTCATGGCGATGCCGCCTCCCATGGTGCCGGCGCCGACGATGCCGACGGTTTCGATCTTGCGCAGCGGCGTGTCCTTGTCGATGCCGGGGACCTTGGCGACATCACGCTCGGCGAAGAACATGTAGCGCAGCGCCGCCGCCTGGGGCGATGCGACCAGCTCGGCGAACATGGCGCGTTCCGCGGCCAAGCCGTCGTCGAAGGAAAGCTGTGTCGCGTTCTCCACCGAATCGATGCATGCGCGCGGCGCGATGAAGCCCCGCTGCTTTTTCGCGACGGTTTGGCGGAAACGCTCGAACAGCTCCGGGCGCGCGGCGACGGTCATGTCGCGGACGCGCCGGCGCGGGCGTTTCTCGGAGACGATCTTTTCGGCGAACGCAACCGCGCCCGCGAGGAGATTGCCCTCTACGACCTTGTCGACGAGACCCCATTCCAGCGCCTCGGGTGCGGAAATGGGATCGCCGCTCACGATGGCGGTAAGCGCGCGCTCCGCGCCGATCAGCCGCGGCAGGCGTTGCGTGCCGCCGGCACCGGGCAGTATGCCGAGCTTGACTTCGGGCTGGCCGAGTTTGGCGTTTTCGCTCGCGCAGCGCCAGTCGCAGCCGAGCGCGACCTCGAGGCCGCCGCCAAGCGCGTTGCCGTGCAGCGCCGCGATCACCGGCTTGGCGCTGTCTTCACAGGCGGCAACGACCTCGGGAAGCGTCGGGGAGGCTGGCGGCTTGGCGAATTCGGTGATGTCGGCGCCGGCCGGAAAGGTTCGCCCGGCCCCGATCAGCACCAGCGCCGCCGTTTCGGGGTCCTGGTTGCCCTTGTTGAGGCAGTCGACGAGCCCCTTGCGCACACCGACGCCGAGCGCGTTGACGGGCGGGTTTGTGATGGTGATGACGCCGACGTTCCCCTCGCGGGCATAGTTCACGAATTCGGCCATGGCCCCCTCATTTCCGGCTGCATTGTCGCCAACGCCGCATGGCGATCAATATCATGCCCAGTTTGGCGGATGGGGTGGGATTCGAACCCACGAGGCGGTTGCCCGCCTTCCGGTTTTCAAGACCGGTGCCTTCAACCACTCGGCCACCCATCCTCAGGTCCGCACCCCGTGGCCCTATCGTGAGGCGCTGGCGCGCCCGGTTTTCAAGACCTTTCGGGCGGGCGAAAGATTCACCGGATCTTTCGCTTTTCCGCCCTCAACTTCAACCACTCGGCCACCCATCCTCAGGTCCGCACCTCGTGGCCCTATCGCGAGGCGCTGGCGCGCCCGGTTTTCAAGACCTTTCGGGCGGGCGAAAGATTCACCGGATCTTTCGCTTTTCCGCCCTCAACTTCAACCACTCGGCCACCCATCCGTCGCCGCTCCGCCGCAATGTCTCAGCGTTAGACTATTCGGGCAGCGACGCGCAACCCTCGCAGGCCGCGCTAGAGCGGTTCAGATCGCAAGCCGCGGCAAAGGGCCGCCGTCGGCCAGCGCCAGAATGCCTTCGATCAGCGCCTCGGACCGGGGATGTCGCCCGAAATCAAGCAGGCCACGCGCCTTGTCGACCATCTGTTCGCTGCTGAGCGGCATTTCCGGATCGCCCATGGCGTCGCCACGCTCAGCGGAAACGACGCGGCCATTCTCGAGGCGGGCGCTGACGCGGGCGCCCCAATGGGCCGGATAGGCGGCCTCGAACGACGGCGTCTCGGCAACCTTCACGCGTCCGCGCAGCTTGGCGCATTCGCAGCGCGCTTCCTCATCGAAGGCGGCGAAATCAACCCGGTCGCGGCAAAGGGCCGCGGCGACCGTATGCTGGAGCGAGAATTTCGCGTCATAGACCGTCTTCGGCTCGGCGCGGTCGCACAGCGCAAGCGCCGCGCCGTAGGTCTCCACCTCGATGCTCGCGATCTCGTCCGCCTTGCGCCCATCGCCGGCGAGGACTTGCCGGATTTCCTGCGCCGCGTCGATCGCCGGGTGGGTATGGCGGCAGGAGGGCCACGGCTTGATTGAGGTTTGTCTGAGCTGCCAGGGCGCTTGCGGGTCGGCGATGAGGCGCGCCGGCTCCGCATCGGGGCAAAGAGCGGCGAAAAAGCCACGCGCGCCTTCGAGAATTTCCGGCGCTCCGGTGAAGCCGAGCGCGGCAAGTTCGGCCGCAACCAGGCCCGCTTCCGCGGCGCGGCCGGCGTGCAGATGCTTCGACATGGCTCCAGTATCGAGGAACTGCCACAGGCCCGCAGCCTGGGTGCCGGCATTGCCGAGGGCGTCGACCGCCTGGGCCCGTGCGAGTCCGATGAGGCGGGCCACGGCCATCGCCGAGCCGAACGGCCCGCAGGTCGCGGTATTGTGGAAGATGCGGTAGTGGGCAGGCCCCACGGCCATGCCGACGCGTGTCGTCGCCTCGAAACCCCATAGGATCGCCGACAGAAATTCGCGTCCGCTGCTCTCGCGGAGTCCGGACTCCGCCGCGGCCCACACCGCGGGAATCGTGACGCAGCCCGGATGAACCACCGATTCGCGGTGCAGATCGTCGACCTCAAGAATGTGGGTCAGTCCCCCTAAGAGAAAAGCACGCCGGCCGGCGTCGCGCGCCGCATTCTTGCCGCAGGCGCCGATCCTGCGTCCCCAGGCCACCAGAATCTCGCCCTGCGGGGTTCTGGTGCCGGCGACCGCGCTTGCCACCGCGTCGAGCGTAAACAGGGCGGCCGCTTCCAAATCCTCCCGCGAAATCTCCTTCGACGCCACAAGGTCGAAAAGTTCTCCGCTCAGGCTCATTCCGCCCTCTAAAGCGTTCGCCCGCGTTGCTTGCCGGCATTGGCGCGCACCGCGCCGGTTATCGCTTTATTAACCGCTTGGCGGCGACGATTGGCGAGGTTTGCCGCCACAGCATGGGTGTAGGTGTAGCATGGGGCGCGGGAGGCAAGCGGCGTAACACGGCGTAACTCCAAAAGTTTCTGACCCTCCGAAACGTCGGTGCCATTCGCGCCAGGCGGACCGGCAGGGAATTGGGCACGCCGGGCCTCGGCGCCAGGGGTCTTTTTGGTGATGAAAAATCTGCGAATGTCCCGGCGAGGATTTCCGTGCCGGCCCGATCCCGTCGCGTTCCGCGCATCTTGGGAGCGGCCGGGGCGGGGGCGTTACCTCACGCGACTGTCCATTCTTCTCTCAGCCAGCTTGCTGCTCGCAAGCTGCAGTCTGTGGAAGGAGGAACTGGATCATGCGGGCAATCCGCGGCTGGTGGAATATGGCCAGCCGGTGCCAAAGGGCGGCGGCATCTACAAGGTCGGCAAGCCCTACCAGATCGGCGGCAAATGGTACCATCCCAAGGAGGACGAGAATTACACCAATGTCGGCGTCGCCTCCTGGTACGGCCTCGATTTTCACGGCCGACTCACCGCGAACGGCGAGATCTACGACATGGATTCGCTGTCCGCCGCCCATCCGACGCTGCCGCTGCCGAGTTACGTCAAGGTAGAGAATCTGGAGAATGGGCGTAAAGTCGTCGTGCGCGTCAACGATCGCGGGCCCTATGCGCGCGGCCGCGAGATCGACCTGTCCAAGCGCGCCGCCGAGCTGCTCGCATTCAAGAACAAGGGGACCGCCAAGGTGCAGGTGAGCTATCTCGGGCCGGCGCCGTTGAGTGGCGACGACGGCTGGCCGGTCAATGTCCAGTTTGCCGGAAACAAATCGAACGGCAATAAACCGAAACCGGCTGAAACACGCCCGATCCTTCTCGCCAGCGCCGCGCCGGACGCGCTCTTGGCGCTGCGCTCCGTGCCGGCCTCCGCGGCACCCCCCAGCCTAGCGGCACCCAGCAGCGCCGCGGAACCTCCCAGTCCCCCCATGTCCTATACCTCCGCCGCACCGGCGACGGCGATGATTCAGGCAGGCTCGTTTCGCAACCCCGATAACGCCGAAAGGCTGAAATCGGCGCTCGCGTCGGTCGGCCCGGTGGAGGTGACGCCGGTCACGGTCGGCGGCGTGACCTACTACCGGGTCCGCGTCGGCCCGATACCGGACGGCCAGAACGCGCGTGACTCGCTCAGCCGCGTCCAGGC
>Ga0326597_10011552_pt1 | contig 11697 bp, 6 predicted proteins | sample RVTome_12_FD_203789 | JGI IMG/M metagenome (GOLD analysis project Ga0326597, IMG submission 203789) | Soil microbial communities from uranium-contaminated site in the Upper Colorado River Basin, Wyoming, United States - RVT100D185 | ecosystem: Environmental > Terrestrial > Soil > Contaminated >...
GTGGGTAAAGCGCGACTTGAACAGCGTCCACAGTGTCTGGAACAGAAAGTATTCGGACAGATGGCGGTCTATGCGTACCAGCCGGTCGCCGGTATTGACGTCGATGCTCGCCGGTGCGAGCAACTCGTAGAGTGCGGCAAAAGGACCGCGGGCGAACTGCGGGTCGCGAAAGGCTTCGCGCAGGGCCCAGTGCAGGGCGTTGCCGCCGTACTGGTCGACGGCTTCCCGATCCGCACCGCGCTCCAGCAGCGCTTCCACCAACGGCACGTTGCCTGCCGCCGCTGCCGCCATCAGCGGCGTCTGGTTCATGGGGAGACGGTGCTCGATGCCATGTTGGTCGCACTGCCGCAAAATGTCCTTGAAGTGATGGGCGAAATAGGGAACATAGGTCTTGCGCGCCAGCGTGGCGCGCAGCTGCTGGAAGTTTCTCGCCGCGTCGAACTTCGCCTCCTCCGTGAGCCACTCCGCCAGCACCGGCTCGTCAAAGCAGGTGGCGTAATCATAGAGCTGCTGCTTCATCTTGCTGCCTGGCGCCTGTTCGCGAAACACTTTGAGCAGGAGTTCATTGACCTTCGCCTCGCCGAACACCGGCCAGGGCACGGGCGTCTGCTTGAGGATGGTGCGCCGGATTGCTTCCGCCTGTTCCTGTTTCCCCTGGAGTTCGAGCTTGCGCGCTTCCCTCTGCCAGTCTTCCAGCGTCGACTGTTTCGCCTCCACTTTGATTTCGCCGATGGCCATGTCGAGCAGGCCAAACAGCGGATGTCCGGTGTCCGATTCGATCACGTACAGGTTCTTGATGGCGCGCGTCAGCGCGACGTAGAGAGCATTGACGAAGAACTTGTAGACCTCCAGCGACTTGTCGCTCTTGTCCTTCGCTCGCCGGTAATCCAGCGTGTCGACAATGAGATCAGCCTTGGCGACGCCTTCGACAATGTCGGCGAACTCAGCCCGGTGATCCGAGACAAAGCGATAGAGGACGATGTTCTCGTATTCCAGCCCCTTGGCCTCATGGATGGAGAACAGCAGAGGCGTGGCGAAGTACTTTTTCGCCTCGGCCTTGTCCTCGTCGCGCATTACCAGGACGGCGAACCGGGTGGACTGGCGAATTTTCTGGTCGAGTTCGCGCTTCGTGGCGTCCTTGTCCGGCATGAGCGCCACCTGCCCGCCGCCGTTATCACCGCCACCCCCGACCGCCTGCACGAGAAAGTTGCTTTCCCGGTCGATGGAACCGAAGCGCCGCTGCTTGATTTTCAGCAGCTGGTTGGCGACGCGCGTTGCTTCCAGCCCATTTCGATAATTGGCGGTGAGCACCCGCAGTTCCTGCCGTTCGGCCAATGTCGGATCGCGCCAGAACAGGTTTTTTACCTGTCCCCATGAAAAAAAGTTGGGGTGAACGATCTGGTTGGAGTCGCCGCAGAGCAGGAAGTGGCCTGGATGCTTGAGGGTCTTCAGCACCAACGCAAGCTGAACGGTCGTAATGTCCTGTACTTCGTCGATGACCACAAAGTCGTAACGCGGCGCCGCCAGCGCCTGCCACTCCCGGGCGACGAGGTTCAGATCGTAGAGCCGGGCCTCAAGAAGCCAGTCTCGATATTTCCCGAAGAGGTTGTAGAGCTGGTCGCGCTCGCTCTCGGGAAAGATGGACTGGCGCACGCCGAGCGTCCGATAGTCGTCCCGCGACAGAACACCCCCGGCGCCAGCAGCAATCACACCGCGAATTTCCTCGAAGACTTGGTGGCTGTCGAACCCCTTGAAAGCCTGCCGCATCCGCGCAAACCAGCCGGCAAAGTCACGCCAACTTGCTTCCCGCCCGGTCGGTACGCGGATGGATTCGACGAACTCGCGGTAGGACAGGAATACCGCCTCCTGCCCGCCGTGTTCAAAGCCATTGGCATAGTAGATATTCCGCGCGCTTTGGGCGAGGTAGGCGGAGTGGGTAACGTAGAGCACCTCGCCTTCTACGTGCTTGAGCTTTTCCAGCGTCAGCGCCGTCTTGCCGCTGCCGGCGCTGCCTACTACGATCAGCGGCGGTGGTTGGCGGTAGACGGCCTCCTGCGTGTCATCGAAGGAAAGCGGCTTGTCGAGCAGGTGAATCGCGGTGCGCTCCGGGTGCAGGTAACGCACCGGCTGCGCCTCCTTGATTGCGTCGGCCGCATCGACGTCGGAAATCCTGGTTTCATCGATCGCCGCGCCGCGCAGGAAGCGGGACTTGTCGTAATCGTGATTGGCGATCACTTCCAGCATCAGCGCGCAGACTTCGTCCCCGTGGCGGACCAGGGAAAACAGCAGCCGGTCGGCGCCACCGAGCTTTGCCCGGTAGAACTTGCCGTGACTGAGATTGGCGAGTTTCTTGACCTGTGCGGCGCGGAAGTCGTGGCGGGCGATGGCGTCAACCACCTTGCGATAGCTTGCGCTGACGCGAGAGGTGTCGAGGCCGATGTATTCGAGGATCTTCATCGGAAGCCGTTGAGCGGAAGAAATAAACGTATATCACGGATGTTAATGTGCCTTGTCCCAGTTCGGGCCGGCGCCGAGGTCCACGACTAGCGGGACGGATAGTTTCGCCACGCCGCACATGAGCCGCAGCAGCTCGCGCCTGACGGCATCGAGCTCCGCGTCCGGCACTTCCAGCACCAGCTCGTCATGCACCTGCATGACGAGCCGTGATTTCATTTTCTTCTCCGCAATCCACCGGTCCACGGCAATCATTGCCATCTTGATGAGGTCGGCGGCCGTGCCCTGCATCGGCGCGTTGATCGCCGCGCGCTCGGCGCCCTGGCGGCGGGCGGGATTGCCGCTCCTGATCTCGGGCAGCCACAGCCGCCTGCCGAAAACCGTTTCCACGTAGCCCCGCTCGCGCGCCCCCTCGCGCGTGCGCTTCATGTACTCGGCCACGCCCGGATAGCGCGCGAAGTAGCGGTCCATGTACTGCTGCGCCGCGGCCCGCTCGAGCCCGAGCTGGCGGGCGAGGCCGAACGCCGACATGCCGTAGATCAGGCCGAAGTTGATCACCTTGGCGTAGCGGCGCTGCTCCGCGTCGAGCGCGCCCGGCGCCACGCCGAAGATCTCGGCGGCGGTGGCGCGGTGGATGTCCTCGCCCGCGGCGAACGCCGCAAGCAGGCTCGCGTCCTGCGAGAGGTGCGCCATGATGCGCAGTTCGATCTGGGAGTAATCCGCCGAGACGACGTGGCAGCCGTCTGGCGCGACGAACGCCTCGCGGATGCGGCGCCCCTCCTGCGTGCGGATCGGGATGTTCTGCAGGTTGGGATCGTTACTCGCGAGCCGCCCGGTAACGGCGATCGCCTGCCCGTAGGTGGTGTGCACGCGGCCGGTTGCGGGGTTGATCATCTCCGGCAGCTTGTCGGTATACGTGGACTTGAGCTTGGAAAGGCCCCGGTGCTCCAGGATCAGCTTCGGCAGCGGGTGATCGAGCGCAAGCTCCTCGAGCGATTCCTCGTCGGTGGAGGGTTGTCCCGAGGGCGTCTTCTTGACCGGCTTCAATCCCTGGCGCTCGAACAGGATCTCCTGGATCTGCTTGGGCGAGTTGAGGTTGAACGGCTGCCCGGCCTGCGCGTGCGCCTTCGCCTCGAGTTCCTGCATCTTCTCGCCGAATTCGCGCGACAGGTCCTTCAGCCTCGGGATGTCGAGCAGCACGCCGTGCCGCTCCATGCGATACAGCACCGGGACGAGCGGCATCTCCAGTTCACGGTAAACGCGGGCGAGATTCGCATCCGCCTCGACCTGCGGGAGCATCGCCTGGTGCAGCCGCAGCGTGATGTCCGCGTCCTCGGCCGCGTACTGCGTCGCGCGCTCGATTTCGACCTGCTCGAATCCGATGCGGCTCGCCCCCTTTCCCGTCACTTCGTCGTAGGTGATCGTCTTCACGCCGAGGTGCCGCTCCGCCAGGCTGTCCATGTCGTGCGGCCGATGGCTCTCCAGCACGTAGGACTGCAGCAGCGTATCGTGGGTAATGCCGGCAAGACCCACGCCGTGATTCGCCAGCACGTGCATGTCGTACTTCGCGTTTTGGCCAAGCTTCGCGCGATCGCCGTCCTCGAGCCAGGTCCGCAGGCGCCGGAGGACGAGATCGCGACCGAGTTGCTGCGGGGCCCCGGTGTAGCGGTGCGCGACCGGCACGTAGGCGGCGGCACCCGCCTCGATCGCGAAGGAAAGGCCCACGAGCTCGGCCCGGACGGCGTCGAGGCTGGTGGTTTCGGTGTCGAACGAAACAAGCTCGGCGCTGCCGATCTTGTTCAGCCAGGAATCCAATTGTTCCAGAGTCAGAATCGTTTCGTAGTTGCGTTCAGGCGCGAGCTCGGGGGCGCGCGGATCGGATCCCGCAGCGCCATCGCCACCGTCCGGTCGCCGGGCCTCGTTCGTTTCCTCCGCCGCGCCCTCGAGCTCGCGCCTCCAGGTCTTGAAATCGAAGCGCTCGAACAGTGCCGCGAGCTTTGCCGTGTCCCGAGGACGCGGGGCGAGATCCCGCACGCCGACCGGCAGCTCGACGTCGCACTTGATGGCGAGCAGCTCCCGTCCCCGCGGCAGCCAGTCGAGGCTCTTCCTCAGGTTCTCACCCACGACGCCGCCGATCTCCGCGGCGCGGCCGACGATGTCGTCAAGCGTGCCGTACTGCGCGAGCCATTTGACGGCGGTCTTGGGCCCGACTTTTTCGACGCCCGGCACGTTGTCCACGCTGTCGCCGACCAGCGTGAGGTAGTCCAGGATGCGCGCGGGCTTCACGCCGAACTTCCTCTCAACCCCCGCTTCGTCGAGGATCTCCCGCTCGCCCGATCGGGGATCGACGTTTTCGATCGTCACGGCAGCATTGACGAGCTGCGCCAGATCCTTGTCGCCGCTCGCGATGATCACGCGCACGCCTTCCCGCTCGGCCCCCTTGGCGAGCGTGCCGATGACGTCGTCCGCCTCCACGCCCTCGATCTCGATCAGCGGCCAGCCGAGCGCGGCGATCGCCTCCTTCAGTGGCGCCGTCTGCGCGGCGAGATCATCCGGCATGGGCGGCCGATTGGCCTTGTACTGGTCGTAGAGGTCGTCGCGGAATGTCCTGCCTTTTGCATCGAAAACGCAGGCGATATAATCCGCCGGCGTGTCCTTGCGCAGCCGCCGCAACATGTTGATCACGCCGTAGATCGCGCCGGTCGGCTCGCCGCGCTGGCTGCGCAGGTCGGCCCGCTGCAGCGCGTGAAACGCGCGATAGAGATACGACGAACCGTCAACCAGCAGCAGCGTCTTCATTTTTCCGGGTGACCAGTGAACGGTGAACGGTGAACGGAAAAAACGCGTTCGATGCCTCCTGTTCTTTCCGTCCAACACTGTTCACTGTTCACCGATCACTGTTCACGGGGTTTCAAATGACAGAGAAAAGCAAGCTTGCCAACGCCATGTCGCCCGAGCTGGCGGAACGAAGGTGGTCGGCCCGCGAGTCGTGGCGGGTCTTCGGCATTATGTCAGAATTCGTCGAGGCCACGGAACGGCTGAGCGCGATCCGTCCGGCGGTCAGCTTCTTCGGCAGCGCGCGCGCGCGGCCCGATCATCCCTACTACGCGCTCGCCGAGCGGACCGCGCGCCTGCTCTCGGACGCGGGCTTCAGCGTCATTTCCGGCGGCGGCCCCGGCATCATGGAGGCCGCGAACAAGGGGGCGTACCTCGGGCGCAGCCCGAGCGTCGGCCTCAACATCCAGCTGCCGCACGAGCAGGTGTCGAACGCCTTCCAGGACATCAGCCAGACCTTCCGCCATTTCTTCGCGCGCAAGGTCATGTTCGTCAAGTTCGCGACCGCCTGGGTGATCCTGCCCGGCGGGTTCGGCACGCTCGACGAGCTGATGGAGGCGCTCACGCTGGTGCAGACCGGCAAGACGCGGAAGATGCCGATCCTGCTGATGCACGAGCCGTACTGGCGCGGATTGCTCGGCTGGTTCCGCGACACGCTGGCGACCGAGGGCATGATCGATCCGTCGGACGTCGACCTCGTCCAGGTCCACGACCGGCCGGAGGCAGTGGTCGATGCCATCTTCAATTACTACGAAAAACGCAGCTTCGAGCCCTCGGAGGCGGAGCGCGAGGTGCTTCTCAACCTCTAGAGCCGGACCGCACGGCGATCCCCCATTCCGCGCACGTCAATAAGCTGTTCATTCAAGCTTGAAACTACGATAATAACCGCGGGTCTAATTGATTATGAAGCCGACATTGGCAATCGTCGCGCTGCTGCTCGCTGCCGCGCTGCCGGCCGCGGCCCAGCAGTCCGGGCCGCCGGCGTTGCAGCCGGTGCCGGAACCCCCGCCCCCGCCGCCGGGCCAGAGTCTCGACGCCGCGGTCGAGCCGCAAGTCACGATCATCAAGCGCGGCACCGATACCGTCGAGGAATACCGCGTCGGCGGCCGGCTGTACATGATCAAGGTCACGCCGGCCCGCGGCGCGCCCTACTACCTGGTCGATCACCAGGGCGACGGCAAGTTCACGCGCCAGGAGAGCTACGACACCGGCCTGCGCCCGCCGATGTGGGTCATCATGCAGTTCTGATCGGGCGGTTTGCGAGTGGTGAGCTGAGAAGCCGCGCCGGGGGCTTCGCGTCCGGCCTGACTCCGTTTACCATTCGCCGCATGTCGGTCTTCACCCGCGTCACGCCGGACGAACTCGCCGCCTGGCTGCAAGACTATGCCATCGGCACGCTCGTGTCGCTGGAGGGCGTCGCTGCCGGAATCGAGAACACCAACTACTTCGTCACCACTTCGCAGGGCCGCTGCGTCCTGACGCTGTTCGAGAAGCTCACCGCCGCGGAGCTGCCGTTCTACCTGAACCTGCAGGACCATCTCGCGGACAAGGGCATCCCCACGCCCAAGCCGGTGCCGAACCGGCGCGGCGGCTTCCTCGGCACGCTCAACGGCAAGCCCGCGGCGCTGGTGAAGTTCCTGCCGGGCAAGGACGTTGCCGTGCCTGACGCCGGCCAGTGCGCCCTCGCAGGCGCGATGCTCGCCGGCATCCATCTCGCGGGCAGATCCTACCCGGCGCGCATGGACAATCCGCGCGGACCCAGATGGTGGACGGCGGTCATGCCCGAGATTCTTCCCTTCCTGGGGACGGCCGACGCGCCCCTGTTGCGGGGCGAGGTGCGGTTCCAGTCCCAAAACCGCTTCCCGGGGCTGCCGCGGAGCGCCATCCACGCCGATTATTTCCGGGACAACGTCCTGTTCGATGGCGGGCGCATATCGGGCGTGATCGACTTCTACTTCGCCTGCACCGACGCGCTGCTGTACGACGTCGCCATCGCGGTCAACGACTGGTGCGTGGGCGACGACGGCGCGATCGACGTCCGGCGCGCCGCGGCGTTTCTCGAGGCCTATCGCGGGGTCCGTCCCTTCGCGGCCGCCGAGCGGGATGCCTGGCCCGTGATGCTGCGCGCCGGCGCGCTCCGGTTCTGGGTCTCCCGCCTGTATGACTTCTATCTGCCGCGTCCGGGCGAGCTGACGCACGCCAAGGATCCCGGGCACTTCCGGGCGCTGCTGGCAAGCCACATCGCGCGCGGGGCCGACGTGCCCGAGCTGGTCGCGTCGGCGGTATGATGCGATCGAGCCGTCCCGGCCATTTGCGCCGCGTCCCGGAACGGATCCGCGCGCGGACGCGCCTCGCCGGATGCTAGCCGCACGGGGCCTGCGAGCCGCACGTTTGCGTACAGGGGAGCGCGCATGGAAGAACGGGTAGTCCCGCCAGGCCGGGGCTGGAGCTGGCTGGTCGACGGATTCTGGCTGTTCCGCAAGAACCCCGCCATGTGGATCGCGCTCACGCTGTCGCTCGCGTTGATCTGGATCGCGTCGCTGATCGTTCCCGTGTTCGGCCCCCTGCTCTTCAACCTGTTTTCACCGGTGTTCTTCGCGGGACTCATGATCGGGTGCAGGGCGCTCGATCGGGGCGAGGCGCTGGAAATCGCTCACCTCTTCGCGGGCTTCCGCCAGCAGGCCGCGCCGCTGGTGACGATCGGGGGCGTCTACCTGGCGGGCACCATCATCGTCGTGGGCATCGTGCTGATTTCAGCCGGCGGCTCGAACCTGTCCGCCGTGCTGGCGAAGCCGGGCGCCGATCTCGAAGCCCTGCGCGCCGCCGTGCGCAGCGTCGCGCTCGCGCTGCTCCTTGCGTCGGCGGTTTACGTGCCGCTGCTGATGGTGGTCTGGTTCGCGCCCGTGCTGGTGGTATTCGACGGCCTTGCGCCGGTCGAGGCGATGAAGCGCTCGTTCTTCGCGTGCCTGCGGAATACGCCCGCCTTTCTGGTGTACGGCGCGGCCGTACTCGGACTGTGGTTCGCCCTGTCGCTGCCCGCCGCGCTCGGCGCTGTGGGCGCGCTGCTGGCGCTCGCCCTGCTGGCCGCCTCGATCCCGGTGCTGATCTGCTCGATCTACACGAGCTACAAGGACATATTCACCAGGAATTTGCCGGCGCCCGGGCCGACAAATTCCTTGAATGGAACTCCCTGACATCACCGCGCTTGATCGAGAATCCTGCAGAATCCGGCAGACCTGATGCCACCCGAAGCCTCTACGGATCGTAGAAGTTTTCGTTGAGGAAATTGTCGGCACAGCACCGGCAAATTCCTAAGCCGGGATCAGCTTCGCGTATTCCAGCATCAGCCACTTCAGGCCGCCGTTGCGGAAGTTCACCTGCACGCGCGCCTCCGCGCCGCGGCCCTCGGCGCCCACGATGACGCCGGCGCCGAAACTGGCGTGGATCACGCTCTGCCCGATTCTCCACGGCGATCCGGACTGCGCGTCGAGCGCCGCGAGTCCCGCGTCGGCGGCCTTCGCCGCATGACCCATGACGGCCGACCCGCGACCCGCGACCCGCGACTCGTGACCCGTGACGCGTGACGGGGCCGACAGCGCCGCGGCGCGGCGCACCGGCTGGATGCGGCGCATCAGGTTCTCCGGAATCTCGCGGAAAAACCGCGAGGCGATCCCGTAGCGCGTCTGGCCGTGGAGCATCCGGCTCTGCGCGAGCGACAGGTAGAGCCGGCGCCGCGCGCGCGTGAGCGCGACGTACATGAGCCGGCGCTCCTCCTCGATGCCATCGGCCTCCGTCAGGCTGTTCTCGTGCGGAAACAGCCCCTCCTCCAGCCCGCTCACGAAAACGCTGTGGAACTCGAGCCCTTTGGCGGAATGCACGGTCATCATCTGAAGCGCATCCGCGCCCGCCTCCGCCTGGTGCTCGCCGGCCTCGAGCGCGGCGTGCGCCAGGAACGCGCTCAGTTCGTCGGGTTCGTCCAGGCCCGCGGCCTCTCCCGCCGGCTGCACGTCGCGCTCGGCAACGAAGGTCGCTGCCGCGTTGACGAGTTCCGACAGGTTCTCCAGGCGGTCCGCGCCCTCCTTTTCCGCCCGGTAGTGGGCCGTCAGGCCGCTCGCCTCGATCACGTGCTCGATGACCTCGGGCAGGGACAGGTCCTTCGTCGCTTCCCGCATCCGCTCGATCAGGGCGACGAAGGCCGGGATCCCTTTCGCCAGTGCCGAGTGCTGAGTGCTGAGTGCTGAGTTGCTGGCTTCGCCGCCTGCGCCTTCTGCCTTCTGCCTTCCGCCTTCTGCCTTGAGTACAGCGGCGTCCCAGAGGCTCACGTCGCGCGACTTCGCCAGCTCCGCCAGTTGCTCGAGGCTGCGCGCGCCGATGCCCCGCGCCGGGAAATTGATGACGCGCGCGAGCGCGCCGTCGTCCGCGGACCGGGCGACCAGCCTCAGGTAGGCGAGCGCGTGCTTGATTTCCTGGCGCTCGAAGAAGCGCAGGCCTCCGTACACCCGGTACGGGACGCCGGCGGTGAAGAGCGCGTGCTCGAGCACCCGCGACTGCGCGTTGGAGCGATAGAGCACCGCGATCTGCGACAGCGCGACGCCCTCGCCGCGCAGCGCGCGCGCTTCGTCGACGACGAACCCGGCCTCCTCCAGGTCGGTCGCCGCCTCGAACACGCGCAGCGGCTCGCCCTTGGATTCCGCCGTCCACAGGTTTTTGCCCAGGCGGCGCCGGTTGTGCCCGATCAGCGCGTTCGCCGCGTCGAGGATATGGCCGTGAGACCGGTAGTTCTGCTCGAGCTTGATCACCCGCCCGATCGAGAAGTCGCGCTGGAGCTCCTGCATGTTGGCGGTGGAGGCGCCGCGGAACGCGTAGATGCTCTGGTCGTCGTCGCCGACGGCGAACACCGCGCTGTCGCCGCCCGCCAGCATCTTCAGCCAGCGATACTGCAGGCGATTGGTGTCCTGGAACTCGTCCACGAGGACGTGGCGGAAGCGCGCGCGGTAGTGGGTTCGCAGCGGCTCGTTCGCGGCCAGGAGCTCGTAGCAGCGCAGGAGCAGCTCCGCGAAGTCGACCACGCCCTCCCGGCTGCACTGTTCGTCGTAGGCGGAGTAGATCTCTCTCATGCGCCGCGTGAACTCGTCGTGCGCCTCCACCTGCGGGGCGCGCAGCCCCTCCTCCTTGTTCCCGGCCACGAACCACTGCACCTGCCGCGGCGCGAAGCGGTCCTCGTCCACGTTCATCGCTTTCAACAGCCGCTTGATGAGCGACAGCTGGTCCTGCGTGTCGAGGATCTGGAACAAGGGCGTCAATCCCGCCTCGCGGGCATGCGCGCGCAGCATCCGGTTGCACAGCCCGTGAAACGTGCCCACCCACATGCCGCGCGTGTTGACCGGCAGCATCGCCGAGATGCGCGCCAGCATCTCCTTCGCGGCCTTGTTGGTGAAGGTGACCGCGATGAGCCCGTGGGGGCTCGCCTGCCCGGTCTGGATCAGCCAGGCGGCGCGCGTGGTGAGCACGCGCGTCTTGCCGCTGCCGGCGCCGGCCAGAACCAGCACCGACTGGTGCGGCGCGGTCACTGCTTCGAGCTGCTGATCGTTGAGGCCGGAGAGAAAATCGGGAGACATATCGACGCGATGGATCGCGTCGAATTATAGATTAAACCGGACGCGTCGCGCCGGCTTAATTCCGCGCGTCGGAACACACGAAACGCTCGCCGTTCAACGCGCGGCGCATTGCCACGGGCAGACGCCGAAACCGGAGGTGAGTGCAGCTATAATCACCGCTTTGTCGACGCGCAGCCATGCAGCAGAAATACAACCCGCACGCCATCGAGCGCGAAGCCCAGAGCCATTGGGAGGCGAGCGGCGCGTTCCGCGCCGTGGAGGCGCCGGGCAGGCCGAAATACTACTGCCTCTCGATGTTTCCGTATCCCTCCGGGAAGCTCCACATGGGGCACGTGCGCAACTACACGATCGGCGACGTCCTCACCCGCTACCACCGGATGAAGGGCTACAACGTGCTGCAGCCGATGGGCTGGGACGCCTTCGGGCTGCCCGCGGAGAACGCCGCGATGGCGAATGGCGTGCCGCCGGCCCGGTGGACCTACGACAACATCGCCTACATGAAGCGGCAGCTGAAGTCGCTCGGCTTCGCGATCGACTGGAGCCGCGAGCTCGCCACCTGCAAGCCCGATTACTATCGCTGGAACCAGTGGCTGTTCCTGCGCATGCTGGAGCGGGGAATCGCCTACAAGAAGACCCAGGTCGTGAACTGGGATCCGGTGGACCAGACCGTGCTCGCCAACGAGCAGGTGATCGACGGGCGCGGCTGGCGCACCGGCGCCGTGGTCGAAAAGCGCGAGATCCCGGGCTATTACCTCGCGATCACGAAATACGCGGAGGAGCTCCTCGCCGC
>Ga0326597_10011553_pt1 | contig 11696 bp, 8 predicted proteins | sample RVTome_12_FD_203789 | JGI IMG/M metagenome (GOLD analysis project Ga0326597, IMG submission 203789) | Soil microbial communities from uranium-contaminated site in the Upper Colorado River Basin, Wyoming, United States - RVT100D185 | ecosystem: Environmental > Terrestrial > Soil > Contaminated >...
GTCTGGCTGCGGCTCGGACCGGGTTTGGCCACGGTGGGGCAGCCGCCAGTGGGCGCGGGTGCTGACACGGGGAGGACGGATCATGAGACGAGAGTTGCTCACATTGCTGGCCATCGGCGTGTTCGTGGTCGCGCCCGTCTGTGCTCAGGAGGGCGGTCCGGCGGCGAGCGAGGCGGCGCCGCCCCCGGACAAGGTCGAGAGGACGGAAGAGGTGACGGTCTACAGCGTGACGCGTGTCGAGCAGAAGGTCGTCGACGCGCCGGCCACGACGACGGTCATCACGAGCGAGAGGCTCGAGACGGCACCCGAGCAGAACATCGCGGACACGATGCGCACCGTGCCGGGAGTGAACGTCATCCAGACCGGCGCCCGTGACTTCAACCTCTCCGCGCGCCAGGCGACCTCGACCCTCGCGACCTCGACCCTGGTGACGGTCGACGGCCGCTCGGTGTACCTCGACTTCTTTGGCCTTGTGCTGTGGGACTTCGTGCCCTCCCCGACCTCGGGCGACATCGACCAGATCGAGGTCGTGCGGGGGCCGGCTTCCGTCGTCTGGGGAGCCAACGCCGTCAACGGGGTGGTGAACTTCATCACCAAGAGGCCACGCACTCACCAGGGGTTCGGGCTGGTCCTGGGCGCGGGACTCTTCGACCGCGACGGTGGGTCGCGACAAGCCGAGGGCAACGGATACCAGTTCAACGGGGGGTTCTCGTACGCCGACGCGCCCAGCGACACCTGGTCGTACAAGCTCAACGCCGGGTACTTCTACTCGGAGCCCTACTCCCGGCCCGTCGGGACCGTCCCCGCCGCCTGCCATCCCCTGGGCGTGAGCCCCTGCCGCGACGCGGGAATGAACGCGCTCCCCGGCGGCTTTCCGATCGGGGGCGCCACCTTCCCCGCGGACGCGACCGTTCCCGGCGCCTTCGAGAACGACGGCACCTCCCAGCCGAAGCTGGACCTGCGCCTGGACCAGGACCTCAGCAACGGTGGCCGCATCACCTACCAGGGCGGCTACGGAGGCACGCAGGGGATCATCCACACCGGCATTGGTCCCTTCAACCTGCAAAGCGGCTCCTATATGGGGTTTGGCCGCGTGGTCTACAACAAGGGCGCAATGCGCTTGGGCGCCTTCGTCAACTTCCTGGACGCCGAGGCACCGAACCTGCTCGTGTCGAACCCCGACACGCTGGGACCGATCGTCCTCGGTTTCAAGACGCAGACCTACGACCTCGAGTTCGGCAACACGACGGCGATCGGCACCCAGCACGTGATCACCTACGGCGGCAACTACCGGCGGAACAACTTCGACATCTCCCTCGCTGAGGGCGAGGACCGCAACGAGTTCGGTGGCTACGGCCACTGGGAGTACTTCGTCGACAAGTTCCGCGTCGCCGCCGGCGTGCGCGCCGACAAGTTCGGCAACATCGACAAGGCGGTCTGGTCGCCACGCGTGAGCGTCATGTTCAAGCCCACGCCCGACCACTCGATCCGGGCCTCCTGGAACCGGGCCTTCGTCTCGCCGTCGTTCATCAACAACTACCTGAACCAGAACATCCAGTTCCCGACCCCGGTCGACCTCCGGCCGCTCGCGGCGGCGCTGCCCCCGCCGCTGAACTCGCTCGTGCCGCCCCCGTTCCTGCTCACCGTGAACGCCTTCGGCAACCGGGATCTGCGAGAACAGTCCACCGACGCCTTCGAGGTCGCCTATCAGGGGACGATCGGGGGACGCACGACGCTCGGCCTCGCCGGCTACCTGTCCAACACCGACGACAACATCAACTTCACCTACCTGTTCCCGCCGGGCACGCCGGGATACCCGTTGCCCACCTTCTACGGCCCGCAGAACCCGGCCCGGGGAGTGACCCTGCCGACGCCCACCTCGCCCGCGGCCCCGATCACGCTGTCGCCGATCCTGATGGGAGTGCTCGCCCAGGTTCCGCCGCAGCTCGGTGGCCCCATCCTCCTGCCCGAGAAGGCCGCGACGTACCTCAACCTGGGACCGATCCGCAACCGTGGGATCGAGGCCTCGATCGACCACCGCCTGACCGACGAGTTTTCGTTCTACGCCAACTACTCGTGGCAGGACACGCCCGAGATCCGGAGCGCCAACCCCGAGCAGATCCCCTATCCGGTCAACGAGGTGGGGATCCCGTCCGAGCACCGTTTCAACGCCGGCCTCGGCTACAACGGCAGCGTCTTCTTCGCGAACGCCAGCGTCAACTACGCGAGCGAGGCGCTGTGGGTGGACGTGCTCACCGCCTCGTACGCCGGCTTCACCGACGCCTACACGATGGTCAACGCCGCGGTGGGCGTCAAGCTCGCCGACGGGAAGGTGATCCTGAGCCTCAAGGGCACGAACCTTGCCAACGAGAAGATCCAGCAGCACATCTTCGGCGACATCCTCAAGCGGAGCGTCGTCGCGGAGCTGCGGTTCTTCAGCGGGAAGTGATCGCGGCCTGAGCGCGAGGGCCCCCGGGCGGTTCGGCCCGGGGGCCTTTTTCGTGCGCCTTCGAAGGAGTACCTTTCGCGGGGTCGGCGGTCGGGGCGGACGTCGCGAAGTGGCCGGGGGGGGCCACAACGCGGCGGGGACGAACCCGAGGGAGGCGCGACATGCGGCGCTCGGCGCGGGAGCCGGTGAGCGATCCGGTGGCCGTGATCGACATCGGGTCGAACTCCGCGCGCCTGATCGTCTACCAGCACGAGTGGGGCGGGCATCTGCGGCTGCTGGCGGGGAGCCGCGCTCCGCTGCGCCTCGTGCGCGACCTCGACCGGACGGGGCGCATCCCCGCCGACGCTCTCGAGCGCGCCTTCGAGGCGCTGCGCGACTTCCGGTCGATCGCCCGCGGATCCGGCGTGCGCCGGATCGTGGCCGCGGGGACTTCGGCGATGCGTGATGCCGCGAACGGAGCGGCCTTTGTCCAGAGAGTGAGGCGCGAGCTCGGGATCACGATCCGGCTGATCTCGGGCGTCGAGGAGGCTCGCTACGGCTTCCTGGGCGCGGTGGGCGGGCTCCCGGTCGAGCACGGCGTGCAGTTCGACCTCGGAGGGGGCAGCCTGCAGATCGCCCGCTTCCACCGCCGGCGGCTCCTGGGGGCCACGAGCGTGCCCCTGGGCGCGCTACGGGTCTCCGACGCGTTCCTTCGCTCCGATCCCCCGACGGCCCGCGAGGTCCGGCTGCTGCGCGAGCACGCCCGAGGCATCCTCGGCGAGGCGGGGCTTGCCCCCCTCGCGGCCGGGGAGAGGCTGGTGGGGACGGGCGGGACCGTACGAAACCTCGCCCGGGTGGAACAGCGGGCGTCGGGGTACCCGATGCTGCGCCTGCACGGCTTCACCCTGACGCGCCGCCAGCTGCGGGAGGTCAACGCGCTCCTCCTCGGCTCGCGGAGCAAGAAACGCGGGCGGGTGTTGGGCCTCAACCAGGACCGACGGGACTCGGTGGCCGGGGGCGGCCTCGTCGTCGAGACCCTCATGGAAGCGCTGGGAGCCGAGGACCTGCTCGTCTCCGGGCAGGGAGTGCGTGAGGGCCTGGCCATCAGCCTCGCCACCCAGGCGCTCGACTCGCCCGCCGGCGTCCGCCGGGGGTCGCTCGAGGCCCTGGCCCGCCGCTTCGCGGGCTGGTCAGCGGAGAGGGCGCGTCGGCGCGAGGAGCTGTGCCGGTCGTTGCTCGCGTGCCTCGAGCGCCTTGCGTCGTCGGAGATCGTCGAGGCGCTCGGCGATGCGGCGTTTCTCCTCGACGTCGGACGCACGGTCGACTTCTTCGACCGGCACGAGCACGTGGCCGATCTCGTCCTCGTGACCGACCTTGCCGGCTTCACGCATCGGCAGGTCGCCCTCGTGTCGGCGATCCTTCGCTCGGCCGGAGACGAAGACGTGCGTCCCCGCTCCTACGGCCCGATCCTCGGCCGGGACGACCGCCTCGCGCTCGAGCGGGCGGCGGTGATCCTCGCTCTCGCCGACGAGGTCACCGAACGGTGCCCTCCCGGCTCACCCGCCCGGCTCGAGTGCCGGCTCCGCGGGGGAGAGGCGGTGGTCAGCATCCCCGCCCTGGGGTCGTGGCGCGTGCGGGGGCTGCCCGAGCGATTCGAACGGGCGTTCGGCCGGCGGCTGCGGGTGGTCCCGGGAGCCTCGCGCGCGCCGAGGCGCGCGGCCCCACCCGCGCGCAAACGATAGAGCACAGACGCGATTGGGCGCGGTCCCTGTCGATCTCGTCCCGCGAGAGCGACAGGGACCGATTGCGCACCGGCGCTCCCCCTCCCCCGACGTGGGGAGGGGATAGGGGTGGGGGGTCGATCAAATGAACCGGCCCACGGTCCCTGTCGATCTCGTCCCGCGAGAGCGACAGGGACCGATTGCGCACCGGCGCTCCCTTTCCCCCGACGTGGGGAGGGGATAGGGGTGGGGGGTCGATGAACGATCAGCCGTCAGTCACAGAAGCGAGGACCATGGGTCGCTGTCGTTCGCGGCCCGCGCCCGAAGGACAGCGACCCCAGGGGACAGGTGTTTCCCTCCCCCTACGTGGGGAGGGATAGGGAGGGGGGTCGATGAACGCTCAGAACCCCTTCAGGGTCCGCTCGAAGAACTCGAGGATCGCCCCGTCGCGGGCGATGCGATCGGCGAGAGCAGTGAAGCCGTGCTTTTGCCCCGGGTGGACCTGGAGGGAGTGAGGCCGACCGGCCTCGATCAGCGCGGCGGCGAAGCTCATCGTGTTCGCGAGGTGAACGTTATCGTCGGCCGACCCGTGGATCATGAGGAGGTCGCTTCGGATCTGGTCGGCGGCGAGGAGCGGGGAGCTCTCGCGGTAGCCCTCGGGATTCAGGGAGGGGGTGCTCATGTAGCGCTCGGTGTAGATGGTGTCGTACTGCGTCCAGTCGACCACCGGCGCGCCCGCGACACCCGATCGGAAGACTCCGGGGGCATGGGTCAGCGCGTAGAGGGTCATGTAGCCCCCGTAGGACCACCCGGTGATGCCGATGCGATCGGGGTCGACGTAGGGGAGCGACTTGAGGTGGTCGACACCCACGAGCTGGTCCTGGAGCTCGGTCTTCCCGAGCTGCCTTTGGACCGCAGACTCGAAAGCGAGGCCCCGGCCCGCCGAGCCACGATTGTCGAGCTGCCACACGAGGAACCCGCGGCTGGCGAGCAGCCGCTCGAACACGCTCGCCGTCTTCCAGGTCCGGGTGATCTCCTGGGCGTGGGGGCCGCCGTACACGCTGACCACGACCGGGTAGCGACGGGCGGGGTCGAAATCGTCGGGCTTGAGCAGCCATGCGCAGAGGGTCGACCCGTCGGCGGCCATCAGATCGACCCACTCGAAGCGGCCGCGGGCGAAGCCGAGAACGGGAGGCGCGGCGTTCTCCTCGATCCACCAGCGCTTCGACCCGTCCTGGCTCGCGACCCAGGCCCGCGGGGGCGTGTCGGCGTCCGACCACACGTCCGCGAAATAGCGTCCGTCGGGAGACACGACCGTCTCGTGCACTCCCGCCTCCGTGGTCAGGCGAGTGAAGCCGGTGCCGTCGAGGCGGGTCCGATAGAGATGACGCTCGCGCGCGTCCTTCTCCGTCGCGCGGAAGTAGACGAAGCCTGATCGCTCATCGAGGACGAGGGGCTGTCCTCGCCCGCTCGAGGAGAACGACACCCGGGCGTCCACCATCCACCGTCCCCGGGTGACGGGACGGCACGCCCCGTCGAGGTCGCAGGCGTGCAGGTGGGCGAAGCCGTTCCTTTCCGAGAGCCAGAGGAAACGACGCCCCTTGTCGAAGAAGACCGGGGGAGTGAGGAGATTGACCCAGACGGGCGAGGTCTCCCGGAGCACGGTGCGGGGCGGGCCGAGGGGATCGCGAGGGGACCTCGGAACGGGCAGGAAGCGGAGGAGGAGCTCGTCCTGAGCGCGGCTGATCTGCTGGAAGACGACCTGGCGCGAGTCGGGAGTCCAGACGAGCTGGGGGGCGACGTAGGCGTCGTCGGGAGTGACCGAGACGAGGCGCGTCGGTCCCGCGACGCCGTTCTTGCCGATGGAGACGACGCCGATCCTCACGATCGCATTGGGCGACCCGGGAGTGGGGTAGCGCTGCCACGCGACCTCGCCGGGTACCGGGCGAAAGTCCACGATGGGAAAGGCCTCTACGTTCGACTGGTCGAGCTGCAGGAACGCGAGGGATCCCGAGTCGGGCGCCCAGGTGAACGCGTCCCCCTTGCGGCCGCCGAGCTCCTCCTCGTAGACCCAGTCGAGCCGGCCGTTGAGGACGGCGTCGCTTCCGGTGTCGGTCAGGCGAGTCTCCACGCCCGTGCGGACGTCGACGACGAACAGGTCTCCGTCGCGGGTGAAGGCGACCCGACGACCATCGGGCGACGAGGTGGGGAGCTCTTCTTTTTCCGAGGTGCGGACGAGGGCGCGCACCGCCGACGTCTCGGTGTCGACGAGGTAGACGTCGTCCCCGGCGGGAACGAGCAGGCTGCGCCCGTCGGGCATCCATCGCGCCCGGCGCAGGGGGGGAAGTGCGGGGCTGCCGGCGGGCAGGGCGAGTCGGGATCCCTCGAGGATCCGCCGCTCGCGCCCCAAGCGGGTGTCGAAGGCGAACAGGTCGACCTGCGTGCCCGCGGGACGCAGGAACGTGAAGGTCCGCCCGTCGGGATGCCAGGCCAGCGGGATGGGCACCGGGCCGACAAGGGCGGTGTCGTTCGCCGTCTCCACGGTCAGGGCGGCCGGCAGCGTCGGCGGTTCGGAGGGAAGAGCCTGGGCGCTCGCGAGGCCCGTGGTGAGGGCCAGGACAGCGGGGGCCAGGACGGGAAGGTGCGGGCGGGCAGACCGCATCCCGGTCATGGTTGCACCTCTTTCGATGGCGGCGCCTGTTCGCCGATCAGAACAGCGTGTAGATGAACGGGGCGATGGCCGAGCCCTGGGTGAAGACGACCAGCAGGCCCAGGAGGGCGAGCATCAGCAGGATGGGACCCAGCCACCACTTCTTGCGGATCCGCATGAAGGCCCAGAGCTCTGCCAGGATCCCGAACTTCTCTTTCGAACCTTCGAACGCCATTTCGAAGCCTCCCTTGGCCTTCGCGCGGACGGGCGAGCCCGGCTCAGTCGAGCTCGTACAGGGTCCGCCAGTCGACGTCTTCCCTCAGTGGTGGCTGCCGTGTCTTGTCGAGCAGGTGGTGCCCGAGAACGAGATGGTCCATGTTGGTGCGCATGAAACAGAGGTAGGCGTCGTGGGGCGTGCACACGATCGGCTCTCCGCGGACGTTGAACGAGGTGTTGATGACCACCGGGACCCCCGTCAGGCGGCCGAACTCGGCGATCAGGTCGTAGTAGAGCGGTGCCTCCGCGCGGGTCACCGTTTGCAGGCGCGCCGAGTTGTCGACGTGCGTGACCGAGGGAATGACTCGCTTGCCCTCGCGGACCTGGGCCACGAGCAGCATGTAGGGGCTGTCGCAGGCGATGTCGAACCACTCGGAGGCCTTGTCGGCGAGGACGGAGGGTGCGAACGGACGAAAGCCCTCCCGGAACTTGATCTTGATGTTGAGGGTGTCGCGCATCTTCGGGTCCCGCGGGTCGGCGAGGATGCTGCGGCCGCCCAGGGCGCGGGGACCGAACTCCATTCGTCCCTGAAACCAGCCCACGACGCTCTTCTCGGAGAGGAGCCGGGCGGTTTGCGAGACGAGCTCCCCGTCGGAGAGGGTCTCGTACTCCGCGCCCGCCCCGTCGAGGTAGCGGGCGATCTCGGCGTCCTCGAAGTGCGGTCCGAGGTAGGCATGGGTCCATGCTTCGGCGCGGGGCTGCTTCTCGAGGGTGTTGTAGACGTAGTGGGCGACGCCCACCGCCCCCCCGGCGTCCCCGGCGGCGGGCTGAACGAAGAGATGCTTCATCGGGGTCTCGCGGATCACCCGGCCGTTGGCCACGCAGTTGAGGGCCACGCCCCCGGCCATGCACAGCTTGTCGAGCCCGGTCTCGGAGTGGAGGTGACGGGCCATCCGCAGGACGATCTCCTCGCAGACCTTCTGCACCGAGGCGGCGATGTCGAACTCGCGCTCGCTCATCCAGGTCTCGGGCTTGCGGGGCGGGCCGCCGAAGAAGTCGTCGAACGCTCCGTTCGTCATGGTCAGCCCGTAGTCGTAGGAGAAATACTTCATGTCGAGCTTGAAGGAGCCGTCCTCGTTGACGTGGATCATGTCTCGCATGATCCGCTCGAAGTGCACGGGCTTGCCATACGGCGCGAGGCCCATGACCTTGTACTCGGCGCTGTTGACCTTGAAGCCGAGGTAGTAGGTGAAGGCGCTGTAGAGCAGACCCAGGCTGTGGGGGAAGCGGATCTCCTTGAAGAGCGTGATGTCCGTTCCCTTGCCCACCCCGTACGAGGCGGTCGCCCATTCACCCACGCCGTCGATGGTGAGGATCGCCGCCTCCTCGAAGGGCGAGGGCAGGAAGCAGGAAGCGGCGTGGCTCATGTGGTGCTCGGCGAAGTAGATTGGCCCTTTGTAGGGCTTGAGCTCCTTGCGGATGATCGCGGGCACCCAGAGCTTCTCGTGGAGCCAGACCGGCATGGCCTTGCGGAAGGAGCTGAACGAGCGCGGAAAGGTGGCGACGTAGGTGGAGAGCATGCGCTCGAACTTCAGGAGCGGCTTGTCGTAGAAGCCGACGGCGTCGAGCTCCTCGGGACGGACGCCGGCCTCGTGGAGCACGTACTGGACGGCCCGGTGGGGAAAGTCGGAGTCGTGCCGCTTGCGCGAGAAGCGCTCCTCCTGGCCGGCGGCGACGATCTTCCCGTCGCGGAGCAGGGCCGCCGCGGAGTCGTGGTAGAAGCAGGAGATCCCGAGGACGTGGCGGGCCATCAGAACTGGTGCCGGGCGGCGCGCGCGGCTCCGAGCGGATTGGGCTCGTGGGCGCGCCAGAAGGTGGGCTCGGCGCCCAGACCGCGGTCGAGGGGGTCTTGGCGGAGAAGACGCATCCCGAGCCCGATCGGGCCCACCGAGACCACGTACACGACGGAAAGGATGATGGCCGTCCACACGACCCCGATGCCGCGGAAGAAGGCGGTCCATTTCTCGTAGGCCTTCGACCGGGGCGCGAGGTGGCGGAAGGCGAGCTCGACGAGGACGATGGTCGAAGCCAGGCAAAGCACCTTCCACCGGAGCGGGAGGTCCCCGATCCAGGCGATGACGTCTTGTAGGCTCAAGTGGCTGAGTCTCCTCCAGATAACAGCCTCCGATCATACTTTGGCGCGGCAAGGCGGGTCAACGCGCTCAGGGTCGCGGCGAGGCGAGGGAGATTCCGACCCCTATAATCCCCCCACGATGGCGAAGGAGGAGCCGCAGTCCGAGCTGCTTCGCTCGCAGCTGCGACGCTGGAGCGACCAGGTCGCGGGCGTGGGCAAGGCCAACGAGCTGTTCGAGCTCGAGATGTGGCTGCGCAGCTTCGAGCGATTCTTCCGGATCGGGAACCAGCCGCTCTCCGAGCGCGAGACCCAGCAGCTCGCCCTGCGCAGCTGGTCCGAGGAGCTGCGCCTCGTCGACAACGCCCTCCTCCGCGTCGTCAACCTCTGCAACTCGATCCTCACCGAGGAGCAGGTCGACTTGACCCGCTTCGACCGCTACGTGGAGACGAGCCTCGCGCGGGACGAGGCCCTCGATCCCTACATCGAGAAGCTCGTGCGGCTCACCACGCCGGAGGCGGCGCTCACACTCCTGCGGGAGTCGTTCGAAGACCTGCACCTTCTGCTCCTCGACCTCGTGCAGCTCTCGCGCCTGCCCTACGCCACGTTCCACTCGGTGGGTAAGATCCTCTATCGCGAGGTGCGTCGCAGCGACCTCGTGGCCCTGATCATCGACAAGAAGTTCAAGCCCGTCCACGACCGCATCCGCAACCGGGCGATCGCGGCGCTGATCCGCAGGATCGAGGATCCCCTCGAGCGCCGCCAGGCGGCTCGGGTGTTCCTGGAGTTCTTCCGGCTTCTCCACTACCTCGAGTACACGGACCCCGAGCGGATCCCCGAGAACTCGCTGCGCGACACGGTGCTGCCGTTTTCCCTCGTCACCTCCGAGACGCGCATCCTTCTCTCCTACATCGAGCGGCGGGTGCTGAAGGGGCGCGACACCAGCGTGCCCCTCTACGAGCTCTACGACTCGTTCGTCTACTGCCTCCCCCTCGAGCTCAAGAAGGTGGTCAACACCGAGCTCACCGACATCTCCGTGACGCGTCAGACCGAGAACGTCAAGACGCGGGTGGAGAACAGCCACGGCATTCTCAAGGACTGTTTCCAGCAGTCGGTGGTGCAGCTCGCCCAGGTCTTCGATCCGTCGATCGACGGCGGCCGGATCTTCCCGGACTTCATGGCCAAGAGGGAGCAGTCGATCCAGCTGCGCGACGGCCTGTCCCGGGTGATCCACGCCGTGCGCGAGTTCGGACAGATCCGGGACGAGAAAGCCGCCGTGCGCATGAAGGACGAGATCTCGCACTTCTACGACCACCACATCAAGTACCTGATGTACCGGGACTGGTCGGGGTTCGAGCTTTTCTACATCGAGATCCTCAAGTGCGGGAGCCTCAGCGGGCTCACCCAGATCGCGCACCGTTTCGAGACCTTCCTCGTGACGCTCCTCCGAGAGGTGCAGAAGCGATCGATCCTCGGCGGGGCGCCCGCCAGCGAGGACCTGGCGCAGGCCCTCCCCGAGCCGTGAGGGGTGGCCGGGCAGGCCGGGGTGCCCGGATCGGGAAGCGTGAAAATTCTGCTAGACTCGCCCTCGTCACAATGAGCGCCAAGGACGCCTTCTCCCGGTTCCTCAAGCACTACGAGCAGGGGACCATCCTCTTCAACGAAGGGGACGAGGGAGAGGAGATGTACATCATCCGCTCGGGCAAGGTCGCGATCAAGAAGCGGGTGCCCCACGGCGAGGTGACGGTCGCCATGTTCGAGAAGGGCGACTTCTTCGGCGAGATCGCGATGCTCGAGCACCTCCCCCGCACCGCGACCGCGGAGATGGCGGAAGCGGGCGACCTCGTCGTGATCGACGCCGAGACCCTCTCCGACCTCATCAAGGCGAACCCGGAGGTGGCGGTCCGGATGCTCCGGAAGTACTCGCTGCGCCTCCGCGAGACCACCAAGCGGATCGAGGAGATGGCGGTCCGGGCGGAGGCGAACGCGGGAGGCGCGGCGGCGGGCGAGGGTTCCGGCGTGGCCACGATGCAGCCTTCGGAGGGGGAGAAGTCGGTTCCCCCGCAGCAATCGGAGGCGAGCGGCTACTTCATCTCGAAGGCGAGCGGGAACGTGTTTCCGGTCTTCAAGTCGGACGCCCTCATCGGGCGTTATGACTCGGTGACGGGAATGACGCCGGACGTGGATCTGACGCAGGAGGACGCCGCCCGCAACATCTCGCGCCGCCACGCCCGCATCGTGACGAAGGACGGGAAGCACTTCGTGGCCGAGGAGATCGGCACGATGAACGGGACCTTCCTCAACGGCCAGAAGCTCCCCACGGGCGTGCTGACGCCGATCCACGACGGCGACGACCTCACCCTCTGCCGCCTCGCCCTGACCTTCCGCGTCGCCAATCCCAGCGGATAGGGCTTCGTCGTCCGGCCCGGGGACGCGGCCGGCCGGTCGCCGCCTGGAGTCCCTCGAGTCGGGTGCTCCGAGGGCCTCGTCCAACGTTCAGGCCGAACGGACCGCTCGACGGCTCTCGCCGAGCGCCACGTCGAGGGGCCG